>Ga0315279_10004490_pt1 | contig 18691 bp, 10 predicted proteins | sample YL17G06_20_MG_FD_203694 | JGI IMG/M metagenome (GOLD analysis project Ga0315279, IMG submission 203694) | Sediment microbial communities from Yellowstone Lake, YNP, Wyoming, USA - YL17G06_20 | ecosystem: Environmental > Aquatic > Freshwater > Lake > Sediment | place: USA: Wyoming | collected... | reverse complement strand
CGATGGGGCTTCTCCGCCACTCGGCGGTGGATCAACAGGGGCTGGCCTCGATGTATCGATGGGTGCAGGCCCGCACGCCGCTTTCGCTGGGGGAGCTCGCCGCGCTCAGAGACCTGGTTTTCCTGCAAGATGGCCTCAACTGCACGGTGGCCGTCACCCGCACCGAGCAGAACACGGTGCTTCACGTGAACGGGAAGGCCGATGCCAGCTCTAACCCCAGGGACATGCGGACCCAGATTGCGCTGGCCGCTGTGCCGCTGGCTTCGCATGCCGCTCCCCGGAGGGTTTTGGTGATTGGTTTTGGCGCCGGAGTCACTTCGCATGTGGCCGCCATCTGGCCGGGCGTCGAGCGCGTGGACACAGTCGAGATCGAACCGGCGGTGCTGCATACGGCGCCGTATTTCAAGGACGTCAACGGGGAGGTGTATCGCAACCCGCGCTCCCGGCTGATCGTAGATGACGCCCGCCATTTTCTGTTCACCACCCGCGAGCGCTACGACGTCATCATCTCCGAGCCGTCCAACCCCTGGGTTGCAGGCGTCGGCAATCTCTTCACTTCCGAGTTCTATCAAGAAGCGGCGGCCCGGCTCAACAAGGGCGGCGTGCTGGTCCAGTGGATCCAGGGGTATCAGTTTCTGCCGGAAGACTTGGCACTGGTGGGGCGCACGATGAAGGGCGCCTTCAGCCGGATTTCCCTCTGGTATGGCGAATCTACCGATTTTTTGCTGGTTGGTTCACAGGAACCCGCCTGGCCGGTGACCGCGCAGTGGCACGCGCTGTTTCAGCAGCCCTCGCAGGTTACCGATCTGCTCCGGCGGTACCTGGCGGTGGATCGCGGCTACGGCATCTGGGCGTATTGCGCCCTGGGCTACAAGGATTTCACGCAGTTCTCCGGAACCGGGGAGGTGAATACCGACGACCAGCCGCTGCTGGAGTACCGCGCCCCCTGGCGGCTGGCCATGCCACAGAGCGATGCCCTGTGGAACGCTGTCTCGGCAGCGTGGACCGAGACGGCAGCGCCGCTGCTGCCGGCCAGCGGAAAGCTGGCGGTCGCCGAGACGCTGCTCCGTCTGGGCAGGCCACAGGAAGCGATTGATCTGGCCAAGTCAGTCGATGAGCAACTGCACGATTCACCGCGGTTGGCCCTATTCCTGGGGGATGTACAACGCCAGTTCGGCGATCCGGAGACTGCTGTTCAGGGTTATCGCAAGGCGATCGAGAGGGGCGAAGGGGCGCGCGGACTGGCCGGCCTGGCCCTCAGCGTCCACAAGAAGGGTGACCTGGCCGCGGCCGAACCGCTGCTCCGCGAAGCCATCGCTGCGGCTTCCTCGGCGCCCGATGTCGACCTGGGGGAACTGCAGTCGGCCCTGGCTGCCGTGCTGTCGCAACGCGCGCGCTTCGACGAGGCCATTTCCTGGCAACAGAAGGCGGTCCACAACGACGAGCCAAAGCGCTACTTGCGGGCCGCCGAACTCGCCCAACTTTACTGGCGCAAGGGCGACACGGCTGCCGCCCAGGCGGCCTTCCAACAGTCGCTGGCGCTGGAGCCGTACGGCTATGACGCGCATTACGGCCTCGCACACCTCTTGCTTACGTCCGGGCGAATTGAGGAGGCGGTTCGCGAGTTCCGCTTCCTGCTGCGCTACCACCCCTTGAGGCACGTCTCCGTCTGGGAATCCGCCGCCGCCGCATTGCGCCGCGCCGGCCGCCAGCGGGAAGCGGATCGCGTGTTGGCCCGCGGGCGCGCGCTGTTCGGCAAATAGGCCGCAGGCTCTAGGCGCTAGGCTCCAGGCTCCAGGGAATGGAGCTCGAACCTCAGAGGAACAGGAGAACGAGAGATGCGCGATCACACGAAGCTCAGGGCCTTCGAGCTGGCCGACAAGCTCACGCTCGAGATATATCGGGCGACCAGGAGCTTTCCCAGGGAGGAAATGTTCGGTCTCACGTCCCAGGTTCGTCGGGCATCCCTCTCGATGGCGTCCAACATCGTGGAGGGGTCAGCCAGACACACGGCGGCGGACTACTTGCGTTTCCTAGACATGGCTTTCGGCTCTGCTCAGGAAGTGCAGTACCAGCTATCGCTCGCGTTCCGTCTCGGCTTTGTAGCTGAGGCGGATCACAAGACACTCAAGGATCTGAGCGAAGAAACAGGGCGCGTTCTTGGCGGCCTGATACGGGGCCTGCGCCGCAAACTGGACGAAGGGAGGGCCGGCTGCCTTGCGGCCAAGTAGTTCCTGGAGCCTGGCGCCTGGGGCCTGGAGCCTTGCACTGGCGGCCGGGGTGATTGTCTACGCGCTTCTGGCTTCCTGCCACACGCTGAAGAACTTCGATCTGGGCTGGCAGCTTGCGGCCGGGCGCTACATCGTTGAAACCGGCCAGATTCCCCGTCACGACGTTTTCTCATACACGGCGGCGGGCAAGGAGTGGGTCTATCCCGTCGGCGCCCAGATTCTTTTCTATCTGCTCTACCGCCTGGGCGGGTACGCGGCACTGGTGGTGCTGGGCATGGCGGTTTGTGTGTCGGCCGCCGCCCTGCTGTTGTTTGCCGATTCATCATCCGCGCGCCCGATTCGGGCGCGCCAAAGCGCCGCCTCCCAGAGCGGCTCATTCTGGAACCTGAAACCCGGAATCTGGAGCCTGTTTCTGGTGACGCTCGCTGTACCGTATCTGGCGGACCGCACCGGCGTTCGCGCCGAGATGTTCACCACGCTGCTGCTGCCGGCGGTTCTGCTGATCGTATGGCGATGTTGTACGGCCGGCGTCCCGCCGGCCGCCGGCCGCCAGCCGTCAGCCGTCAGCCGCCAGCCGCCTCACATCTATCTGCTTCCGTGCTTGTTTGCGATTTGGGCCAACCTGCATCAGGGCTTTGTGTTCGGCCTGGGGATTCTGGCCGTTGCCAGCACCATCGAGATCGTCCGCCGCCTGGCCGCGCCCTCCCGGCCGAATCCAGTCCTTCGCCCGTTGCTTGCTGTCTCGGCTTTGAGCGCAGCCGCCGTCCTGTTGAATCCCTGGGGCTGGCGGCTGTACGCCTCGCTTTGGCAGGTTCGTCAGGACCAGGTGTTCCAGCGGGGCTTGATTATGGAAGCCAGCGGGGTGCCATGGGGTTTGTGGCGGATGAAGAACGCCATCCGCCTCGATGATCCGAACGCCGGCTTTTCCTTGTTGCTGCTGCTGGCCTCGGTCGGAGTCATTGTCGCTTTGTTGCGCCGCGACGTTTTCGCGGCCCTGGTGCTGGCAGCGAGCTGCTGGCTTGGCCTTCAGTATCTGCGCGCGCAGGTCTTCGTGCCGCTGGCCGCCGCCATTTTTCTTCCCGCGCTCGTGGAACGGTGTGGCGGCGACCTTCAGGTCGCCATGCCGAAGAGCACGCCGGCCTTGAAGAAGCGCAAGCCTGGCGAGTCAAGAGCGGGGCTTTCAGGCTTGGCGGCGCGGCTCCGCGCCGCCGTGGCTGGGCCTCAGATCGCCACCCCTGTGAAATACGCCATCGCGGCGCTGCTGGCACTGCTGCTCGTGGCGCGCTCGGCCGATCTGATCACCGACCGCTACTACTTCCGCCACGCGGACACCGCCAGCTTCGGAACCGGCTTGTCCTGGTGGTTTCCCGAGCGGGCCTTGAATTTCATTGGGCGGGAGCGCCTGCCGGGCCGCCTCTACCACGATTACAGCCTGGGCGGCTGGGTGATGTGGCGCTTGTGGCCGCGCTACCAGGTGTACAGCGACGGTCGCGCGCAGCCCTACACCCCCGATATTCTCATCGAGGACGCCGCGCTGGCCGGTTGGAAGCCGGATTCGCCGGAATGGCGCGCCTTCCTTGACCGGCGGGGAATCAACACGGTGTTGCTTTCGCTGGGGCATCACCAAGGAACCGCTTTGACGCCGGCGGAATTCTGCGCCGCTCCCGATTTCCGCCTGGTTTACCTCGATGAGATTTCTGCGATCTGGCTGCGGGCCACGCCGCAGAACCAGCCTTGGATCGATCGCCTGGCCATCCCCTGCCCGCCTCCCTCGCCGTTCCCCGTTGCCGGATCATCACCATCGGAGCGCTACGTTTTCCTGACCAATGCCGGCGCGGTCTACCTTATGTTTGGCCGCCATGACGATGCGCTGGCAGCCTATCAGCAAGCCGAGCAGATTTTCTCCGGCGACCCCGATCTGCATTTCGCCCTGGGCCGGGTCTGGTCTCGCTTGGGACGGCCGGCCGACGCGCGGCGCGAATACGAGAAGTCGCTGGAGCTGGATGAGTCATCCGGCGTCTGGCAGGCGCTGGCCTGGCTCGATGCGCAAGAAGGCCGCTACAACGAGGCAGCCGAGGCCTTCTCCCGCGCCGCGGAGCGCGCCGCGCTTCCCCAGGAATGCTACCGCCTGCTGGGTGAAACATGCCTGAGACTCAACCAGCCGGCACGGGCCCTGGAGGCCTTCCAGAAAGCGCGCGAAACCAATCGCTTCCACGGCCAGACGGCATGGTTGTCGGCACGCTGGCTGGCGCAAGTCGAGGACGGGGAGCAGCGCGCCCGCCAAATGCTCCGCTAGGCTCGTGGCTTTCGGCTGATAGCCGGCGGATTCTTCCACAGAGGTACAATGCGGGAGATGTTGAGTGCCGCCGAGGGATCTCGTGCGTGATGACCGCCAGCCGCCGGCCGGCAGCCGCCAGCCCACAGGCTACAGCCGGCGTACTCTGCTGGCAGCCGCGGTGATTGTCTACGCGCTTCTGGCTTCCTGTCACACGCTGAAGAGCTTCGATCTGGGCTGGCAGCTTGCGGCCGGGCGCTACATCATCGAAACCGGCCAGATTCCCCGCCACGACGTCTTCTCTTACACGGCAGCGGGCAAGGAATGGATCTACCCGGCCGGCGCGCAAATTCTCTTCTATGTGCTCTACCGTCTGGGCGGGTACGCGACGCTGACCATACTCAGCATGGCGGTTTGCGCGTCCACCGCCGCCCTGCTTTTGTTTGCCGATTCATCATCCGCGCGCCCGATTCGGGCGCGCCAAAGCGCGGCGTCCGAACGCAGGTCACCCTGGAACCTGAAACCTGGAACCTGGAACCTGTTTCTGGTGGCGCTCGCTGTGCCGTATCTGGCGGATCGGACCGGCGTCCGCGCCGAGATGTTCACCACCCTGCTGCTGCCGGTAGTGCTGCTCATCGTCTGCCGTTTCCAGCGCGGCCTGGGCGGCGGACTTTATCTGCTTCCGCTTCTGTTTGCCATCTGGGCCAACATGCACCAGGGGTTTGTCTTCGGCCTGGCCATTCTTGCGGTGGCCATCGCGGTTGAAATGGGCCGCCGCCTGGCCAAGTCTTCCAGGAAGAACCCGGCTCTTCGGCGACTGCTTCTGGTATCGGCTTTCAGCGCGGCCGCCGTATTGTTGAACCCCTGGAGCTGGCGCCTTTACGCCTCGGTCTGGCGAGTGCAGCAGGATCAGGCCTTCCAGCGGGGCTTGATCACCGAAGCAACCGGGGCGCCCTGGGGTCTGTGGCGGCTGAAGGATGTGATCCGCTTCGATGATCCGAATGCGGGGTTCTGGACGCTGCTGCTGCTGGCCTTGCTCGGCGTGGTTATCGCGGCAGTGCGCCGTGAGGTTTTCACAGCCCTGGTGCTGGCGGGGAGTTGCTGGCTCGGCCTGCGATACCTGCGCGCACAGGTTTTCGTACCGCTGGCCGCCGCCGTCCTTCTTCCCGCGCTCGTTGAGCGGTGTAGCGGCGACCTTCAGGCCGCCACGCGGAAGAGCGCGCCAGCGCTGAAGAAACGCAGGCCTGACCAGTCAGCAACGGGGATTTCAGGCTTGGCCATGCGGCTGCTTCAAGCCGCGGTTCGGCCCCAGGCCGCGGCGTTTGCGGGGTACGTGGCCGCGGCCCTGCTGGCCTTGCTGCTGGTGGCGCGCGCGGCCGGTTTGATCAGCAACCGGTACTACTTCCGGCACGGTGAAATCGCCAGCTTCGGAACCGGCTTGTCCTGGTGGTTTCCCGAGCGGGCCTTGAATTTCATCGAGCGCGAGCGCCTGCCGGGCCGCCTCTACCACGATTACAACCTGGGCGGCTGGCTGATGTGGCGGCTCTGGCCGCGGTATCAAGTGTACATCGACGGCCGCGCACAGCCCTACACCCCCGATATTCTCATCGAGGACGCCGCGCTGGCCGGTTGGAAGCCAGGTTCGCCGGAATGGCGCGCCTTTCTCGACCGGCGGGGAATCAACACGGTGTTGCTCTCGCTGGCGCGTCACCAGGGGTCCCGTCTGAGGCCCGCCGAATTCTGCGCCGCTGCCGATTTCCGGCTGGTTTACCTGGACGAAATCTCCGGAATCTGGATGCGCGCCAGGCCGCAAAACCAACCCTGGATCGACCGCCTGGCCATCCCCTGTCCGCCGCCGCCTTTTCCCGTGGCCGGGTCATCGCCGGCAGAGCGTTACATCTTCCTCACCAACGCCGGCGACGTCTACCAGGCCTTGGGCCGCAATGACGGCGCGCTGCAAGCCTATCAGCAGGCCGAGCGGATTTTCTCCGGCGACCCCGACCTGCATTACGCCATGGCCAGGGTTTGGATCAGCCTGGGGCGTCTGGCTGACGCGCGCCGGGAATACGAGAGTTCTCTGAATCTGGGCGAGTCAGCCGGGGTCTGGCAGGCGCTGGGTTGGCTGGAGGCCCAGGAAGGCCGGCACCAGGAGGCTGCCCAAGCCTTTGCCCGCGCGGCCGAGCGCGCTTCGCTTCCGCAGGAGTGTTATCGCCTGCTTGGTGAAGCATGCTTGCGAATCAAGGAACCGGCCCGGGCCCTGCAGGCATTCCAGAAGGCGCGTGAAACCAACCACTTCCGCGGCCAGACGGCATGGTTGGCCGCTCACTGGCTGGCGCAAGTCGAGGACGGGGAACGCCGCGCCCGCGCGCTGCTCGGCCAGTAGCGGCTTTCGGCTTTGGGCTGTCGGCCATCGACTGTCGGCGGGCGGCTGTGCGAAAGCCGCAAGCCGACAGCCGCTGCTTTCAGGGGTGAGGTGTCTGTCGGAGAGCTTTGATCAGCGCGCCGAGCACTTTCGAAGCGTGATCGCAGGTTTCCTGAACCGATCGGTAATCCGAATCGGTCAGGTAGTGCAACCGGTGGGCCAGCGACACCTGATATTGCGCCTCACAGGCCGACGCATATGCGGTGTCAAGGAAGCGGATGTAGTCGGCCTCGCTGCCCCGCGCGCATCCTTCCACAATGTTCGATGCCGCCGATACAGCGGCACGCCTGAGTTGCGATGTCAGACCGAACAACTCCTCTTTGGGGAAACGCTTGGTCAGTCGGTAAATCTCGAGCGCCATCTGGTCAGCCAGTTCGAATGCCTTCAGCCTGGTATGATCTCGCATTACGCTCCTCCAATGCTGCGAGTGTACACCTCAGCCGACAGCCGACAGCCGAGAGCGGTTAGCCGATTCGGCACCAGCCCGCAAAAAAAGCTTGACAAGGGCCGCGGTTTACTGGTATTTTTCACTTGCTTTCTTAAGGTTGCATCGAAGGAAACGTTTGAACCCGGTTTAGCTTTGAGAAAACCGGAGCGAGAGCGCGCCATCCCGCCTCCGGCCGTCAGGGAGAGAAGCGACAAAAAGCGTTGACAAGACGCCGCGCGTGCTGGTAAAAAGAGCGCGGTCATCTTTCCCGGGCGGTGCCCCTGGCAAATCTGAAACGAGACGTGAGAGCGGTGATTGACGTGTACCGGGACGCCCAAGATTCAAATCAACATGCGAAGGAGGTGATGTGGCGCGCTTTGAGCGTTTCATGAGCCGGCTGTAGTGTCGCCGGCCGGGCCCCTTGCTCGGAGAACCAGGTTGAGGAAAAACCGACGAACCAAAATCTGACGTGCACAACAAGGAGAAAGAGATGAATCGATTCACTCTGAGAAGCGCCCTGGTGCTGGCAGCGGTGTTGCTGCTGGCGGGCGCGACCACATCGTTTGCTCAATACACCAACACCACCACGGGCGTTGCCCAGCAGTTCAGCGTCGCGCTGGCGTCCGCGGCCCCGAATCCGGTGCGCATCGCCGGCATGGCCGAGTGGGTCCAAGACGTAGTGTTGGCTCAGATGATCATCCCCGCACCATTGACCGCGCCGTCGACGTTGACGAACAACATTACCGGCGCTACGCAGACCCTCACCATACAGATCACTTACAGCAGCACCATCACCAACAAGGTCTTCAGCTATACGCCCGCCGCAGTGAACTGCCCTGCCGGGACGGCCAATGGCAGCACTCTGAATCTGCCAGTCATCGCCACCGCGACTAGCGTTGGCATCGGAGTGACCGTTGCGAACATCGGCTGCGCAGTGGCCAACACCACGGTCAGTTGGAATGTGACCGGCCCCCTGTTGAACATCGTGTTCACCACGCTGAACACCGGGTCGATCACATTTGGGACCGCCGGCGTGCCGGCCATCATTACTGTGAAGGGCGTTCGCCTGAACGTGGCCGCGCTGGGCGCCACGCCGGCCGTCACCACGCTGACGGCCACTTTCAACGCCTACCCCGCTGCCAACGCGCAAATCACCGTTCCCAGCCCCGCCACGCTGACAGTGGCCACCTCGATCGTCGCCGGCCTGGGCAGCATCAGCCGGCTCAGCAGCACGACCGACGCCGCCCTGTGGTTCCTCAAGGCTCCGCTTAGCGCGGTCAATACCACCTTCGGGGCCTGCAGCGGGACAGACATCTGCAACACAGCGATAACGATTGTCCCGAAGAGCAGCATTGCCCAATGCAACATCAGGGGGATACCGCAGAGCGGAGCGGCCGGCGGCAGCGTCATTCTCACGGGTGACAACGCGTACACCCGGAGCGGCTACTCCGATTTCGGCGGCAACAACACCAACACCAACGCCATCGGCATTAGGATCACGGAGGCCAGCCCCGGCATTCTGACCACGCGGGCTCAGGAAATTGGGAAAACGGCCGCGGGCACCGGCGCCGCGAACAGCGAAGTGGACAGCGGCGTCCGCGTCCGCTTCGATATCAGCAACCTGCCCTCGCAGGTCGTGGTGGGCGCCGCGGAGCAGGTCAACGCTTTGACGGAGAACACCAATACCGTTAACCTTGCTTCGGGACTCATCGTCGACTTGGTTAGCGCCAACTTCTGCAGCTCCGGCTCCTGCGCGACATTCAACGAAGCTATCGTTGACGTGCGGGCGGCCAGCGGCGGCACCGTCACCTTCGAGTACGAGATCACGGGCAACACCGGCTTGAATACCGGCGCCGCCTCTTCGGTGATCATCCCCTTCTGGTTGTGGCGGACGGCCCAGCCGGTGGACCTATCCACGATCAACATCTCGGTCCGGCTGGGGCCGGTGCTGGGCGGCACGGTGGTGCGCTTCAGCGACTCGGCACAGACGTCGCTTACAGCCACGGTCGGTGTCACCGCCTGCACGACCGACCTGTTCTATCCGTTCGTGACCAACGTGGCCGGCTTTGACACCGGCATCTACATCCTGAACGGCGGACAGAGCGGTGGCGGCAACAGCGGCCAGAGCGGCACCTGCTCGATCAAGTTCTACGACGGATCGACGACCGGCACCACCAGCGTGCAAACGCGCACGTCACCAACCCTGGGTCCCGGCCAGAATTACGCCTTCGTAGTCTCCGACCCGGATAAGGGCAAGACTGGATTCGGCAACGGCTACGTTCACGCCGTCTGCCAATTCCAGAACGCTCACGGAGTGGCATTTGTATCCAGCTACGGCTCGGCGGCGGTAGGCAGCGCGCCTCCGGGATCCATCTACCTGGCCCTGGTCGGCGATCCGAACAGCAGCGGTATTTCCGGCCGCTAACCACTACACCCGGCGTTTCCCCGGCGGGGTGGCGTTCGCCACGGCGGACGCCACCCCGTTTTTCTTTCTGGGCGGTGGCCGCAGGCCAGACCGTTGACCTTGTCTGCCAGAGTGCTTTTCGAGTAACGGCCCGTGCCCGGCCCGGGCTGGCCGCTACAACGGCCGCTGTAGCAGCGCCCTGCAAGGCGGCATGCCTAACTGGGAACGGTATTGGGGCCGCAGGCGCGCCATGGTTTTCTTGCGGCCCCCACCTCGGTTACTAGCCCCGGTCCGCAATAAAGTTGCATTCCCAGCGCCTCCCGGATGTATAATTCCCTCAGCGCCAGCACACGGGAATCTTCCCGCAGGAGCTTTAGATGCGAGGATCGCGTCGCCTTTGGTTGCTACCTGTCGCGTTTTTACTGTTATCGCTCGCGGTTCCGGCGCGGGCTGCGGTAGTGCTTTCCGTCGGCGGAACGACGACAGCGCCTTGCATTTCCGGCGGAAGCGTTACGTTGGGCAACGTCACCATACTGGTCAACTCGCCCGGCACCATTCTGTCGGGAACCACTTTGTTCATCACGGTGAGCCCCGCGATCCTGGTTACCAGTCCGGTGGCGGGCGGAACGTTGGCCACGACCGGCGCCCTGACCTGGGTGGGCGGCGGGATGCTCCAATTCACCTTCTCGTCGGATGTGTCGGTGTCGGTGGGCAATTATCTGACCATCAGCAACCTCTCAGGCAGCGTGTCATACGTGGGGGCCGTCATCGCATCGGTCGGCACCAGCGACCCGTCGATCGTCCTGGCCAATAACACTTGGACGATCGCCTACGTGAGCGCCGTCTGCGGCACCTTCGGCCATATCGCCGTTTCGACCTCGTTGCTGTCGTTCGGCGGCGCGCTGCGCGGCACTTTCCCTCCCCAGACCTTCACGGTGACCAACTCCACGTATCCTGGCCAGAACCTGAGTATTTTCGTGTCGGCCGTATACCCGCTCACCGCGTCGTACGCCTGGTTGTACCCCGTGGCCGGCATCGAAAGCGCCGGCGTGACCGTGGTTAGCGTGTCGGTGGATGCCACCTGGTTGCCGCAAGGCGATTACACGGCGCAGGTGCGCATCGACAGTTCCAATGCCGATAACTCCCCGCAGTACGTTAGCGTCAATATGAGAATCGGCAAGCCCGGCCGCATCGACCTGAGCACAACCAGCGCGATTCCCTGCTCCAGCGCCCAGACCGACGCTGTCCTCTGCATGGGTTTCGTGGCGTCCCCGGGGAAGAACCCTCCGTCGCAAAACCTGAGCGTGCGCAACGGCGGCACCGGTTTTCTGGAGCCCGACGCCTCGGCCCAGTCCCTGGGGGGCGGCTGGTTGTTCGTCGCCCCTCCCGATAACCTGTTCGACGAACCGGTGGTATTCCAGATGATCGTGCGGAGCGCGACCATGGCCATGGGAACCTACACGGGCAAGGTCGTGGTTACTTCGGATAACGCCTACAATTCGCCCCAGACGGTCGGTGTCACGCTCACGGTAAAGAATCCGACGCCGACCATCGCCCTCAGCCCGCGATCCATGACTTTCCAGGCCGACCAGGGGACGACTCCGGCGGCCCAGACTCTGACCATCACCAATTCCGACACGGGCGACATGGCTTGGCAGGCCGCGGCCACAACCAATGGCGGGGGCAACTGGCTCTCGGTGTCTCCGGCCAGAGGCAATGCCCCCTCCACTGCGAGTGTGAGAGTCAGTCTGGCCGGCGTGCTGCCCGGAACCTACACCGGGACCATCACCATCAGCTCGGATGGCCTCGATGTGACCAACTCGCCGCAGACCGTTTCGGTGACGTTGACGGTGGCGTCGGTGACCCCAGTTATAGGGGTGACGGTATCCGCGCTGTCCTTTGCCGCCGATGCGGGCTCCAATCCCCTGGCCCAGAGCTTCACGGTGAACAATGCCGGGTCGGGCAGCCTGACATGGACGGCGGCCGCAACCACCGCCAGCGGCGGCAATTGGCTCTCGATCACGCCTACCAGCGGCTCGGCCGGTACCAGTGTCCAGGTGACGGTGAGTTCCGCGGCACTGGCGGTCGGCGCTTACAGCGGAACGATTACCATTACCTCATCCACCCTGGGCACTAGCAATCCGACGGTGACCATCCCGGTCAGCCTGCTGGTCCGCAGCAGCACGCCATTGATGGTGGTGACCCCGGCTTCACTCTCCTTCTCTTCGACGCCGGGAGGCGCCGCGCCGCCGGCCCAAACCCTGTCCCTGGTGAACGCCGGCGCGGGCGTGCTGAACTGGACGGCGACGGTCACCACGGCCAGCGGCGGCACCTGGCTGATCGTCACGCCCCTCAGCGGCGTCGCGCCCAGCACCCTGACCGTCTCCATCGACACCAGCCGCGTCGGCGCCGGCAGATTCACCGGCAGTATCGCGCTGAAAGCCGCCGGCGTCCCGGATGTCACGATTCCGGTCGAGTACTCGACCGGCACGCCGAAAATCAATCCCAACGGGGTGGTCAACGCCGCGCACCTGGCCAGCGCCGGCCTCTCTCCCGGCAGCCTGATCACCATCTTCGGTTCCAATCTGGCCAACGCCCCCAAGCCGGCGCTGCCCATCCCCTACCTGCCCGACGAGCTCGGCGGGACCTCGGTGCAGATCGGCGCCTTCAAGGCCAAGTTGCTGTACGTGTCGCCCACGCAAATCAATGCCCAGGTGCCCGTCGAGCTAAGCAGCGAGTCGGTGCAGGTGAAGGTTCTGGTCAACAATTTGGAGACCGACGCGGTCACCTTGAAAGTGCTGCCATACGACCCGGGCCTGTTCACCACGGACGGGGATCCAGCCGGCTTCGTAGCAGGTCTGAACCCGGACCTCACACCCATCACCATTGCTTCTCCCGCCAAGCGGGGTTCGATTATCATGCTGTTCGGAACGGGCTGGGGTCCGGTGATCCCGGCGGTCACTTCCGGACAGTTTGCCGGCACCATGGTGCAGACCGTGCAAAAGCCCGACGTGCAGTTGAGCGGCTGGTCCATCCCTGTTGTCTATTCGGGACTGTCGCCGGGCTTTGTCGGCGTTTACATGGTGCAGGTCCAGATCCCGGCGGATGCGCCCACCGGCAATGCTGTTCCGGTAGTGCTCGGAATCGGCGGACGCGGCACCAACTACGCGAAGATTGCCATTCGCTGAAATTAGGCTGTAGGCTGTAGGCTGGCGGGGTGCGGCCTGTGGCCTGCAGCCTTATCCTTTTGCGCACATGGTTCGTAATCTCATTGCGCTTCTTTATCTGGCCCTGGCCTGGGGTGTTGCTTTGGCGGCGCCCCAGGCGCCTTCCTCCAACAAACCGCCGCCTGCCAAGCCGCAGCCTTCTTCCGCTGAACTGGCCCAGCGGAAAGACGCTCTTACCTCCCGCGTCACCGAGCTTTACAGGCTTGCCAAAGCCAGCGAGTGGCGAAAGATGGAAGCGATGATGACCGAGGATTCGAAAGACATTTTCCTTGGCCAGACGAAGAATCCGATTGCCGATTTCGAACTGAAGCGTGTCGAAGTAGAGCCTGACGGGAAGAGCGCGCTGGCGGTGGTCGATATTAAGTTTTATCCGGCCGGGTTTGCCGCATACATGGTGGTGCCGCAGCGGAGCCGCTGGGTGTACGAAAACGATACCTGGCTCGTCAAGCTGGAGAAGCCGGTGGCGCACCCGCTGGCGGCGTTCATGCCGGGGGGCCCATCCGGACCGCCATCCGTCTTGCGTTTCGAAAAGGGGGAGATGGAGATCGAGCGCGGCGTCCACGAATACCTCGTCCCCTTCCAGAACACCGGGCAGCAGGCCCTGACCGTCCGGGCCAGCCCCGATCCGTGCGACTGCATGGAAGTCTCGCTCGACAAGGAGAAGTACGCTCCCGGGGAAGCGGGCAAGCTGCGCATCAAGACCCAAATCGATGCCCAGACGGAGCCGCGCACCTTCCGCATCCAGGTGCTGGGCCAGCCCGGGGATAATTGGGCATTCCTGTTCCTTCAGCTTAAGTAAGCGTGCGCCTCAAAAACCGCCTGAGGGCCGACGGAAGACGGCTGACGGCGGAGGCCGCCCGCCTCCCGTAGCGGTATACTTACCCGGAGCCATGCCTAAAAGGGACCGCAGGGAACGCCAGAAACAGACTGGGCGCTTGCACGTGTCGCCCGGCCCCGGCCGTCAGCCGTCAGCCGTGGGCCGTCAGCCGCCGGCCGCCGGCCTGCTGGAGCGGCACGCGGTGGTGATTGCCATCGGCTTGGTGCTCATCGCCTCCCTGCGGATCGTATCGACCTATTGGGTGTTCAACCACACCAACGATGAGCCCGCACACATCACGGCCGGCATCGAGTACTTGGACAAGAAAACCTACGACTACGACCGGGAACACCCGCCGCTCACCCGGATCATGGTCGGACTCGGCCCCTATTTAGCGGGCGTGCGTCACGTGGTCCCGCGCGGACTGAACATAGTCCACGACCCGCGAAAGGGCCTGGAAACGCTATACAGCAGCAAACATTACGACCGGACTGTGGCGCTGGCCCGCCTCGGCGTATTGCCGTTGTTCTGGCTGGCCTGTGCTGTGACATTCATCTGGGCGGCGCGCTACTTCGGCAAGCCGGCCGCCGTGATCGCGGTCCTGCTGTTCACCCTGTTGCCCCCGGTGCTGGCCCATGCCGGACTGGCGACCACCGATATGGCGCCCACGGCCTTGGCCCCGGCCGGGTTTCTGATGCTGTTCTTCTGGAGCGAGCATCCGACCGTGGTTCGCAGCCTGGCGCTGGGCCTGGTGGTGGGGCTGGGCATCGCCTCAAAATTCACCATGATGCCGTTCCTGGCGGTTACCGTCTTGGCGGCCCTCGCCCTGCGGCTTCTGGTGGCAGGCCCGGCGTTCGGCGAAATCCGGGGCTTCCTGCGCTCGCACACGCCGCCCTTCGCCCTTGCCGCCCTTGTCTGCGTGCTCGTGGTCTGGGCCTTCTACCGGTTTTCTTTCGGCAGGCCGTCGGAGGTGCTCGGTTTCCGGGTTCCCGCACCCGAGTTTGTCTGGGGCCTCAAATTCATCTGGGAGCACAATAAGGGTGGACATCCGGCATTCCTGCTGGGCATGGCCAGCAGGACAGGCTGGTGGTACTACTACCTGGTCGCCCTGGCGGTCAAGACGCCTCTGCCGGTTTTGATGCTGCTTGGCTTGGGCGTCGCGCTGGCCATTCGCCGGCGTCGTGAAGCCGCCTGGCGGTTGCCCCTCGCCTTCCCGCTGGGCATCCTGCTGTTCTGTCTGACCAGCCACGTCAACATTGGCGTGCGGCACGTCTTGCCGGTGTATGTCGCATTTTCTGTTCTCGCGGCGCTCGCGGTTCTGTGGCTGATGGAATTGTCCAGGACGGCCAGGTGGGCCGGCTGGGCACTCGCCGTTCTTCTCATTTGGCTTGCCGCCGGCGGCGCCTGGAAGCATCCGGACTATATTGCCTACTTCAACGAACTGGCCGGAAACGAACCGGAAAAGGTTTTGGTCGATTCGGATCTGGACTGGAGCCAGGACATGAAACGGCTGGGGCGGCGCCTGCGCGAACTCGGCGCCCGGCAGGTGTGCCTGGTATCCATGCCGGACATGTTTCCGTACCTGGAATCCGAGCACGGATTCCCCCCGCTCGTGGAGACTGACCCCCAGGTGCCCCAGCCGGGCTGGACTGCCGTGGGGCCCACCGCCTGGAAGGCTGTATGGCCAAACTTGAAGCACTACCAGGGTGACATGAGTCTCTGGTTCGACCATGAGCGGCCCCGGGAGCGCGTGGGATCGATGCTGCTCTTCTATGTCCCGCCGCCGAAGGCAGCAGACAGCACACCACCTACCGAAGGCGCCAGGCCGTAGCAGCCGCCATCAGGGGCGCCGGAGTGAAAACCGCCCCCCCTGCCTTACCTGCCGCCGGGCTGCGCCGGCGGGCCCTTGTCGCCGGGCTGTGGAGGCGGGACATAGAAAAGCAGAATCGAGCCCACCCTCTCGCGCGGCTTCGCGTCATCCACCCAAAGCGTCGTGTCGCGGTACCCTTTGATCTCTGGCCACAGGGCCTTCCAGGCGGTCGGGCTGATGGCGGTCCAGCCCGGCAGCGGAACCTTCGGATCCATTTCCAGAGTGGGTGGGAACCCGTGCGCGGTCCGCAGGTATGGAAAGATGCCGGGTGATAAGGCGGCGAGATAGACATGCGTGGCCCCCAGTTCCTGGAGTCGCTTGCCCAAGCGCTTCATGTCCTGGCCCCAGTCCAGATCGGAGTCCACCAGCACCTTCTCCGGTTCCTTGCCGACCAGTTCGTTAAAATATGCCAGGTAGTCGGGGTGCTGCCGCGCGCCCGCGGCCGCCAGCCACACCAGCAGCACAGCCAGCGCCCAGCCCGGCCACCTCGCCCGATTCGACCGTGCGGCCAGCCAGAGCACGCCGGTCGCGGCTATGATGGAAACCCCTGTATAAACGGGGAGCACGTGCCGCACGCCAATATTGATCCGGCTGGACAGGGAAAGCACCAGGATACCAACCGAGAACGCGGCCGGCAGCCGGCACGCCAGTTCAGCGCGCCGTTTGAAGCACAGCACCATGCCCAGGCTCAGCAGTAAGAGAACCGGCAGCGGTGTCTTGACCGCCAGTGCCACGGGATAGTAATACCACCAGCCGGTGTTGCCTGCCTGGCCAAGCAGATAGGACGCATGCCCGCGTCTGTTGTGAGCAATGACCCAATGCATGCCGGTGACCATTTCCGGCGCCGGGACGCGGAAGCTGAAGGCCGTTGACATGCCATAAGAAAACCGGTAGCCGCCCCAGATGATGAAGAGACAGACGACAACCGCCAGGGCCAAGGGCGGCAGGCGCGAACGCAGGAAGCGCCGGATTTCCGAACCCGCCGGAGGCGCTGCCACATAATGAGCAGCAAGCGCCGCCAGTGTTGCCGCCGCAAGAAACGGCGCCATGCTGAACTTGCAGAGCTCACCCAGTCCTACTACGACGCCAAGGCCGACGCTGCGGAGCAGCGTGGGAGCCTTGGCCCACGCCAACAGCATCAGAAACCCGGCCGGCGCCAACGCGGTCAGCGCCATGTCGGTGGTCGCCAGTCCCGCATGGGCCAGCACCGGAGGCAACAGCGTGAACAGCAGGACCGCGATCACGGCCGCGGCCTTGCCGAAGTATCGCGCTGTCCACAAGAACAGTACCGCGCATGCCAGCCAGAAGAACGGCAATACTCCGAAGCGCGCCAGCGCCAGATTGCGCTCGTAATGCCCGCTTTGATAAAGGACCGCCATGCCCTCCTGCGGGTCGCGCTTGAAGTGCAACCCGGGAGGGAACGACAGGCGCTCGCCGGCCACGTACAGGCCCAGTGCGGCCATGGCCCGGGCCAGCGGCGGGTGTTCCCAATCATAGCTGTACGTCTTCCTGCTCAAGTACTCCAGGCCGGAGCTGATGTGCGCTGGTTCATCCACGACGTGGTTGAAAACCCGATAGGTCGCCACGATTCGCACCGAGGCGATGAGCACCAGGCTAACCGCGAGAAGGATTGCGTACCGTTCCAGCAGCGGCAACGCCCGCTGCAGAATCCCGGTTGTGATCGTTTCGCCCTGCGGCACGTGCCTGCGCGCCTTCTTCTGAAACTTCTTGGACATGGCGCCCTGGTTACGCCCCTGCTGGCCCGCGAAAAGCGGCTGAGGTGCCTCTAGCCGGCGCCCCCGGCGGCGCAGTTATCTCTCATGGCGGGAAGTCGTGGCTGTTTGAGCCCGGCGAAGCAATGGACCGATCCGCTATCGACGGCCTGGAGCCGGCCGTCCACCGTCATCTGTGCGCCGCTTGCTCAGGGGTGAGCCATGCCGGCGTCGATGCGCTCGAAACTCGGCTGGCTGCCCGAGAGCTTCACAAACCAGCTTTCCACCGCAACGCCGCCCAGCGTGCGCTCCACCTGCTCGCGCGCGTGGCGCAAGTCGGCCACTTGTTTGGCCTCCGGTTCAGCGTGGGTGCCGTGCAGGTGCCTGTACCAGCCGCAGTCTTCGTGGCCGATCAGCACCACCCGCTTCAGCCCGTGGCCCTCGATCAGAAACTTCAGCCAGCGGTTGCCGGCCCAAGCGAACTTCGGCAGGTAGTCGAGCGCGGCGAGAAACTGGGGGCCGCCGGGCACCGCGATCAGGTCGTAATCGCCGATGCCCAGCCGTTTTTCGACCAGTTCCTCGAAGGCGGGAAGGAAGCGGTGGTCGCTGCAATGAACCACCAGCGTCGAGGCCACCAGCGGCGGAATCATGACTTGGGCGCCTCCCCCGCCGGCGAAGCAGCCGCGGTCCTGGTCTGCCCCTCGGCGCCGCCGGCCCCAATGCCCGCCTTGGCCAGCAGGCCGCGCAGGTCGATGCCCATCGCTTCCGCTTTCTGGATCACGTCGAACAATACCGCCGGCACCGTGCCGGCAAAGCGGGCCACCGAGGTCTTCCCGTCGCCGCTGTTGCCCCCGTCGATCATCACCACCTTGTCGATGTTGCCCATGGGCGCCGCAATCGCCCCCATCACCCCGGAGAACTGCCGGACGATGTCGGGCAGGCGGTCGAGCACCAGCATGGTCTTGCCGGCTTGGTCGAGCTTGGCGAAGGCTTCGGCCTTGCGCTCGATGCCTTCGGCCTCGGCCAGCAGCTTGGCCTTGAGGGCCGCGCCCTCGGCTTCGCCGCGGGCCCGGATGGCCGCGGCTTCCCCCTCGCCGCGGGCCCGGATGGCGGCGGCCTCGCCGGCGCCCTCCATTTCGCGCTTGGCCTTCTCGGCTTCGGCCGTCGCCACCACCGCCAGCTTCTGGCCCTCGGCTTCCAGGATGGTGCGCTGGCGGGCCGCTTCCGCCTGCAGGATGGTGGCCTGGCGCGCGGCGTCGGCCGGCTTGATCACGGTTCCGATCAGCTCGCGCTCCTTGCGCAGGGC
>Ga0315279_10004489_pt1 | contig 18691 bp, 19 predicted proteins | sample YL17G06_20_MG_FD_203694 | JGI IMG/M metagenome (GOLD analysis project Ga0315279, IMG submission 203694) | Sediment microbial communities from Yellowstone Lake, YNP, Wyoming, USA - YL17G06_20 | ecosystem: Environmental > Aquatic > Freshwater > Lake > Sediment | place: USA: Wyoming | collected... | reverse complement strand
GCTCAAGAAACAGATGACATCGCCTGAAAACTTTGCCATGAGCTCGTCACGCAATGATATGTTGTCAATTTCGATTCTTATGTTCTCTAATGGTAGGATGAGTCTCTGCTGCAAGATAGGAATATGCCAATAAGCACTTTGTAACTTTTGACCTTCCAGCACTCTAGAGCAGTATACTTTCTTGCCTTTGCCTCTGGAGACTACAACGTGTGCTTCATGAGGTGGAACTACAGTATAACTCCACCAAACAAAGAGAACGGCGAAGATAACCAGTATAACAACACCGACTACTGTCCAAAGCAACACATCTTCGAACATTCCTTCTCACTCTCCCGTTTTTATCAGTCTATTCCCAATATGATAATAGGCACCTATAAATAAACTATCTTAAGCAGCCAATATGGCAATTTCCACGCGTGCATTTCTCATGCGTTTCAAATACATGCGTTTCTGCCCGCTGATTAGCGCGCTTATATTAGCCCTATTTTCCGTTCGCATTTCTCAAGTCTGGACGCTCTGTCCGGTTCTGCCATATCATTCCATGCACGAATGTTTGAACATAGACAAGATTGGTGTTATATCAGTAGTTTCTTTTTTGCGAGATATTTTCTTGTTTCATGGTACGCCTTTATTCTTTGTTTGGCGGTGAAATCTGCGGTTTCGAAAACGGGGTAGGTGTCTTCAACGTCGTCTACGGGCCAGTCCAAAAGCTCCTCCCGATCGTAGCCGAGCCAGTGCCCGTTTTTGTTTACCCAACTCCAGAATTCGGTCCCAGGAATGGGCGTAGCCAAGCTTAAATGAACTCCGTCAACTTTGGTTCGCTCAACAAACCTTCTTATCTTGTCAACAACTTTCGCAGTGTCGCCTGGGTTCCCAATCATGAGAAAAACATTGGCCTTGATTCCAGCTTCATGCGTCAGCTTGGTTGCCTTGTCCACTTGATCTAGGGCTATGCCTTTCTTAATTCTATTCAGAACCTCAGGGTCTACTGATTCAACACCGTAGTTGATGGCTGTGCAGCCTGCCTTCTTCATTTTTATCAGTAGTCCTTCTGTTACAGAGTCAACCCTTATGCCGTTCCATAAGTAAAAGCTAAGCTTCCATTTCTTGGCAATTATTCCGTCAAGAATCTTCTCAGCCCTGTCCAAATCAAACGTGAAATTATCATCCAGAAAACTCAGGCCATTAACTCCGTAGTGCTTTCTCAAGTGCTCGATTTCTGTTAACACGTATTCGGGGCTGTGACCACGCCAGCGCCTACCATAAACCGAACGCGAACAGAAAACACACTGATAAGGGCAACCCCTAGAAGTAAAGAGAACCCCGCCATTATCACCGTAAGACTTCATAGGCAGCTTTTCTCTGGCAGGAAAAGGCAAACCATCTAAAGCCTCAACGGGATCCCTTGAAGGATTACTCCTAATCTTGCTTCCATGGCGGAAAATCAAGCCGTTAACATCACTTAGATCCTGCTTGTTCTGCAATCTTTCCAAGAGTTCAACAAAAGTAACCTCACCTTCGCCAACAACAACCGCGTCGATTTCCCGGTGCCTAACCAGCATCGCCTCACCCATTATACTGGCATAAGGACCACCAACAACTACAAAACACTCAGGAAAATGAGTCTTCACTCTGCTAACGACAGCAAGAGCCTGACGGGCATTTCCAATTGCAGAGGAAACCCCAACAACTTCAGGCCTCTCACGAGACAAAGACTCTTCGAGAGCGACTGAAGACTCAACGCTCAAGTCGATAATTTTCGCTTCAAATCCTTTATTCTTCAACATGGCCGCCAGATAGCCTAATCCAAGAGGGGGAACCCGAAACAAACTCTTTCCAACGGGCTGAACCAAGACAGCTCTCATGATATCCAACAACTAACAGGAAATACCAAATAAGCCTGCCGTTAACAGTCCAAGCCCGCTTTGGTGTTAATGATACAGGAAATAATAGATACATCAAAGAAGGAACGAAGAAACCTAAAATTGTCCTCAATTCCAGAAGCAACAAGACGCGTGTTTGATGATTATCTGTTTAAGAGTCCAAGGCGTTCGCGGGATTGGTCAGTCAAGTTCTTGTTATCAAGATATTAGCGGTCGCGCCCATGTCGGCGCTTACAGTGAAAACGTATGGCCCGTTTTGGGGGACTGTCCACTCGAAATTGTAGAAGGTTTGAGTTTCTTGGTCTAGTAGTTTTACAGTTGGGGAGCTCTGCTGTGCGGCCGCTAAATCCACGAGTTGGCCGTTGCCTGAAACTTGGATTTGCAGTTGGTCGCCTTTGTTGAGTGCGAGATTGTATTGTGTTTCGTAGTCATTTTGAGTAAGAACGACAGTTTCGTTCAGAAGGACAGTTGGCTGCGTGGGATGAGCTACTCGCGGGGCTAAAAACATGAGGCTTAACACTATGATAGCCAATGCAATGAGGAGAGATTGGACTTGGGTCATCAAGGTGTTTCTTGTAACCTCTTTCTGATCTTGGAGGAATTTTACTAGTTGTTTAGGAGCGATTATGAGGTTTATGAAGAATCGATATAGATGCTGTGTTCAGATTCTGGATATTGCTTCTGAAACATGATTTGGCGGTAAGCGCTTTGTGTGTGCACGAATAGGTGTGTGTCTATTCAGTGAGCGAATGATGCCAGTTGATTATGTATTCGGGGAGCCTGAGGCCTCTTTCGCCCAGTCTCTCAACCAGTCTCACGGGCAACGGGCTCAAAACATACGCCGCCCTCATGTAAAACCTCCTAGGTTGCCCCGGCTTGACTTCCTCCTCCAATCCTATGTGGAGGTCTGACTTTTCTGTCAGAGTGGACTTTCTAGTTCCAGTGATTGACAAAACTGTTCCGTTCATTTTCTTCAATATTTCACACCACGCTATGACAGGTTTGGTCTCGCCAGAGTAAGAAACCAAGATTTCCAGGTCACCTGGCCTTGGTGGAGGAGTGTTTACACCCCTGGTTATGTAGACGTTGTCTCCTAGTGTGCTCTTGATGTGGAAGAGTCTTACGGCAGCCATCTTGACTATCTGGTTTGCGGTGCCTTTTCCACCGAGGAAGACATCAGTCCGTTTTTCAAGGGTGTCTATAAGTCGTGAGTAGGTTTCAGATTCCGTTGTCGAGTCGATTATTGGTCCGAGCTTGGCGAATTCTTCTTCGCAGAGCTGAAGTATCTCATGTGCCTCAAGGTTTCGAAACATTGCCTCGGTCATCATGCATAGAAGGAGGAGGCTTCCCAGTTCGAAGATGTCTCCCATGATGCCTGTCTCGCTGTAGTCGAGGGAGGGTTTGGCTCTACCTCGCCCTATCAATTCGACAACGTGTCCGCATTTGTCGACAATCTCTGCGAGTGGTGAGTTCAAGTTGGAGGTTATGAGCCCCATGGAGAACTTGGAAGACTTCTTCTCGCCGATGTATTTTGAGAGGTCTTGGGCCATCACCAGCGGATCGCCCGACACGCCGCTTCCAGAGTTTATCAAGAGCAGGGTTTTGTTGTACCGCCTTTCGAACTCGGCTGCAGCGTCATACATGTTCTTCCCCGGAAACCCTGGGTCGTCGGGAGTCAACACAACCTTGTTTCTCCAGCCTATGTGGCTGATTGCGATCTGGCTCATCGCTGCGTTGAGTGAATACAACGATCTGCCCGATCCCCCGCAAACCACGCAGTCGGCTGACTTCAAGTCTTCGTACAGTAATGCCAACTCTCTTTTTTTGATATTGAGCAAGTTGTCTCTGATTCTGTTGATGTATCCGATGCGACTGACCTTGTTCCTTATCTCTATCACGCTCGACTTGATCCAAGACTCGGCGATTCTATATTTATCTTATGCGCACTAATTGAGGTCCTACCTCGCCAGAATCACGTATGTCCGACATAAACTTTTTTTGTTGGCTTTGCCTTTTGCTTTGACCAGATGTGTTGTGGAAAGCGTAAGTGAAGCTTTTGGACAAGGCTATTGAAACGAGTGAGCTTACAAGGCGTTTTGGCGGACTTGTGGCAGTTGACAAGCTCAACATTTCCGTTGAGCGTGGGGAAGTCTTCGGTCTGTTAGGGCCTAACGGTGCGGGGAAGACAACGACGATTTCGATGCTTTGCACTATTTTGAAGCCCACTTCGGGTTCGGCGAGGGTTAACGGTTTTGACGTTGTGAAGCAGGATACGCAGGTACGGAAGTCGATTGGCATTGTTTTTCAGGATCCGAGTATTGATGACAGGTTGACGGGCAGGGAGAACCTTTACATGCACGCTAACCTCTACGGTGTGCCGCCGGGCGAGCAGAAGTCGCGCATTGGCAGGGTTTTGAAGTTGGTTGAGCTTGAGGACAGGGCTGACGATCTCATGCGAACCTACAGTGGCGGGATGAGGCGTCGGTTAGAGATTGCAAGGGGGTTGATTCATTATCCGAAGGTTTTGTTTCTAGATGAGCCGACGATTGGGCTTGATCCTCAGACGCGGGAGCACATTTGGTCGTACATTGAGGATTTGAGGAAGGCTCATGATATTACTGTGGTTTTGACGACGCATTACATGGAGGAGGCGGACAGGCTTTCTGACCGTATAGCGATTATGGATTACGGTAAGATCGTGGCTTTGGACACGCCTGCTAAGCTTAAGGATACGCTTGAAGGCGACGTCATAACCGTCAAGACTAAGGAGGCTGCGAAGCTTTCTTCTGTTGTTGCTGGGACTGCAGGGGTTCTGAGGGCCAATATAGTTGGCGACGGGCTTGAACTCACGGTTCGTGGTGGAAGGGTTCTTTTGCCCAGGATAGTGGAAGCCGCGGCGAAAAACGGAGTTTTTGTTGAGTCGGTTTCTCTGCGTGAGCCGAACCTTGCAGACGTTTTCTTGCATTACACTGGTCGGGCGATTCGGGCTGAAGGCGGTGATGAGCTTCACGGTTTGTCAGCGATAAGGAGGAGGCGAATCAAATGACGGAGATCAGGGGCATTTACACGCTTTGGCTGCGTGAAATCAAACGTTACCTCAGGGACAGGGCGAGAATCGTGAGCAGCTTCGTCCAGCCGTTGCTTTGGCTGGTCATATTCGGCAGTGGCATCCGCTTCTCAGCAACTCAAATAGGCAACTTGACAACTCAGCAGTACATCTTCCCCGGAATTATCGGGCAGACGCTTCTGTTCACTTCGATGTTTATGGGCATATCTGTGATATGGGACAGAGAATTCGGTTTTTTGAAGGAGATACTTGTGGCACCGATTTCACGTTTCTCAGTTTTCTTGGGCAAGATGTTGGGCGACAGTACGGATGCTGTGATCCAGGGAGTTATCGTTTTCGTGCTGGGTCTGCTGTTGGGTATAAGGTTGAATCTTCTGATGTTTTTAGAGGTTTTGCCAATAATGATTCTTGTAACGTTCGGACTGGTGAGCATAGGGCTCACAGTGGCCAGTTTCATAGACAGCCTTGAGAGCTTCGGAGTAATACAGAGCTTCATAAACCTCCCCCTCTTCTTTCTCAGCGGCGCCCTTTTTCCATTACGCGGAGACATTCCAATCTGGTTGCAAGTCGCCTCAAGTTTCAACCCGCTAACCTACGGCGTGGACGCTTTGAGAACCATCGTCTTGGGCAACGCATGGCCACCCTTGCACCCTCTATACTACAACATCCTAATGATATGCGTCTTTGACGTTGCCATGATGACCGTCGGAACTCTCGCCTTCAGCAGAAGAAAATAGCTGTTCCCCAAACATGCTCATCACTTCGAGTGGCCATTCTTGCCAGCGTGGCCAATGGCATAGTCCCAATAAACTACCACGTTAGCGGTTATGAGTTCAAATCCCACCTGCCCCATATTCTTGGCGAACCAAGAACTTGGGCTTCACATGCGCCTTCTGATTGCTCTGATATGTTCATTTGCCTTTTCCAACGCCTCTGTACGTGAGTCCGGCTTTGATTGCTGCGTCCTCAGCAAAGGCGTTTCTGCCGTCGATCAGAACAGGCGTTGCCAGTTTCTTCTTCAGTTTGGTGAGGTCCAGTTTCAGATACTCTTTGTGCTTCGTTGATAGAATCACTGCGTCCGCATCTGTCAATGCCTTGTCGAGGTCGTTTGTAAAGGGAAGGTCAAAGCTGCGCACGACGGGATCATGAAGCACAGGTTTCGCTCCGCGTTTCTTCAACTCTGCGAACAAAGTGGCTGAGGGAGTGTTCCTTGTGTCGTCGGAGTTTTCGATAAACGCCACACCGAGTATTGCCACCTTTGCCCCTTTCAACTTCTTACCGTGCTCTGCCAGTGCATCCTCAACTAGGTCGACAACGTGCTTCGGCATCGAATCATTGAGTTCACGGCTGGAAACAATGACTTTCGGGAAGAACTTGAATCGTCCATACTTGTCCAAACCGTACTTCAGCAGCCACGGATCCTTCGGCAGACAGTGCCCTCCCACACCACCACCCGGATAATGCATGTTTCTAATAGGATTTGACGCTGGGTTTGCAGGGTCGTTGGGCAACATGTTCACGAGTTCGCGCACCTTGTAGGCGTCAACTCCGAGGCTTTCGCATATGAGCCCCACCTCGTTTGCGAAGGCGATGTTCACGTCTCTGTACGTGTTTTCCACCACCTTAGCCACTTCTGCCGTAAGAATATCCGTCGGGCAAAGCTTTGCCTTCACAATGTGCCCGTATAATTCCGTGGCGCGTTCAGTGCTCTCCTGGTTAATTCCTCCCACTACTCTCGGAAGTTCCACGATGTTCCTGATCAGACGTCCTACCATAACCCTCTCGTAACAAAACGCCAAAAAGAAGTCTTTCCCCGCCTTCATACCTGAAGCCTTTTCCAGAAGAGGTTTCACAACATTATCTGTAGTGCCAGGAGCAACTGTCGACTCAACCACGACGAGTGCCCCACGCCGCATGTGCTTTCCCGCATCCGTGCTGACTTCTTCAAGAGACTCGTGATTGGGAAGTCTGTTCTCATCAACAGGCGTCTGAACATCTATCAGAATCGCATCCGCATCCTTGCACGTTGAAACGTCCTCCACAACCCTGAACGTGCCCTTCTTTACAACACGTGCTATGAGTCCAGACAGTCCCGGCTCGTCTCCGCCAATCGGATTCTTGCCCTCGTTCAGCCAATCAATCTTCCAGCCTGACCGCTTAGACCTACGCTGCACACCGACAACAGTAAAGCCCTTCACGTTAGCGAACAGCGTCGCCACTGGGATTCCCACATAACCCATGCCAATAACTACGACTTTCTTTACCATGCACAATTCCAGATGAAAGCTGCCTATATCTCGCTTTCGCTACCCTGCAGAATCCGGTGCGCGCCTATCTTTTGCGTGGTGTTGGCTTCTGTGCAAGTTTGACGCCCACGGTTTTTGCCAGCCGTTGCAGGTCATCGTCGCTCATCCATTCAGTCTTCAAGTATTCACAGATTCTTGCATCATCCATTCCCAATCGCCTGGCTTCTTTGACCGCATGGCGGTAGGCTTCAACTTCTGTGGGCCTTTCAATGTATGCGTAGTCGCTGTCGAACAGTTCTTTTCCTTCCATAAACTGTTTGACGTGAACCAGCTCGTGGATCACGTCGAGGTAAATGTCAACCATGTTACCCTCGTTCAAATACCGCGCGCCGATTATTAGATGCCCATCGGTCTCGCTTACTCCCATGTAACCTCTTATTCCAGCAAACTCAACCTCAAGGTTGCCGAGCACCTTCTCAGTTTCTTCGCCAAAAACCTCTCTGACCGCTCCAACGTTCTCAAAACCCTTGAAATACTCCATGAAGGAGTACGTCGCAATCTTGACGTTGCGCGGTATCTTGACGTTCAACTGTGATTCTATTGCTGCCAATCCTCCTGTTAGAGCCTATTTTGAAAGAACACGAATTAGTAAAATATCCTTCGGAAGTCCTGTATATTTTTATCCATCCATCTTGCATCAAACTTATGGTAAAATGTCGGATGAATTGCCGATTGATTTGCACTCGCTACTTATCTGGGGTAAAGTTTTATTCAACGAACCAATTTTGAACCAGACAGCTATTCGTGTTTGTTGAAGTTGAACACTGCAATGGCAATGTCTTTCATGTTGCAAACCCCGTCGTTGTTGGTGTCTGCGTTCGGGTTCCAGTTCGGTGAATTCGTTCTGGTATTGAAAAGCATGACTAAATAGGCAATGTCTTTCATGTCGACCGTTCCATCTGGAACGCCTTGCGTGGTGCTTGATACATCACCAGGATTGACGACTCTGATGATAATACTGCGATTGTTGTCAGATGTGTCTGTTTCACCTGGAACTGGTGAAACGTAAGCCCAAGCAGTATAGTTGCCAAGCGTGAAACCTGTCGTGTTTAAAACAAACCCGTAAACCGTTGAATGCCTACTTTCCAGTACAGTTGGAGTTTCATAGCTCGTTCCAAGCATACTGAAAGTGAAGTTAAAGCTCTCGTTTTGCTCACCATAGTTTATCACGGTCACGTTGAAGGTAACGTTGGCGTCGTACCCTTCGGCAAGCACCGTCTTCGAAGCCTTGATTGCTGCTCCAATGTCATCAGGACCACAATAAGGTTTCATCAAAGGATAACTGTCTCTTCCTAGAAAAGCGAACTCGGGATTGTATTGGTACCATTCCCGAGGTGTGTCACTCAAGCCATCACTTCCCGTCTCATTCTGACTCACACCTCTGAAAGAGTCATTGCCAGAGTAATGAGAGAAATCGTCATAGTAGTTTCCGCCAGCTGGGTAACCAGCGTCGAACACGTTGCCCAATGAAATGATCCGAAAGGAAAAGGGAAAATAGTTGCTCGTGAAGTTGTTATGGTAGAATGTGTTGTTGTCAGAGCGAACAAACCAGACGCTGATAGAGTTGTTCACGAAGTTGTTTTCACAAATGGTGTTGTTTGTGGACCACGTAAGATGGATGGAGCCTTCATCGACCCACGTTCCGTTGACTATCGTATTTTTTGAAATGGTGTTGTTTGATGAAAAGTCAAGCATTAAGCCAGAGGGTACATATGGGGTGACATAATTAGCGAAGTCGATCAGATTCTCCGTTATGAAGAACTGCGAACAGTTCCTGAGCCAAACTTGAACAAGGCTATTTCGTGAAAGATTCGAATTGCCCGAAAACTCAGCAAAGATTTCGCGGATGCTGTCGTCCTGTACGAGTGTGTTGCTGACGTTTGAGAGGTACAAGTACTCTATCGTTAACCCCTTGATTACGGTGTCATTTGCTTGCACCGTGAGCGATCTGTCGTTTCTCAGTAAGTCAGTCCAGATGGTCGTAGTGCTTCTATTCTCCCCCAAGAGCGTCAGAGTCTTGTTCATCACTACGCTTTCATTGTATATTCCTGCTCTGATGAAGACAGTGTCTCCATCGCTTGCTGCGTCTACAGCTGCTTGAATTGTCGGAAAATCATCGGGAACCGTTATCGTACTTGGACCTGACCTGACCCTTGGAAGGTTAAGAAAGCCAATTAAGCTGAACAGAAACAGAAGTGAAACAACAATTCCCAAAAGTCTGCGTCTCATTGCCCTCCAATCTCTGTGTCTATTATGGCTACGTGGGAAATATGCATTTCTGAAAGATCCTCTAGATAGCACGCGCTTGACCGCGCTGAGCGCGCGATTAACATCGCAAAGCTGACCGTCATCGTTTGCTTACTTTCTTTCTTTAGCTGTTGCACGTGCCGTATACTCGATTCCGACTATACCTATATCCTACCCTATTATTGCTCTGATTTCTAATAGTACCCTCTTTGCAGCTACGAGAACTGCGGCATATCCTGAATCCTGTATGCTGCCCTGACAGCAACCCCTTTTTTTCAGAAGCAGCTCACCGTCGTCGTCAGGTTGGTTGGGATAAAGTTTTATCCCAAACCCCAAATCTGAACCTTAGACAATAGTCATAGCTGGGAATGTGTGTCCTTCAGAACGGAGTTACGTGCAAAGCCAGGATGGTTGAGGTTCCCGTGATGGTCAAAGAGGTCCATGCAAAAACAATATTGTCCAAATCGAAGGTTTTCGACTACACCGTTAATCCTTACATCGGCTGTGAGCACGGCTGTGCCTACTGCTACGCACGTTTCATAAAGAGATTCACTGGTCACCGAGAAGATTGGGGGAGATTCGTCGACGTGAAAACGAACGCCGGAGACCTCTTGCGGCGCGAAATACGAAGGAAAAAAGCGGGCAGAGTCTGGATAAGCGGATTATGCGATCCTTACCAGCCACTTGAGAAAGACTACAAGGTTACGCGAACATGTCTCGAAATCCTAACAGAACACGACTGGCCTGTCACCGTTCAGACCAAATCGCCCATAGTGACGCGCGATCTAGATTTGCTGAAGAGACTCCGCGATGTTGAAGTGGGCTTCACAATAACAACCGCAAGCGAGAACATCAGGGAAATTTTCGAACCAAACGCCCCCTCAATCAAAGAACGAATAGAAACACTCAAAAAACTACACTCAGAAGGCATCAAAACCTTCGCAATGATCGCACCACTGCTCCCAGAGGCCGAAGACTTGGTGACACAGCTGACTGGAAACGTTGATCACGTTCTCATCGACAGAATGAACTATCACTACGCAGATTGGGTCTACAGAAAATACAAACTTGAAAACGCATTGACAAGTGATTTCTTCAACCGCCAGAAAACAGAGCTTGCCATCGCTTTCGCAAAGGAAAACATCCCTTGTCAGTTGTTGTTCTAATGCCCTTCAGAGTACGCGCCATGGTTGATCATCCTAGTTAGCACCTATGAGCAGAAAAAGGCGGTATTAGATTACCCATCGTTTTTTAAAGGAGGATGGGATTAATTTGCCTTACTTCTCTAATCTTTTAGCAAAGTTTATGCTCCTGTGTAAGTCTTGACAATGGGCGAAAATCAATCTGACTGGCGGTTCTGTTCACATGTTTCACGTTAAAACCATGTCTCCAGAAGATTTCGAGTTTGCAGTTCAAATCACAGACCTGGTGAACTGGAACCTGACAGCCGCGGACTTCGAGTTCATGATTGAACTTGAGCCTAACGGGTGCTTCGTCCTGCTCGAAGATTCGGAAAGAATAGGTCTCGCCACAACCGTCAACTTCGGCACGGTAGCCTGGTTTGGAAACCTAATCGTCAACGAAAGCCACCGAAAAAAAGGAGCAGGATCACTACTCGTCAAACACTCAGTCAAATATCTCACAAACCAACGCGCAAAAACCATCGGCCTGTACGCTTACATCGATAGAATCCCCTTCTACAAAAGACTCGGCTTCGAATGCGACTCGGAATTCACGGTCCTAGAGGGAAAAGGCTCTTCCTTGCCACTCAAATCCGCTGTCAGGAAAGCCAAGAAACAAGACCTACAAGAGATCGTCGAATTCGACCGTTCCTGTTTCGGCGCTTCTCGAAAAAAGCTGCTTGAACCCATCATTCTCGACCCAGACAACCTTTGTTACACTTCAAACGAAGAGGGACGGATCATCGGTTATGCGGTAGCCAAGGTCTACAGGCACGTGGGTGAGATAGGGCCCCTGATATGCCAAAAGGAACGTGAAGACGTTGCCATCAACCTTTTAAGAGCGGTTCTCGACAGGTTGGAGGGACGCGAGGTTTCCATGTGCGTTCCCAACAAAGAGAGCGCAATTCTGAGCACGCTGAGAAAGTCGGGATTCACTGAGAGTTTTCGTGTGGTACGCATGTTTTTCGGGTCGCCCATCGTTGAAGACTGCATCTTTATGGCCGAATCGTTGGAAAGAGGTTGATTGTAATGTCAGATTTGGCTAGAATAATCGTTGAAGATTTTCTCAAGAGTTCTTGGTCCTGCATCGAAGCCTTGGTGGGAGAATTGGCCACGTTCAAACCGGATGCGGGAAAAAAGATTCGCTTCTTCCACTTCAAAAACGGACGTAAGACTGAGGCGACGTTTGACAGTGGCCACTTCTTTTTGAGGGCTTCAGTTGAATATTCAAATCCACAGCTGACTGTGGAGGAAGTTCAGGGGATCATAGCTGCTCGTCTGCTTGAGGTCTGCGGAAACCACTTCTACTACTATGGCTTGCGTACTGCCGACGCCAAAGACGTTGACGAAATATGTGAGATGCTCAGCGATCCTTCCCAAGGCGTGATCGTTCCGTTTCTGCTCAACACGGACGAGATTGAACCGGACAGGTACTCGATGAACCCGCTGAAAGAGTCTATAGTAAATAGCGGACAGAGCGCCTTTCCATGCGCCACAGTCAAGGCAGAAAAGCTGGAAATAGACAAGAACTTTGTGCAAAAATACCGAGGTTCATTGATTTGCAAGGACGAAATCGAGCTCATAAGTCGTCACCTCAAAACCTGCAACGGCAGCTACGTCGACATGGTTGACGCCGTCAAATACGAACAACTAGAAAACCTTTCAAAAGCCTTCGGAATCAACCTCAGCGTCTACTCAATCCGCATGCCCTTGGCAGCTCTTAGCGAGGAAAAGTCTGACGGTTTGCTGCACTACATAATAAGGGAAACACACGCCGGCTACGAGTCAATCGAGTGCGTCTACAAGTGCATGGGCAGAAGCATGAAAAACCTAACCACTCTCCTAACCGTGCCACACTCTGGCAAGGGCTACGCTTCTAAACGCGCCGTCAGAGGAAGAATATACTTCGACGGAGACAAACTCAAAAACCTCAAAGTAGACTACAAAACCGTCCTGCTCTACCCGAATGCGATTGACCCGGGCGACGTAAGCGTTGCAAAAGCTGACGACACCTTCACCGTAGACGGAAGCAAACTTTCCAATTATGACTTCAGAGAAACCCCCTCTTCACCCCAATTCTTCCTATACTCTCTGGCCTCGCCCGAAAATGCGGTCCTGTGGCACGGTATCGGTGCCTTCGGCGCCTCCGAACTCTTGAAAAGCTACACAACCACGCGCGTAGCCTGCGCCAAAGAACTCCTAATCAAAGGCCTGAGCGAGAAATACGGAGTCACGACAAAAATACCCCTGCAATTCAACCTCATCCCCAAATACATGTGGTTCCACCCCGTACACCGCAACATAGACGCAAGCATAGGCTGCGTCCAAAACATGAAAGACCTGGCCGATCTGGGTATGAAAATGGAACACCTCCAGACCGACCAATACATCCGCAGCTAACAACACAAGAAGGTTCAGCTTGGTCTCATGGCACGCCCTGCTCGTATTGAACGTTTTTATAACAGTTGACCACAAGTCGCTTGAGTGACATGAGCGGTTCAACGCTTAAGGGAAAAATCCGACACCTATTCGAGATAGCGTTTACAGGCATATTGTTCAGCACACAGACCATACTTAATGCTGGTTGGGCCATCAGTGTCATGACCATTCCACTATTACCCTATCTAGTCTACCTTACTGGTGGAGACGCAAACGTCGAGCGGGAAATCGCTGTAATGTTCTTTTCTAAGTATTTCATCGTCGGTCGCATAATCGCTCTCATTGGAATCGTTGTGCTTGCAGCTGGAGCTGTGCAGCTGCTCTTGAATCGCAGGAGAGGGATAGGACTCATCGAGACTGGAGCATATTCCATCGTCAGACATCCTCAGTTTGCAGGAATAATCATTCTCACTATGGGGTTAACGGTAATGGTTCTGACGTTAGGGGGAAACAGCGTAGAGCTCACAGGTTTGTGGCTCTTACAGATTCTGGGCTATATTGGCATAGCAAGATATGAAGAAGTACATCTGCTAAAGCGGTTTGGAGAAAGCTTCCAGCAATACACACAAAAGGTTCCCTTCATCTTTCCAATAAAATGCCCTTCCAGAATCCCAGAAACGGTATTTACGGTTGCCATAGCCCTTCTCATCGGGCTTATCCTTCTCCTCTTCCCCTATAACCTAATCCAAATCATTTAGCAATGCACTGCACACATGCGCTATTAATCGGTGGAAAAATGAGTGAATTCCGCGATTTTTTGAGCGACATGCTGTTTATCATCGGATTAGTCCTAATCCCATTGTCCACCATTCAACCTTTCTTTACAGTGCTATACATGCTACCGCCAGATCCCTATTTCAGTGCGAGATTCGTTGAATTCTTGCGTGCGGACTACTTTTCTTTCAAAGTGGACTACAGTGCCCGCGTTTATGGTAGGTCAGAATCTTGGGGTGCATACTGGTTCAACCAGTATGATTGGCTGCATGTTAATTCCTCCATTGCCGTTTCCTATCTTCTAATCGTGGTCTTCAGTTTCCAAATTCTCGCTTTGGTTCTGGGACTGACTACTATTCCTTTGAAGCCCAGAACGCGAATCATACCCTTGATCTTGGGCGCTGTGACAACGTTCCTCATGACTTTGATCTATTTTTCCCTACGTGCATCTTATTTTGTGATGGGTCTTTTGGTGCGTACGCGCTATGAATGGGTTCTCGCAGACGGTTATTGGCTGATTTTTGCTTCAGTCGTTTGCATGTCGATTTCCCTCATTCTGGCTAGAAAAAGACAAAGCAGATTGCTGTTTTCAAGATGAGCACGCGAGCGCGCGCTATGACATAAGCAGCGCGCACTGAGCAGTAACGTTCGTTTGTTACCACAACTTTGCCGCTTTGCAGCGTAGCAACAAACGTCCAACCGTTAGCGCGCTATCATGCTCCACAGATAAGACTAATAAAAAGGCTGAGATACAGATGCATTTATGAACAAGGAGATTGGCGAGATCGCTGATTTTGTGCATGGCTACCTTGTTGAGACTGGCAAGAAGGATTTGCAGAGCGTTGCTGGACCGGAGTATCGTTGGGAACACACTTTACGTGTGGCTCAGCGGGCGGTCAAGTTGGCGGTTGAGGAGAAGGCTGACGTCAAGACGTGCGTTGTGGCTGCTCTTTTCCATGATGTTTCTCATTTTGTTTCAGAAGACTATCGCAAGCATGGAATAAAGAGTGGAGAGATCGCCCGAGAGTTACTGTCGAAGAAGGGTTACTCGAAGAGTTTCGTTGACAACGTCGTTTATACTGTTGAATGTCACGTTTCAGAGCCCAACCCCAAAACAGCTGAGGCAAAGATTCTTCAAGATTCTGACACGCTGGACAGGTTTGGATACGTCCGAATTCTTCAGTTCGGAAAAACGGCTGAACTCTCGAACCTCAAGAATCTTGAGCAGAAGATCTGCCAGTCTCTTGCCTACTTGGACAGGCTTGAGAAGGGAGAATACGGCCCGATGTGGACGAAAACCGGTCAAGCGAAACTGAAAACGCTTCTGGACTTGAACAGAACCCTTCAGAAAGGCGTTCTCGAAGAACTGAGGAGCACTCAAATCCCAGACGTGGAAACCTAGTACGTTGCTTTCCCGCATGGGCTATTTACTCGCATGTTTGCGCTTTGATCCAGCGCACGCCAACAACCTCAAAGACAGCTTGAAGGGTTTCGCAGGGACTTTTCTTGACTACGACTTTTTGTTACAATCTAAATTTTGAGACCTCCTAGAACAATGTTGAAAACAACATGAATTAATATAGACGACTTCGCGCTTTTCATGAAGAATCAAGGGAGCCTCTCGGAGGGTTCTGTGAAGTCTTCGGTTGATACGCGCCCTTGTGAAAATTCGGTTGATGTATGATGCTGGGTCTTTTGTCTTTGTAAGGTTATGAATGCCTTATGAGAAGGAATACCAGCGACCTACACTTTCTGGTTACTCAAATCTTATATCCGAAAAAGGTGCTTTTCTTCTTAGGGGTATCGAGTGATTCTGACATTTGTTGTACCAGTGATTCTTTTTGCGTTTTTGCTGTTGACAAAGAAGAAACTAGTGAGAAAACACTGGCTTATGCTGTTGTCGTTCGGCCTTATTTTCACGTTTCTCGTTTCATTCTTTTCTGTTTGGAGCGCTTGGAACCCGAACATGCGCATGCCTGGGGTGTATGAGGGGGGCGAACCAAGCTACTTATACTTGCATTTTGGAAAGTCATTAGGAGTATCGGCCCTGTCGTACCCGCTTGAGCTGAGCATCTATGGCACCCCCCTAACTGACCAAAACCTTACTCGAGTGGACAACTGTTCCATCGACGTTTCCTTTGCAAATCAAAGGATGGTGGAAACAAACGGTACATTAAGCTTCAATTTGATGACTTATCTAATCGGAGGTCCCTCACCAGTGAGTTATCAATTGGGACCTCCTTTCTACTCTGATGCAGTCTACTTTTTCGGGTTCCTACTTTTTCTGTTCACCTTGTTCAATATGCTGGGGTTTGTGCTGGGACTGATTCTGTGCTGGGTTGTTTCAAGGATGCTTGCATCACGCCTTCAGGTAGCCTCAAAAAATGGTCCCGTGACATCCGTTACCGACAATCGAACGTGAGAGCAGGCACTCATGGATGTTCTTGTTCCCTATTCTTTCTGGCTTGCATTTTGAATCAAAGTCAACCATTTGTTCTTTCCCTGAACTGTTATTCCGCAAGCTTCTGCTGGCGTTTTCCCTTCTAGTCCTTCATGGCTTCTGATGTAGTTGTGAAAGATTTGATAACCAGTGAGAATTGGTGTGTCTCTGGTTTTGAGTCCTCTCATGGTCTCTTCTCTGTCTCGAATTTCACCATTGAACCGTTCCATCTTATTTTTCTCATGTTTCCTGAAAGCTTGATAGCGTTAGCATGTTCTGTCCTCGTTTCTTTCTTCATTGTCCAGAACTCTTTCTTGTAAGCATCATGTCTTAGAGCAACGTTTTTAAGAAATAAAAGGGACTTTGACGGTTGATTTTCATGTTCTTTCAACAGATCAAGTATCGAGGCGACAACTTCACCTACATCATAGCTGACGAGGCTTCCAGAGAGGCAGCAGTTGTCGATCCCAGCTTCAACGTCGACGCAATAACTCTCATTCTTAAAGACCAGAGTTTCAACCTGAAATACATCATCAACACTCACGGTCACACTGACCACACGGCGGGAAACGAGGAACTCAAATCAGCCTTCCACTCCAAAATAATCGCCCACAAACTCTCACACGTAAACCAGGACATCAGCGTCGTCGACGGCGACACCATCCGCTTGGGCACCATAACAATCAAGGTCATCCACACGCCCGGACACACCCCCGACGGCATCTGCCTCCTAACCGACGGCAAACTGCTCACAGGCGACACCCTCTTCGTAGGCGAATGCGGCCGAACCGACCTCCCCGGCAGCAGCCCCAAAGACATGTACACCAGCCTCCTCCAAAAAATAGCAAAACTCGACGACAACCTCGAAGTCTACCCCGGCCACGACTACGGTCCCTTTCCAAACTCAACAATCGCCAAAGAAAAACAAACAAACTATACCCTCCAAAACCGAACCCTCCAACAATTCATCCAATTCATGCAACAACCCTAAGACACAAAACCGAACTTTTGAACCTCAAAGAAATCACGGTTTAGTCACCACCAGCATCACTTTTCGATAAGGTTTAAGAGAGTCGGTTTTACGCTGCACAACCTTCCACAAAACTGGAAATGGAGTTCAAGGTGTTGAACTGACCATTTTATGAAAACCCTTTTCAGCGCGCAGAGAGATAACAACATGGTGGTCTTCTGGGGATGTCAGAGGCTTCAAGCGTAGAGGAAATTCTGGGCAAGGCCAAAGAAGAAGAAGGGTGCTATGAGTGGCTGAAGGCAGCCGATTGTTATCAGAAGGCTTTGATGGCTGTTCCTGAAACTGATTTCCTGAGGAAAGGAGAAATCAGCGAAAAACTGGCTTATGGTATGTACAAGGCAGCTTTTCAGGCTGAGAACAGCAACGAGTTCAAAGAGAGGATGCAGCAAGTCGTCGAAGAATACGGGAAAACCAAGCAATTCTATGCAATGGAGGTTGAGTCCAAAACACCACAAACGTTCCGTTGCGACGCAATGATTGCTCTTGCAGGCCACTGGATTGCCTCCGAAGCATCTGAGAGAAAGAGACTGCTTGAGGAATGCTGGAGACTGACGAAAATGGCGTTGGACTCTTTCAGCGCTTCAAAGAATCAGCTCGTGTATGGCGAGACATTTGCTCACCTCTCAATTGTTCTTTTTCTTAGAAATTGGCTTTCGGACGATTATGACACAGATCTACGCAATGCCGCTGATGGGGTGAAATACGGGGAGCAAGCCGTTGAGTCTCTTTCTCGGCTGGGAGACTCTTTTGAACTAGCAAGGGTCTATGCTCAGACTGCTATTTACTTAGAAATGTTCGGTCTTGATGTTAGTGATCCAGCCGAGAAAGAAAGATTCTGTCAGAAGGCTTTGAGTTACATGCGTGAGGCCAAGCGGCTTTCTGAAGAAGCGGCGCTGCTCGAGTCATATTGGCAGGTGGGTTTCAATCTTGGTTCCGACGAATCAATGGCAATTCTGGCTAGAATGTTAGACTATTCCACTAAAGCAAGGGATAGGTTTATGATTGGATGGGCGCTGGCCCTCCTGTCCTTCAATGTTGCCTATAATATGGATATTATTGATGATGTTGAAGAGCGTGGCAAAGTCCTCATCAAAGCCATGGATTACGCAGAGAAAGCCAGAAATGAATTCAGCAAGCTCCCGTGGATAAGCCCTCACCTTGGTGGTTATCTTTGGGCGGAAGCGCCGTATACCAATTACTTCCGTCTATTAGCTTCTGACGAACCAGATCTAAACACGAGACGTGCCTTGTTGCAGAAAGCAGTAGAGTCTGCACCAGAGGGTTTTGAACAAGCCGAGCGGTCAAGATCTCCGGGGGCAATCTTGTATATGCATCAATGCTTGAGCAGAGCTCTTTCGCACTTAGCTAATACCGAAACAGACTT
>Ga0315279_10004487_pt1 | contig 18694 bp, 24 predicted proteins | sample YL17G06_20_MG_FD_203694 | JGI IMG/M metagenome (GOLD analysis project Ga0315279, IMG submission 203694) | Sediment microbial communities from Yellowstone Lake, YNP, Wyoming, USA - YL17G06_20 | ecosystem: Environmental > Aquatic > Freshwater > Lake > Sediment | place: USA: Wyoming | collected... | reverse complement strand
TCCCCCTACCTGCTTGCGGGCCGCCGCATGGTGCTGTCGGCCCTTCAGCCCTTGATGTTGGACTTCGTGGACACTCTGGCCCGAAGCCGCCACGGTGAGCAGATGCTGGTGGAACTGGAGGTGACGGGGGACTCCTGCCTGGCCGCCGTGCCGGTGGGGGAGGTCCACAACCTCTGTCCCTCCGCCACCATCCTGGGTATCCAGAAGGAGGATGGACGCCTCATTGTCACGCCCCGGCCCGACGAGGTGCTGGCCGTGGGGGACCGTCTGATGGTCTTCGGTGAGGAGGAGGAGTTGGAGCGTCTGAACCGCCGACTGCCAGCACCCGAAGGAGCCGGCGTCGAGGCGGAGGCCCCGGCCGCCAGGCGCGGGGAGGCGACAGGCGTCTAGCCAGGTCTCTATGACCCGACGCGCCCTGCTCATAGTCAATCCGTCGGCGCGCCGTCTCCCGCCGCTGCGGCGAATTGAGGAGGCGGCCGACTGGCTTCGGACGCGCGGGTGGGACGTGGCCCTGGAGGCGACGGCCGCCCCCGGCGAGGCCACCCAGATCGCCCGCCGCGCTGCCTCCCGTGAGGGCTCCGTGGTCGTGGCCTGCGGTGGCGACGGCACCATCCACGAGGTCGTCAACGGCCTCGCTGGCAGCGAGGCGGTGCTGGCGGTCATCCCCGGCGGCACCGCCAACGTCTGGGCCAAGGACGCCCGGCTGCCTCGCGCGCCTTTGGAGGCGGCCCGTATCATCGATACCGGGCGCTGCCGGCGAATTGACCTCGGGCTGATCGAGTGGGAGGCGCCCAGATGGGCGCGCAGCGACCGCGGCCCCGAGAGGCGCTACTTCCTGCTCATGGTCGGCGTCGGTCTGGACGCTCACGTGGTGGCGCGGGTCTCCCAGCGCTGGAAGCGCCGCTTGGGGGCCGCCGCCTACGTCCTGACGGCGGCCCGCGAGGCCCTCTTCTACCACAGCCAGCCCGTCGAGCTGAAGCTGGACGGTCGGGAGCGGCTGAGCCTGCGCCTGGGGTGGATGCTTGCCGGCAACACCCGCTGCTACGGCGGTGTGAAGCACATCGCCAGCCGGGCGCTGGCCGACGATGGCCTGCTGGAGCTCCTCATCTTCCCCGGCTATGACCTGCTGCGGGCGACCGGCTACGGTCTGGCCACCCTGGCTGGCCGGCACTACGGCGCACCCGGCGTCATGTACCGCCAGGCGGCGGAAATAGAGGTGGCTGGCCCCTCCTCGCTGCCAATTCAGGCCGATGGCGAGTTCGTCGGCTACACGCCTCTCAGGCTGCGGGTGGTGCCGGGCGCTCTCCAGGTGCTGATGCCCGACGAGCCGAATCCCCTCTTCGGCGCGACCTAGTGTCCTGAGTCAGAGATTCGGTAACAGATTCAGAGCTTTGTCTTTGTCATGCTGAATCCGCCAAAGGCGGATGAAGCATCCGTCGGACCACGCCTGCCATCACGGATTCTTCGTCCGCCTCTGGCGGGCTCAGAATGACATTTGGGTGCGGATTTCTGATTCACCACACTAGACCAGCGTTGAGACGGGTGCCTGTTCTCGCAAGCGACGGCTGGCCACGAACAGCGCCGCCAGAAAGATAAGAACCACGGGCGCCATGATGGCGTAGACCACCACCGTCAGGTCTGAGTCGCTTAGCCCCTCCCAGGGGATGACGAGACGCGAGCCCACCAGCACTATGAGGCCGTTCCAGAGCCCGTGAAGGGCGACTGCCGCGGCGTAGTGAAGAAAGCCGGTGAGGGGCCTGCCCAGCGCCATGACCTGGTACCAGCCGAGGCCGACCAGGCCGCTGGCGAGGGCATGCGTGGCCGTGGATCCCGCTCTCATCAGCATCAGGGACCACCAGTCGGTGCCGGCGTCACTGAAGCCGCTGAGCCCGTAGAGAAGGGCCTCGACGGTGCCAAAGGAGGCCCCCGCCACCACCCCGAGCACGAAAGCGGTGGTCTTCGAGGAGTGAGGCGAGATCAAGAGACGCACTCCCAGGCCCTTGGCGGTCTCCTCCACCAGAGGCGGCACCACCGCCACCGTTAGCAGGGCCAGGGCCAGCTCCTCTCGATTGTTGAGGAAGTCTTCAAAGGCCTTGAGCACGTCGGTCACTTCGGTGGAGGTGGCCGCGCCATCGAAGGCGCCCTTGCTGGCGAGGAAGGCCACCATGATGCCGCCGTCGAGCAGGAGTTCGGCCAGCGATGAGAGCATGGTAGCTATGGCCATCGTGAAGCCGATGGCGAGGAGTATCTGTCGCCAGGTTGGTCGGCAACCGGGCTCCCGCCAGCCGAGCCCGCCTCGAGCGGCCATTCCCACGAGGGCGATGCCGGGCAGGACGGCCGCCAGAAGGTGCAGGGGCGGCATGGCCGCTGCCAGCGGCTTCCCCATGGCCATTACCAGCCCTCCGGCCGCCACCACCAGGGCGAAAGCCGGCACCACCAGCAGCGCCGGCGGCAGCCAGGAGGCGCCTGAGGTCTCGCCCATCAGCTCAGAGACCCCGTGATACGTCAGGGCGGCGCCCGGCACGGCCATGAGGAAGGCCAAGGTCGCGAGGCTCGCTGCGATCTCCAGGGTGGTCGACTCGCTATCCCGGGCCAGCGGCTGCGAGAAGAAGACGAAGAGGGCCGTCAGTTGGCCGCCGAGAAGGAGCAGGGCGCCGAAGCCGGTGCCGGCCCAGAGAACCACCCTGGACAGGACGTGTCGCGGCTGCTCTCGCCGGCTCCACAGCCATGCCAGGGTCAGCAGAGCGAGCCCGAGCGCCAGGAAGACGGGCCCGGCGATGAGCACGGCGGCCGCCGCCCGGTCCGGGTCCACGTCAGGGTTGTCGATCTGGCGCAGGAGGGGTGCTGCCGCCGCGAGGCCGATCCCCACCGGCACGAAGGCCAGTCCCATGACGAACAGGGCGATGAGGGCCACCATGCGTTGCCCCAGCCAGAGGAGGAGGAAACCCGCCAGAGCCGTTACCTCGCCTCCCAGGGAGAGGGCGCCCGCGCTGACGAGAGCGTCCTCCTGGCTGGAGGCGGCGGTGGCTACTGCCAGGCCCGTCAGGGAGAGGCCCGTCATCAGGAGGAAGGCGCCAACGACGACGGCTGCTGTGCGGGCGGCGGTCACAGCTCGCTACCTTCGGTGGCCCCGGGCCACGGCTCCACGCGCCCCGCCGCGACGCGGTAGAGGGTGGCGCCGGCCAGGGAGGCTTGCTTGCCGGGCGGGCCGGGCCCCGCGAGGCGGTCGGCGTCCACCGAGGTGATCAGCACCTGCTCGAACTCGGAGGCGGCGGCCAGGACGCTCGCCCGCCGCGATTCGTCTAGCTCCGAGAGGACATCGTCCAGCAGCAAGATGGGATACTCGCCGCTGCGGTCCAGCAGGAACCGCGCCTCGGCCAGGCGCAGGGCCAGGGCGGCAGTGCGCTGCTGTCCCCGCGAGGCGAAGGCCGCCGCTGGCGCGCCGTTCAGGCGGAACAGGAGGTCATCGCGGTGGGGGCCTGTGAGGGAGACGCCCGCCGCCACGTCGCGCTGTTGCCCGGCGGCCAGGGCCTGAAGCAGGGCGGCGGCCAGCTCATCTGTGGAGGCGGCCGCGACACGCTCGCCGTCCCAGGCCCGGGAGAGCTGGGGCTGATAGGTCAGGGAGAGCTCCTCCTCGCCGCCGCTGAGCGCGCGATGGGCCTCTCGCGCCAGCACCGACAGGCTGGACACCGCCCGGCCGCGGCTGCCGGCGATGCAGGCGCCCTGCTGGGCCATCTCGTCATCCCAAAAGGAGAGCTGGTCGAGGCCGGCGGCGCCCTCCTGGATGCGGCGCAGAAGGGCGTTGCGCTGGAGGACTATCTTGCTGTAGCGCTGGAGGGCGCGCAGGTAGGCGGGGTCCACCTGGGAAAGGGTGATGTCCAAGTAGCGTCGGCGCAGGGAGGGGGCGCCGCTCACCAGGTCGATGTCGTGGGTGGTGAAGAGCACGGCTGTCATCTGGCCCACGGTCTCTGAGGCGCGGCGCACGACGCCGTTGACACGCAGCCGCTTGGAGGCGGGCAGGCGGCTCGATGTAGCCTGCTCGCCCGCTGGCCGGGTCACGATGGCGACCTCCACCTGCACGCTCCCATCGTGCCGGCGCGCCGTGCCCACCAGGCGGGCGACTGCCGGCCCCTGGGGGCTGGCCTCCTGGTTCACCAGCTCGCCTTCGCTGTTGGCGCGCACGGAGCGGGTAGTGGCCAGGAGGTAGATGGCCTCCAGCAGGTTGCTCTTGCCCTGGGCGTTGCCGCCCACGAAGAGAAGCAGGCCGCGGGGGAAGGCAATGTCTAGGTGGCGGTAGTTCCGGAAGTCGCGGAGGCTCAGTTGCTCGATGTGCATGGCAGGGCGTCGGCGACCCATTATAGCAGTCGGCGGGGCGCCTGCCTGCCGGATACGGACATTCGGGGACCCAGCGTGATGGTGCGAGGGGCTAGGCCTCGCCGCCGAAGCGCAAGTGGAGTCGCAGAGCCTCAGGCCGCGCCTCCTCAATGGTGAGGGGCTCCCCAATGTACTCCGCCAGGCCGTCGGCGATGCGGCGGGCCGTCAAGGGCTCGCGCAGGAGGAGGGCGATGCGCGCTTCGCCGTCCAGGTATCGCTCCACCGACGCGCCTTCGACGGCGGGCATGTGGGTGAGGGCGCGCTGCACCTCCATCAGGCCCTGGAAGCCGGGGACGGCGCTGATGAGAAGCTGGATGCCCTCGCCGCCGGCGGCGAACTGGGGCTCCGCCGGCTCTTCCTTCGCCTTCGGCGGCGCCTCAACCGGAGGGGCCTTGGCCACCCCTGCCGCAGGCGGGGCCTGAGTGGGGCCGCTGGGGAGGACGAGCTTCGGGAGCTCATCCAGGCGCCGCTCGAGGCGCTGCACAGCCTCGGTCAGGGCCTGCACCTGCTCGGAGAGGCGGTGGCCCTCCTCGCCCACAAGGTCCACTACGCGGCTGAAGTAGTCAGAGACGGCGTGCGTCGCAGCCCGGACATCGGCTGACAAAGGCGCTTTTCCGGGAGAGGGCGGGGGTGTTGGCGGCTGGCCGGCGCGCACCATCTCCTGGGCTGCCCTCGTCAGGACCGCCTCTGCGTCGGTAAGGGCGCGTCGGAGGCTGGCTAGCTTCTCGCGCGCGGCCCTTCTCTTGGTTTCAGGTCCGTTGCTGCGCTGGCGGCCGCTTGTGCTAGACGTCATCGAAGGTTGCTTCTCCACGGGGCAGCCGGTGTGGCAGCACTATTCCGCACTGAGTCGCCCTCCTCGTTGGGGCGCCAACGGCAGTTCCGCCCGGTCAAGGCGGCTGGGGCATTGCCGTTGGGCCGTCTCGGACCCAGGCCCGCCTGTCGGCAGGCAGGCGAGGAGGCGTCGCCCCAAGGATTATCGGCAGCAAGGCGACCACGTTGAAAGGCGATACGCCGCCGTGCAGGTAGAAGTATTATACCGTCAGTCCTGGCTGGCGTACCTCCGGGAATGCCCGATGCACTAGAATCGGCTGTGGACGGGCTCTGCTGGCGGCGCGGGCCCTTCCGCCCGCCTCCGCCTCGCGAGCTGGAAAGGAGAAAGTCGTGAGCCTCCCCAACCTTCTGCGGGGTGAGGAGCTGAGGCTGGGCCAGTTTCGCTCCTTCGACCCCGACCGTGCCATCTGCTTCCTCCCCGTCAGTTCCCTGGAGGTGCATGGACCGCACCTGCCGGTGGGCATGGACATGTTCATGGCCCGCTGGATGGCCGAAGAGACGGCCCGCCGCTTTGCAGAGGCGCACCCGGACTGGACGGTGGTGGTCTACCTGCCCCTGACCGTCGGCACCGACGAGCTGCCCCTGCCCGGTTCCATGCACGTCAGTCAGCCCACGTTGTATGGCGTCCTGACTGCTCAGGGCCGGTCACTGGCGGAGGCGGGCTACCGTTACGCTGTGCTGACTAACGGCCATGGAGGCGCCCGCCATGCCGCCGCACTGGAGGCGGCCTGTCGCGCCGTGAGCCGCCGCCATGGCATCCAGATGTTCACGCCTTCCATCGCTGTCCTCCACGCCATCGTCAGCGGCCGGCGGTTCGATGCCATCGAGGCAGCCCTGGGGCGGCCCCTAACGGAGGATGAGCGGACTCACCTGGTCGGCGGCGAGCACGCCGCTGGCTGGGAGACCTCCTTTCTTCTGGCGGAGCGCGCGGAGCTGGTGGACCCTTCATATCAGGAGCTAGGCCCCGATGGGCCACCGGCCTTCCGTCCTGTGGTCGCCGTGGGGCGGTGGGTCACCAGGGCTATGGCGCGGAGCGAGTCGAAGGCGGCTGAGCGGTTGGAGGAGATGTTCGGCGTTCTGGCGGGTGGCATCGGCTGGCTCTTGAACGCGCGCTTCGGCTACGGAGGCCACGAGGTCACCTACGATGGCAATCCGTCCATCGCCTCGGTGGAGCTGGGCCACGCCTTCCGGCAGGTGGTGGTTGAGGACTGCCTGACGGTGGTGGAGCGTGTGGTGCGGGGTGAACAGCGAGCCGAGGACGTACGCAGCATCGCCTCAGAGCCGGCCATCATCCAGCCCTACTTCTGGCGTCGTCTGGGCCTGGGCGCCGCGGCTGCAATCGCTCTGCTGGTGCTCCTGAGGCGGCGCCTCAACAGGTAGGTTGAAGGTCAGCGCAGCGATTGCGCCTCGGCTCGCGCCCCGATTCGCCTCCTGGCGGCGCCGGCGGGGTCGAAGAAGTAGCCCCTGGCCCACAGAGCGACGTACACGAGGCCGATCAGCACCGGCACCTCGATGAGGGGCCCCACGACCGCCGCCAGTGCCTGGCCCGACTCGATGCCGAAGACGCCGATGGCCACGGCGATGGCCAGCTCGAAGTTGTTGCTGGCGGCCGTGAAGGAGAGGGTGGCCGTCTCCGGGTACCGGAAGCGCAGCCGCCAGGACATGAAGAACGACACGCTGAACATGATCAGGAAGTAGAGGAGGAGCGGTATCGCTATCCGCAGCACGTCCAGGGGCACGTCGAGGATGTATTCGCCCTTCAGGGCAAACATCACCACGATGGTGAACAGCAGGCCGATAATGGCCGTCGGGCCCAGACGGGGCATCAGGACGCCCTCGTACCAGTCGCGGCCCTTCCGCCGGATGCCCACATAGCGCGTGACCATACCCGCGACCAGGGGGACGCCCAGGAAGATGAGGACGCTCCTTGCCACCTCCCAGAAGCTGATGTGGACCTCCTCGCCGCCGCCGAACCAGGAGCTGGCGACGCTGATGAAGAAGTAAGCGTAGAGGGAGTAGAAGAGCACCTGGAACACAGAGTTCAGGGCCACCAGAACGGCGGCATACTCGTTGTCACCTTCCGCCAGCATGTTCCAGATGAGCACCATGGCGATGCAGCGGGCCAGCCCGACGAGGATCAGCCCCGTGCGGTACTCGGGCTGGTCGGGGAGGAGCAGCCAGGCCAGGGCGAACATGATGACGGGCCCCACCAGCCAGTTCTGGACCAGGGAGACGCTGAACATCTTCCAGGCGCCCTTCACCTTGCCCAGTTCCTCGTAGCGCACCTTCGCCAGCACGGGGTACATCATCCACAGGAGGCCGACGGCGATGGGGATGGAGGTGGTGCCGATACTGGCGGAGTTGATGGCGTCGGCCACGTCGGGGAACAGCTTGCCAAGCCCGACGCCGAAGGCCATCGTGAGGATGATCCAGAAGGCGAGGTAGCGGTCCAGGAGCGAGAGACGCTCGGCGACGCGCGGTCGCGCGGCCTCAGCGACGGTCATGGCAATCGATCTCCCTCGCGCACACTTGCCGTCAGGAACTCCTCCACACGCGCGCTGATGGCGTCCCGTATGGCGCGGAAGACAGCCAGGCGCTTTTCGCGCGTTCCCTGCGCCCGCGATGGATCGGGGAAGCTCCAGTGCAGGCGGTGGCGAGCGTTGGGGAAGACGGGGCAGGTCTCGTTGGCGTCGTCGCAGACCGTAATCACATAGTCGAAGCGCTCCTGAAGGAACGCGTCGATGGACTTGGCATGCTGCCCGCTGATATCGATACCCTCCTCGGCCATGACCTGGACGGCCAGTGGATGGAGGGTGCCCGGCTCGGTGCCGGCGCTGCGGGCCTCGAACCGGCCGGCCCCAAGACGGTTCAGGAAGCCCTCCGCCATCTGGCTGCGCGCTGAATTGTGGGTACAGATGAAGAGCACCTTAACCCTGTCCATGGCGTGTGTCCCTCTCCCGCCCGGCCGCTAGGAGCCTGCTGCCTCCTCAGCCAGCACGTTGGCGATGAGTGTCATCACTTCATTCGTGGGGGGGACGCGGCCGGCGCAGACCAGCTTCTCGTTGACGACCAGGGCGGGAGTCATCATAACCCGGTACTTCGGGAACTCGGCCCGATCCGTGACGTGCTCTATCGTCGCCTCGGCTCCCAGCATCTCCAGCGCCTCCACGGCCGTCGCCTTCAAACGCTGGCAGTTCATGCAACCGGGTCCTAGGACCTTCACCGTTAGCATGGTTTCACTCCTCCCACTGCATGATGTCAGGGCTGTGAGGCCACCATCACGATCTCCGGTTCCACCACTAGGTCGCTCGTGATCGACCTGGCCACCAGGCTGTACTTCTGGGCCGACTGGAGCGCCCGCTCGATCCGCTTGCGCTCCACCTCCGACCCTCGGGCAGCGATCCTTGGCCGCAGCACCACACGCACGAAGGCCTCAGTGCGGTCAAGGTCGATCACTTTGGTACCCTCGCCTGCGCACTCGTAGCTCAGGAGGCTGACGTGGAAGCGCTCGCAGGCCCAGAGGAACATGAGCATGACGCACATGTTAAGGGCTCCGACGAAGGCGTCCTCAGGCGTCAGGGTGTTCTCATGGCCGTGGGCGTCCGGCGGGGCGGAGAAGGGCAGCACGGGGCCGTTGCCGCAGCGCAGCTGACCCCAGTGTCCTCCCGTCCACCGCACGTCAGCGGAGTATGTCGCGGTTCTCAGTGCTGACATTACTAGCCTGCGCCCGTCCAAAAGCCCTCGTAGGCGTTGAGGAGAGCCCGGCGAAGGGCGGCCTCGCTCTCCGCGGGGACCGGGTTGTAGATCCGCACCTGCTCCATGAGTGCGTCCGCCGTCGCGTCCTCGGCAGGATGCCTGCCTTCCTCACGGAGCAAGGCGAAGATGGCCGGCAGGGCAACCAGCTCGACGGTCTGGCCGTCCACCTCTACCTTCTGCACCGGAATGTCGGAGGCGCAAGAGCAGACGGATTCCGCCTCCTCCAGGGCTTCGGGCCCTCCGCCGTCCGAGCGGGTGCCGGCCACTTGGAGTTCCGCCGCCCTTGAGACGGCGCGGGCCCTCTTGAGAAGGCGGTCTGCCTCCCCTGCCACTGCCTCGGACGTAGCAAGGGCCAGGGCCTCCCGGGCGGCGTCCGGGCCGCGCACGCGGTTCGGAGAGTCCAGGCCCAGGCGCTCCCGTAACTCGCTGACGACCAGGCTTACAGCGGGGCGGGCGCTGTACATCTCGGTGGCCCTGGCGGCGCACCGCTTCTCGCACCCGTCGATGGCGATGGTGGGGAAGAAGCGAGCGAAGGCGCGCTCGCGCTCCTCGCCGACCAGGAAGAGGGGTAAACAGAGCGTCACCGTTTGGCCGGGGCGAAGGAGCTCCAGCACGCGCAGGGCGGCCTCTCGCGAGACCGTGCCCTCCGGGAGTTCCTCGCCGCTGCAGGCGATCAGCCCTACCTTGCGCTCCGGCAGGCTGGGCATTTCGTCACTCCTTGTCGTCTCGCAGCTCGTCCACCTTGTCGGCGATCTGCTCCGCCAGGATGCGTGCCATGGCCTTGCCAGCCTCTCCGATGTCGGACACGCGCCGCACCTTCAACTCCTTGTGCTGTCGGAAGACATCGAAGACGCGGAAGGTCGCCGCTGGCTTGCCCCCAGCCTGTTCGACGTTCACGCGGGCGCAGGCCGTCGGGCAGCCGTCGATGGTGATGGTGGGGTGCTGGCGCACGCGGCGACGGGCATCCTCGTCGCCTAACGTCAGTAGGGAGAGGCACACGGTGCTGGTGCACCCGGGGCGGAGCTCCTCGGTCACGACGTAGGCCGCTTCGCGGCCCACGCTGCCGAAGGCCTTGCCGATTCCGCTGCACGCGATGATGATGACCTCTCGATCACGCGTCTCGCTCATGTCCCTCCCATCTCTTCCAGCGCCTGGGCACGCATCGCCTCCAGGTATTGCTCGGCGTCCAAGAGAGCCCGGCGGTCGGCTTCCCAGTTCCCCAGCTCCACGACCGCCAGCCAGCCCTCGCCGTAGGGGTCCTGGTTCACCAGCTCCGGGCTCTCTTTCAATGCCTCGTTGACCTCCGCGATGGCGCCGCTGACAGGTGAATCAAGTGCCAGATCGACCTTCATTGTCTCGACGCTGGCGAACTCGTCCCCGACGGCGAGGGCAGTACCTACAGGACGGACATCCACGAACGCGACGTCACCGCTCCGCTGCTGGAGAAAGTCGCTGAGGCCCACGCGGCCCAGGTTGCCTTCTGCTTCGATCCACACGCCGGCAGCCGAGTACCAGCAGCCACGCTTGAACCGGAATGTGAACTTGTCGACGGTCGTCTCGATGAACTCTTCTGCCATCAGTTGCCCCGACTGGCTATCGACGGTATACCCGCCACGGTCTTCGCCGCACGGCTAATCGTATCAGCAAAGATTGATACCCATGACCGAAAAAAGAGACCGTCCTAGCGCCCCCGAATCCGGCATACCTGCTCCGCCCGCCGCTGGTCGCCCGGCGCCGTCTGTACCTCGAGCAGCGCTCCCAGCCGCTCACGCAGGGCAGCGGCCGCCGCGGCGTTGGCCCGGTAGAAGATCCAGCGCCCGTCCTCACTATCCCGGCGGCTCTCAACGAGGCCCGCCCGCCGCAGCACCGCCAGGTGGTTGGAGACAAGGCTCTGGGAGAGATCCAGGATGCCCTCGATCTCGCAGACGCAAAGCTCTGCCTTGGTCAGGAGGGCGAAGATACGGAGGCGGGTGTCATCGCCGAGGGCTCTTAGGAGCACTGCCAGGTCTTCAGTGGGGGCCTGCGAAGCCGGCCTGGCTTCGATGGGCGTTGTGGGCATGTTGAGCTCAGCTCCATAAATCATTCTGTGTTAATATGCTACCCGGGACCGATAGCCGGGTCAAGCTGAAAGCAGAGCTTGACAGCACAGATTGGCCTGGGTACGTTCTCGGTGCCCCCAGTGAGTGTTCGCGGCACCTGTGGTGCGCCGAATATGGCAGATCGCAAGTCATCGATAGCTGGAGGGAAAGCGGATGCTTGCAAGAGTGGCGGTGCTTGCCTACTGTGCCATGGTCCTGATGTTGGGGGGCTGTGTCTGGGGTCAGGTCACCGATGCCGTGACGGGCCAGCCCATGGGAGGAGCAACCGTCACCTTCCGTGATGCAGCGGGCAACGCCGGGACGGTCACCACGGGAGAGGGCGGCCTGTACAGCTTCGACGGTACTACCAGCCCCGAGCCCGTCGCCGGGCCGGTGACCTTCCAGGTTTCGGCTCCCGGCTATGCTGCCCTCACGGTTGAGCGGAACATCCAATACGACGACAACGAGGAGCACACCTGGGCGGTAGAGCGCTTCTTCCTGGTCCCCGGAGGCGGCTGATCGTGATAGTGCGTGGCCCTCGGGCAGGGCCAAAGCCCCGGCACAGCCGCCTTGTGTTGAGCTCCACGTGAGAGCTATAAGGATCACGCGCTCTTAAGCTTTCCACGAACCTCTGATGGCAGTCCGAAGACACCGGTTCGCCGCTTTCCCCTTCGGCCAATAGCTCGACCCTTGATGGGAACGGTCGCCGCGTCGCGCAGAAGCGGTGCAAGGTGTCCTCAACCTCGCGGACGCAGAGCTCGCCTTAGTCAAGAGTGGGAAGATGCGAAGGCGGGTTATCGTCGGCCACGGCACGGAGGAGCGCTCCCGAGTCTTCAGTGGGGGTTCTTGAGGCCGGCCCAACTTCGATGGAACGGGGGCTTGACGGCAGTGGAAGCAATGAGGTATATAACCATTGACTTATGAGCCCGCCTGTCGAACCTGACCGCCTTGTTCGCGTCTACAAGGCCCTCGGCGACCGGACCCGCCTGCGCCTGGTCAAGCTGCTGGCCGACCTTGAGCCTGGTGACGCGCTGTGCGTGAACGCGCTCGCCGCCGAACTCGGCGTCTCGCAGCCCGCCGTGTCCCAGCACCTGTCGGTGCTCCGGGCCGCCGACCTGGTCATCGGGGAGCGCCGAGGCTACCACGTGCACTACCGCCTGAACCCGGCTGCTCTTGCAGCGTACCGCCATCAGGCCTATGTCCTGCTGGGGGAACAGTTCATGGCGTCCCCCGCCGACGCTCGGCCGCCGCCAGGTTGCGCTCCAAAGACGCCAGCCTGTGGACTGGAGCATGTTCATGACGACACAGGAGCAACCTTCCCGCGTCCTAGTCATCGCCGCCCATCCTGACGACGCGGACATCAGCAGCGGCGGCACCATCGCCCGCTGGGCCCGCGAGGGGCGCCAGGTGCACTATGTCCTCTGCACCAGCGGGAACCGCGGCAGCGACGATCCAGAGATGACGCCGGAGCGGCTCGGCGAGATACGGGAGGCGGAGCAGCAGGCCGCGGCCGCAATCCTGGGCGTCGCTGGGCTCACCTTCCTTCACCACGAGGACTGCGAGCTGGAGGAGACGCTCGCCTTCCGCCGGGAACTCTCAGGGCTCATCCGGACCTTCCGGCCGGACGTGCTGATGACCCACGACCCGTGGGCCCGCTACCGCATCCACCCCGACCATCGCGTCGTGGGCTTCACGGCCCTGGCAGCCATCGTCATGGCTGGCAACCGGATGTACGGCGAAGGGCCTCCGCCGCATACCGTCGGCCAGGTCTACCTGTTCCAGACGGACAACCCTGATTTCTGGGTGGACATCACAGAGACCTTCGAGCTCAAGGTGCAGGCGATTCACCAGCACCGTAGCCAGACGGCGCACTCCGGCGAGATGATGATGAAACGGGTGCGAGAGTGGGCGGAAAGCGCCGGGGAGACGGCGCGCGTGCCCCTTGCTGAGGGGTTCAAGGCCTTTGTCCCTCGCCACTGAGTGAAGAGGAGAGACTCTGAAGGAGGTATGGGACATGTGTGGAGGTCATCACGGTTGGGGAAGCGCGCCGTCGTGCTGCTGCGACTGCGGGGGCCACCCGCAGCACGGGTGCGGCTGTGGCGGAGGGCATCCGTTCCGCTTCCACCGCTGGTTCTCGACACGAGAGGAGGAGGCGGCAGCGTTGGGGGAGTACCTGAAGGACCTGGAAGCCGAGGCTAAGGGCGTCCGAGAGCGCCTGACAGAAATCATGGCGGCATCCGAAAGAGCTTGATTGAGCCAAGAGCAAGACCCTCACTCTTCGCACAGGGCCAAAGCTCGCGACGGCATCCTGTTTCGAAGACCGAAACGTGGAGGCAAGACAGATGAATGATGCCCTTGCCATCGAGGTGAGAGGGGTCACCAAGTATTACGGTCGTCTCATGGCCGCTGATCACATCAGCTTCGAGGTGCGGAGAGACGAGCTGTTCGGCTTCCTCGGCCCCAACGGCGCCGGCAAGACGACCACGGTGCGGATACTTACCGGGGTCATCAAGGCGGATGCCGGCACCGCTCTGATTATGGGCTCCGAAGCCGGCAGCCTGAAGGCCAAGCAGACGGCTGGCGTCGTTCCGGAAATGGCAAACGCCTACACCGACCTCTCCGGCTGGGACAACCTCATGCTTATGGCTGAGCTTTATGGTGTGCATCCCCCCACAGCGAGGGAAAGGAGCGAAAGTCTGCTACAGGCTCTGGGCCTTCTGGAACGGAAGGATAGCTTGGTCAAGACGTACTCCAAGGGAATGAAACAGCGTCTCATCTTGTGCATGGCTCTTGTGAGCGACCCCGAGGTGCTCTTCCTGGATGAGCCGACCTCCGGCCTGGATGTACAGAGTGCCCGCCTGATCAAAGACCTGCTCCGCAGCCTGAATGCGGGAGGAAAGACCATCTTCCTGACCACCCATGACATGGATGAGGCAAACCAGCTTTGCGACCGGGTGGCTATCATCAACGAGGGGAAGATAGTGGCCATAGATGCTCCGGAGAGGCTGCGGATGGCTACCAGCGGCCGGCACTCAGTTGAGGTCAGCTTCAACGACAGCGTGAGCCCTGAAAGTCTGGCCAGCCTTGCTGGCGTGAACACGGTGCAAAAGGTCGGCGACAAGTATCGCCTCTACACGGACAATCCCGGTGACCTGGTGGTGGCGCTGGTCAACCATTCCTCCGCTGCCCGTCTCAAGATAGTGTCGCTCAACATACTGGCTCCCTCCTTGGAGGATGCCTTTGTGGCAATGACGGAAAAGGAGGCCGGGTATGCCTGAGACAGCCCTGATATGGCAGCAGATGCGCCGTTCCCTGGCGATAGCACGGAAGGACATCCGCATCTACTACTTCAAGGGGCCGGTGGTGATCTTCGGAGTTCTCTTCCCCGTTTTCCTGTTCCTTTCGTACACCATCGGCCGAGATCTGAACGCAGACTCCATGATCCCTGGATTGCTTGGTATGACTCTCTTCTTTACCGCCACGTCAATCTCGCCGATAGTGGTGCCGTGGGAGACGCAGGCACGGACGCTGGAGCGCCTAATGTCCTGCCCGGTAACAATAGAGACGATCATCATGGGCGATGTGGCGGCGTCTTTTGCCTTCGGGATAGGCGTCTCACTGGTGCCCATTCCGCTTGGTCTATTCATGGGGATCTCAATATCAAGCCCGCTCATCCTAGCCCTCGCTATCATCCTCGCCGCCTTCTGCTTTGCCTCGCTGGGCAGCGTCTTCTCTATCCCGCCCACCAACACGCCGGCTACAGTCAACATGATCGCCTCGGTGGTGAAGTTCCCGGTGGTCTTCATCAGCGGCATCTTTATTGCGCTGGATGAGCTCCCCGCCTGGGGACAGGCGATCGCCTACATCTCGCCTCTGACCTACTTCACCGATATTGCCCGCGGCTGCGTCCAGGGCCGGGGGCACCTGCCAATGGCGGTCGACCTTTCGGTCCTGATTGGCTTTACTGTCCTGTTTCTTCTGCTGGCCACGAAGCTGCACCACAGGACAATGCCCAGGAGAATCTGACATGATACAGGAAAACAGAGGCTAACGCCGTGCAGGGGAGCTCTGCGGCGAGTGCCCGTGGCCTGAGTGGCTCACGTGGACTACGCTTTCACCAGCTTGACCTGCGTGTGATAGAACACGGCGCTTCCGCCTGTGATGTCCGACAGGCACGTGTTACCCAGGTGGGGATCGACGCGCATGGCCGCGTTGGCGTGCACGCCTCTGGCCCGGCGCTCGTCCGCCTTCACCGTCTCGCCGTCGACAACGACATCGCTGGCTCCGTAGGCGAAGTGCCCGTGACCCAAGGAAAAGGCTACCACGCCCGGTCCTCAGCCCCTGACCCTGGTCTTCGCTCGGAGGAGGATGCGTCGCGCCCTACTCGTATGCCCTACGGCTTGACGCGCTTCTCGTAGTCCTGGATCTCTTGCGTGGCTGTAGCGGCGGCCTCGTTCAGGGCCAAAGCCCCGGCACAGCCGCCTGAACCGGCTTCGGCCTCGCTGCATGTCGCCTAGTGGAGATTCCCACTTCCGGGAGGAACCTTTCGGGTGACAAGACCCCGCAGTGGCACCTGGAGCAGGTGCCCGTTGCGCCGTCTAGATGGGGTCCGTTCTTGGGGATGCCACCGGCGGCTACGGCGCGCCGAGGAAGGCCTCTTCGACTAGGGGCTCTCGCCGGATTCGGTGGGCGGGATCTCCTGCTGCGAGTGGCCGTTGGAGCGTACGCAAACGTGGCCGTCGGGGTCGATGGGCTCGCCGCAAAGGGGGCAGATCGGGCGACCGGCGGCGAAGACAGCCTCTGCTTGCTCACAGAAGGCCTGCGCTTGCTCCGAGTTGAAGTGGCAACTGAAGTTGGGCGGCGCGTCTTCGCTGCTGCCCGCCTCATGGGCCCAGAGGATAAGGTGATCGCTGCCCTCATCGCGGCCCAAAGCCAGGCGTCCCAGCTTCATATCCACGGTGGGGTGATCGGGGAACGGCCGTGTGGGCGGAGGCCCGGGCTGCGGGTTCTGGCCCACTTGTGCCATCACCTGTCGCAGGGCCAGGGAAAGGGCCAGTAGCTGCTGCTTCTCCAACCAGAGGGAAGCGGTGGCCTGATCCTTCCAGGCCCGGATGCGGAAGATGCGCTTGCCTGGCACGCCGATGGCCTCGGCGTCCAGGGCGTCCACGGGGCCGAAGTCGTAGGTGGCCATAGTTCGCCGACGGTGCCTGGAACTCGCGTTCGCTCCCTATTCTACTCGAAAAGGGCGGCAGCGTCGGCCTGGGCGGACATTTCACGCGGGGCCGTTGTGCGGGCCGGCGGGCCTCGAGGAAGTCAGGGAAAGAGCGAGGCCGCTCAGGCGGCCTCGGAGAGGGTGGGTTTGAACCCGCCGGGCCTCTCGCCTTCGTCCGTCGAGGGAACGGGGCCGGAGGCCGGCGCCCGTACCTCGGGACGCACCTGCCGGCGGCTCTGCTCGTAGAACGTGTAGCCGCACTGCAGGCACTGGCGGTAGTAGCCCATGATGTCGCGGTCGCTATACAGGTCGCCTTTACACTTGGGGCAGCCCTTGATCCAGAGCCCCATTGGAAGTCCTCACCTCCGCATCGTCCCGGCACGGCAGTGCAGACACCGGGACGTGTGTTGACATAATATTATACCATGCACCGGCCCTCCTGTCCCTGAAGACCATAGGGGGTGGTCGCGGCTGCGGTGGCCCGCTGCTGGGCCGGTTGACGCAGGGGCGCCCGCCTGATGGCGGTAAACGAAATAGATTAATCCTGCGGATTGAAATCCCTGCCCGTCGGCAGGCGGGCGCAGCTTTCTCGAAGCTGGGGGTTTCAACCCTCAGAGGTGAATGTAAACGCTTGAAGACGATAGGGCGTGCGTCAGCAACAGTCGGAGGCTGGGCCTCCCAAAAGGTGGCCTAAGTCTAGGCAGCCAGGTGTTTGGGGCTATGCGGCGCGCGCCAAGCGAGGTCCTCGCGGTCGATGACGCGCACCAGGGCGGCGAACTGGGATATCATGTAGGGGTCGAACTGGCTTCCAGCGTGGGTCTCCAGTTCCTGGAGGGAGGCCTCGATGGCCCGGGCCTGTCGGTACGGCGAGTCCAGGATCATGGCCGAAAAGGCGTCGGTGATGGCCGTAACGCGCGCGCCCAGGGGGATATCCTGTCCTCTCAGGCCCGTGGGATAGCCGGCCCCGTCCCAGCGCTCATGGTGGTGGAGGATGACCTCGAGAACAAAGCGCGAGAGCCAGCGAGGAGAGGCGCGAAGGACTGACCAATCCTTCACCATGCCGTAGCCGCTCGTGACATGGGTCCGCATCATCACCATCTCTGCGGGGGTGAGGGGACCATTACGGCGTAGAAGCTCTTCCGGGACGGCGATCTTTCCGAGGTCGTAGACGTGGCCTGCGACCCAGAGGCCGGCCACAGTGTTGGGATCAAGGCGCAGTCGGCGGGCCAGCATCACGGCATAGCGGGTCGACACGGTGGAGTGCTCGCCGCTGTAGGAGTCACGCTGGTCCAGGTCGTGGCACCAGTCGCGAAGAACGGCGTAAACGCTCCGACCCGCCTCGCCGGGCCAGATTCTTTGTAGGATCTGTTCAGCCTGCGTCATGAGCCTATGCTAACTTGCCTCTATATCTGTCAACGGCGCTGCGGGGCGGTGATTACGGGCTACTCGGTGTCGATCGGGTGACGGTTGAGCGGTGTCGCCAGGTGTCTGGATGGGGTTGGCGCTTCCAGCCATGGTTTAGTGTACAATCATGCGAGAGGATGGTGAAATGACGGCCGCTTCTGAGCAGCCAACCGGCGAGGCCCGCAGGCGAGGCGCCTCCGAGGCGCCTCGCCAGGTAAGGATCGGGGACCAGGAATGTCCCCGTTGCGGCAAGAGCTTTACCCTGAGCTACTGGAGCGGCGAGCGGATGATCCAGGCTCGTTGTCTGAGTTGCGACCTGAAGTGGCCACTGCCTGACGTCGTGTGACCGGCGCCGATCCAAGCGTTCCTTCCCCTGATTTCTCCCGGCCCAGCCTGAGCTTTACTTCCCTCAGCGGGCCTTGTCGCAGGCGAACGGTCGGCGGCTCGTCTGGCTGAAATGTCGATCAGAGGGGGTACAGCATGAAGACGGACCGAAACCTGGAACGCGGCTCCCTGCTCGCCCTCGCGCGTGATGGCAGTTCTGTGGGGGTGGCCACTATCCCCGAGCTGCTGGAGCAGAGCGTCCGCCGCTGGCCCCGGAAGGTAGCTTTCCAGGTCAAGGCCGGGGGCGACTTTCGTACGCTCTCTTTCGCCGAGCTGCAACGGAGAGCGGCCGACTTCGGCGCTGCCCTCATCGCCCTCGGCCTGCAGCCGGGGGATCGAGTGGCCATCATGTGCGAGAACGGCTTGGAGTGGGTGGTGGCTTACCTCGGGCTCGCCATGGCTGGCGGCGTCGGCGTGCCGCTTTACACGGAATTGAAGGGTGCCGAGGTCGGGTCCCTTATCCGCCAGGCGGAGGCACGCTTTGCCGTTGTCTCTGCCGCGGTGATGAAGAGGGTCCGGGAGCACCTACGAGGCCTCAAGATCATTGTCGTCGGCGAGGAGGGTCTGTCTCAGAAAGATGATCATGTGCCCTCGGCCGGTTTCTGGCTCTGGCAGCAGCGGCCTGAAGTGCTGGGGTTCGAGGAAGCCCTGGGCC
>Ga0315279_10004485_pt1 | contig 18699 bp, 17 predicted proteins | sample YL17G06_20_MG_FD_203694 | JGI IMG/M metagenome (GOLD analysis project Ga0315279, IMG submission 203694) | Sediment microbial communities from Yellowstone Lake, YNP, Wyoming, USA - YL17G06_20 | ecosystem: Environmental > Aquatic > Freshwater > Lake > Sediment | place: USA: Wyoming | collected... | reverse complement strand
CCTCTTGGTCAATGCCTGTGTAGTACTGGTACCAGGAGCACCAGCCCGTCGGTGGCAGCGGGAACAGTGACTTGTCGATCGGCTTGTAGTACGGGATGCCCAGCGTCTTGCGGTAGAGGTCGCGATGGATCCGGACGGTCGCGCTCGAGCCCGGCGCGATGGCCAAGGTCAGCTCCGCGCCGCCCGCGACCGAATCGCCCGTCCCCGACCCGGCAACGACCTCGACCGCGCAGTCGGCGGCGGCGTCGAAGGCGGCGTTGGCGGAGCGGCTGATCACGTCACCCAGCGAGAGCTGCACTACCCGCGGATCCGACGGAGTGACTCTGCACGGGAAGGCCGCGAGCCGACCCGGGAGGAGGCGGCCCTCGATCACGAGCGGCAGGCCCTTCGCGTCGGCCGCGAGCGTGAAGGCCCGGGCCGTGTTGTCCGCCGTGATGCTGAGGCACTTCGCCCCATCGACCGGCGACACGACTCGGCCGCGGAACACCGTGCCGAGCGACCCATCGACCAGGCGGAGCCCGCCCGCAGGGCCCCTCTCGAACGACATGCCGGCATCCGCCGCCCGGGCGGCCGAACAGCACCAGACCGGCGCGAGGACGCCGGCCAAGATCACTGCACGCAACATACCGCACCTCCGGCCCCCGTTGTTCCGGTGGCCCGTCGGGCCGACCTCCGCTCGGCCCGTGTGCTATGATCTCCCTTGCGTGCACGGAACCGTACAGGAGGCAGGCGATGGAGAGTCGGCTCGCCCGGGAGCTTCGCATGGCGCACCACCCGGTCGCGGTGCAGTTGACCGACCGCAGACCCGACGGCGCGCTCCAGTTCAAGGAAGGTGCGCGCGGCTGCGTGGTGCAGATGCTCTACGCCGTCGCGGCGCAGGGCCGCACGGCCGTATTCGACCGGCGGACGGTGGGGTGTCCCGGTGGATTCGTCGGCCTGTGCTTCGGCAGCGTCTATGACCGGATGCCGGGCGGGATCGAGTACTTCCTGTCAACGGGCAGGGGAGAGGGCTTCCCGCCGGGTGAGCGGTACTTCAAGAGCCCCGATGTCGCGAAGGCCTGGGTAGATCAGCTCCCCATCACCGACGTGCCCCGGGAGTTCGTAGTGTTCAGGCCGGTTTCCGAGGCCGATGACACCGACAAGAGGCCCGACATCGTCGTCTTCACCGTAGGCCCCGATCAACTGGCCGCGCTCGTGTGCCTGGCCGGTTACGACCGCCCCCCGGGCGAGCACGTGGCGATGCCGTTCGGCGCCGGGTGTCACTCGATCTGCCTGCTCCCGTACCGCGAGGTGGCCAAGGAGTACCCGCGCGCGATCGTCGGAGCGATCGACCCGACGGTGAGGACGATGGCCGGGCCCGATGTGCTCACATTCTCCGTGCCTTACTCGATGTACATAGAGCTCGAGAGCAATGTACCCGGCAGCTTCCTCGAGACCCACACGTGGGCCAAGGTGAGGGAGCGCCAGTCGGCCCAGTCTCCTCCCGCCGGGTCGGAGGGATAAGGGCGCGTCTTGCTGCTGTCCCCGCATGACCTGCTCAGGGTCCGCAAGCCCGCGCGGTACGTCGGCGGTGAGCTCGGGGCGGTCGTCAGGAATGACGACGCGATCCGGCTCCGCTTCGCACTGTGCTTCCCCGATGTGTACGAGATCGCGATGAGCCACCTTGGCTCGCAGATCCTGTACTCGGTCCTCAACTGCCTGCCCCGGGTGGCCTGCGAGCGTGTCCACGCCCCTTGGCCGGACTACGCCGACCTGCTTCGCGAGAAGAGGCTGCGCCTGCACTCGCTGGAAACTGGGCGGCCACTTCACGAATTCGACATCGTCGGCTTCTCGCTGCAGACTGAGACGTGCTATCCGACGGTGCTCTGGATGCTCGATCTGGGCGGGGTGAAGCAAGAGGCCGGGGACCGAGAGGACGACCCGCTCGTCATCGTCGGCGGTCCGTGTGCCGTCAACCCTGAGCCGCTCGCGCCCTTCATCGACGCGGCGGTCGTCGGAGACGGCGAGGACGTGATCGTCGAGCTGTGCGACGCTTGGCTCGCCTCGGCCCACCGGCCCCGCGCCGAGAGGGTGGCCGACCTGGCCGGCGTCGAGAGCGTCTACGTGCCCGCGCTTGGCACTGACCGGGGCGTGCGGATGCGCAAGGTGCGCGATCTAGACGCGGCCCCATACCCACGGCGGCCCATCCTGCCGCACATCGAGGCGGTCCACGACCGGGTGACGCTCGAGATCGCGCGCGGCTGCACGCGGGGCTGCAGGTTCTGCCAGGCCGGTGCTATCGACCGCCCGGCGAGGTTCCGCTCGGCGGATACACTCAAGGCACGCGCGCGCGAGCACCTCGCCGCCACGGGGCATGAGGAGGTATCGCTGCTGTCGCTCAGCGCCGCGGACTACCCGGGTATCGAGGATCTATGCCACGACCTCGCAGCCGAGCACGCGGACGCCGGCGTGGGCCTCGCTCTGCCGAGCACCCGCGTGGACGCGTTCTCCGTCTCCCTCGCCAAGAGCATCGGGGCCGTGCGCAGGTCAGGCATTACCCTCGCCCCCGAGGCCGGAACGCAGCGGCTGCGCGATGTTGTGAACAAGCAGGTGAGCGACGCTGACATCATGGCCGCCGCGGAGGCGGCGTTCGCGTCGGGCTTTGAGCTGGTGAAGCTCTACTTCATGCTCGGGCTGCCGACTGAGACCGACGAGGACGCGGAGGGTATCGCGGACATCATCGCCCGGATCGCCGAGTTGGGCAGGAGGCACGGCAGCCGAAGGGGCAAGATCGTCACCGCGTCGCTGGCCGCGTTCGTCCCGAAGCCTCACACGCCGTTCCAGTGGGAGGCGCAAGCCGACGGCGAGACCCTCGACAGGCGCAGGCGGATCGTCACTGACGCATTACGTCGGGAGCGCAGGGCGGCCGTGCACTGGCACGACCCGGGGCGCGCGTTGCTGGAGTGCGCCCTTGCCCGGGGTGGCCGCGAAACGGCGGAGGCCGTGCGGCAAGCCTACCTCCTGGGGGCCCGTCTCGACGGCTGGGACGAGTGCTTCTCGTCCGACGTCTGGGTCGAAGCCTTCCGGCGCGCCGGGCTCGATTTAAACGACGCCGCACGAGCACTCGACCCGGCCGTGATGCTTCCCTGGGATCACATCCGCACCGCTGTGAGCAAGGAGTTCCTACTGCGCGAGGCGGAGCGCGCCAGGCAGGGCCTTACGACCGCGGACTGCGCGGGGGTGAGATGCCACGGCTGCGGGGCAGGATGCAACATGGCTGGTTGAGCTGATCTACGCGAAGCATGGGCCGGCGCTATTCCTAGGCCACCTCGACGTGATGCGGGCATTCGAGCGCGCCATCAGGCGGGCAGGGCTGCTCGTCGCGCACACGCAGGGCTTCAACCCGCGCCCACGGCTGGTGTTCGCATCGCCGCTCGGCGTGGGGGCCACTGGAGACGCGGAGCGGCTGTGCATCGCCCTACAGTGCCGGCCGCGCGCTGAAGAGGTACTCGCGAGCCTTCGCGCGGCGCTGCCGCCGGGGCTCTCCGCCGTCGAAGCGCACGCGCTGGTAGGAGCCAGGTGTCCCCGCTATCACCTCATCGCCTGGGCCGAGTGGGAGGTCACGCTACCACCCCCGGGGCCCTCGAGGGATGAGCTCGACGGGCTGAGCGCTGACTTGCTCGCCAGGCACGAAGTGTTCGTTCCGCGCCGGCGCAAGGCCGCCGCGCGAGAGGTGGACATCCGCCCCGGGATCTTGGCGCTCTCGGGCGCCGGGGATGCGCGGCTGCGAATGACCCTGTCGCTCATCGAGGGCCGCGGCGCGAAGCCGCTTGAAGTTACGGAGGCGCTGGGGCTGCCACCCGGTGACGAGCGGACGCCCCATCCCCTCGTGCATCGGCTGCGGCTCGCGCCGACCCCAGGATAGCCGGCCTATGCGCTCGCTCTCGCCTCCGCTTGCACCGTCTGGTCGGATTGCAGGTCACCGTCTATACCGATCCTGACCAGCCGCAGCGGAGCCGCGCAGCCCGCAGCCTGCATCGCGGAGCTGACGACCTGCACGAGCCTGTGGCAGCACGGCACTTCCATAAACGCCACCTCTATCGACTCCGCGTCGTTCCGGCGCAGGATCTCCGTGAGCTTCTCCTGATAGAGATCGGCGTCGTCAAGCTTCGGGCAGCCGATGGCCACGACTCGACCCGGCAGGAGCCGGCGGTGGAAGTCGGCGAAGGCGAACGGCACGCAGTCGGCCGAGATGAGCAACCTCGCGCCGCGCAGGTGTGGGGCCGCGGGGGACAGCAACATGAGCTGCACCGGCCAGTTCGTGAGTTGCGACTCGGTGCACGGCCCATCGGCGGCCGCGACCGGGGTCGCTGCCGGCCTGCGTGACCGCATCATCGAGCCCGGACAGCCGCCCGGCGGCGGGCGCAACTGCGGCGGAGGCGCCTGGTGCGTCACCTGTTGCGCGAGCGCCTCATCGAACCCCTCGGCCTCGCGCTCCTCGATGGAGATCGCGTCCTGGGGACACTCGCCGAGGCAGTTGCCTATCCCGTCGCACAGCGCGTCCGCGACGAGCCGCGCCTTGCCGTCAACGATCTTGATCGCGCCTTCGGCGCAGGAGGGCACGCAGATCCCGCAGCCGTTGCACTTATCCTCGTCGATCCTTACGATCCGCCGAACCGTTCTCCCGGCCATCTGGGGTACCACCTGTTCGTCTCTCGCACACGGTTCCGTAATGGGTATTGAGGTATGTATATACTGTAATTCTCCGAGTGTCAAGGGGAGCCGGTAGCGGCGACACACACGGCGCCCTTCCGTCCATGACACTCCTGCCATGGGGCGCGGCGACCCGCGCCCCCGCACCCCGCCGCAGGGCAGCGGCCACGTGTGACGAAAAGACCCATATGCACGAGTTCAGCATCGCGGCGAGGCTGGTAGAGGCGGTCGAGAGGGCGCTCGCGGAGCGCTCGATCGCGTCCGAGCCGACGCGTGTGGTGGTTCGGATCGGTGAGTTGTCAGGCGTCGTTCCGGAGGCGCTGGAGCTGGCATTCCCGGCGGCCGCCCACGGTAGCCGAGCCGCTTCCGCCGCACTGGAGATCGAGACCGTCCCGCTCATGCTGCGCTGTGGGGGCTGCGGTCGCGAGTGGCACGCGGAGGAGCCGTTTCTCCTGTGCGAGGATTGCGGCGGCGGCACCCCGGTCGCCGTGCTCTCAGGCCGCGAGCTGGACCTCGTCGCCATCGACGTAGAGGGTGAGGAATGAGTGTGCGGATCGACCTGGCACAGGGGATCCTGGACGACAATGACCTGATCGCGATGGCAACGTCCGAGCGCTTGCACTCCGCTCACGTCCTGTGCGTCGGGCTCCTATCGAGCCCGGGTGCCGGCAAGACGACGCTGCTCGAGGCGACGGCGCGCGCATGGTCCGATCCGACGAGACTCGGCGTGATAGTGGGCGACGTGGCGACCGAGGTCGACTCCGCCAGGCTGCGGGCCTGCCGGATGCCGGCCGTGCAGATCAACACGGCCTCGCACGGCGCGTCGTGTCATCTATCCGCCGGGCCCGTGGCGGAGGCCCTGGACGCGTTCGACCTACCGCGGCTGGATGTGCTGTTCATCGAGAATGTTGGCAACCTCGTCTGCCCCGTGGCATTCCGGTTGGGGGAGCATTACAGGTCCGTGCTGCTGAGCGTGACCGAGGGCCCGGACAAGCCGGTCAAGTACCCCAAGGCGATCCTCGACACCGACCTCGCCGTCATCACCAAGGCAGACCTGTGCCCACACGTCGACGTGCCCGCGGCCGAGGTGGAGCAGAACGTCCGCAGGGTGCGCCCCGATGCGAGGGTGCTCACGGTATCGGCCCGCGGCGAGCCGGGGGTAGGGGCCTGGCTGGGCTGGCTGGATGAGATGCTGGCCGCGATGTGCTGTACAAAGTGAAAGCCCCTCGCGACGGGTGGTTGGGCCATTGGGGGGACGGCTGGATGTGTTTCGCGAGAGGCTTTCAAATGTGAGTATACGTGGTTCCGCGCTCAGGATCAACCCCTTGTCGCCGATAGCGGATTCCGTGTCCGGGAAACCGTTTACACGACGTGCGCGGGCCCCTTCAGTGTCGGTGCGTCGGCCTATGCGACCGCGGGCACTATGGCTGCTCGTAGATCGCAAGGTGCGAAGTATCGCTCCAGTGCCCCGCGCCATCGGCGGCCCGCACGTGGAGGTACCACGTCCCCGCCTCGGGTCGGTCGAGGGTGACGCCCGGGTTCGTCCCCATCGCGGTCGCCTCGGGTATGGTGAACGGCTTCCGGTCGAAGACCCACGAGTAGCCGGCGATGCCTGTTGGATCCTGGGTATGCCACTCGAACTGCGGCCTGCCCTGCCCTCCCCTAGTGAGCCACACGTTGTCCATCCAGATCGTCCCGCCCACCGGTGTCTGGACGGTTCCCAGGTCGACGAGGTCGACGTAGCGCAGGCTATAGGCCGGCTGGTCGCCGAGCACGTCCCGGGCCACGTCTATGAGCTGAAGCTCTCCGTGGTGCCAGGTGTCGTCGGCAATGGCTCCCGGAACCTTGCGCGTGGCCTGTGTCTCGCCGTCGGTGAAGGTGACGGCTATCTTGTTGCCCTGGATGTTGAACACAAAGTCGACCTTGGTGCCCGGCGGGCATCTGTAGTCGAACGACAAGTAGGGGCAGTCGGCGAGGTTAGTGCCGGAGCTGCTCGCGAGGATCCTCGCCCCGAACGCGTCGCCCTCGGTCCTGGTGATCGCGAGGCACGCTGTCCCGAGACGACGCTTCACGGCATCCTCGCCGGGCGCCGAGACGGCGCCCTGGTCGATCTCCGCCTTGGCCCCCACGAGGCCTTGGTCGCTTGACCCGATATTGGTCTCATAGGGCTCGAAGAAACCGGTAACGTGGCTCGGACAGCGCATGTAGGGGCGACCGGGCGGGCTGTCGTCCTTGGAGAAGTCCATGGTGAAGGTGCTCGAGAACGGTGTCCCGAGTGGGTTCCCCGCGTAGTCCTGCGCGGACTCGAGCGAGACGAGGACGTTCTCCCCGTCCGCGAAAGTACGCGGCGTCGGGCGGGCGGCCTGTCCGTCCCATGCCAGCCGGCCGGTCTTCTCGGAGTAAGTGAGCACGCGCCCGTCCACACCGTAGACTCCATCGCCGACCCTGAGCTTGATGCTCTGGGGGTCTACGCCGGACTTCGCGCCACTGCCACCGTCCGACAAGGTCATGCGTACGCTGTCCGTGCACACGCGCGCTTGGTCAGCCACGGTGAAGCTGCTTACCGTGAGCCCCTCGCCGTCAAGGAAGATGCGGTGATGTGCGGCAGCGCTCCAGTTGCCCCGGCCGTCCTCGACGCGCAGATGCAGCCACTGCCAGCCGTCGGGAACCGGCGGGTCGATGCCCAGCGCGGGCGATGAAGTGTCGGCAACGGTGTCGGGCTCCGTGTCAGAGCTACCGTCGATCACGTAGCTCGCGCCGGAGATGCCGCTCGAATCCGGCGCGTCCCACTTCAGGATCAGCCGCTTCCTCGTCGACGCCACGCCGGCGATCCGGAAGTTGTCTATGTTCCACGTAGTGCCGGGCGGGTTGCCGTCCCAGCCGCCGCCGCGAAACACGATGCTCGCTATACGGTAGTCGCCGAGCAACGGGTCGGCATTGGTCAGCCAGTCCATCAGATCGATGTCGACATGGTGCCAGGCGTTGTCGGCGGTGATCGGGAGCTGGCCGAGGGTTGACATCCCGCCGTCCTGGTCGTTGTCGGTCATCTTCAGGAGCCGACGCTTGCCGTCGGCCGCTGTCTCGATGACCATGTCGGTCCGCACCCAGGGCGCCATCTTGTAGTCGAACGACAGCAGCCTGTGCCGTCCGGCATCGAAGGGCTCAGCGACGGCCACGGCGCTGAAGGGCCCCGTCTCCGACACCTTCGTGAGCCTCAGCGACGAGGCCCCCCCGGCGCTCGTCGTGTCATCGATGCTGAGGGCGGCCGCGCCCCTCGCGATGGTGCCGGCCGGGGTCCACTGTCCCACGCCGTCCTCGAAGTCGTTGTCGATCAGGTACTCGCCGGTCTCGACGATGCGAGGCACCGGCGGCGGGGTAACGTCCAGCTTGCGGCGCACCGCGAAAGTGAACGGGCCGCCAGTGACAGGTTGCCCCGCGTACGTGCTTCCGGCCGCGAGCGCCAACTGCACGCTGACGTCGTCCTCGCTCGGCGGAACGTACCTGTCGAGGTCGACCATCACGCGGTTCCGGACGGCGTCCAGCCTCACCCCGGCGCTGTCGAGCTTGAGGTCGCGGTCCGCGATGTGCACCATGATGCTGTCGGGGAGCAGCCCCGGACCCGCGTTGTCGACCTCGAGGCCCACCCAGCCGCCCGGCACGTCCGTCCCGGCCGGCGGTGTGGACGCGACCGCCGGCACGCCGTCGACGGTCACGAATGGGTGAGCGAACCGGATGATGGGCTGGCCGTCACCGTCGAGCGCGGTAACCTGCAGGTACCAGCGCCCCGACAGCAGCCCCGCCAGGCTGACGGTCGGCTGCGCGGTCGTAACGGCCGCGGTGCCGGGATCGTCCGTCGGTTCGGCTACCGCGGCGCACGCATAGCTCGCCGCTCCCTGTATGGCCGCCCACTGGAACTGCCCCTGGGCCGGCCCGGCGCTGTAGACACCGAAGTTGTCGACCCACCAGGTGGCGCCCTTCGGGTTGCCGGTCACACCCATCCCCAGCATCTTGTCGCGAGAGAAGTTGCCGATAAGGGTCTCGGTTATCGTGTCAGTTGTGTCGAGGCCGAGGTCGTACATGTGGGCACGGATGTCGAACTGCGCCGTGTGCCACTTGCCGTCGGCCACCACGTCGGGGATGCGCCCGAGCCACGTCAGACCGGCGGGCGCGGCGCCGGAGCCGGTGAATGTGATCAGGTAGGTGCCCAGCCCGCCGCGAAGCACGACGTCGACTTTCACATCCGGGCCGACGCGGTAGTCGAAGCTGAGCCATCCGAACGTGCGAGGCTGGTAGTCGGTGACGATGGCGTAGGCGCCGAAGTCGCCGCCCGGCCTCTCATTGACCAGCTTCAGGCACCCGCCTCCGTCGCGAGCGTTCTCGGTGTCGAGAACAAGCACCGCAGCCTGCTCCGCGCCTCCGTGCTTCTCCGTGGCGGGCCCCGTGGGCGCTTCGCGGTAGAAGGTCGCGAACTCGCCGCGGCCGTTCTCGAAGTCCTGGATGATGGCCGGGTGAGTGGCGGACTGAACGACCGGGGACGGCGGCGACGGCGGCGGCTCGTTCGCCGCCACCGCGTAGTCGTGGCTCACCCGTGGCAGCTGCACGTCGCCCGTACACTCGCCGTAGACCTTCGCCCGGGCGATCATGATGCCGTTGTCCCAGGTCCATACGCCGACGTGCCCTCCGTGGAGGGGCGAATCGTCAGCCGCCTCGAGTGCCAGGCGGTTGTCGAGATAGAGCCTTAGGCGGCCGCCCTGCTTCTCGGCGCGCACCTGCCACCACTTCCGGTGGAACTCGTTCATGTTCGGCATGCCGTTGGCGAGCCGGGGCAGCATCGCCTTCGGGTCGTCGGTCTCAGCGAGGAGCTTGGCGCCCTTCCAGATCTGCGTCTTGGACGCGGCCGCGCCCCCGACGATGAAGCTGTAGCCTGACGCGATCCCGGTGCCGTCCCCGCACAGGACAAGGTTGATGTTGTCGGGGTGCTTGTACTGGCGGCCCGACGGGTCCGCGAGGCCCATTTTCATGGCCGCGTACAGCTCGACCGTCACGTCCGAGGCGAAGCCGGGCTTCGACCACATCAGAGCGCCCTCTTCGCTGCGCCCTGACCACCAGGACCACTGCGGGGAGCAGGTCCAGCGGCTGGACAGCTCCCACGTGCCCGTCTCCTCGATCCAGTCCGTGGGGGCGTTGCTGAATGTGTAGTCCTCCTGCGACATGCCGAACGCGTAGGCTCCGTTGTAGTCGATGCTGACGCCTTCGCCGAGAAGCCCCGCCTTCGTACCCAACAGCGGGTCCGGGTCGTTGACCTTCAGGAAGACGTCGCGGCCGCGGCAGGCCGTGAGGAGAGTTCCACGGCGCTGGAACGACAGCTCACGGGGCAGCGTCGCGTTCGTCGCCGTGGCTTCGCCGAGGGGCCCTCCGCGCCTCAGTAGCTCGACCTTCAGATCGGAGCCCGAGGGCGTCATCTTGAACATATAGCCCGTGGTCGCGTCGTAGTCCGTCGCACCAATGACGACTGACGCGGTACCGCTGCCGCCGGCGAGGGTGACCCGGACCTCCGTGTCGCCGTACAGGTCGCCCTTGTTCCACCAGTAGGGCGCGCCTAGGCCCGAGACGGCCGGGTCCGTCCACGCTCCGGCCACTGTGGCCCACTCCGCCATCGTTCCTGTCTCGCGCGTGAACTGCTCAGTGATGACCGCGGCCTTGGGGCGCTGCGGCAGCGCGATAGCCACCGAGGAGACGACCGGCGACTTGCCCGGGCCGAAGCGCACGCCCACCGCTCCGTCGGGACGAGGCGCGCCTTGCGCGAGCGCCTCCATCTCTTCCTCTGTCAGCGGCAGGCGGTGGGTGTCGGCCGTCTCAATGACCGTCTCTCCGTTGAGCCGCACCCTGATGTAGTCGTCGAGGGCAAGCAGCTCCAGTTCGGCGCCTGCGTCGGGCGCGAGCTGGCGCGGCGTGGTCGCGAGCACTTCCTCGCTGCCAGCCGAGCGGCGGACGACGCAGAGCCGCCCACCGGTTCCACCTCGCCACTGGAGGGCCCAGTGGCCTTGCTCGCCTCGATAGCCGAACAGGACTTCGCCGTAGTCGCCGGCGGCGGCCAGCTTCACGTTCAGACGGACATTGCCGAATGCCTCGGGCAGCACCGCGATGCCGCCCTTGCCGGTTATAGACCCCGCGCCGCGCCCGTCCGGCGAAGGTCCGATGTCCGGGCTCGTGCGCCACCGGGTCAGGTCCGTCGGGAACCGGGCCGCTCCCGGGTCGCACGGCCCGGCGCTGGTGTCGTCGAACCGCGCACCGCCTGTCCCCTCGCCGTAGAGGCCGATGCGGCCCTTCGCCAGCCCCGACGTGTTCTCAGTGCGGAGTACCTCTTCGCCGTCGATGGAGACGGCGACCGCACGGCCGGAGAACGCGAGCTTCATGCGGTACCACTGCTCGGGCGCGAAACCGCCCGGCGTCTCGGCGAGAACGGTACGCTCACCGCCGCGAACCGCGATCAGTTGAAGCTTGTCACCGTCTTCGCTCAGGTTGGTCTGGCCCGTCCAGCGCGCGGCGATGAAGTGCGCTGGCCCGCCGCTGCCCGACTGCGTGTCGCAGTACCCGGCAAGCCCGATCGCGGTCGCGCCCTCGGACCGGATTGCGGAGTCAACCCAGTAGTCGCTCCAGAACCGCGCGCCGGTGGTCGCCAGCGCGTAAGAGCCCGGGGGCGCGGGTACCGGAAGGGACGGCTGCCCCGGCTGGGAAGGCGGAGCCAGCAGTCTGTCAGCCTGCGCCGCCCTACCCTCGAACGCGAACGGGTTGGCGGAGTCGGCGGCCTGCCCCTGTGACTGGACGTTCGCCCATGCGCCCGACTCGCCCACCCAGTCGCCCATGTTGGCCTGGAGCCGTCCGAAGTCGTCCGCGAAGTACACGGTGTCAACCGGCTGCAGGATCACCTCGGCCCCGCCTATGCCGCCGCGGTAGCCCGACCTGCCCGTCACGAGGCCGTGCTCGAAGGTCTCTATCGCGAGCGTTTGGTCGGCGATCACGCGCACCCGGTCGTAGCGCCACTCGATCGACAGCTCGTCCGACAGCGGGGCCGCGAGCTTGGCCTCGCCAAGGGTGGTCCGATTGCCGGTGAACACGCGATCTAGCTTCAGCGAGTCGGGTGAGATAGTGATCTCGAGGTAGTTGTCGGCATCGCGGGCGTTCATCACCACGCTCGTGGGCGCGGTGCCGCCCGAGACGCCGGTAACGATAACGTCGAAGCGATCACCACCCTCGCCCTCCAGCCAGGTGACTCCGTCGAGCGCCGGCGGCTGGTCTTGGGCCCTCGCGACCGTGGGGACCAGAACGAGCAGCAGCGCTCCCATGGCGAGCGCGCGAGTGCGGAGGTGGTGATTCATGCGTGAGCCTCCTGAACGCGGTAGAGGCCGGAAGGGGCGCGCCGAGGCGCGTCCCGGGCACATCGCGTTGCGCAGTGCGGGCGCTACCCGCTCTTGCCCTGCGGGGTGTACTGGCTTGCCGCGTCGAGGAAGATGACCTTGTCGAGGAAGGCGCCGTCCTCACGGCCGTAGATGTACAGCGTGTGGTCGCCGGCGGAGAGGTTGAACTTCGGGCCCTTGAACCACTCCCACTTGCCCTCACGGCCCTGCTCGCCGAAGACCTGCTTGCTGCCGGAATCGACCTTGATGTAGAAGCTGTCGCCGCAGTCATCCTTCCACTTGGCGCGACCCCAGAACACGTAGTTGCCGCTCGTGGCCACGTTGAACGTGATCTTGCAGTAGCCGCCGCACTCCTCGCCCTCCGGCGCGATCTTGTCATCGGTGCCGATGCACTTGCCACCAGAGCAGAGCTGCGACTTGTACGCCTGAACGGGATCCTTGAACGCGCCCTTCTCCGGCTCGATATCGATCCGGTTCATGGATGCCAAGAGGACGGCCGGCGCGGCGGCCAAGGCCGCAATCACCGCGCCCGCGAGCGCGGCCCTGAACGGAAGACGCAACATCCATCCTACCTCCTAGAGCTTCTTGCCAGCGCTAGTATCAGACAGGCCACTAGAGCCAGAGTTACGCTAGTTCCTCGGACGATGGGGCACCCCGTGAAGTTCACAACGAGCGCCGCGGCCAAGGCTCCCACGAGGCCGGCGAGGAGCCCGCGGTCGCGCTCGCTCGCATCGGCCAGCGCGCTGCGTGCGGCCCGGAGTGTGCCCGTGAAGTAAAGCACCAGCGCGAACAGGCCGGGCAAGCCCAGCTCGCACAGCACAACAAGGTACCCGTTCTGGAAGTCCGGCTCCAGCTTGCCCTGCTTCGGGAGGCTCAGGTAACAGCCGCCGATGGCCTCCTGGTACTGCCCGGGGCCCGCTCCGATCGAAGCTACCGGCCAGGTGCGGGAGCCGAGCATCTGTACTGCGGCTCCCCATTCGGCGTACCGCTTCGCGATCACCGGTTCGGGCACGTAGCGAAGCGGCGCGGCGGGAGCGGAGGCGCGGGCGGAAGGCGCCGCCTCTTGGCTCTCCGGGCCCTCACCCGGGACCCACGGGAGGTCCTCGTCGGCGGGGGCCTCCTTCAGACCTTCGTCGCCTATGGCCACCGACTCAGGCCCCTCGCCGGGAACCCAGGGCAGATCCTCATCCGCCGGGGCAGGGGACGGTCCTTGGTCCTCGAGCGCCATGTCCTCCGCCGCAACAAGCCTTTCGGACATCAGATGCCACGCGAGCTTCTCGTGCCTGAACGGCCCGATCAGCAAGCCACCGGCGCACACCGCAAGCGCGGTCACGACGCCGACCGTCCTCGCGGGCCTTGTGGTGTAGGCCAGAGCCCCCACAGTGCACAGGCCCAGCAGAACGGCCAGGAACGCGCCCTCGAGGGTGATCGAGGCCACGCCCACGATGAGCAGCAGCGCCAGCCCGAGGCGGAGCCACGTGCCCCGCGCCACTAGCATCAGCCCCATCATCACCGGCAGTGACAGGCACAGGTAGACTCCGTAGACGGTTCGCGACCCGAACAGCCCCACCACACTCGCCGGATCGACCGGCAGCGGCTCTGTCTCGAAGTGCCGTGTAGCGGCCATCCACGAGGGCGCGACACCTTGCACCTGCGCGACGGCCTGCACGATTCCTATCAGCACGGTGGCCGCGGTGACGACCGCCCAGGCGGTCAGAGCCCTGCGCCTGGACTCAGCGGTGGCGAGCCCGTTCAGGAGGACCACCGGCGCCGCTACGCAGAAGCCCAGCCACTGGAACACCTCCTTGGCCGCCGAGAGCACCTCCTTCTTGCCGAGCCCGGGGTCCGTCCATGCGGCCGCGCTCAGGATCGCGGCGACCGAGAGGAGCCACAGATGGACCGGCGGCCACCGCAGCGAGGAACGGCCGCGACCCGGGAGCCACCACAGGAACGCGAGAGCCGCAAGCAGCCACACGAGGACGTCGGCCGCCGTCAGGGTGACTGTGGCGCGCTCCAGCTTAAGGAGCGGGATCCCGACCTGCGTGGGCATCGCGACGATGACCGCGAGGATGCCATACTCAAGAGGCCGGCGGAGCTCCCCGGGGAGCTGAGCGTTCATGCGCCCACCCCCGCCGGGAGCAGGCCCCACACCGCGAGTGCTGCAGAGGACGCAGCGGCCAGGCGCAGCAGTCGCCACCGGTTCTCAACCGTCAGCAGGTACGCCAAGACGATGGTGAACATGGCGATCCCGGACAGCGCGTAGGCCGTCTCCGCGTAGAACATGCCCTCCCGGTCGGGCATCGCGCGCAGGCCCCGGTCCATGAGCGCGAAGCAGACGACGCTGAAGATGAGGAGCCCGCCCATCCCCCATGCGAGGGCCCGGCGCTGCGTCGCCGCAGCCTCGTCGCGCGGCCGCGACCACAGAGCCAGCGCTGCGAGCGGCACCACGAGAAGCGCATGAACCGACAGGCGGAGGGACTCCCCACGCGGAGACATCATCGACAACCCCGGCACCATGATCGGTTCCCGAAGCTGCAGCAGGAGCGCCACTGCGGTCGCGGTTGCCAGTCGACTCACGGTCGCGGCTTCCGATCGATCGGGGAGAAGAAGCGGCGGCCCGCACGCGGCAAGAGACAGCGCGATCGCGAGCGGCCAGAAGGCCAGCTCCGGGCGTGGGCCGCGGGCGATGAGGGTGACGATGAGGATGGCGCCAAGAACGCACTCGCCTACGATGGCGGCCGCTCCGGGCATTCGCTTCGTCGTATCGGCGGAAGTGGTCATGCGACGGTGGCAGCGTAGTTGTCGACGAGGGCACGCACCCGGGCCCACCACGGATCGCCGAGCGCCCACAGACGGACGATACTGTCGATGGCCACTCCGGCGTACGCGAGTCGCGTCGCGTGCACGACGTCCTCTTCATCCCTGGCCATAGCGGGGTCTCCCTCGACCAGATCCTCCCACAGGCGATCGACGAGCTTGTCTGAGGGTACGCCCACCGCTTGGTCACGTCGAGCGAGGGTGTCGAGATCGCGCTCCAGTGCCAGCACAACCTTGCTCGGTATTTCCCCGATGTCCCAGTTCATCAACACGCGTTGCAGGTCTGTGTACAGTAGTACACCGGACCGCGCCGGCCTGTCACCTGGTCGGGCCATTCTACACCTCCCTAACCGGTGGCTTCATCGCCATCGCCGTCGCCGGTGTGACGACACCACACGTCTTCTGAGCCGATGAACTTGCGCACTCTGTCGAGCACGCTGGATTCGAGGTGGTCGACCATGTCCTGGAAGAAGCCCAGCTAGTACCCGATAGCGTCAGCACCGGGCGTGATGCGGCTCCGCCGGTCGTCCGCGTGCATGATAGGGTTACGCATCTTGTCCCAGTAGACGGTCAGCTCAGTGTGCACCGCACCGTCTGCCCGACCGCCCGCGTGCACTCCGGACCAAGGATCCCAGGGCATGTTGCCCGGTTCCGCCATCCGCGCCTCGAACAACTCCTGCCGTGGGCCGAGCTCACCTGTCATCTCACTGTTGAACACAAGGAACGCTTCGTCGGCCAGGGCCTGCACGAACGCCTGGAATGCCGTGCCCAGGAACACGAGCGCCGCTCGCGACAGCGCACCGGCGAGTCCGGGCGCGCTGTCTCCGGCTCGCTCGTGAGCGTCGCGCAGGTGCTCGACGTCGGCCACGTATGCCTGCCAGACCGCATTCACATTGTAGGCCGGTGACTGCATAGCACAAGCCTTCAGTCATGCCCGCGGCAGATGCCACCGCGCCCGCGTAAGGCGGAGCAGGCATGCGCCGGCCCCGGGATCGTCGATGGACCTCTCGGCCGTGCCGGCGGCCCGGCCTATTCGGGTCGAGTGTCGTTTGAGCCTCCCGCAGAGCGGCGGATCCGTCTGGCAAGCGCCTCCAGCAGCTCAGCGATCGTCGGCGGCCCTGCGATCTGCCGGTCGAGCCGCGCCTCGAGCCGTCGCAGACGCTTGCCGTCGGCGCGCATAGCCCGCAGGTGACGCCTGAGCTTCCCCTCGGCCTGCTGGCGCTTGGCCCTGATGCTCTCGGGCGTGTCCTCACCGGCGCTCTCTCCATCGGTCATGAGCCGGCGTTCCGCCCGCCAGCTCTGCGGTCCTGCGAGCGACGCGCAAACACGTCACCCGCTCGGGTCAAACTGCGGGCGCAACCACAGTTTGGTTCCGCTCGTCCACAGGCATAACAGAATCAGCACGGGCTTGCGGGATGGGGGGGAGTGAGATGTCAGAGTGGCTTCGACTGTCCGTGACGGTAGCCATGCTCGCCTTCGTGCTGGTGGGGTACTTCACGTCCGCGGAGACGGCATGGCGTGACCTGCGCGCGCTGCTGGGAGCCCTGCGGCTTCTGCGTCGGCATGTCGCGCCCGCGGACTCATCCGTACGTGCGCCCGGCCCGGTCACGCACGCGGCGCCGGGGCGCTGAGCGCCTCCGACAGCGCCGCAGTCTAGCGCCTGGCTGCGGCTTGTCCCCCGTCCTCGCTCAGCCAGGAGGGGATCGCCTCACGCTCTAGGCCGCGATCCGGCGCGGTTGCCTGCTGGGCCTCCTCGATCTTGGTCCTGAAGCCCTCCAGCCGTTGCGATACGGCCGCGATCAGCGCACCGAACTCATCGATACACTGGGCCCGCGCCTGCCGCAGCTCCGCGATGCCGCGCTCAAGGACGGCACGCTCCGCCCGAGCCTGCTGCAGCACCTCCCTGGCCTGTTGCTCGGCGTTGCCGACGATCAGCTCAGCCTCCTTGTGCGCGTTCGCCTTCACTTCGTCGGCGCTGCGCTGGGCGAGCATCAGCGACTCGTTCATGCTCCGCTCGAGCGCCCGGTACCGCTCCAGGTCGTCCCGCATCCGGGCGACCTCATCGCGTGCCGACGCCGCCTCGATCTGCAGCTCCTCGAAGTTGTCGGCGACCTCTTGCCGGAAGGCTTCCACCTCTCGCCCCGAATAGCCGCGGAAGCAACGGACGAACTCCCTGGAGTGGATGTCGACCGAGGTCAGTCTCAACGGCGATCCTCCCGCCGATCAGGACGCGGCGCGCGGCAGCTCGCACTGTGGCAGCCGGCGTCAGCCCGCTTGCGCGCGGGCCATACGCGGCTGGGCGGCGTACGGACCAGCCGCCCGCTTCGCGAGTTCGGCGTCGGGCGCGTCGATGTTGATCCGGTTCGGCGTGAACACGAAGACCGTTTCGGCGACCCGGCAGACCTCGCCGTGCTGGGCGTAGATCACGCCGCACAGGAAGTCGACGATCCGCCGTTTGTCCTCCGGCCCGGCAAGCTCCAGGTTCACGACGACGGGCTGCTCTTCGTTCAGGAGGTCCGCGATGCTCTCCACATCGTCGAAGTCCATGGGCCGTCGGAAGCTGAGCCTGTCTTCGCCGTAGAACTCCCCGTCGGGCCGGCGGAGGTTGGCGTGCTGCTCAACCACCCGGGCCGGGATCCATCCGAAATACCGCATGATGCTGTGTATGACTGCCATCGCGATCACACCCTCACATGGGACCGGGGCCTCTCGGCGTCTAGTGCTTCCTGGTGCCGAAGATGGCCGTACCGATCCGGACCATGGTGCTGCCTTCCTCAACCGCGACCTCGTAGTCGTCGGACATGCCCATTGACAGGTGCCGCACAGGCAGCCCTCGCGACACTAGATGCTCCCCGAGTACTCTGAGCCCGGCAAACACGGACCTCGCGCTGTCCAAGTCGCCCCAGGGCGCCACTGTCATCAGGCCCTGCAGGCCTAGCCCGGGAAGACCCGTGACCCGCTGGGCGAGCTCCGGGAGCTCCTCCGGAGACACGCCGTACTTGGTCTCCTCGCCCGACACGTTCACTTCGATGAGACACGGGACCAGCCGGCCCTGCTGCTCGGCCCGCCGCGAGAGTTCCTCCGCGAGTCGAGTGCTGTCGACCGACTGGACCATATCCGCGAACCGGAGCGCGGCGGCCACCTTGTTGCGCTGAAGGTGACCGAGGAAGTGCCACCGGCATCGGCCCGGCCCGACGGCCTCAGCCTTCGGCCCCGCCTCCTGGACCGTGTTTTCCCCGATGTCGGCGACTGCGGCCTCGATAACGGCCTCGACCTCAGCGACAGTGCGGCCCTTCGTCACCGCCACCAGGGCAACCGTATCATCGCCGCGACCGGCTCTCCTCCGCGCAACGCCGATGCGCTCCCGGACCTCAGCGACGCGCTCGTCGATGGCGGCTCTGTCAATCTTCTGGCCACTTGCACCGGCGATGGAAGGCACTGCCTTACAACTCCGCTCCGTTCCTAGGTGCCAGAGGTGCGAACCTGAAGGTCTTATACTGGCGGCCCCGGGAATGGCCTTCTTTGAACTCCCGGTCGGATGCCCGGGTTCACCGAGTTGCCGTCAGGGGGCGGCAGGACCGTTGCCCAAGTCCGCGAAAACGATAACTGCTTCGCTGGAATGCGCTTTGAGAGCTTGGGTGCCGGGCAGTGTGGCGGACGCATGGAAGGCGGTTGTGACCCGCGTGCGGCGCGCGCTATCCATCCGCATCAGGGCGAAGATGGGACTGATCTTTGCTGCGCTGTCGGTGTTCACCTGCGGCCTTCTGACGCT
>Ga0315279_10004483_pt1 | contig 18704 bp, 16 predicted proteins | sample YL17G06_20_MG_FD_203694 | JGI IMG/M metagenome (GOLD analysis project Ga0315279, IMG submission 203694) | Sediment microbial communities from Yellowstone Lake, YNP, Wyoming, USA - YL17G06_20 | ecosystem: Environmental > Aquatic > Freshwater > Lake > Sediment | place: USA: Wyoming | collected... | reverse complement strand
CCGTGGCCGTGAACTCGGCGATGCGCGCGGCATCGACGAGGTCGGACTTGGTCAGGGCGACAGCGCCAAGCCGGATGCCGAGGAGTTTGAGAATGTCGAAGTGCTCGCGGGTCTGGACCGAAATGCCGTCGTCGGCGGCGATGACGAACAGGGCCGCGTCGACGTTGCTCGCCCCGGCGGCCATGGTCTTGACGAACTTTTCGTGGCCCGGGACGTCGATGAAGACGATCTGCTTGGCGTAGCCCGGGTCGTCGAGGAAGACGAAGCCCAGCTCGATGGTCATACCCCGGGCTTTTTCTTCGGGCAGGGTGTCGGGGTCGGTCCCGGTCAAGGCCCTGACGAGCGCGCTCTTGCCGTGGTCGATGTGCCCGGCCGTGCCGACGATGACGTGGTCCATGTCCGGCATGTTTAAGAGAGCGGGGCTTTCCTCCGGAGCACGATCTTCGCCCGGCCCTTGCGGGTGACCCGGCCGATGACCGCGGCGCTCTCGACGCCTTTCTTGCGGAGGGTTGCGAGAAGTCCGGACGCCTTGGATTTTCGGACGGCGATGAGAAGCCCGCCCGAAGTCTGCGGGTCGTAGAGGAGCGTCTCCAGGTCCTCGCCGGCGTCCTTTGATCGCTTGACGAAGGCTGAGGCGTAGTCGCGGTTGCGTTCGACCGCCCCGGAAATGACCCCTTGGCGGATGAGGTCCATGACGCCCGTGAAAACGGGGATGGCCTCGGCGTAGACCTCGACCTCGACACCGCTTTGGGCGGCGATCTCGCCGAGGTGCCCGGCCAGCCCGAACCCGGTGATGTCGGTCGCCGTGGTGACGCCGGCCGCGGTCATGGCCTCGGCGGCGGCGCGGTTAAGCTCACGCATCGACCGTTCCGACTCCGCCAGGCCATCGGTCGGAGCCCGCCCGATCTGGCGGGCGAAGCTCAGCGTGCCCGTGCCGAGGGGTTTGGTCAGGATGAGGACGTCGCCGGGCTTGGCCTTGCTGTTGACGGTCATTTTCTTGGGGTGGACGACGCCGGTCACGGCGAAGCCGAACTTGATCTCCCGGTCCTTGATGCTGTGGCCGCCGAGGACGGCGACGCCGGCTTCGCGGAGCTTGTCGATGCCGCCCTGGAGCATCCGGTTCATGATCCGGGGGCTGAGTTTTTCGATAGGGAAGGCGACGATGGAGAGGGCCGTCAGGGGTTTTCCGCCCATGGCGTAAATGTCGCTTACCGAATTGGCCGCGGCGATCTCGCCGAAGGCGTAGGCGTCGTCGACGACAGGCGTGAAGACGTCGACCGATTGGACGAGGGCCATCGTCGGCCTGAGCTTGTAGACGCCGGCGTCGTCGCAGGTGTCCGACGAGACGAGGACGCGCGGGTCGAAGACGCGGGGGAGGCCGGCCAGGGCCCGCTTGAGGTCCTCCTGGCCGATCTTAGAGGCGCAGCCGGCGTTCTCGACGAGCGTCGTCAGGGCCACGTCCTCGGGGGCGTCCTCTTCGCGTTCGCCGGCGCAGAGGCAGACGTTCTTCTGTTTGAAAAGGTCGCAGGGGCAGGGGTCCTTGGGATTGCAGATGCAGTGGCCGAGCTTGATCGACCGGCCCATGACCCGCTTGCGCTTATCGTCATCGATCATCTGTCGCGGTTCCCTTCGGAACGGGGAAGAACGGGGACACGTACCGCTTCTCTTGAAGCGGTACATGTCCCCCATTTTCGGTCTTGAAACGGGGACACGTACCCAAGGTACATGTCCCCAACCGGCGTGTCCCCAACCGGCGTGTCCTCATCCGGCGCGCTGTCCCGGAGGGACTGTCCCCATTCGGGGATAATCCCGGACTGGGGGTTGTCGCTCTTTCGAGGTTCGCCGTTCCTGCCTTCATTTCAGGACTTCGCGAAGGGCGCGTTCGACGACCGCGTCTTCTCCGGGCTGGATCGTCCGGAAATCGAAGAGGACGGCGTCCTTGTGGATGCGGGCGAATATAGGAGGAGTAAAGGCACGGAGCCGGCGGGCCAGGTCCTCGGCGGAGATGCCGGGGGATCGGACGGCCAGGACTTTCGACGGCAGTGTCTCGACGGGCACCGCGCCGCTTCCGACCTGTGATTCGCCGTCCTCGACCGAGATCATGACGCCGGCGGGGAGGGCTTTGGGCAGGGAGGCGGCGAGCTTTTTCGCCCGGCGGCCGAGCTCGTCCGGCGTCAGGGCGAGCATCCGGTAGATGGGGTGGCGCTCGGCGAGCTTCTCGGGTGCGAGAAAGAGCTTGAGCGTCGCCTCGAGGGCGGCGACCGATAGCTTGCCGCAGCGGAAGGCCCGGGCCAATGGATTCTTCTTGATCTTCTGGATCCAGGCCGCCTTGCCGACGATGATGCCGCACTGCGGGCCGCCGATGAGCTTGTCGCCGCTGAAACAGACGACGTCGGCCCCGGCCTGGACACTTGTCCGGACCAGGGGTTCGGAGGCGAGGCCGTAGGGCGCGAGGTCGACCAGGGCGCCGCTGCCGAGGTCGTCGACGACGGGGACGCCGCGGCTCCGGCCGAGGGCGGCGAGCTCCTCGATGCCCGGCTCTTCAGCGAAGCCGACGATGCGGTAGTTGCTGTGATGGACGCGGAGGATGGCGCCCGTGTTTTCCGTGACCGCGGCCTCGTAGTCGCGGAGGTGGGTCTTGTTGGTCGTCCCGACCTCGCGGAGGACGGCGCCGCTCATGGTCATGACGTCGGGCATGCGGAACGAACCGCCGATCTCGACGAGCTGGCCGCGCGAGACGACGACCTCTTTGCCGCGGGCGAGCGTGTTCAGGATGAGGACGGTCGCGGCGGCGTTGTTGTTGGTGACGGTCACCGCCTCGGCGCCGGTGAGCTCCCGGAGGAGGCCCTCGACGTGGCTGTCGCGGGAGACGCGCTTGCCGCTTTCGAGATCGAGCGCGAGGGTGGAATAGCCGACGGCGATGGCGGCGAGAGCTTCCCGGGCGGCTTCGGACAGGACGGCCCGGCCGAGGCCCGAGTGCATGACGATGCCCGTGGCGTTGACGGCGGGGGAGAGGGACGGGGCGAATTTCTTCTCGAGGCGGGAGCGGAGCCGGCCGGCCAGGCCTTCGGTCGGGACGTCGGCGATCGTTATGCCGCCGGCTTCGGCCAAGGCGATCCGGGCCCGGGCCTCGTCGAGGGCCGCTCGGCCTTCGGCCACGACGATGTCCCGGCCGAACTCTTCGATGATCCCGCGGACGGCATCCTCCCGAAGGAGAGAATCAAGGGAGGGGATCGTCCTGAACGGCCTGTTTTTCGTCGTGTCTGTCATTTCGGCGTCGGTCCGGGACGGGCGCTCACTTCTGGAGGGACTTGAAGCGGAGCTTGCCGAAGATCTCGGGATGGAGGTCGCCGCCGCCGCCCGTCTTGGCGACGGGGATGGAGATCTCGAACGGGAGCTCCTTCGGAGGCAGGCACGACGTGTTGTCGCAAGCCTGGTAGCTCAGGATAACGTTGAGGGTTTTAGCCCCGGGAGCGAGGCCGTCCTTGGCTTTGAGGAGGACGCCCAGTACGGCCTCCCCGTCATAGACGACGAGTTCCATCTCCGAATAGGAGTAACGGGCGCGGCGGCCGGTGGGATAGTAGATCTCGACGACTTCGAACTCCGGACCGTCCTCGATGCTGACGGACGTCGGGAACATGAACTCGTCGAGGGGGGCGTTGTTGTTGATGTGGTAGCCCGCCTGGACCTTGAGGATGACCGCGGCCTTGAAGGTTTCGCCAGGGCGCACGGCGTCCTTGGAGAGAGCGCTCTTGACCTCGACGACCTGCTCATTTTCCTGGGCGGCGACCGCCAAGGCGATCGCGAGAGTAACAGCGAAAATCACCGAAAAGACCATGATTATCTGATGATTACGCTTCCGTTCACTCATCTTGAACCTCGCCCTCAATTAAAGACGTTTTGCCCCGTTTTGTCAATTATTTCCGCCGCTCCTTTCCGCCCTTGGCGTCCTTGACGCCCTCTTCGAACGGCTCGGTCAGGATGGGCACGACCCAGCCCTCCGGGCTCTCGGAGAAGGTCTCGATGTCCTCGCGCATGGCCAGCGGGTACTTGAGCGCGTTGAACTGCCTGTCGAGATAGTCCCCGAGCCCCTCCTTCCGCGGATAGGGGAAGGCGATCCAGGCGTTCCGGTCGTAATAAACGCTTCCCGCCTTGACCGGCAGCATCCGCGTCTGGTTGTTCGAGCCGAACGAGTAGACGAATCCGCGCGAGACGTAAAACCAAAGGCCGTGCTGGATGTAGATGTAAGGCTGCTGGAGCGAGGCCTGACCTCCGTTGAGGTTGGGCGTCGCCAGGTCGAGGTAAAGCGACGCGAAGCCGATGCCCTTGGCTTCGTCGAAAAGGCTGACCCACGGCGTGTCGGGCCGGAGCACGGCGGCGTGGGCCGGATGCATTGGCGAAGCCGCGAAGTCGAGGATCTCCGTCTTCCCGTCCCTCTTGAAAGCCGCCTTGGTGAAGACCGCCGCGTTGAAGACGACTTCGGCGTTCCGCAGGGCCATGACGAAGAGGTCGTCCCGGATGTCCGTCACCGACTCGACCATGACCACGGGCGAGCCGGCGTAGAAATGGTAGCGCAGGCCGATGTCGATGCCCTTGGGCAAGGGCAGGCTGCCCTTGAGGTTGAGCGAGTAGAAGACCGGCCCCGCGACCTCGGTCGCTTCCGGGTTCGACCAGTCGGAGCTGTGGTACCAGGCGTGCGGCGGCGCGTAGACGTCGGGGTTCCAGTGGATGGCGCCGTTGGTCTCGAGCTTGTGCTCGAGCTGGATCTTCGTCGTCTTCTCGACGATCTCGTGGATGACGCCGCTTTTCTCCTGAAGGACGATCTTGTAGAAGGCGTTCTCGATCGTCCGGCCGAGGCCCTTGCCCTTCTTCACGCTGAGGTCGGTCTTGCAGGCGGGCTTCCTCGCCTTGGGATTGTTGTAAAAAACGAGGTAGGTGGCCTTCGCGCCCGGCTTGAGGTCGGACAAAAAAGCGACGCTGAATGAGGTCGTCGGATGGTAGCGGACGACCCGTTCGCCCGTTTTCGCGTCCTTCTCTTCGATGGCCAGGATCTTCGGGTCGTTCCAGGTGGCCACGTCGTAGACCTGGCTGGGGATCTCTTTGTAAACGATATCCGCGCCCTTGCGCTCGGCCCTCACGACACGGATCTCGTCCGGCGAGCTCAGGTAGTTGGCCAGGACGCCGACCGTGGCGTGGACGGGGTAGCCGGTCCTTTCGAAGCCGTGCTCCTCGGAGAGGACGAGGGAGAGATAATTTTTCCAGGCCGGGTCCCAGTAGCCTTTGCCGGCGGGCGACGGAAGCGCCGCCACGATAGATTCTTTCTTGCCGGATTTCGCTTCGACGAGCTCGAGGCGCATCTCGGACTTGGTGTTCGGACGCCAGGCGAACCGGACCTTGATGTCGAACGCGAGCCGTCCGCCCGCGTCCTTGAGCGCGTTTTTATCCACTTCGCGGCCGCCCTGGAAGACGATGAAGTCTCTCGCTCGCGCCCCGTCGATCGCGACGCGGCCGACGCTCCAGGTCGAGCCCTCGAGCCCGGCCGGGACCGAGGGGATGACGAAGCCGCACTTGACGAAATACCACGGTTCGCCGGCGACGGGATAGCCGAACAGCGTGGCTGCTCCCTCGACGACGGAGGAGGGAGCGGCGGCATAAGGAGAAGTCGACGGGCTACTGTCCCCACCGCCGATCCCGCCCTTGGACGCCTTCCCGCAGCTCATCAGTGCGAAGCACGCGAAAAACAGAAACGTCCCCATTTTTTTCGGGTTCATTTTCGTCCCTCCCAATCGATTTTCGCGACGACTTTGGAAAGCAGGAAGGCCGCCAGGCCCCCCGCAGGAACCGCGCCGCCCGGCCCGAATAACGGATGTCGATGAATTCGACCTCGGTCACGACCTCGGCCCGCCGCCAGAGATGGGCGAAGAAAAAGGTTAAAAAGGTACCGGGTCTACGCGATGCTAGTTTTTGGCATTGCGTAGACCCGGTACTCCTACTGTTCCCGGGGAATGGCGAAGACGGGAACACGGCTGTGAGCGATGACCTTCTCGGTCGTGCTGCCCAGGAAGAACCGGGCCAGCTTGCGCACGGTCGTCGACATGACGATGAGGTCGAACTTGTGGGTTTCGGCGTAGTCGATGATCCCCTCGTAGCCGTGGACGGCCTTGGTGACGTCCTCGGTGATCTCGACGTCCTCGTGCTTCCTTTTATTGCGGGCCTGGAGCTTCTTGAGGACGGAGGCGAACATCTCGTCGGTCAGCCGGAACTCGTGGCCGAAAAGCTCGAGGACATAGAGGAACTTGAGGCTCGCCTTCAAGCTTTTGGCCAGTTTCCAGGCGTGGTCGCGCTCGACGTCCTCCCCGACCGCGAAGTCCGTCGGGACGAGGATCTTCTTGATGGCGTCCGGCCGGGCCTTGGTCTCCTTGGTGACGAGGACGGGGACGCGGGCGCTCCGCAGGATCTGGTGGGTGACGCTGCCGATGAGGTTCTGTTCGCGGCCGGAGATGCCCTTGCGGCCGACGACGATGAGGTCGGCGCCTTCCCGCTTGGCCGTATCGAGGATGACCTTGGGCGCCGAGCCCTCGCGGATGACGACCTTGTCGACGCAGAGCCCTTCGGTCTTGCAGACGTGGTCGAGCCGGGCTTGGGCGCTGAGCTTGGTGGCCACGATCTTGCCGGCCAGTTCGGCCTGCGCGTCAGGCCACATCTCATAGAGGGCGGGCGAAAAATCGGGCACGACATGAAGGGCCGTCAGCTTGGCCCCGAAGGTTTTGGCGAAGAAACTGGCGTAAGCCAGGGCTTCCTTCGATTCCTCGGAAAAATCCGTGGCCCAGAGGACGTTCTTGATGGGATGGGTCATTCTTTCCTCTCTTTCGTCATCGGATAAGCGGCAGTTAGCAACCCTGTCGCGGGCTCCTATCAGTCTACACAGGACGGGGCGAAAAGGGAAGGGGGCCGGGCGGGCCGAAAAAAAAGCTTGACAAACGCCCCAACTGTATTATATTATTAATACAGTGATACGGAGGCGATGGTGCTGATCAAGGTCGATACGAAAGGCTTCGTGCCCCTCTACGAGCAGGTCAAGGCGGAGATCCGCAGGATGGCCGCCGTCGGGGCGGTCAAGCCGCAAGACCCGCTGCCCTCGATCCGCGAGCTCGCGGCCGAGATCCTGGTCAACCCCAACACCGTGGCCCGGGCCTATCGCGAGCTCGAACAGGAAGGACTGATCAACACGCAGAAGGGCCGCGGCTCGTTCTTGTCCGCCCGGAGAGTCCAGGACATGAACAGGGACCTCGAGGCCCACCTGAACCGGAAGATGGACGAGGCCGTACGCGAGATCAGGAAATTCGGGCTGAGCCCGGCGGAGGTCCGAAAACTCTTTGCGGACAGCCTGCGGCGCTTTGAGGAGAACGGGCGCAGAGGAGGCGGGGATGAGTGAGCTGCTGAAGGTCGAAAAACTATCCAAGGGATTCGGCGGCCGCGCCGTCCTTCGGGAAATCGGCTTTTCAGTCGATCCCGGCAAGGTCTACGGGCTTCTCGGCCGGAACGGCGAGGGAAAGACGACCCTCATCCGGACGATCATGGGGGTCATCCCGCGCGACGCGGGCGTCATGACGTTTAAGGGACGCGCCTTGACGTTCGGCGATGCGGATTATAAAAAAGAGATCGGCTACATCCCCGAAGACGCGTTCTTTTACGGCGGCATGTCCGTCGGCGGCCTGCTCGAATTCAACGGCCGTTTTTTTCCGAAGTGGGACGCGCGGAAGGCTGCGGAAGACCTGAAGAGGTCCGCGCTCGATCCGGCCGCCAAGGTCCGGACGCTTTCCCGCGGCCAGCAGCTCAAGCTCGCCTTCGTCGCGGCCCTGGCCGCCCGGCCCGAGCTCCTGCTCCTCGACGACCCAACCTCGGGCCTGGACGTCCCGACGCGCCGGGACTTCCTCCGCGATGTCATCCGGGAGCTCGCGGCCGGCGGGACGGCCGTCCTCTTCGCGACGCATCTCGTCCACGAACTCGAACGGATCGTCGATCATCTCTTCATCCTTCAAGGCGGCCGCATCGTCCTCGACGAGACGTATGAAAAGGTCAAGAGCCTGACGAGGCGCGCCGTCCTCGGCTTCGACACAGAACCTCCGGAAAGCCCCGCTCTGGACGGCGTCCTCAGCCAAAGACGGATGGGCAAAGACTTGGAACTCATCATCTATCCCTGGAACGAGGCGGTGGAGGGGACGCTCCGGGCCTTGAACGCGGCCCGCCTGGAGATCGAACCTCTCAGCCTCGAGGACATTTTCACGAGCTTCGTCCAAGAGACATGAAGGAAGCGGGAGGCGCCATGTTCAAAACCCTGCTGATAAAGGAATGGAAGGAAAAAGCCCTCGTCGCCGTCTTCGGCTTGGGGTTGATGGGCATATTCCTGGCCGCCTTTCTCATCATCGGCGATGACCAGGACCTCCGCGAACTCCTCCCGGCCGCATTCCTGATCATCTTTTTCCCTTTTATCGGCGTAATGCTCGGCGCCGGGGCCTTCGAGTCCGAGTTCCGGAATGGTTCCTGGGCCTATCTGCTCTCGCGGCCGGTCAGGAAAGAGACGATCTGGCTGGCCAAGCTGACGGCCCTCCTGTCGATCATGGCCGGCTTCTGGCTTGTTTTCATCGGATTGATGGCGGTCGTGCCCGGGCTCGGCGAAGTTGTCCGAGGCTTCAGGTGGTTTGAGGTCCTCGACTCCGGGCTCGAGCTTTTCCTCCTCGTACTTCTCAGTTCCGTCTTTTATTTCTCGGTCGCCTTCTCCCTGTCCATACTCTCCGAACGGCAACTCAACCTGGTGTTCGGGTCGTTCTTCATCGGCTTCGCGGTGCAGGCCCTGCTGTCATATTTCGCTTTTCTGGCCGATGGCCGAGATTTGCTGTCAAATGTCGGCCGTTTTCTCTGGCTCGATGCCTACAATCTGGCCTTGGTTCTATCGAGCCTGGCCTTTCTCGGCGCTTCCCTGATCACGTTCCGTAAGGCCGATTTTTCGCAGCCGAAAAAAAAGAACCTATCGCTTTCAAAATACTCGATCCTCTTCCTCGTCCTGGCTTGGATCCTGGCTGTCGCCTGGCCTGTCTTTCGGCCCGGCCCCGGAGAGAAGTTATCGTCACAAGTCGAAGTCGCGGGGAGCGAGGCCTTTTTCTCCACGACGAGGGGGCTTTACCGATATGACCTCGTCCGGGACGATCTCAAGAAGGTCGCCAAGTGGCGCTCCCAATTTTCTTTCGGGGGGTCGTTCCGCATCGCCGGCGGCCAGGTCCTCTATGGTGCCAGCGGTTGGAATCTTCAGTTCAACCCTGAACTCCATATCATGAACACCGATGGCTCGGGCAAGCGCCTGCTGGTCGGAGGCGGGCCTGACGGTTTTCCGCTTTGGCCGGGGTATTCGCACTTCTTGCTGTCCCCTGATGGCAAAATGGCCGTTTATTTAACGGATCAGAACGAGACAGTGCCCGGATCCAAACCCGATAAAAGAATGGTGTCGATCCGGACTGATGGGACGGGATTGAAAAAGCTACCCCCGCTCGACCCCGCCCTGGCCGGGACGGATGGATATACCTGGATCCGAGCGTGGTTTGAGCCCTCGAACAGCCTCCTCCTGATGGTACGCTCCCAGGGCAGCCCATGGAGTCTGCTGACGTACAACCTAACCACGGGAGCCCAAGCGAGACTTTTCGAGACTCCCCGAGCCGGCGAATTGAATATATCCCCCGGCGGTGACAAGGTCTTAATCGTCCATCAGCCGGATGGCGGAGGGTCTACCGATGTGACCTTGTTGGATATCGCGAGCGCGGAGAATGCGCTCGTAATGAAGATCGATGACCCGGGCGAGCACAGCTGGGATTCGGTCAAGCGATCCGTCTGGAACAGGAAAGGAGACAAGGTCGCGTTCCTTGTCCGGCAAAACGGTGGCGTCTTTTCTCCGGCGGTTTACCTGCTGAAGGAACGCCGCGTCGTCATGCTCAATAATGTCCGGGTCGGGGAAGATGGGGATTATAGGACCACGCTGGGATGGACGTCGGGCGACACGAAACTCGTGCTTGGAGTTCCCCAAGAACGTTCGTTAAAAATACTCGATCTGAGCCTGGCCGTGGAAAGAGCTATTCCGGTCCCTCCGTCCATCGGAGAATATTTCGAGGTCTGCTCCACGGACGACACGGTCCTTATAAGGGAAACCCAGGGTGAGGCCCATAGAGGGTCCATCTGGCGCCTGGACCTCAAGACGGAGAAGTGGAAGAAGATCTGGTGAACGGCTGGAAGGGTCACCGGCAAAAGGGGGGTGGCGGCCCTCAGTACTTCTGCCAGTCCGGCTTGTGGTCGTGTACCCAGGCGTAGTAGTCGGCCATCTTCAGCTCCGCCGCGGCATCCTTGTCGAGGATGATGACCGTCCTCGGATGCATCTGTAGGACGGAGCCGGGGACCATGGCCGTGACCGGGCCCTCGACCATCTTGGCCACCGCCGCTGCCTTTTTCTTCCCGAAGGCCAGGAGCAGGCACATCTTGGCGTCCATGATCGTACCCAGGCCCATCGTGATGACATGCGTCGGGACGTTCTCGCGGCCGCCGAACCCGGGGGCGGCCGCGCGTCGTGAATCGTCGGCCAGCGTCTTGATCCGCGTCCTCGAGGACAGCGATGAAGACGGCTCGTTAAAGCCGATGTGGCCGTTCGTGCCGAGGCCCAGGACCTGGACATCGATGCCGCCGGCCGTGCGGATGGCCTGCTCGTACTTCCGGCAGGCGGCGGGGATGTCGCCGGCCAGGCCGTCCGGGATGTTGATCCGTTCTTTGGGCATGTTGATGTGGCTGAAGAGATGGGCCCACATGTAGCTGTGGAACGACGAGGGATGTGCCGGGGGGATGCCGATGTATTCGTCGAGGTTGAAGCTGGTCACGTCGCTGAAATCGAGATCCGTTTCCCCGTGTACGGCGACGAGGTTCCGGTAGAGCTGGAGCGGCGTGTTGCCGGTGGCGAAGCCGAGCACGGCGTGGGGCTTTTCCCGGACGAGGCGGGCGACGATGCGGGCCGCCATCTGGCTGGCCTGTTGACTGTCGGGCTGGATGATGATTTCCATGCGGGTTTCTCCTTCGGGGCGCGGTCAGCGCTTCTCGACCCAATATTTTTTGATCTTTTCTTCGACGCTAGTCCGGAACTTGTCCACGTGGCCGAGGACGAAGCCGGCGACGTCGATGCCGTCGTCGCGGACGAGCGGGGTCAGGTCCATGGCGAACCAGAGCTCGTCGGCCTCGTCGGTCGCGTGCGACTGGAAATAACTGGCGTTGGCCCGCCGCCGCCCGATCGTCGCCAGGTCGTAGCGCTTGCCGCCCTCGATCTGGGAGTCGTAGACGCCGACGAGGGCCATGGACAGCGTTTCGCGCCTGCCGACGTCGAGCGGGATCTTGTCCTTGTCGTCCATCCAGTCGAGCCCGCGCCAGACCTCGCAGCCGTAGACCGTCTTGGGGCGCTCGGCGGCAGGCAGCTCGCGGAGGGCCGCCAACACGGTAAAGACGACGGCCAGATGCGTGTCGTGCTTGTCGGCCGGGTTGTGGGTGTAGACGACCTCGGGCCGGGCCGCCCGGAGGACCTGGACGAGGTCCGACTTCAGCCGGCCCGTGGCGACGTCCTTGATCTCCGCGCTCGTGTAGTTGAGCTGGACGAGGGCGCCGTAGTTGCCGAGGATGGCCGCTTTTTCCTGTTCGCGCCGCCGGAGCGCAGCCATGGCCTCGTCCGTGTAGGACGCGTACTCGCCCGCCCGGGGGCTGCCGCCGCCGCTCGTGCAGGTCACGCCGCCGAACCAGAGGTCTTGGCTGTTGAAGCATTTCTCGATGCCGTGGAAGGCCATGATCTCGAGGTCGTCCTGGTGGGCGCCGATCCCGAGATGGGTGATGCGGCGGAACGCTTCGCCGGCGGCGAGGCCGTCGGCGATGAAGACCGATGCGTCGGGCTTGAAGAATTTCATGGGTGTTTTCCTTTGATCTCGGGCAGGCTGGCCGCGGCGACGGCCTGCCCCACGCGCCGGCTCTTCTCGTCGAGGAGGTGGATACGGACGCGGGCCGCAGTCGCCGGGAACTCGGCTTTCAGGACTGCGGCCGCCTTGTCGACGATGATCTTGCCGCCGGGCCCGGACATGACCCGGCCGAGGACGAGCAGGTTCGAGAACTTGTAGAAGACTTCGTACCAGGGGACGGTGAAGCCGAGAGTGATGCCGATCGTTTCGAAGATGGCCGCGGCCCGCCCGTCGCCGCGGTCCATGAGGGACTGGACTTCCTTGAGCCGTTCGGGCAGCGTTAGCGCGTCCGGGAAGGCGATGCCCGCCGTCCTGGCGAGCTTATTCACGGCCTGCTGGGAAAAATAGTTGGCCCCGACGCCCCGGTCTCCGGACCACTCGTCGACGGCCGCTTCGGGGTTGAGATCGACGGGGACGAAGGCGAGCTCGTCGAGCCAGCCTCGGAGGTGGCCGTCGGTGTCGAGGAAGCCGGATGCCTCGCTCGAGCCCATGGCCACGCCGAGGACACCCGTTACGCCAAGGGAGAGCTTGCCGGCCAGCGCCGTGACTTCTCCATCGTTGATGACCTCGAAAGGCACGCCCCATTCCGTGGCCAGCCGGAGGAAGATATCCTTGACCCTCGTCTCGAAGACGTCCTCGGGCACGGAGCGAAAGAGAGAGGCGATGCGGATTTGATTCCGGATGATGACGCCGGCCGAGCTCCCGCCGATCGCGTCCACGCGGGGGAGATGCGCGGCCGCTTTTTTCAGGCCCGCCTGGATGTGGCGGTAGTGGTAGCCGGGGTCGGCCTGCTCCCCCGGAGTCCAGGGAATCTCCTCGGTGTAGACGGCCTTGCCGTCGATGACGGCAGCGACCTTGTAGTCGCTCGCGCCGAGGTCGAAGCCGATCCGGAAGCCGTCGAGGTGGCCGCCCGGAAAGCGGACTGCCTCGCGGGCCCCGGGGAAAGTCGCCGGGCTGTGGAGGGCGACCTCGAAGGGCTTTTCGTAGACGCGGCTCATGGTCCGCGCGTCGAAGGCCCGCGGGCCGCTTTCGGAGTAATCGGCCCGAAGGCGCCGGCCGACCGCCGCAGGGCCCTGGAAATGGATCCGCCAGCCGCCCCGGGACCAGAGCAGGAATTTCACGACACGTTCGACGACGCGGTAGGTCGTCTCGGGTTCGGCGTCTTCGTCTGGCGCGACCGTTTCGAAGACCGAAACAAGCCCCTCCTCGCGTTCGATGGCCATCCGCAGAGGCGCTTCCCCCGACGCCCGGGCCCGGTCGAGATATCTAAGCCAGGCGAAGAGCATGGGCTCGAAGCCGGGGTCGGTGGGAGGACGGGAAAGCGACATCGGTTCCTTATTTGAGTCTGTATTCGATTTTGACGGGCACGAGGAGACGCCGGGCCATCCCTTCGACCTTACGAAACCAGTTTTTGGCGGCAGGCGCACCCGGTGAAGTGATCCCTTGCTCCCAGGCGCCGACGACCCAGTGGGTCAGCTTCGCGCCGGCCGGGCCCTTGAGCTTGACCGACCGGTCGGCGGCCGTCTCGTCCATTCCGATGAAATCGGCGGGAGAAAACATAGCGGCCAGGCCGATCTCGCCGGCGCCCTGAGCGCCCTTGCCCCAAACGGCGAGGAACCCCTTGTCCTTTTCGAGCGACCATGTTTCGCCGGCGAGCTTCTGGATGCCCGGCCCGTAGATGACTTGGTCGGCCAGCCTCGAAGTAATGAAGACTTCATGGCGGGAAACGGTGCTGTCGGCGAAGGCTGAAAAGAAAACCTTCACGTCGACATCGCTGGCCGCGGCTTTAATGCCGGAGAATTCCGCCTTGACCAGGGCCCTGACGGGGCCCGGCGAGATGACGGTCAGCTTAGCCTGGGGAGCGGACGCGCCGAACAGGGGAATGCGGACGCCGCCGTCCCAGAAGCTCAGGCCGCCCAGCCCGGCTGATTCGCCGGCCTCGACGACGTCCCTGCCCCAGTCCTGGGGCCGGTTTTTCGGGGCGGGGAGCTTTTTCAGGATGAGCCCGGCCTGGAGCTTGCCGTAGAATTCGATCCGGCCGTGGACGAACTTGTAGGCGGCCAGGTTCGATTCCCAGCCGGCCTCGGCGCCGCCGGCTTCCCAGGCGGAGCGGGCGAACGCTTTCTGCGCCGGCATGAGTTGGAAGCTGCGGTCGGGGGAGTAGTAGCAGACGAGCCGGGTCGTCGACGACGGCGGCAGGGTGCGGACGAGGACGATCTCGTCGTGATAGCGGTCCTTGTCGAGGTCATCCGCCTGGGTGACGACAAGGGTGTAATCGCCGCCCTTTTTTTCGAAGAACGCGTAGTTGTAGGTGTTGAAATCCTCTGCGATAGAGCCCCTGATTTTGGTGACGCTGAGGATGACGGCGTGGTTCTCGAGAGCGAGAGGGGAGGGGTTCGTGATCTCGATGACGAACTGTTTCTTGAAACCGAGCACCTTCGGGTCCTGGGACTGGGCGGCGGCCCAGCCGGCCGCGACGGCGGCCGTGATGATAAAGGCGATAAGCCGTTTTCCGGCGTTCACTGTCTGAGGCATCGACGGGGTCTCCTTTCCGGCGGAAAGTCCGAAGTTTATTTTACCCTAAATCGCGCTTTTTAACGAAAAAGTTTTGCCTCGCGCCCCGCCGCTGTGGTATTTTTAGCCAAAGGAGAAAAAGGGATGGCAAACGTCGCGACATTCGGCGAGGTCATGCTCAGGCTTTCTCCCCCGGGGAAAGAGCTCCTTTTCCAGTCCCCCCGGCTCGAAGCCGTTTTCGGCGGGGGCGAGGCCAACGTGGCCGTGTCCCTGGCCATCCTCGGCCACCGCTCGCGTTGGGTCTCCGTCGTCCCGTCGAATCCCGTCGGCGAGGCGGCCGTCCGCGAGCTCCGCCGTTTCGGCGTCGATACGGGCTTCGTCGTCCGCGGCGGCCGGCGGCTGGGGATCTATTTCGCCGAGACGGGCGCGGACGTCCGGGCGTCCCAGGTCATATACGACCGCGAGGGCTCGGGCATCGCCGAGGCCAAGAAGGGCGATTTCGACTGGGAAGCGGTTTTCACCGGGATGGACTGGTTCCACGTCAGCGGCATCACGCCGGCGCTCTCCGCCTCGGCCGCCGAACTCACGCTCGAAGCGGTCGCTGCCGCCCGGGCGAAGAAAATGGCGGTGTCCGTGGACCTCAACTACCGGGCCAAGCTCTGGAAATACGGCCGGCCGGCCCCCGAGGTCATGCGGGAGATCGTCGGATACGCCGACCTTCTCGTCGGGAACGAGGAGGATTGCCAGAAGGCGCTCGGCGTCGGGGCCGCGGTCGATGTCGCCGCCGTCCGGCTCGACCCGATGGCTTATGAAGAACTGACAGCCAAGGTCATGTCCGAGTTCCCCAACCTGGCCCGGGTGGCAGTCACGCTCCGCGAGAGCGAGAGCGCCGATTGGAACCGCTGGTCGGCCGTGTTGAGAAATCGGACGGAGTTCCTCTCCGGCCCGGCCTTCGATATCCGGGCGATCGTCGACCGCATCGGCACGGGCGACGCCTTCGCCGCCGGCCTCATCCATGGCCTGGCGACCTTCAAGACAGACGCCCAAGCGCTCGACTTCGCCGTGGCCGCCGCCGCGCTCAAGCATTCGGTCCCCGGGGATTTCAACCTGTCCACGGAAAAAGACATTTTGGCCGTCGTCCGAGGCGACCGGTCGGGCCGAGTCCGCCGGTAAGCGGGGAAGTCGACCATGACGAAAGACAAGGTCCTCGAAGAGCTTCTCGCCTCGAAGGCCGTTGCCGTCATCCGGATGACGGACGCGGCCAAGCTGGCCATGGTCGCCGCTGCGCTCCGTGAGGGCGGGGTCACCGCGCTCGAGATCACGATGAGCTTGCCCGGCGCCGTCGAGATCATTCGCACGATGGCCCGCGACAAGGGGCCGGGCGTCCTCGTCGGCGCGGGGACCGTCCTCGACGCGGGCACGGCTGCGGACGTTATTGCCGCCGGAGCGGATTTCGTCGTTTCTCCGATCACGGACCGGGACATGATCATGGCCTGCCGCGAGGCCGACGTCCTCGTCGTGCCGGGCGCCTTCACGCCGACCGAGATCGTGGCTGCGTGGCGGGCCGGGGCCGACATCGTCAAGGTTTTTCCGGCGACCTCGCTCGGGGCCCAGTTTTTCCGCGACCTCCGCGGTCCTTTGCCGCATATCCGGCTCATGCCCACGGGCGGTGTCACCCTCGAAAACGCGCGGGAGTTCCTCGAGGCCGGCGCCTGCTGCGTCGGGATTGGGACGGCCCTCCTCGACAAGAAGATCATCGATGCCGACGATTGGGAGGCGCTCGCGTCGAGGGCCCGGCGGCTCGTCGGATCGCTCCGCGGGCTCTGATAACGGGCTCGGATACTTGATAATTTCAGTTTTTCTGCTATACTTGAATAAACGCTTTGCTTCGCTGGCTGTGTAAAGCAACAAGTTACCCTCCTTCATATCCCCTTTAAACTTGTAATTCCCCCAAATTACAGCCAGCCTTTCTCTCTCTCGCTCTCTCTCCATTTGACCCGTTCGCCGCCGCTGTCTCCGCCTTTCAAGGCGGGTAAGAAAAGCGAGGCTCAGGGTCACTCCCGAACAAGCCCAGGCATTCATGCCGGAAAGTTCCCGGGATTGACATCCGGCCGCTGCGTCCTTTATATATCGGTCTCCGGACACCATCCATGAGCAGCCTCGAGATCGGCGCCGTCCCGCGAGCGGAAGGGAGATCCTTCTGGGACAGGGATTTCCTGCTGGCTTTCGTCGGCTACTTCTTCCTGTTCATGGCCGTCTCGCTTTTTTTCCTCCTTCCCGTCTTCCTCAAGCAGTTCGGTCCGCGCCAAAGCCGGATCGGGATGATCATGGGCATCCATAGCGTCGTGGCTATCGCCATCCGGCCGCTCTTCGGGAGGATGATCGACGTCCGGGGCGGGCGGCGCATCGCCATCCTCGGCCTGCTCCTCCTGATCTTCACGACGCCGTTTTTTCATTTCGTCAGCGACGCGGGCTGGCTGCCGTTCCTGCTCCGGGCCCTGACCGGCCTCGGCTGGGGCATCAGCATGACGGCCACGATCGCCATGTGCTCGGACCTGGCCCCGGTCGAGAAGATGGCCCTGTCCATGGGCGTCATCGGCATCGCCGGCCTCGTCGCCAACGCGCTCGGGCCGCTTCTCGCCGAGGAGATCATCGCCCGCTTCGGCTACGGCTGGCTCTTCAACGCCAGCAGCATCTTCCTCGCCGCGGCCCTCCTCTGCCTCCTGGCGACGCGGGAGATCGTGAAACCGTGCGCCGACGACGGAAAAGGGTCCGCCTTGCGGGTCCTCGGGGCCGTGCCGTGGGTGCTCATCGCCGTCATCTCGGCCATGCCCGTCTTCCATGGCGCTGTCCGCGGGGCCATGATCTACTTCATCGCCGTTTTCGGAAACTCGATCGGCATCGCCCGGGTCGGCCCCTTCTTCCTCCTGCTCTCGCTGGCCGCGATCCTGACCCGGTTCGGCATGGGCGACATCTCGGACCGCTGCGGCCGGAAAAAAGTCATTCTCCCGGCGGCGCTCATCATCGCCGGCAACCTCTTCCTCATCGCCCAGGTCCGGAGCTTGCCCATGCTCCTCGTGACGGGATTCATCGGCGGGCTCGGCCAAGGCCTGATCTTTCCCGCCCTGAGCACTTACATCATCGATTTCCTGGGCCGGGAGAATAAGGGTTTGGCCATCAGCCTTTATCTGTCGCTGTTCGACGTCGGGATGGGCATCGGTTCGCCCTTTTTCGGCTGGATGTCCGACCTCGCCGGATACCGGTGGATGTACCGCATCGCCGGGCTATTTCTGTTGGCCTCGACCGCCGTCTTCATGCTCAAGGCGCCGGCGACCGAAGGCCGGAATATTCAAGGAGGCGCATAATGTGTCAGGACGACAAGAGCTTTTATGACGTGATCGCCGGGCGGCGGACGATCCGCAGCTTCAAGCCCGAGCCCGTGGCCAGAGAACTGCTCGAGCGGCTCGTCAACGTGGGGCGGTTGGCCCCGTCGGCGGCCAACCTCCAGCCGCTCGAGTTCATCGTCGTCGACGAAGCGGGGCCCAAGGCCGAGATATTCTCCTGCCTGAAGTGGGCGGCTTACATCGCGCCCGCGGGGGACCCCCAACCGGGGAAGGAGCCGGCCGCCTGCATCGTCACCCTGGCCAACACCAAGGTCCGGGAGAAGATGTTCGAGTACGACGTCGGCGCGGCCATGGAGAACATGATCCTCGCAGCGCTGGCCGAGGGCGTCGGGAGCTGCTGGATGCTTTCGATCGACCGGGACAAACTGCGGGCCGTGCTGAGCGTGCCCGAGGACTACAGGGTCGACAGCGTCCTGGCCCTCGGCTACCCGGCGGAGGAGCCGGCGGCCGAGGTCATGGCGGAGTCCTGCCGCTACTGGAAGGACCCCGACGGCCGCCTCCACGTCCCCAAGCGCGCCCTGTCAACCGTCATCCACTTCAACCGGTTCTGACGGACGGTCGGCTTTTCTTTTAATGGGGTCGGACCACAGCAAGTTTAATAATATCAACAACATAACTAGATTTTTGCGTCAAAAAATGGGCTTAAATCGATGTTTTTAGGGCTAAAAGCGAAGATTTAAGACAACTGGCCAGGAGAATAGCGAGTCGCTGTTTTTAACGGCAAAAATTGATAAATAAGGCCTAAATCCATGCCGAAAAT
>Ga0315279_10004482_pt1 | contig 18708 bp, 11 predicted proteins | sample YL17G06_20_MG_FD_203694 | JGI IMG/M metagenome (GOLD analysis project Ga0315279, IMG submission 203694) | Sediment microbial communities from Yellowstone Lake, YNP, Wyoming, USA - YL17G06_20 | ecosystem: Environmental > Aquatic > Freshwater > Lake > Sediment | place: USA: Wyoming | collected... | reverse complement strand
GGATACGAAGCACCTGGGAGTCAACAGCAAGCTCGTGCACGCCGGCGGTGTGCACGACCCTTACGGCAGCGCCACGGTCCCGATCTACCAGACGTCCACCTTCGCGTTCCTCAACGCGCAGAACGGCGCCGACCGCTTCGCCGGCGAGGCGGACGGCTACATTTACACGCGGCTCGGCAACCCGACCATCGACGCGCTCGAGCGGCAGGTGGCCGAACTCGAGCACGGCTACGGCGCCATCGCCACCAGTTCCGGCATGGGGGCGGTGGCGACGCTCTACATGGCGCTCCTCTCCCAGGGCGCACACATCGTCGGCACCGCGTCGGTGTACGGGCCGTCGCGCGGCCTGATCGAGAAGCACTTCGCGCGCTTCGGCGTCGCCTGCACGTACCTGGACACGTCGAATCTCGAGCAGGTGCGCTGCGCGATCACGCCCGAGACGCGCCTCGTCTACCTCGAAACGCCGTCGAACCCGGCGATGATCGTCACCGATATCCGCGCGGTCGCCGAGATCGCCCACGCCCGCGGCTGCCTGGTCGCGGTCGACAACACGTTCGCCAGCCCGTACCTGCAGCGACCGCTGGATTTGGGCGCGGATATCGTCCTGCACTCGGTCACCAAGTTCATCAACGGGCACGCGGATGTCGTCGGCGGCATCCTGGCCGCCAGGACCGAGGCACTCTACGAGGTGCTGCGCCCGATGATGATCGCACTCGGCTGCAACATGGACCCGCACCAGGCCTACCTGGTGCAGCGCGGCCTGAAGACGCTCGGGATCCGCGTGGAGCGCGCGCAGGCCAACGCGATCCGGATCGCGCAGTGGCTCGAAGCGCACCCGAAAGTGGAATGGGTGCGTTACATCGGGCTCCAGTCGCACCCGCAGCACCAGCTCGCGAAGCGCCAGATGGACGGGTTCGGCTCGATGATCAGCTTCGAGCTGAAGGGCGGCCTCGAAGCCGGCCGCGTGCTGATGGACAACGTGCGGCTGGCGACGCTGGCCGTGTCGCTCGGCGGCGTCGAGACCCTGGTCGAACATCCGGCGTCGATGACGCACGCGGGAATGTCGCGCGAACATCGCCTCGAAGGCGGTATCACCGACGGCCTGGTGCGCTACTCGGTCGGGATCGAGGACGCGGACGATCTCATCGCTGATCTGCGACAAGCGCTCGACCGAGTCTAGGCGCATTTCGGAGGCGCACTCGAGCGCGTACAGGGCGGGGCTCCAGGCCCGCGTGGCAGGCGCTCGCCTGCACCCGGCCTGAAGACCGGGCGTCCCACATTCTCGTCGCACCGCCGGTCTTCCTTGTGGGGCGGTCGCCCGGGTTTTCGCTGAAGTACGGCGTCCCAGACGAGGCGGTCGCGCGGTTGATCGGCGGAAGCAGCACTAGGTAGCGGCCCGTGTTCCCGATGGCGCCGCCGCAGTCCATGAGAATTGTGCCGTGCCCGCCCTGCGGTTTGACAGTCGTCACCGCGTCCGCTAGGCTGGTCCGAAAGCCGTGATTCGTCGCGTCGTCTCGCTCGCACGGGTCGCTGCCTCCATTTGCGTGATCGCCCTCATCACCGCGCTGTATTCCCTTGTCGTGTCCGTCAATCCCACGACCGTGGCCCTGAGCTACGTCGTGGCGATCCTGCTCGTCGCCACCGCGTTTGGAATCGCCGAAGCGACGATCGCCTCGCTCGTGGCCACTCTCTGCTTCAATGTGTTCTTCCTGCCTCCGGTCGGCACCCTGACGATCGCCGATCCGCAGAACTGGGTCGCGCTGGCGGCGTTCCTCCTGACCGCGATTGTCGCCAGTCAACTGTCCGGACGCGCCCGGCGGCGCAATGTCGAGGCACTCGCGCGACAGCGCGATCTGGAGCGCCTCTACGCCCTCAGTCGCGCCCTGTTGCTGTCGGGCGGCAGGCCGTCCATCCGGGCCGCGATCGCCCGTCATATCGCCGATACGTTCGAGCTGCAGGCGGTCGCGGTGTACGACCATCACACCGACTCGGTGTCCTGGGCCGGACCGACCGACGTGCCGCCGATCGAAGCGAAGCTCCGTGAAGCGGCGCGGCAGGGGGTGCTCCTTCGCGACGAGTCGGGCATGGTGATTGTCGCGATTCAACTGGGCGGTGTGCCGATCGGTGCGCTCGCGCTGCTCGATCCGGGCCTGACCGACACCGTGCTGCAATCGATCGCGAATCTTGCGGCGATCGGACTGGAGCGGGCCCGTGCGCACGAGGCCACCGCGCGTGCCGAAGCGGCGCGGCAAAGCGGCGAGCTGCGCGCGACGACGCTCGACGCCCTGGCGCACGAGTTCAAGACGCCGCTCACCTCCATGAAGGCGGCCGCGAGCGATCTGCGTTCGAACGTGGCCGACGGACGCGACCGGGAACTCGTCGTGATCATCGACGAGGAACTGGATCGGTTGCAGGCGCTCGTCAGCGATGCCGTCCAGATGCTGCGCGTGGACGCCGGCGACTTCGTGCTCCACCGCAACCGCCACAACCTGGCGGAGATCGTCGGCTGGACGCTCCGGGAGTTCCAGCCGCGCCTCGACGGCCATTCCGTCGTCACGCGTGTGCCCGATTCGATCTCGGTCGACGCCGATCGAGAGCTGCTCGGGCTCGCGCTTCGCCAGCTGCTCGACAACGCCGTCAAGTACTCGCCACCGACGTCCGCCATCGAAATCGGAGCGGCTTGCGACCGCGCGGTCGAGATCGCAGTGCGCAATTCCGGGCCGCCGATTCCCGAGCGCGAGCGCCGCCGCATCTTCGAACGGTTCTATCGCGGATCGCACGCCCGCCAGATCCCGGGAACCGGCATCGGACTCGCCATCGTCCGACAGATCGCGCAGGCGCACGGCGGCACCCTCGGCGTGGCGAGCGCGCCGGAGACGGGGACCACATTCACCCTGTCGCTGCCGCCCGGAGACTCGACCCGATGAGCGCCGGACGCATTCTGGTCGTGGACGACGACCCGCAGATTCGGCGGGTGCTGAAGGTCACCTTGACCGGCCAGGGCTACGAAGTCGACGACGCCAAGAACGGCGACGCCGCGCTCGAGAAGCTGCGTGACGCGCGGTTCGACCTGGTGCTGCTCGACATGAACATGCCGGGCATCAGCGGCCTCGACGCGTGCCGCGCGATGCGCGAGCAGTCGGAAATCGCGATCATCATGCTCACCGTGCGGGACAACGAGACCGACAAGGTCGAAGCGCTCGACGCCGGCGCCGACGATTACGTCACCAAGCCCTTCACGACGCCGGAGCTCTCGGCGCGCATCCGGGCCGCGCTTCGACGCACTCCCTGGACACACGGTCCTTCGGGACGACTCACGCTGGGCACAGCCACCGTCGATTTCGACACGCGGCAGGTCACCTCGCGCGGCCGCCACGTCCACCTCACCCCGAAGGAGTTCGACCTGCTGCGTTACCTGGCCGCGCACGCGAACAAGGTGCTGTCACACCGTGAGCTGCTGCAGGCCGTCTGGGGGCCCGACTACGGCGACCAGGTTGACTACCTGCGCGTGGTCGTCAACCAGATCAGAAAGAAGATCGAAGCCAGGCCCTCCACTCCCGCCTGCCTCCTCACCGAACCGTGGGTCGGCTACCGCCTTCACCTGCCGTCCGAGCCGCGCTGACAGGCCTCGCGCTGGCGCGAGGAATCCTAACGCGCGCCTTATGACTTCCTAAGGTCCAGCTTCCTACAGTGGAGATGTCTGCCTCCGCGAAGACGTCGGCACGACCCGCCCTGGCGGGCGTCGCTCGGCCCGGCCGAAGGCGGGTCGTCGAGACTACGATGGCCGAAATCGTCGAACTTTCATCGGCAGCTGAGCAACGGCGCGACCGCTCGAGACCCTGGCGCAATGGCGCCGGCGCCCTGCGCACCGACGAGATCTACGTCCTCTTCACGTCGCTTGACGAAACGCTGACGGCAGTACGCGCGGCGAAACGACTGGCAGCGGCGCTCGGATGCGGCGTGACGCTGATCCATCTCCGCACGGTGCCCTGGGGGGCGCCGGTGGAAGAGCCGGGTGGACGGTCTCCGCTCGAAGCCGAAGCCGTCGTCGATCGCCTCGCCGCGGAAGATGTCGGCGTGCGCGTCCAGGTGTACCTCTGCCGGGACGCCCGGCGCGCCATCTCGTCGGCTTTCAAAGGCCGCTCATTGATCGTCATCGGTGGCCGACGGCACTGGTGGCCGACGCGATCGGACCGCTGGCGTCGAACGCTCGAGGCCGAAGGCCACTTCGTGATGTGCGTGGACGAGGCCAACCATGCTTGATGCGCTGTATCTGGCCGTCGGAAGCGGGTTCCTGGTTCTCTGCTGGTGGTTCGTGAAGGCGTGCGATCGCCTCTAGGAACGTGACGATGGACTACCTGATCGCCGGCACCGCCACCGTGCTCCTCTTCGTGTACCTGGTCTACGCGTTGCTGCGGCCCGAGCGGTTCTAAGGACGATATGACGGCCCTTGGCCTGTATCAGATCCTGTTCTACTTCCTGGTGATCCTCGCGCTCACGAAGCCGCTCGGTGTCTTCATGGCGCACGTGTTCGAGGGCGAGCGGACGTTCCTCCACCCGCTGCTCCGTCCGCTCGAACGGATCATCTATCGCCTGAGCGGCGTACGCGAAGAGGTCGAACAGCGATGGACCCAGTACGCGGGCGCCGTGCTGGCGTTCAGCATCGCGAAGTTCGCCTTCACGTATCTGATCCAGCGGCTGCAGGGATTCCTCCCGCTCAATCCGCAAGGGTTCAGCACCGCGCACCCGGCCGCCGGCGCAACCGCCCTGACGCCCGATCTGGCATTCAACACCGCGGTCAGTTTCATCACGAACACGAACTGGCAGGCGTACAGCGGCGAAAGCACGGTGAGCTACTTCGTGCAGATGACCGCGCTCACGGTGTCGAACTTCACGTCGGCCGCGGCGGGTATCGCCATCGCGATCGCGATCGTGCGCGGCTTCGCGCGGCGCGAAGCGAAGACGATCGGGAACTTCTGGGTGGACGTGACGCGCTCGACGGTCTACATCCTGCTGCCGATCGCGCTGGTGGCGGCGCTCATCTTCGCTTCGCAGGGCGTCATCCAGAACTGGGATTCGTACACGCGGGTGAAGACGGTGGAAGGCATCACGCAGACGATCGCGCAGGGGCCGGTGGCATCGCAGGAGGCCATCAAGGAACTCGGCACGAATGGAGGCGGCTTCTTCAACTCGAACTCGGCGCACCCGTTCGAGAACCCGACTCCCCTGACGACGACCCTCCAGATCGTTCTCATCTTCCTGATCGGTGCGGGACTCACGTACACCTTCGGCCACATGGTGCGCGATCCGCGCCAGGGCTGGGCGCTGTTCGCGGCCATGAGCGTGATATTCCTCATCGGCGTGCTGGTCGCGTACGGCTTCGAGCAACGCGGGAACCCACTTCTGGCACAACAGGGAATCCAGACGGCGGCGACCAGCGGGCAGCCGGGCGGCAACATGGAGGGCAAGGAGGTGCGCTTCGGCATCGCCCAGTCGGCGCTCTTCGCCACCGTCACGACCGATGCGAGTTGCGGCGCCGTCAACAGCATGCACGACAGCTACACGCCGCTGGGCGGCCTGGTCCCGCTCTTCAACATCCAGACCGGCGAGGTGATCTTCGGCGGGGTTGGCGCGGGCCTCTACGGCATCCTGCTCTACGCAATCCTGGCTGTTTTCATCGCGGGCCTCATGGTTGGACGGACGCCGGAGTACGTGGGCAAGAAGATCGAGCAGAAAGAAGTGAAGATGGCGATGCTGGCGCTCGTCGCGGCGGCCTTCAGCATTCTCGTGTTCACGGCGCTCAGCTCCGAGATGACGTTTGCCACGAACAGTTACTGGAACCCGGGGCCCGCCATCGCCAACGTGACCAACACCGGCCCGCACGGGTTCTCCGAGATCCTCTACGCCTACACGAGCGCCACCGGGAACAACGGCAGCGCCTTTGCCGGCATCAACGCCAACACACCCTGGTACAACCTCACGATCGGGCTCGCCATGCTCATCGGCCGCTTCCTGTTCCTCCTGCCGCTGCTGGCGGCGGCCGGCAGCCTGGCGGCGAAGAAGGCGATCCCGGTGACGAACGGCACCCTGCCGACCCACGGAGGCCTGTTCGTCGGCCTGCTGGTCGGCACCGTCGTCATCGTCGGCGCACTCACCTTCTTCCCGGCGCTCTCGCTGGGCCCGATCGTTGAGCACTTCCTGATGTACCAGGGGCGGCTGTTCTCCCTGGCAATGCCTTCTCCCGCAGGGATGCCATGGCTGTAACGACACCGGCGCTGACGCTCCCGCGCCCCCCTGCGCCGGACGAACAATTGAGCAGCCTTCTGCCGGCGAGACTCCGGCGGGCCCGGTCGTTGTTCGATCGTGACATCGTGACGCGCGCCATGCGCGGGTCCGTCGTCAAGCTGAACCCGCTCACGCTGCGGAAGAACCCCGTGATGTTCGTCGTCGAAGTGGGGGCGGCGCTCACCACGCTGTTCGTGATGCGGGACATCGCCGTCGGCGCGCCGGGGATTCTCTTTGGCGTCCAGATCGGCCTCTGGTTGTGGTTCACGGTGCTCTTCGCCAACTTCGCCGAGGCCATGGCAGAGGCACGCGGAAAGGCGCAGGCCGACTCGCTCCGAAAGACGAAGATCGAGGTCATCGCGCACCGCCTGCTGCCAGGAGGTGGCGTCGAGCAGGTGCCGGGATCCGCGCTCCGCGCGGGCGACGTGGTCGCGTGCGAGGCGGGCGACATCATCCCGGGCGACGGTGAAGTCATCGAAGGCGTCGCCTCGGTTGACGAGTCGGTGATTACCGGCGAGAGCGCGCCCGTCATCCGCGAATCCGGCGGCGACCGCAGCGCGGTGACCGGCGGCACGCGGGTGCTGTCGGATTGGATCCGGGTGCGGATCACGTCGAACCCGGGAGAGACGTTCCTCGACCGGATGATCGCGCTGGTCGAAGGCGCCCGGCGCCAGAAGACGCCGAACGAGATCGCGCTGAACATCCTCATTGCCGGCCTGACGCTGATCTTCCTGCTCGCCGTCGCGACGCTTCAGCCGTACGCCGCCTACAGCGTGTCGGCCGCGAAGGCGGGAACGGTGCCGAGCGTCGCGGTGCTCGTGTCGCTGCTCGTCTGCCTCATTCCGACGACGATCGGCGGCCTCCTGTCGGCGATCGGCATCGCCGGCATGGACCGCGTGATGCAGCACAACGTGCTGGCGATGAGCGGGAAGGCTGTCGAAGCGTCGGGTGACGTGCACACGCTGCTCCTCGACAAGACCGGCACCATCACGCTGGGCAACCGCCACGCGGTCGAGTTCATTCCGCTCCGCGGAATCGAGGAGTACGAGGTGGCCGACGCCGCGCAGCTGTCGAGCCTGGCCGACGAGACGCCGGAGGGCCGCTCGATCGTCGTACTGGCGAAGGAGCGCTTCCAGCTTCGCGGACGCGAGATGTCGGACAAGGCGGCCACCTTCATTCCCTTCTCCGCCCACACCCGCCTGAGCGGTGTCGATCTGGACGGCCGCCGCCTCCGAAAGGGCGCCACGGACGCGATTGCCGCGTTTGTCCGGGAACGCGGCGGATCGGTGCCACCGGGCTTCGCCGCGATCACCGAGCGCATTGCTCGCACGGGCGGCACCCCGCTCGGTGTTGCGGACGGGGCAAGACTGCTCGGCGTCGTCCACCTGAAGGACGTGGTGAAGGGCGGCATCAAGGATCGGCTCGCGCAACTGCGCCTCATGGGCATCCGGTCGGTGATGATCACCGGGGACAACCCGCTGACCGCAGCCGCCATCGCGAGCGAGGCCGGCGTCGACGACTTCCTGGCGCAGGCCACGCCGAAGGACAAGCTGGCATACATCAGGAAGGAACAGGCAGCGGGACGGCTGGTTGCCATGACCGGTGATGGCACGAACGACGCCCCGGCGCTCGCCCAGGCCGACGTCGGTGTAGCGATGAACACCGGCACGATGGCTGCCAAGGAAGCGGGCAACATGGTGGACCTCGACAGCAACCCCACGAAGTTGATCGAGGTGGTGGCCATCGGGAAGCAGCTGCTCATCACGCGCGGCGCGCTCACGACCTTCTCCATCGCCAACGACGTGGCCAAGTATTTCGCGATCATTCCGGCGATGTTCATGGGGACCTTTCCGGCGCTTGCGGCGCTGAACATCATGCACCTGCACACGCCGCAGAGCGCCGTGCTCTCGGCGGTGATCTTCAATGCGCTGATCATCATCGCGCTGGTGCCACTGGCGCTGCGCGGTGTGCATTACCGCCCGCAGAGTGCCGCCGCGATGCTCCGGCGCAACCTGCTCATCTACGGGATCGGCGGCATCATCGCGCCGTTTCCGGGCATCTGGGCGATCGACAATCTGATCGCATGGCTCCATCTGGCCTGAGGTTCGCGATGTGGTCTCTTCTCGCACCCGCGTTTCGAATCACGCTCGTCCTGACCGTCCTGACCGGCCTGGTCTACCCCGCCATCGTCACCGGGCTCGCGCAGGTCGTCTTTCCCGCCCAAGCGCACGGCTCGCTCGTCTTCGCCGGCGGCAGGGTCGCCGGCTCGGCGCTCATCGGGCAGAACTTCACCAGGCCGGAATATTTCCACCCGAGGCCGTCCGCGGCCGGCTCGAGCGGCTATGACGCCACGGCCTCGTCCGGGTCGAACTACGGCCCGACCAGCCAGAAGCTGATGGATCGCGTCAAGGCGTCCATTGCGCAGTATCGGCAGGAGAATCCGGACTACAGCGGACCGATTCCGGCCGACGCCGTGACGGCGTCGGCGAGCGGGCTGGACCCGCACATCAGCCCGGCGAACGCCGAAATCCAGGTGGCGCGCGTCGCCCGGGCGCGCCACGTCGACCCGGCGGAGGTGCGCGCGCTCGTGAAGCAGTACACGGAACGGCCGTGGCTCGGCTTCATCGGCGAACCGCGCGTGAACGTGCTGCAGCTGAATCTGGCGCTGGACCGAAATCCGAAGCAGTAGGGCGGGGTCTCAGCCCGGACCTGAACCAGGGCGTACAATGGCAGCAGATGCCTGGCCTTGAGACGAACCGTCTCGCGCCGCGTGATCCCGAATCTTTGCTCCGCCGGATCGAAGCGGCGGAGCGCGCCGAACGACCCGGCCAACTGAAGATCTTTCTCGGCTACGCCTCGGGCGTCGGCAAGTCGTTTCGGTTGTTCGACGAGGGCCGGCGCCGGCACCAACGCGGCGAAGACGTCGTCGTCGCCGCGATGCAGCCTGACACCGCGCCGGAGATCGCCCACGCGATTTGCGACCTGGAAGCCGTTCCCACCCTTGACATCGACGGAGTCCCCGTCGTCAACCTGCCCGTCCTGTTCGAGCGCCACCCCCAGGTCTGCCTGATTGACGGCCTCGCGTACGACAACCCTCCGGGCAGCCGGCACGCGAAGCGATACGAGGACGTCGAAGAGCTGCTGTCCGCCGGCATCTCGGTCCTCACCTCGATCAACCTCGAGTACATCGCCGAACAACAGGCGTTCGTGCAAAACGTCGTGGGCGGGGCGCCCGCGCAGACGGTGCCGCAGGAGTTCATCAATCGCGCTGACGAGGTCGTGGTGGTCGATGCGCCTCCCGGTGCCGAGGCGGCCGCCAAGGCACAGCAACTCTCCGCGCTCCGCCAGCGCGCGCTCCTGCTCACCGCCGATGTCGTGGATCGTCAGCTCGAAGCGTACCTGCGGTTGCACGGCATCCAGACGTCGTGGGAAACGCAGGAACGGATCCTGGTCTGCATGACGCCCCGCGCGAATGCCGCGAGGATGCTCGCGAGCGGCCGGCGGAACGCCGACCTTTTTCACGGCGAGTTGTTCGCCATTTACGTCATCCAGGCGAATCTCACTGACGAGGATCGCATGGCGAACGACCGGAATGTGACGCTCGCCCACGCGCAGCACGCTCAGATCGACGTCCTCGAAGGCGATGACGCGGTTGCCACGATTCTCGACTACGCACGGCGCCACAACATCACCCAGCTCTTCGTCGGCCACAACCTGCGTCGGACCTGGCGGGCCCGGTTCAGCGGCACGCCACTCGAACGGCTGATTCGCGACGCGGAAGGCATCGACGTCCGGGTGTTTCCGCAGTAGGGGCGGAGCGTGCTCGGCCCGGGGGGAGCTTCCTCCGCCCGACACGCGGGAGCTTGTTCCGCCGGGGACTCGTCATGACAGACCCGACACCCGCTCGCGGCCACCTCAAGGTCCTGCTGGGCTATGCGGCAGGCGTCGGCAAGACGTATCAGATGTTGAGCGAGGCGCACGACTTGAAGCGGCAGCGTGCCGACGTCGTGATCGGCTATTTCGAACCCCACGGCCGCCCCGACACGATCGCGCTCAGCGACGGCCTCGAGATCGTCCCGAGGAAGACAATCGAATACCGGGGATCACGCTTCGAAGAGATGGACACCGACGCCATCCTCCGGCGCCGTCCCCAGGTCGCCCTCGTCGACGAGCTTCCGCACACGAACGTGCCCGGGTCGGCCAGATCGAAGCGGTGGGAAGACGTGCACGTCCTGCTCGACGCCGGCATCGACGTGCTGACGACGATGAACGTGCAGCACCTGGAGAGCCTGAACGACCAGATCTGGCAGAGTACCGGCGTGCGGGTGCGCGAGACGATTCCCGACTGGATCCTCAAGCAGGCCGATGAAGTCGTCATGGTGGATCTCACCCCCCGGGCGCTGCTCAACAGGCTCGCACGAGGTGTCGTCTACCCGCCGGAACGCGCACGCGCGGCGCTTGAGAATTTCTTCAAGGAATCGACCCTCGTGGCGCTTCGCGAGCTCGCCATGCGCCAGGCAGCCTATACGGTCGAGAGCCGGCTGCCCGAGGAGGAATCGCCGCACCCGGCTCCCGCGGCGCCCGGCCCACAGGGCCAGGAACGGTTGCTCCTGCTCCTCGGGCCCGATCCGTCCAGTGCCGCGCTGATCCGGCGGGGCCGCCGAGTCGCCGACAACCTTCGTGCCGATTGCCTGGCGGTGTATGTGTCGAAAAAGGCGAGGTTTCAGGACTTGACACGAGCGGAGCAGGAAAGGCTGGAGCGCCATTTCAACTTCGCCCGTGGCCTGCTGATCGAGACACGAGTGCTCGAAGGGAGCGACGTTGCCGAAACGGTCGTCAACTTCGCCCGGCTGCACGGCGTGACACAGATCTTCATGAGCCGGGCACGGAAGCGCGGCGTACGATGGTGGTTCGCCACGGCGCTCGTTCAGCGCATCGTCAACCGTGCCCGCGACATGCAGGTCACGATCGTCGCTGACCGATCTGGCCGGCGGACGGCCGCTTGACCGCAATCCGGCCGTGGGGCCCCATTCTCCTCACGGACCCTCGGACCTTCGGACATCGGACATCGGACGACGTTTTGTAATAGGATCTGCCCCACGTCCGTTACCGAAGAGCCTCGACCGTAAGCAGGCGCCCGGCGGCCCTCGTAACTCGTAATCAGCGTCTTTTTGCCCCCTTTCTCGTAGTTGGCAGTTCGCAGCTCGCAGATCGCCGTCACGCGTCGCGCAACGACCGACTGCAAACTGCCAACGGCTAACTGCTAACTGCCAGCTGACCTGGAGAGGCACATCCATGAAGCGACGACTCGGTCGGTGTCTACTCGCCAGCCTGGTGCTCGCGCTTGGCCTGCTCACGGTGCGACTCGTGGCGCAGGGCCCACCGGCGCCGGTACCGCCGCTGCCCGTGATCAACCAATCCGATGACCCGGTGCTGAAGGCGTTCCGCTGGCGCTCGATTGGCCCCGCCAGCATGGCCGGGCGCATCGACGACATCGAGGCGGCCGCCAATGACCCGTACACGATCTACGTCGGGTTTGCGACGGGCGGGATCTGGAAGTCCGTCAACAACGGCACGACGTGGACGCCGATCTTCGACATCCACACGACGTCGTCGATCGGCGACATCGCCATCAGCCGCTCGAACCCGAACATCCTCTACGTCGGCACCGGTGAGCCGAACAACCGCCAGAGTTCCTCCTTCGGTGACGGCGTCTACAAGTCCACCGACGCCGGCAAGACGTTCGTCAGCATCGGCCTGAAGGACACCCAGAGCATCGGCCGCATCGTCATCGACCCGAAGAACCCGGACATCGCGTACGTGGCGGCCGTCGGCCACCTGTTCGGGCCGAACCCGGATCGCGGGATCTTCAAGACGATCGACGGCGGCAAGACCTGGAACAAGGTGAAGTTCATCGACGAGGACACCGGGTTCATCGACATCATCATGGACCCGCTGGATCCGAAGACGCTGTACGCCTCGTCTTACCAGAGGCGCCGCGTGCCCTGGGGCTTCAACGGCGGCGGGCCGAACAGCGGGATCTGGAAGACGACCGACGCCGGCAAGACCTGGACGAAGCTGACCGGCAACGGCCTGCCCGACAACCCGATCATCGGCCGCATCGGCCTGGCGCTCTGCGAGGCGAAGCCCAACGTCATCTACGCGCAGATTGAAGTCGGCGCGACAGGCGGCACCGGCGCGGGCGTCAACGACGACGGCTCGCTGACGGTTCCGGGCCAGGGACGCGGGGGCGGTGGCGGTCAGGCCGCAGCAGCCCAGCCGCAGGCCGCCGGGCAGCGTGGCCAGCGCGGTGCGGGCCCAGGAGAAGCCGCGGCTGATGTGCAGGCGCTGCAGGCCAAGGTGCTCGATGCACAGAAGCAGTTCGACCTGGTGTCCGCGAAGTACGGCGAGAAGCACCCCGAGGTCGTGAAGGCCCGCGCGGCGCTGGAGTCGGCGCAAACGCAGTTGAAGGCGGCCCAGGCCGCCGGGCAGCAGCCCGGTGGCGGTCGCGGGCAGCAGCTTCCGCCGCCGCCGGATCCGAAGAAGAGCGGCATCTGGCGCTCGGACGACAAGGGCAAGACCTGGCGCTTCCTCAACAACACCAACGACCGGCCGATGTACTACAGCCAGGTGCGCGTCGATCCCGCCAACAGCGAGATCGTCTACACGGGCGGGGCGCCGTTCTTCAAATCGGTCGACGGCGGCAAGACCTTCACGCGGGTCCAGGGCGTCGCGCACAGCGACCACCACGCCATCTGGGTGGATCCGAAGAACGGCAGGCACGTGATGGTCGGCAACGACGGCGGCCTGGACATCAGCTACGACCAGTGCGAGACGTTCGACTTCGTCAACACGATGCCGGTCGGGCAGTTCTACGCGGTCAGCGCCGACATGCGGAAGCCGTATGTCGTGTGCGGCGGCCTGCAGGACAACGGCTCGTGGTGCGGCCCGAGCGCGGTGCCGCGGTCGCGCAACGGGATCCTGAACACCGACTGGTACAGCGTAGGCGGCGGCGACGGCTTCTACACCCAGCAGGATCCGACCGACTGGGCGATCATGTACGCCGAGTCGCAGGACGGAGCGGTCCAACGCCACGACCTGCGCACGTTCCGCACGCAGAGCATCCGGCCGAGCGCCGGCGGACGCGGCGGGCGCGGCGGCGGCGCGGCGGCCGAAACGCCGGACCCGCTGGCGGCAGCCGCGCAGCAACTGGGTATCGGCGGCGGGCGTGGGCAGGCAGCCAACGTCGTGCCGCTCCCGCCGGATGGCACCCAGTTCCGCTTCTACTGGAACACGCCGGTTCTGATTTCCCCGCACAACTCGCGGACGATCTACGTGGGCGGCGACCGGTTGTTCAAGTCGGTCAACCGCGGCGACACGTGGACCGCCAGCGCCGACCTGACGAACAACATCGGCCGGAACTCGCGGCCGATCATGAACGTCGGCGGCGACAAGCCGATGGCGTCCAAGCACGACGGCGCCGCGTCCTACAGCAACGTCATCACCATCGCCGAGTCGTACGTGCTGCCGGGCGTGCTGTGGGCCGGGACCAACGACGGCAACGTGCAGGTGAGCCGCGACGGCGGCACCACCTGGAAGAACGTGGTGGGCAACGTCCAGGGCGTGCCGAAGGAAACGCACGTGTCGCGCGTCGAGGCGTCGCGCGTCGATGCCGGCACCTGCTATGTGACCTTCGACGGTCACCGCACCGACGACCACAAGCCGTACGTCTACGTGACGACCGACTACGGCCAGACGTGGAAGTCGATTGCGGCGAACCTGCCGGCCGGCAACGTCAACGTGATCCGGGAGGATCCGAAGAACCCCAACCTCCTGTATCTCGGCACCGAGTACGCCCTCTACGTGTCGCTCAACAAGGGCGCCGAGTGGAAGCGCTTCATGAACGGGTTGCCGACGGTGCGCATCGACGACATCCTGGTCCACCCGCGCGACAACGACCTGATCGTGGGCACGCACGGGCGCAGCATCTGGATCATCGACGACATCACGCCGCTGCAGCAGATCACCGAGAAGGTGACTTCTGCCGACGCGACGCTGCTCGAACCGCGCAATGCCATCGCCTGGCAGAACGACTCCCACATCCCCCAGGTCGGCGGCCAGAAGAACTTCCGCGGCGAGAACCCGCAGCGGGGCACGGCGATCAGCTACTATCTGAAGACGGCGCCGGCGGACGTGAAGATCACGATCGCCGACTACACCGGCAAAGTGGTGCGGACCTTCAACCCGTGCGGTGAGAACCAGACACAGAACTGTGCGACGAAGAACGCCGGGCTCAATCGCGTGCAGTGGAATCTGAGCGGCGATCCGCCGCAGTTGCCCGCCGCCGCGCAGCAGGCCCTGGCCGGTCGCGGTGCGGGCGGTGGGGGCGGCCGCGGCGGCTTCGCCGGCCCGGCGCTCGAGCCTGGCACCTACGTCGTGAAGTTGACGGTCGGCGGGAAGGACTACACGACGAAGGTGATCGTGGAGCCCGACCCCGCGCTGCCGACGACCTAGAGCACGTAGGGCTGGCAAGGCGGGTAGGGGACGTTCCCCACCTGCCCTACCTGCCTCACCCGCCCACCTGCCTTCGGACTTCGGACCCTCGGACTTCGGACTTCGGACTTCGGACGACGTTACTTTCCGAGATCCATCCGCATTCCCGCCTTCAGCACGTGGACGGCCAGGTTGCGCCCGGCGATCGGTTCCCCTGCCGGCGTTGGCGTGACGGTTGCCTTCCGTCCGTCGATGACCTCGACCGCGCTCTTGCCGATCACCTCGAACTGGCCGCCCGACACGACCACCGCGGTCGATTCGTCGATGCCGACGCCCACGAGATCGGGATGGTCGAGCACGGCGCTCAGCAGGCGGTTGTGCCGTTGCCGCTTGAGGAAGTGCTGATCGACGATCACCTGCGGCCACAGCCCGAGTCCCGGCGCGGTGTCCGTCTTCCTCGCCGTGATCGCCTGCAGGTCCATGTCGTTGCCGGTGATCATCACTTTCGACATGACCGCCGCGCCCGCGCTGGTGCCCGCGACCGTGGCCCCCTGCCAGTACCGCTCGCGAATCGCTTCCGCGATACCGGTGTTCTCGAACGCCTTCATCAGGCGCGTCTGATCGCCGCCCGGAAACCAGACGAGCGTCGCCTCCCTGATCGCCGCCAGTGCGGCCGCGCGATCGGCGACGTCGAGCGCGGTGGCCTTCGATGCCCCGGCTTTCTTCCATACCTCGACGGCCTCCGGCCCCGTCTCGGGCAGCTCCGACGCCTGCGGAAACACCGCAACGATCGCCTTCGCCCCGCGGGCAAGTTCCAGCACACGGCCCCTCACGTCGTCTGGGATCGTGCCCCCTCCGATGACAACAAGATGGCCCTTGGGAACCGCGCCGTCCTGCGCGTGAATGCACGTCGCGGCAACCAGTATCAATCCGAAAGCGATCGCTCCCACACTTCGGTGCATCACACGACTCCTGTCAGATGGCGGGGGCCCCCTTGGCCCGCCGAAGCAGCGCGATGACTTCGATCTCGTGCCGCAGCGCTGCGAAGGCGGCTGCACCCCGCCAGGCTCGGTCGCTTGCGGGGCCCCCACGCCCCGCGCCGCTCCCTCGCTACCCGCCCCACCTGGCCCACCGCCCTGCCTGGCCCGCGCGATTGTATACTCGCTCCGCCGTTCGCCGCGTCCCAGGCCTTGCTGGAGGAGCTCGCCGGTGATCGCCCTGCTCGCCCTGCTTCTGCTGTGGGACGCACGTCCGATGGCGCCGGCCGGCCATCCCCTGCGCCGCTCGGTTCCTGCCGTTCGACAGGACACGTACAGCTACTACCTGATCGCCATCGACGTCACCGGCACTCGACGTCTCACGCCGCAACACGTCATCGCGCTGAGCGGGCTGAAGACGGGGCGCACCGTCCAGCCGAAAGACATCGAGGCCGCCAGGGCGCGCCTGGCCGATTCGGGTCTCGTTGCGAAGGTCAGCTACCGTCTCCGGACCACGGGCGGCGGTTACAGCCTGACGGTGATCTTCTCCGTCGAAGAGCTGCCGTGGGGCGCGGCGGTGTTCTTCGACAATTTCGTCGGGTTCACCGACGGGGCGCTGAACCAGGCGGTGGCATCCGCGGTGCCGACCTTCGACGGATTCGTGCCCGAAACGACCGCTGCGCTCGAGCGCGTCAGGACCGCGCTCGAGAAACTCGTGCGCGAGGCCGGCCAGCCGGGTACGGTCACGTGCCTGCTGGTGGACGACAAGCTGCTTGGCCTGCGCCGCTACCGCTTCCACCTGGATCGCCAGACCGGGACGCTCCCCGTCTGTGGCGTCGCCGTGAGCACGTCTGACGACGCGCTGCGCGACGAGATGTCTGCAAGGACTGCGGCGGTCGTCGGCAGCGACTACTCGAAGGACTACATCATCCGCCACGCGATGCAGAACCTGCTTCCGATTGCGCGGCGCGCCGGATATCTGCAGGCGCGCGTCGGCGAGGTCGAGGCCGCGCGTGAACCCGGCGGCACCGCCGGCTGCGCGGGCGTGCGCGTGAGCGTGGCGATCGATGCGGGGGTGCAGTACCTCTGGCAGGCGGCCACGTGGAACGGCAACAAGATCCTCGCCTCGATCGACCTCGACCGCTTGTTGGGCATGACAGCCGGTGAGCGGGCGGACGGTGACAAGATCGACCGCGGGATCCGCGCGGTGACCGAAGCGTATCGCAACAAGGGCCACCTGGACGTCGCCGTTCAGAGCCAGCCGATGTTCGATGACACGCGGCGGCAGGTCGCCTGCGCGGTCCGCATCGTGGAAGGCGACGAGTTCCGGATGGGAAAGCTCGACATCGCGGGCCTCGATCCGGCCGTGGCCGAACGCGTGAGGGGCCTGTGGCAGCTGGCCGAGGGCGATGTCTTCGACGCGTCTTATCTGTCGCGGTTCCTGCCCGATGCGCGCGCCAGGTTGCGCGAGGCGCTCGCCCCGTTCAAGTCGGTCGAGGTGCGGACCAGGCGCGATTCGCGTGCCTTGACGGTCCACGTCGTGGTGACCTTCAAGGCAGCGGCGCAGACGGCAGCAGGACCTGGACCGTGGTTCCGCGACCCGGCCGGCTCTCCACCCTGACGCCGCCGCGATGTGCGCGGACGATGCCGAGCACGGCGGCCAGGCCCAGGCCCCGCCCGGGGAACTTGGTCGAGAAGAAGGGCTCGAAGATCCGCTGCTTCACCGATTCGTCCATGCCCGCGCCGCTGTCCTCGACCTGCAACGACACGTAATCGCCCTCAGGCAGCTTCTCGGGCACGTAGGTGGACGCGAGCAGCGCGTGATCGGCGTGCACCAGCCCGGTCGAGAGAATCACCTGGCCCGGCCGATCGCCAATCGCCTCGGAGGCGTTGGTCACCAGGTTCATCACGACCTGCCGCAGTTCGGACGGAGCGGCCACGACCTCCGGCAGGCGCTCCCCGAGCTGCAGCTCCAGCGCCACCTTCTGCCCCACGGCCGATGCGAGCAGCGAGCCCATGTCGGCGACCAGGCGTGACAGGTCGAGCCGCTCGAGCGTGAACGTGCCCTTGCCCGCGTAGGTCTGCAGCTGCGTGATCAGTTCGGCCGCGCGCATCGCCGCGGCCTCGATCTGTCGCACCGCGTCGTGGGCGTCGAGGTCGGCGGGGAGATCGGCCAGCGCCAGCGCCGCGTGGCCCAGGATGCCGACCAGCAGGTTGTTGAAATCGTGCGCGATGCCGCCGGCGAGCAGCGCCAGGCTCTCGAGCTTCTGCACGTTCTGCACCTGCGCTTCGAGCTCCAGCCTCTCCCGCTCCAGCCGCTTGCGCTCGCTGATGTCGCGGCCGACCGTGTGCATGTACGTCGTGCCCGCGATCACGATGCACCGGTTGTTGAACTCGGTCTCGACCGTCGTCCCGTCCTTGCGCAGGATCCGTGCCTCGCTGACCATCTCCTCGCCCGCCATGATGCGCGCGTGGTACCGGTCATAGGCGTCCAGGTCCATCGGGCTGTGCAGGTCGGGAATCCGCCTCTGCAGCAGTTCGGCCCTCGTGTAGCCGGTGAGCTGGCAGGCGGCGGCGTTGACGATGGTGAAGCGCGCCTGTTCGTCGCTGATGAAGACCGCGTCCCGCGATCCCTCGAAGATCGCTTCCTGCCACGCGAGCGCGCGGCCGAGCTCCTCGCGGAACCGCTGTCGCTCGCTGACGCGCTCGACGCGGCGTTCGGCGAGCGTCAGGCGCAGCGAGGTGTGCAGCGGCGGCTCGTCCTCGGTCAGCCAGTCGTCCACGCCGGCGTCGATGAACGGCTGCAACGCCTCCGGATCCTGGACGGCGGGCACCACGAGCAGCGGCAGCGTGAAACGATCGGCGGGCGGGCGCCGGAGAAGGCGGCAGAAGTCGAGGGTCGTCTGGCCCCGCACGCGCGGGGCGACCAGGACCAGCGGATGGCGATACTCGG
>Ga0315279_10004480_pt1 | contig 18712 bp, 7 predicted proteins | sample YL17G06_20_MG_FD_203694 | JGI IMG/M metagenome (GOLD analysis project Ga0315279, IMG submission 203694) | Sediment microbial communities from Yellowstone Lake, YNP, Wyoming, USA - YL17G06_20 | ecosystem: Environmental > Aquatic > Freshwater > Lake > Sediment | place: USA: Wyoming | collected... | reverse complement strand
AGTCATCGAGGACCGCGCCGGGACTGATCGAGTTGACGTATTCCGACATCATGAGTTTCCGGTTGTCTTCGCGGACCTGTTTCCAGAATCCGCGCACGCCGGCCTCGACGTTGCCGTTGTACTGGTTTAGCGTCCGGACCTTGAGGTCGCCGTTCGGGGCGAGGTTCATTTCGAGTTTCGAGTCTCTCTGGTTGTCCGAAGGCGGCGGCACGGGAATCTCGTGGATCCCGCCCTTGATCGCGTTGAGCGCAGCGACGCCGTGGTCATCGGCGCGGAAATAGGGGTAGCGGTAGTTCTGCGCGGTGCTGTCCAAGAAGAAGCTGCGATCCGGCAGGCACACTTCGCTGATGCAATGGTTGCCGCTCAGCGTTGGGATCTCGGTCACCGCGGCGCCGGAGTCATTCGTGTGCAGAATGACGGGGGAGCTGTCGATGCCGGCGCTCTTGAGCATTGTTGCGAAGAGGATGGCTTTGTCCGTGCAGTCGCCGTAACGGTTCTCGAACGTTTCCTGGGCGGTGTGCCCGGAGAAGCCTGCGCCGAGGCTGCCCTTGATCGAGATGTAGCGCGTATTTTCCTGTACCCAGTAATAGATCTTTGCGATCTTCTCATCCACGCTCGAGGCGCCTTTGATGATTTCGTTCACTTTCGCATCGATCTCGGGGGTCTGCTTGATGCGCGCTTCTTGCAGACTGCGGAGCAGGTCGAACACCTCCTTGAAGTCCTTGAAAATGGCGCCTTCCATCATCGGCACGAGATCGGGTTCCGGGGGCATCAGAGGCTCCGGGGTGAGTGGCGGCATATCCTCGAGTTGCCACACGTAGGTCCGTGTGTCGGCATTCTCTTCGATCTTGGGATTTGCCTTCTGCGGGTCGGGGAAGCTGCGCGTCATGTACTTGAAATCGATGTTCTTCGGCAGCGTGACGTTCACGCGCGAGAACACAACAGGTTCGGCGCCCTGGAAGGAGAAGCCCGGACTGAACAGCCGGGGATCCTCCGGGCTGTAATCATCAAACTCATAGGAGTACTCGACGATGGAGCCGACCTCGACTCCGGGAATGACCCCGGACATGACCTTGCGATTGGGATTAAAGAACAGCAGTTCTTCCGAAGGGCTGGCGATCTTGATCATATCGGGCGTGAGCGTGGACACGGCGCCGTCGTGGCCGATGGCACGGCCATAGACGATCCGCGATCGGCTGCGACCCTCCTCGAACCCGCATGTGACCTGGGCCCAGGACTTCATCTCCTCCTTCAACACGAGGCCTGCGAAATGGTACTGGTACGAGTTCGTTCCATCCTTGTGGTACGCGAACTCGCCGTCGTCGACGAGCACCACGCCCGGCACCCCGCGAAACTGGGCGGCCATTTTGGCGCCCCTTTCGAGCATAGTCTTGGCAAGCGGCGTCAATCCCTCGCCCCCGGCCATCTCGGGTGACGCTTCTCGGCCGGGAACCGCGGCCCTGAACTCGATCGTCTGCACGTCGCTGCGCGGGATCGGGTCGTGGCCCGGCACGGTGAAACGCTCGCCGTCGAAAGCGACTCCGGTGAGGTTGTCGATGGGCTCGCCGTGATGCAGCGTGATCTTCTCGATTACCGACGGCGGGGCCGCTACGGCCCAGAGGCCCGGGACTGCCAGTAGCAGAATGACGAAGAAACGGGGACGGGTTCTCAACGTTGCATCCTCCTTCCGTCAGGAACGGCTCCACATCCCACAAACTATGGGGTCAAAATAACAGAATCAATCGAAAAGATTCACACTTGTCTGTTAAACATGCGTGACGGCAGATTTCATCCGGCTGGGGGGCAGCGGACATACTGTATGCGGGGACAGTAACGAATGGCGCTAAGTTAAGGCTTGTGCTACGCCCGCGGAATGGCACAGGATCGGGAACTGCCCTGCGTAAGCATCTTATTAGCCTGGCTTCAGCAGGCTCCTCTTTGCACCCGGTTTCAACCGGGGTGGGCTGGAGCTGCTCTCAGGTTTAGCGCGCTTCAGCGTGGCTTTTCGATCCGCTTTAGCCCGATGCATTTACTGAAGCGTTTCGAGAAGCGACGCTGAAGCGCCCTCCTGCGCATGGCTCATCGCTTCCACCCCTCCTGAAGGAGGGTGCAAAGAGGAGCCCGCTGAAGCGGGCTAATAGGCGACTCCGCCGATTGATTGTATCTTATCTTAGTACCATTTGGGATAGTAACCTATTTTAGTCAACAGACACAGTCAGACCCGTGGCTTAGCGATGAGCTATGTCCGCTCTCTATCCCGGCTTTTTCCTTTCGAGATCTGCGTTTGGCAGTGTCTCTGCCAATTCAGTCACAACCGAGCCCGAAACAGCGGCGTCGAGAGGCCCGGAAACGACTCAATTTGTCCACTATAAGTCTTAGGCCGCCCGGATGTTTTTCTCAGGCGCCGGTTTGATATGCTCTTTGCGCAGGGAGTTGCGAGGACAAGCGCGGGGATCACCATCAGTATGATACTGAATGAGGTTCTCTTAGTAACAGGAGCGCCGAGCATGGTGATCTTGGCATTCGATGGACGGGCGAAAGAAACATACGGGGGCGGCATAGTGCCGATCCGTGCGATTATCCCCTGCAAGCGTTGCGGGCGGAGTTCTGTATGAGGAGCAAGTCGACAGATGTCCGATAGAGAAGCAAAAGATAATACCGGGAAAATGGCCGTCATATCTGCTAGAGACAGTACTCCTTTCGCATCATATGAGTCTTATCCTTTGTCGCCCGCGCAAGAGGGCATGCTGCACCTGAGCCTCGCGGAACCGGGCGCCGGGGCGTACGTCCAACAGCTCCTGTGCCACTTGAAGGAATCTCTCGACGTACCCCTCTTCCTGGAATGCTGGCGGGAGATTATCCGTCTTCATCCGATCCTGCGAACGTTCTTCCGATGGGAAGACTTACCGGAGCCGCGCCAGTTCGTTGTGCCGGAAGTTTCGGCGCCGGTGACGGAGATAGACTTGCGGGGGCTTTCCGCCGAGGAGCGTTCCGGACGGATCGAGACGTTTTTGGACACTGACCGCCGGCTCGGTCTTGACCTCACACGCGCTCCTCTAATGCGATTGGCCATATTTCGCCTGGCGGATGCCGAGTACCAGGTGCTTTGGACGGTGCACCATATGCTTGTTGACGGGCGTTCAATGGGCGTGGTGTTGCAGCAGGTGTTCACCTGTTACGAGGCCCGGAGCCATGGCCGGACCTGCCAATTGGCCAGTGGCCCACCATACGGCGCCTATGTCGAGTGGTTGGGAGAACAGCCAACCGCATCCACGGAGATCTTCTGGCGAAAGCACATGGAGGGCCTAAGCGGGACGACCACTTTCCCTTTGCCCGCGCCGGCCATCGACGAGAGCGGCCGGCGCATTCCTCGCCACGCGCGCCTTCGCATCGAGGAGTCGCTCACAGCGGAGGTGGAGACTTTCGCGGGCTTTCATGGCCTCACTATGAATATCGTCTTGATGGGGGCTTGGGCCATTCTGTTGCACCGTTACGGTGACACTCAAGACGTCGTTTTCGGCGCGACTAAGTCCGTCCGGCACTTTCCCGCGGCTACACCGTCGTCGGTTGGAGTTTTCATCAACACTTTGCCGGTTAGGACGCACGTGGATGCCGAGACCCGTTTGGTCCCGTGGCTCGAGGCGTTACGCAGGCAATGGATATCGCTGCGCGAGTTCGAGCACACGGCGCCGGGCACGATTCGGGCGTGCAGCGACATCCCAGGCGGCATGCCGCTATTCGGAACCTGCTACGTATTCGAACGTGAGCGCCTGAACGACGCGTTGCGGGCGCTCGGCGGAGACTGGCGTGAAAGGGAAGTCCAAGTCCGCCAACGTACGCCGCTGCCGATCATTTTAGCGGCGTACGGCGGCAAATCGATCGACCTAGCAGTTGAATACGATGGCCACCGTTTTGACGCAGACTCGGTGTCGCGCATTCTTGAGCATCTGCGGATAGTGTTGCAGGGCATGGTCTCGAACCCTGAAGCACGCCTGGTAGAACTGCCGATCCTGACCGAACAAGAGCGGCGTCAGCTTCTTTTCGACTGGCAGCCGTCGATTCTTGAGTCAACGCCTGCCTGCATTCACGAACTCGTGGAACGCGCCGCCTTGCGAACGCCGAATGCTCCGGCGGTGCGCTTCGTCGACGCCTGCATGTCGTACCGCGAGTTGAACGCGCGGGCCTGCCAGTTTGCCCACTACCTTCGGGAGTTGGGCGTGACGTCTGAGGCGCGCGTGGGGATGTGCATGTCGCGGTCCCTGGAGATGATCGTGGCCCTGTTAGGCATACTCAAAGCTGGGGGGACATATGTGCCAATAGATCCGGCGTATCCGACGGAACGGCTCGAATTCATGCTTGCCGACTCGCAAGCGTCCGTGTTGGTGACCGAGCGAGGTCTTGTGTCCCGGTTCAGCGCCCTTCCTCCCCGAGTCGTGTGCCTGGACGAAGAAACAGTGCAACTGGCCCTGCGCCCGGACAAGGGGTTGCGGAACGTTGCGACGCCCGAGAACCTTGCTTACATCATCTACACTTCCGGATCGACCGGACAGCCTAAAGGGGTATGCGTGGCGCATCGGGAGGCCGCCTCGCATTTCACAACGATGCGCGTGGCGTACGGAATAATGCCTGAAGACCGTCTTCTGCAGTCCGCCTCAGTGGGCTTTGATGTCTCACTCGAGCAGATTTTCGTCGCTTTGACTTCAGGCGCTACGCTGGTGATCGCCGATGCGCGAGCGTGGACGCCGGCCGACTTCTCGTTGTTTCTTCGCGATGCCCAGATCAGCATGGTCAACATCCCTCCGGCGTTCTGGCAGCAATGGACGGAAGAAGGTATCGCGCGCGGACGGGTGGATTTCGGCCCGCAACTTCGGCTGCTTGTCGTGGGCAGCGACGTGGTGCCGCCGGAAACTGTCCAGAAATGGCAGCGAAGCCCGGCTACCGTGGGAGTGCGATTAGTGAACGCTTACGGCCCCACGGAGACAGTTATTACGGCAACGCTGTTCGACATCCCGGCCGGATTCAGCGATGTTGCCCCTACGAGGCGCGTGCCCATTGGCCGTCCGGTTCCCGGTACGGAGACATATATCCTCGATAAGTATCGAAACCCTGTGCCGGTCGGCGTGACGGGCGAACTCTACATCGGCGGCAACCGGCTCGCACGCGGCTACCTGAACCGCCCGGAGCTGACCGAGGAGAGTTTTGTACCGCATCCATTCAGCATTTGCCCGGATGCCCGGCTGTACCGGACGGGCGATCTTGCGCGGTATCTGGCGGACGGCAATATCGAGTTCCTGGGCCGGGCCGATCATCAAGTTAAGATTCGTGGCTTTCGTATTGAGTTAGGTGAGATTGAGGCAACGCTGCTTGGGCATGTCTGCGTCCGTGAGACCGTGGTGCTGCGGCGCGAAGATCGGCCAGGGGAACCACAGCTTGTGGCCTATGTCGTGGCGAAAGAGACCAACACGATTGACGTACACAGCCTCGGTGACCACCTTCGCACAAGACTGCCCGACTACATGGTTCCCTCTGCATTCGTGCTTCTGGATACACTCCCGCTCACGGTGAGCGGCAAAGTGGATCGTCAGGCGCTTCCCGCACCGGGGCGCGACGCGTTCGCGGCGAACGAGGCCAGGGTTGAGCCGCGCACCGACGTCGAACGGATACTGGCACGCATCTGGCGCGATGTGCTAAGGATCGACGGGTTCGGCATCCATGACAACTTCTTCGACCTCGGAGGCCATTCCCTGCTCGCCACACAGGTCATATCTCGCGTGCGTGATGCTCTGCAACTCGAGGCGCCTTTGCGGAAGCTTTTCGAGGCGCCGACAATCGCCGCATTCGCCGCGATCATCGAGGAAGCCCTGCTCGAGGAAGTGGAAACGCTCACCGAGAATGAAGCCGCACAACGATTAAGAAATCATGGATATCCCTGATTTGTTCTGATTTGCTGATTTGGGAATTCATCCGGGCGAGGGATAAGGGGCGCCCATGCGGGTTTTTCGATCACGAGTACGATGACGAGCACGATGACGACGCACGAAGGGGGAGGAATCCCCGGCAAAGGGAAACTGTTAAAATAACATGGGCCACGGCAGTGCAACCGGCCCGCGAGGTTTACGGAAATGACGGACAAGGTTGAGGGGGAGTCGCGCGAGCCAAACCGGCTGATCGACGAGACCAGTCCGTATCTGCTTCAGCACGCGCACAATCCGGTGAACTGGTACCCGTGGGGCGACGAGGCATTGGCCCTTGCAGGACAGGAACACAAACCGATCTTTCTATCGATAGGTTACGCGGCGTGCCACTGGTGTCACGTCATGGAGCGTGAGTCGTTTGAGGACGAGTCGATTGCCGCGTTCTTGAATGAGCACTTCATCTGCATCAAGGTCGACCGGGAGGAACGCCCCGACCTCGACCAGGTCTACATGACGGCCGTGCAACTCCTCACGGGCGGCGGCGGCTGGCCCATGAGCGTGTTCCTCACTCCGGACCTCCAACCGTTCCACGGCGGGACGTACTTTCCGCCCGTGGACGTCCAAGGCCGCCCAGGTTTCATAACGGTGCTGAAAGGGGTGGTCGCCGCATGGCGCGACCAGCGGGATGAGGTCCGTACGAGCGCCGAGAAGCTCACAGAGGCCGTTATAGAACACATGGAAACGTCGGAAAGCAGCCGTGGAGCGATCGGGGAGGAGTTAGGTCTGAACGCGGCCGCTGTTCTGAAATCGAGCTTCGACCGGGTCCATGGCGGGTTCGGGGGCGCGCCGAAATTTCCGCCCAGCGCTTCGATCTCGCTGCTGCTGCGGCAGTATCTCCGGACGCAGGACAAGACGCTCCTTGATATGGCCACGTTCACGCTCGGCAAGATGTCGTATGGGGGGATCTACGACCAGCTCGGCGGCGGTTTCCATCGTTACTCGGTGGATGAACGCTGGCTTGTGCCGCATTTCGAGAAAATGCTCTATGACAATGCCTTGTTGGCGCAGGTCTATCTCGAAGCGTTTCAGGTTACGCACACGCCGCTGTACCGCCGCATTGCCGCGGAGACGCTCAACTATGTCCTGCGCGACATGACGGATCCCGGAGGCGGGTTCCATTCGTCCGAGGACGCGGACAGCGAGGGCGAGGAGGGCAAGTTTTATCTGTGGACGCGCAAGGAGATTCTCGAGGCGCTGGGACCTGAGGACGGCAACCTTTTCTGTGCGTTTTACGGGGTGAAGGAAGAAGGCAACTTTCAATCGCACGAGCCGTATCATGCGGGCCGGAACATCCTTCACGTCGCACGCTCCAGGGAGACGCTTGCCGCCGAGTTCCAGGTGAAGCCGGAGGATCTGCGGCGGAAGCTGCGCGAACTCCGCGAGAAGCTGCTGCTGGTCCGAAACAGTCGTGTGCGTCCCGGGTGCGACGACAAAATCCTGACGTCATGGAACGCCCTGATGATCTCCGCGCTGGCCCAGGGATACCAGGTGTTGGAGGACCCGCGATACCGCACGGCTGCCGAGGCCGCGGGGGATTTCATCATCTCCAATATGATGCTCGATGGCGAACTCCTCCGCACGTACCGGACAGGGGAAAGCCGCATTTCGGGTTTCCTCGACGACTACGCATTCACGGTCTTGGCCTTCCTGGACCTTTATGAGGCCACGTTCGACCTGCGCTGGATCTCGATGGCGGACGTCTTTGCGCGGAAGATGATACTGCTGTTCTGGGACAACCCCGCCAAACAGTTTTCCTTTACGCCGAGTTCCCGGAAGGACCTTATCGCGCGGTCATGCCCGACCTTCGACGGCGCGGAGCCTTCCGGCAACAGTATGGCGGCCATCGGTTTCCTTCGCATGGCCCGTCTCGCGGATGACTGGGGCTATGAGAAGCACGCGCGTCAGGTTCTCGAAGGCAACGCGGTCCTCATGAAGCGGCGCCCGGAGGCGTTCATGAAGATGCTTTCCGCCGTGGACCTTTTTCTTCATCCGCCGCAGGAGATCGTGTGTGTGGGCAAGCGCGAAAGCCCGGACACGCAGGCGCTGCTGCGCACGTTGCACACCCAGTTCATCCCGAACAAGGTAGTGGCGCTGATTGATCCGGCGGATTCAAACGCGACGGAAGCGGAGGAGCGGATACCGGTTCTCAAGGACAAGAAGATGATTTCGGGGAGGGCCACAGCGTACGTGTGCAAGGAATTCGCCTGCGGGGCGCCTTGCACGACGTCCGAGGATTTCGCGAAGGCGCTTAGAGCGGCATTAGCAGGGGGTGAACCATGAGGCGGCGAATGGCTCGCTTCTTGACGGGCGGAGTGTGGTGTATGATGGGGCTGGCGGCTTGGGCGCAACCGGGCATGCACGGGCCGCTCGTTACGACAACGGGTCTGACGGCCACGGACGGCGTTCATCCCGGCGACACGGCCCGCCTCGCATTGCAGGTGCGGCTTGGCCGCGGTTGGCACGTCAACGCGCACACGCCAAAGGACCCGTACCTGATTCCTACGGTGGTGACGTTCACTCCGCCGGAGGGCCTGACCGTCAAAGAGATCGTTTACCCTGAACCCGTGTCGATCACGTTAGAGGGGGTAAAGGAGCCGCTTCTGGCTTACAGCGAGGAATTCGTCATCGGCGTCGAGGTTACCCTCGCGGACGGTGTCTCGCTCGGAACGCTGAGCTTGGAGGGGGAGCTTCGGTATCAGGCGTGCGATAATAAGGCGTGCTATCCTCCGAAAACGATGCCGGTCTCTGTTCCGCTGAAGGTTGTCGCGAAGACACAGGCGCTGTCTCCACAACATGAAGAAGTGTTCAAAGGGATCAAGTTTGGGGCGGCTCAACAGGGCTCGATTACGAGTACGATTACGAGCACGAGCACGAACAGCGCGGCGGCGGTCTCGGCTCCCGCTGTCGGAGAAGCCGAAAAGGGTGACTGGAAAACGCCTGCAAATGGGTTCGAGGTCAAGGGGGAGGCTTCCGGCTATCTCAGTGTGAAGGATTTCCTGGGCTTTCTCGACGGCGTTGAGAGTGGGAGGGAGGCTGCTTCCAAGAACCCGCTTGCGAACAGTTCGGCGTGGCTGGTGATCCTGTCGGTGTTGGTGGGCGGGCTGTTGCTGAATCTTACGCCTTGCGTGCTGCCGTTGATCCCGATCAACCTTGGCATCATCGGCGCAGGCGCGAAGGCGGGATCCCGATCTCGAGGTTTCTTGCTGGGAGGCGCTTACGGCGCGGGCATTGCCTTGACCTATGGCGTGCTTGGGCTGGTCGTTATTTTGGGCATATCCACGACGTTCGGCGCGATCAACTCGACGCCGTGGTTCAATGCCGGGATCGCGGTCGTTTTCATCGCGCTCGCATTGGCGATGTTCGACGTGTACCTCATCGACTTCACACGGTTCCAGACGAAGCTCGGCGTCAAACGCAAGGAAGGGGGAAGCTTTATTATCGCATTTGCGATGGGGGCGATCTCGGCCTTGTTGGCCGGTGCATGCGTCGCGCCGGTGATTATCTCGACGATCGTGTACGCCCAGGACCAGTACGCAAAAGGCGTCGCCGTGGCGCTCTTCCTGCCGTTCCTGATCGGCGCGGGCATGGCGCTTCCGTGGCCATTTGCGGGCGCCGGGCTGTCTTTTCTGCCGAAGCCCGGCAAATGGATGGAGCGCGTCAAACACGCCTTTGGCGCGCTTATTCTCCTCTTTGCGCTGTACTATGGACACCTCGCCTATTCGCTTTTCAGCGATCGCTATTTCGTAGATCGGGCTGCCGTGAACGCCGCAGCGCAGGAAATGGACAAGGAAGGATGGCAGGCGTCGCTGGCGCAGGGCTTATCGCAGGCAAAACGCGAGGGCAAGCCGGCGATCATCGACTTTTGGGCCACTTGGTGCAAGAACTGCCTGACGATGAACGTGACTACGTTCAAAGATCCCGGAGTGATCTCGCGGCTCGAGCGCTACGTCAAAGTAAAGTATCAGGCGGAGGATCCGAGCGATCCGGCGACACGCGAAGTCATGGAGCACTTCGGCGTCGTCGGCCTGCCTACGTACGTTGTCGTTGGCCCAAGGACGTAAGGGAGCAAAGGGACCGAAGGGACGTAAGGGACCAAAGGGACGTAAGGGGCGCTCACTTCTTTTGGCGGTCGGGTTCGCGTTTGGGGGCCTTTCCGTGCTCGAGTTGTTGGTCCATTTCGAGGGCGGGGAGGGCGTATGCCGGATAGCCGATCTGTTTTGCGGGAACACCCGCGACGGTGCAGTGAGGCGGCACATCCTCGAGTACAACGCTGCCGGCGCCGATCTTGGCGCCTTCTCCGATAACGATGTTGCCGAGGACCTTGGCGCCCGCGCCGATCAGGACGCCCCGCCGGATCTTCGGATGGCGGTCGCCGCCAGCTTTGCCGGTGCCGCCCAGGGTGACCTCGTGCAGCATCGAGAAATCGTCGTCGACGACCGCGGTCTCGCCGATGACAATGCTTGTTGCGTGATCGAAGAACAGGCCCTTTCCGAGGCGCGCCCCGGGATGAATGTCGACCGCGAATGCCTCGGATATGCGGCTTTGCATGTAGAGCGCGAGAGGCCGGCGTTCGTTCTGCCAGTAATAGTGCGCCGCGCGGTACGCCTGGATCGAGTGGAAGCCCTTGAAGTACAGCAGCGGCTGCGAATAGCCGCGGCAGGCCGGGTCGCGGGTGACGACGGCCTCGATGTCCGCGCGGATCGCCACGCCGATATCGGGATCGTTCGCGTACGCCTCGTCAATCAGGTCCCGCAACGTCAGCGCGGGCACCGTCGAACTGCCCAGCTTGCTTGCAAGGATGAAGCTCAGGGCGTCCTCGAGCCTTTTGTGATTCAGCACGACGGAGTACAGGAAGCTTGCGAGCATGGGCTCTTTCTGTGCATCCTGAGCTGTCTCATCGCGTATTTTCTCCCAGATAGGATCACCATTTCCGGCGTTCATGTTCAGTTCTCCAACGGGCCTCGGATCGTCAAACCGTGTATTGCCTCGTAACATAGCGTCGAGGAAGTATATTCTCGAACCTTGCTGTATAGCCAATTGTGGAGCGGCTTTGAAGAAACGGCGGGCTTCGTGGACAAGGTGGACATGCTGCATTCTGTCAGAGAGAGGCAACTGCCTGAATCAACAGCCGAGGGCGGCTGTTCCACATTTTGCACCGAGGGCGGCTGTTCCAGCAATTCCTACGGCAAGACAAGATCCGCGCTGACTGTCTCGCCACCGACGACTTGGATCTCCGCCGCAGCGAACTTTCCGGCCGCGATGGCGGGAAGAGCCGGTGCGATACTCGACGGAGTCGCGTCCGCGGGCACGGCGACTGCTCCCAGCACGTAGTCTCCTTCGGGGATCCACTCGAACGTAAACGGCCCGTCCTGAGGAACACTCATCACCACCAGCACCCGCTCTTCCATGCTCTGGAGCACCTGCGGCGTCAGCGAGAAGATATTGCCGGAGCCATCCAGCAGCGACACGAAGGCCTGTTGTCCCTTCTGAATGCCCGACACCATCCCTTCGATCCTCCCGGAGTTCAGATTGAAGTCGATGCGTTCCGTTTCTCCGGCCTTGACGCTGATCTCCTGCACCTCGTTGAGGCGAAACTCCGACGCGACATGCGGAATATACTGCCACGCCTCGGCTACGTATGCGCCCTCTGCCAGCCCTTCGACGCGAAACCAGCCTTCTCCATTGGTACGCGCGTTCGTGTTGCCGGCGGTCTCCTCCTCGGCGTTCGCCGCCTTGAACTCGACATTGGCATATTCTGTCGGCACTCCATTTACGTAAACATAGCCTTCCACTGCACCGGTCTTCCCGGCATCCAAGTTGAAATCCGCAGTAGCCGTTCGCCCGGCTTCCACCTCGACAATTTGAGCATGTTGAACGAGATCGGCGCTCGTCTGACCGGATGGCATGACCTCCGCAACTACCCTTGCCTTTCCAGGCTGTACATGAGGAAGGACGTAGCGCCCTGACGAGTCAGAGTAGTCTTGCACAGAGTCCATCCACGCCGCGTCGCCGCGCACCCACATAGCAGTGACGTGCGTGTCTTGGAGGGGCGCGCCATTCACTGTTACGGTTCCCTCGATGGTCCCGAGTGCTTGCGTGTCGATCACGAGCCGAGTCCGGAGGGTTTCGCCGGCGCGAACCTGGGCGCGCCCTTTGGCCACAGGCAGATCCATGGCTGCGGCGGGCATGTAGACCTCGATACGGTATGAGCCGGCAATAACGGAAGGCATGATGAACACACCCGTATCAGAGGTCCCCGCTTTCGTGCCCCGGATTTCCGCCATGGCCCGCCATGCCGCCCCGTTCCTCGTTATGCTTCCGGCATCTTCATCGCCAATGGCGGCCACGACCGCGCCCGAAACCGGCTCGCCGGCCTCGTCCACGACAACGCCTTCGATGCGGCCGGCGGGTTCGAGCCTGAGCGTACAGGAATTGCCAAGTGGGGCGATTGGTCCGGCTCGCCGGGTCATGGCGCCCTGCAGGAACGCCTGTACGTAGACTGACTTGGGCGGCTCATAAGGGAAGGAGATGGCGAACTCGCCCTCCGCGTCGGTGAGCGCGCTGCCGCCCTCTCCCCGATTGTCGCCGGGCGCCGCCACGACGTTCGCGCCCTCGACCGGCGCGCCCGTCTCATCAATCACTTTGCCTGTCAGCATCTTGTCTTTGGCGCTGTTCTTGTCGAGCTTGAGAAGCGAGAAATCCACGCCGGTAACGGGAGTCGCGTCCGAGATTGTCAGAGTCTTCTCGGCAATGACGTACGTGCGGTCCGCATCAAGGGCTTTCAAGACAAGTTCGCCCGGCGGAAATCCATAAAGGGTGTAGCTCCCGTCCTCTTTGACTGTCGCCACACGTGTCCGTTCGCGTGTTACTACATCCGCATTTTGACCCGTCACCCATGCTCTGCCTTGCAGCGGCTGGCCCGTGGCGGCGTCGACAACACGTCCTGACACAGTCGTTCCCAGTATTGCCCTCAACTCGACGTCCGTCACCGGCACGCCTGGTTGCAGCGTCACGCTTACCGGTTCCGGCAGGGCGTACGGCACGTCCTTCTTGTCGCGCGTCCTGGTAACGGAAAGGAAGAAAGTGCCTGAATCGAGTCCCCCGACGGTGAACTGGCCGCTCTCGTTCGTCTCAGCACGGCATTGTTCGAAGGGGGCGCCGGGAGCAACACGCTCGCACGCGTATACACCGATGTTGGGCAATGCCTTGCCCGATGCGGCTTCGACGACTCGGCCCGAGATCGTGTTGCCGGTATCGAGCCGAAATACAAGATCGGGATCTCCCGGCGCGACCCACGGTGTCTCGAAGGCCGCGAAACCCCATTCAGAGATACGCATTTTGTAGGAGCCGGGCGGGAGGAATTCGAAGGCAAACCGGCCATCCTTGTCTGTGTATGCCCGAGTCGTGGACAACTCGTTTATGTCTTTCTTGCCCTGAACGCCGCAGAAGTAGACAAGCGCTCCCTTGATTGGGACACCCTGCGTGTCAGTTACGAGGCCGGTCAAGGTCCCGTCCGGCGTCATGACGAGTTCGTAGTATTGTTCAGACGAGGCCGGAGTGGGGCAAAGAGGCTCGCACACGCTGAGGCCGCCGTGTCTGCTCCAGAGTCTGAGATCGTTTATGCTTCGCTTGGTCAAGTAGGGAACCGATTCGAAGTCGAACCGGCCTTGCTTGTCTGAAACAGCGGCAAACTTGACCTCTTCTACCTCCGTATAATCGCCGCCGGCCTCTTTGTCTCGGCGGTGCATTTCCATGTCGAGCTCGTTGTCAATGGTGACCGTCGCGCCGGCAACCGGCTGGCGGTCTTCGGTCAGCAGAAGGCCGTATACGCGGAGTCCTGTCGACGCAGCGGATACCACTTTCCTCTCTGAGGTTTCCGAAGCTGTCTTCTCCTGTTTTGCCCCACTGGCGCCAGGGGTTCGCGACTCCACACTTTCCAGTGTCTTCGGCGCCGTTGGCTCGAACTCAAACGTGCTTGCAGCCGTTATCTCTTTCGTATCGAACGGCCGCGACATGTAGCGCCAGCCGCCATATACGAGCGCGGCGATCAGGATCGCCGAGCATGCAATGCCGATAGTGACTTTTGTGGCGCTTACGCCTACGATGGCCGCTCCGCTGAGCGCGAGAGAAACGGAAGGCTTCCAGGCAACGGGTGACGCAGCAACAACGGCCATGACGCGGTTCGCGCGTGAGGCGTCGCGCTTCTCTGCCGCCCAGTCATCGCCCAACGCGTCGATCAAGCGACGTCCCAGTTCGTCGCGGGCGCGCTGCAGCCGTTTCGCAGCCGCTTCGGATGAAATGCCGAGAAGGCGGGCGATCTCGCGGCGGCGCTTGCTCTGGAAATAGTAGAGCACAAGTATCTCGCGCTGCTCTGAACCGAGCGTCGCCAATTGATCCCATATCGCGCGATGTAATTCGTCTCGAGCAGGGTTGGGCAAACTGGGCGCATCGACGATCCCCTCCTGGCGTATCGTCTCGCGCCCTTGCTTGCGGAGCCAGTCGATGGCGACACTGCGCGCGACCTGGACCAGCCATGCGCCGACGCTCTTCTCAGACGAGAGCCGATCCAGCCATTGGTACAGCCGGACAAAGGTCTCCTGGGTTATGTCCTCCGCGTCAACGGCGTTCCGCACGTGCGCGCATGCAATCCCGTGGACCATCCCGCCGTATCGATCCACGAGCACGCGGAACGCGTCGGGATTCCCGCGCAAAACCTTGCGAATAACGCCCCGATCCGTTCGAATCGTCTCGAGCATGACGTTCCCCTCCTCTACATAATAGACGATTCGCGCTGGAGAAGCAGGACAAATCGGAAGTGCCGAGGCGCCGGGGTACCCAAGGGTGAAGGGTGCGCGATGAGGTGCGGCGGGGTGCCTTGAGGGCGCTTGACCAACATTCGGGGGACGCCGAACAATTCAGGTGCGCGAGAACCCTCTTGTCGGGATTGTATGGGTGTGTTATAGTGAATGGCGTTATGGCCATCTATTCCGAAGGGCTCTTTCAAGTGGCCACGTTAGGATGGGTGGAATGAACGCCTAAGGAGGGATACGCCGTGCGCTACTCGCTCATTCTGTCGGCTGTTGCCGCGTTGACGGTTCCTTGTCTTCCTGCCTTTCCCGCGGATGTGAAAGACTACTATGAGATCGTTGATCTGGCAACGATGGCGAAGGTGCAAGCGCCTTTCGTCAACAATCTGAACACTCGCGAGAGGGTACTGGGGAACAACGATGGGAGAAATGTCTTTTACGCGTTGCGCGAGACACGGGACACGTTTGTACTGCGGACTATTTCATATGAGGGGACGGTGATTGAAGAGAAGACCCTGACGGGCTTTCACTGCAGGCGATTCTTCTACGGGCCAAAGAATGCATGCTTGATATCGCCGAATGGCGCGCTCCTGCTCTTCCTGGACGATGAAGGAAAGGGGGTGTGCTCGTATGATGTCGGTTCCGCGGCGGCCGCGCCGCTGGTCCCGCAGTTGAGCAAATCTGTCTGCTGGATGGGCTGGCTTTCCGACGGGCAGGTGATTGTCAGCGTGGGCGGACCCGGTGATCCGGCGCAACCGCACTCGAACGGGTTCTTGGTAGCGGATGTCAAGACTAGACAGGCGGAGCAGATATACCAGGATGCGTCGCTGGCGTTTGGCGGGGGGTTGTGTTCCCTGTCGCCCGACCGAAAGAGTCTGGCGTTCTTTGCAGAGAAGATCCACCAACTGCAGGTGATCGATCTCCGGACGCGTGAAGTCATTACCGTGACGCCGAGAGAGGAAATGGAAATCGAACACCTCTGCTGGAGCCCGGACAGCAAGCTGTTGGCGTATGAGGCGCCAATCCGCGGGCGAATCAAGGTGTACTCGCTGGCTGAACGAAAAGAGGTGCTCATCAAGGATAAGGGAGACATCGATGAAAACTTGCTCATGCCCGCAAGCATGTTCTTTCTGGACAATGAGCGTTTGGCCGTTCAGCCGTACTTGCCGTTCATAGAAGGCGTTGGGCCAAAAGACATCCTGGAATGCGGGTCCGGGGGAATCTGCAAGGCCCCGGTTTTTGCCGTGCACGTTGCGACCGGCAACGTGGAGAAGCCGTTTCCGGAGGATTTCCGTGGCGTGATACGCCCTTTGGCGGGAGGCAAGAAGTTTTTGGGAGTCGCAGACGATGACCGCGACAACAATTCCGAGCCGGGTGTGGCGACGGTGTCTGTCCCGGAAGCGATTTCCGCGTTGCCGGCAGCGGTTGGGAGCGCGCTCGGCGCGGTGAAGCAGGCGCTCAGCAGTCCGCCCGGCATCGAGATTTTCGACTGCGACACCGGCCAGAAGATGAAGGTTAATCCGCCTGCCGGATGCTGGGAGATGATCACAACGGTGGATAACGCAAGCGGATGTTTCCATACGATAGCCGTAACCCCGCAGAAGGCCTACCTCCGCACGATCTCGTTCTCAGGCGAGGTGAAGGCCGACCGCGAATGCGCCACGGATTCTCTTTATCCGAGGCAGTGCGAGGTCAAGGCATGGGCCGATTCAGGGGATGCAGTGCTTTTCGATGACTTCGAGACACTGAAATTGGGCAACTTGGCGGCAAATGCGCTGGAAGCGGTCCTTCCGGTACAAGAACTCCGGTTCTCTCATCTCAGTTGGCTCAGTCCCACAGAGGCCCTGGTGGTCATAAGCACAGACGATTCCGAGGCAAACACGTGGGCGAATACTATAGCCAGGCTTAATCTGGGTACAAAGCAGTTGGAAAAACTGCACCAAGGAATCAATCTCTTCATGCTGAGACTTTCCAGATGTGCCCTATCGCCTGACCACCGCTATTTTGCCTTTGTTGACGAGGCATCGGCGGACGTGCATTGGGACGAACTGAAGCTGCTCGACTTGCAGACGCGGCAAGTCGAGACGCTGGTCCCTGGAAAAGAGGTAAGCTCCCTCATGCAAATGTGCTGGTCGCCCGACGGCACTCGTATTGCCTACGCATGTAGCGAGCGGACGGGCTATGCCCCCGGGCGATCTCCTGAAGAGCAAGAGAAACTCATGAACCAGTTGAAGGCGGACAAGGACGCCGGCACGCTGGACCCGCAGAAGGTGCAGGAGTTTATGAACACTCTGAGTGGGCCGCTTTACAAGGGAGAGTATTCCATCAACATCATGACTCTGAACAATAAGCAGTCATCTAAGTTGATGGCGCTTCCTGAGGAAGGCATGCTCAGGAGCCTCCAGTTTCTCGGCAATGATCGATTGATGTGCCACTTGGAGGACCGAGACCATTCAAGCGTGACGCTCCAAGTCTACAGCCTCAAGGACGGAAAACTTGAGCGGGAACTGAAAGAAGATCGCGGATGTCGAGCCTTGGCAACTGCCGCGGGCAAGCATATTCTGCTCGACACGGGCTTCTGATTCGTGTCAGGGGTCATGCTTGGAACTGGGGACTAGGTAAAACGGAACACCGTCATGCAATTCCTCTAAGATGGCTTGATTTTCCATAAGCGCGGCGATATGTTTCTGCGCTTCCTCGATGGAAATGCCGAGTCCCTCCGCGATGTCGGGGAGGTTACAGGGATGGCGTTGTATGACGGCCAGGACGTCTTCCGGGCAGACTGAAGTCTGGCCCACGGCGTGTCGCTGGAATTCGTAGTGAGCGATCACCTCTGCCTTGGGCCCCAGGCGGCGCGCGATCTTTTCCATCGTCTCTTCAGGTACAGGGGCTACGGTGCTGCCTGGAGCGGGGCGCGCAACGGTATTGAGCTGGATCTTATCGGGCTGAATGCGCTCGACAAGCGCTCGGATCTGATCCACTTCGGAATCTGAGTCTGTGATCCCGTTCAAGAGAAAGATCTCTAACCAGAACTGGCCGTTGTAGCGTTTCCGAAACGCAATCAGACCTTCGACCATTTGCTCGAAGGTGATGCCGGGAGACGGGCGGTTTACGCGCGCGAATGAGGCTGCGTTACCGGCGTCGAGCGAGGGCACGACCACGTCCGCCTCGAGTATCGCTTCCCGGACTTCCGGCATCCACAACATTGCGCCGTTCGTGATCACGGCCACAGGTATCGAGGTCATTTCCTTGATTTCACGAATGAGCGGTTTCAGGCCGGCGTACAATGTCGGCTCGCCGGACCCGGAGATTGTGATGTGATCCGCTTGAAGGCCCGCATCAAGTTTCCTGCGGAGCTCCTCGATGATCGCTTCCAGCGGCACATAGTCCTTTCGCTCGAGTGTTTGGTGCGTGGTAGGGCCGAGCTGGCAGTAGATGCAGTTGTACGAGCAGGTCTTGAAAGGCACGACGTCCACGCCGAGCGATCGGCCCAGGCGACGCGACACTACCGGGCCAAAAACGTATCTGAACGTGTCCTGTGTCATATGCCTGTTTTCCGCATGGCGTTTCAGGGACCGGTCTCGCCGCGCTCGCGTTTTGCGGCGGCTTCGGCGATCGGGCGGAGGTCGAAGCCGAGGGGTTCGCCGGCGGCGATCTTCGCGCGGGCCGAACGGATGGCGTTTTCGGCGCCTTCCGGCACAGTGGTGTTGGTCCACCAGTTCATGCGCTCGCTGTAGCACCAGACGTAACGGTCGCTCGTGTACAGGGCCCAGTAGACGTTGTGCTCGAACCATTTTTGTTCCTCGGCGGGGGTCATGTAGTTGCCGAGGACGCGCATGGTTCGCAGGGCGAAATACTGGTCGATGTACAGCGCTTGGCCCACCTGCATCTGCGCGCGATACTTGGCGCACAGCGCCGGATCGATCATGT
>Ga0315279_10004479_pt1 | contig 18716 bp, 17 predicted proteins | sample YL17G06_20_MG_FD_203694 | JGI IMG/M metagenome (GOLD analysis project Ga0315279, IMG submission 203694) | Sediment microbial communities from Yellowstone Lake, YNP, Wyoming, USA - YL17G06_20 | ecosystem: Environmental > Aquatic > Freshwater > Lake > Sediment | place: USA: Wyoming | collected... | reverse complement strand
ATATCTAAAGCGGCTCTGACCCCCGAGGCGGTTGCTCCGCCTGTGACAAACCCGGCATGAACGATTGGAATTCGGACACTCGAATAGGGCCAAAACCCTGGAATGATGGACCAGCAAGAAGCAGGGAAGACCATTACCGTTTTTTCACCGAGGGCCTTAAGGGTGAGCCGCATGCTAACGGCTGCTCCACATCCAGCACAGGCGAGATGGCCATGGCCAAGATTCTCTGAAGAAGGTATCTCTCTCTTTTTCATCCTTCCCTCATCTCATCCACTCCTGCCCTCCCCCATCAAGGGGGAGGGGTAATCCAAGTTCTACAGACAGGAGGGGTCGAAAAAACTTCGGAGCGGAAACCTTTAAACGATTTAATTCGTAGGCCCCATACCATTTAAAAGACTTCTTTGGGTCAAATGGGTTTGTTTCCCATACATTTCAAATGACCACATTCTGAAGTTTTAGAGACCCGCTTGTCTGTTGGACGTTCTAAGGGTTTTCCAAATCCTATTTCTTTAGGCCCAACCACAAAATCTCTTCTTCGGGACGGTGATGTTCCACCGTGTATTGGATCGCTTCTTCAATGAGATCCGGAGTGATGTCCCTTCCACCCAATCCTGAGATAAAACCAAAAACCTGGGGTCTCTCCTCTCTGGAGTATAAGGAGGCTCTTAATTCCTGGGCAAAGATGCCTCCCACTCCTGCTGAGAGATTTCTATCAATAACCGCCAATTTCTTTGATCCTTTGATTTCCTCATAAATTTCTTCAGATGGGAAGGGTCGAAATCTCTTAATTTTTATTCCGGCAATGCTGACTCCTTTCCCAATCAGTTTCTGGACGACGATCCTTGAGGTACTCGTCACCGTACCAGAGGTCATGAGAAGAATTTCGGCTTCCTCTTTTCCATATCTTTCAATAGCACCGTAACCGCGACCAAATCGGGATTTGAATTCATTGTCCACCTTTTTGGCAATCTCAGGAACCTCTTCCATCGCTTTTTGAATTTTGTATCGAAACTCTAAAAAATGTTCCGGTGTAGCAATCATTGAAAAGGCCTTAGGTTCCTGAGTATCGATGGGATATTCCGGACAGTAGGGCGGTAAGAATGGGTCAACCTCCTCCATCGTAGGAATCTCTACAGCCTCGGAGGTATGGGAGAGGACATAAGCATCGAGGACAACCATCACAGGAAGCTTGACCGATTCTGCAATTCGATAAGCCTGGAGGATGGTATCGAGAACTTCTTGATTATTTTCGCAATAGAGTTGAATCCATCCAGTATCCCGTTGAGAAAGGGAGTCGCTCTGGTCACTCCAGATATTCCATGGTGGGCCGATGGCTCGATTGACATTCACCAGCACAATAGGGAGACGCGCACCAGAGGCCCAATGAAGCATCTCATGCATATAGGCCAACCCATGAGAAGAGGTGGCTGTGAAACACCTCACCCCACCGGTGGAGGCTCCTATCAAAGCAGCCATAGCAGAATGTTCAGATTCCACTTTTAAGAATCGGGTGTTCAAGCGACCGCTTGCGATGAGCTCTGAAAGTTCTTCAACGATCGTTGTCTGCGGGGTAATGGGATAGGCGGAGATGACCTCGACACGACTCAATATCACCCCGTAGGCCACCGCTTGATTTCCTGTGATGACCTTTTTCATCTCGCCTCCTCTTTTAAAGAAATAGCCCCTCGGGGACATTCAGAAAAACAGATCCCACAGCCTTTACAGAAATCGTAATCCACCTGATGGGAGAGAATTTCTTCTGTTTTAATGATGGAGGCATCAGGACAGAAGACATAACAGTTTTCACATCCATTACAGGTCCCGCAACTGAAACATCTTTCCGCTTCTTCTAATGCGATGCCCTCTGTAAAGGTGGAGGTCACCTCTCCAAACCCCTTGATCCTTTTTTTGACGAGACCTTTAGATTCCCTATGCCTTTTTGAGGGTTCGAAGTAGTCTATATTCAATTCTTCAAAGGTCACGATATGGGGATTCCTTGGCCTTTCATCAGGATGGAGATGTCTGAAGATTGAGATGGATGGACCCTCTCCTATCAGAATTTGACGGATCGCTTCTTCTGAATCTTTGCCTTTTAGGTAACAATCGATGGCCAAGGCGGCCTTTTTGCCTGAACCAATGGCATGGGCCACCGTTCGCTGGTTTGAAGTGAGATCTCCTCCTGCAAAGATTCCTTTTATACCTGTGCTTCCGTCTCTCTGGGTTAGAACGATACCCTCCCTTCTCTCCATCCCTTTTGGGAGAAAGGAGACTTCGATCTCCTCTCCTGCTGCAATGATCACACCATCTGCTTCCATGATAAAATTGGAATGGGGGATGGGGACAGGTCTTCTCCGACCACTCTCGTCCTTCTCTCCCAGCTCCATTCGCAGACACTCCAAACTTCTAATGCTATCTTTTTGTTGGATACGTATGGGATTGACCAGATATCTTATCTTCACCCCCTCTTCAATGGCTTCCATAATCTCATCTTCAAAAGCGGGCATCTCCTCTTTTGAACGACGGTAAAGAATGGCCGCCTTCTTTCCCATTCGGATGACCGATCGTGCCACATCGATGGCTGTATTTCCTCCACCGATGATAGCCATCTTATCACCTAACTTTACTTTCTTACCTAAGTTGATCTTTCTTAAGAGATCAAGACCGCTAAAGACACTCTTTCCTTTCTCGCCGGGGATATGAAGGCCTCTACTTCGATGGGCTCCTGTGGCGATGAAGATGGCTTGATAATCTTTTAAGCCATCTAATGTTAAATTTTCACCAAATGGAATTCCTGCTCGAATCTCCACACCCAATGCCTCAATATTTGAAATTTCCCTATCTAAAACATCCTTTGGCAATCGATAGAAGGGAATACCTATCCTCAACATACCCCCTGCTAAGGGTGAAGATTCAAAGACGGTGACATCATAATGAAGCCTTGCCAGATGATAAGCACAACTCATTCCGGCAGGTCCAGATCCTATAATTGCAATCTTCTCATTTCCTTTTCCTTTAACCTTTTCTATCTTCCTATTCAGATTTGAAGAAAAATCTGAGACGAACCTCTCCAAGGCATGGATGGCAATCGGCTCATCATAGTCTCGGCGATTACATTTCGACTCGCAGGGATGAAAACAGACTCTGCCACAGATTCTCGGAAAAGGATTCTCCTCCTTGATTAAATTCCAGGCCCCTTCAAAATCTCCTTGCGTTATCTTCTGTATGAATGCAACGATATCATTTCCCGCCGGACAAGCTGCACTGCAAGGGGGTGTCTTATCTTCATAAAAAGGACGTTGTGCCCTCCACGCCCCCGTCTTATTCCATTCCATATCTCCTAAAGAAATGGAGATCATCGGCATTTCGGAGGCGCCTTTGAAATAAATTTGCTTGGACATCTTTTTCTACTAACCTCGGATAACTGGAGTCAGGTATAAACTTAAAAATTCGAAATCCGAATATCGAAATCCAAAACAATTCCAAAATTCAAATTCCAAAATTCTAAACTTTTTGTTTCCGACATTTGTATTTTGGGCATTCGTGCTTGTTTCGTATTTCGTGCTTCGAATTTAGAAACTTACTTCCTCAAAGGCTTCTCTCGCAGCCTTCGCGTTCTCACTCTTCTTTCCTGGAACCTCTTCACGAATGGCCAATGCAATGGAATCGATTCCTACAAGGCCTGTTACCTTTGAAAAGGCTCCTAAAATGGCTGTATTGACAATCGGGTTGGTTCGTGAACCTAAACCATTCCGGATGGCAATGGAGGTGGCGTCGATGGTAGCCGTTCGAAAACCCTTTAGATGACTAAATAGCTCAGGAGGCTGGTGTGAATTGATGACGATCCACCCATTCTGTTTAAGCCCTGATGTGACATCGATCGCTCCAATCAGCGTTGGATCAAGAACAACAATATGATCAGGTTCATAGATATTGACCCTCAAGTTAATGGGTTGCTTGTCCACCCTCAAGAAGGCCATGACAGGTGCCCCTCGCCTTTCAACTCCAAAGGCAGGGAAGGATTGGACATAGAGGTTTTCATGGAAAAAGGCGACGGCAAGCACTTTGGATGCCACCACAGCCCCCTGGCCACCTCTTCCATGAAATCGAATCTCAATCATCCTTCTTCCCCTGATTAAAAGCTCATCGTCCAGAATAGATTACCGTTAAAGCCTTTGCGTTTCTTTTTCCCAAAGCCCGATAAGCATGAGAAATAGAAGAGTCAAAATAAAGGGAGTCACCTGGATAAAGGACATATTGCTGATTTTCAGTTCTTAATTCCAGGACTCCTTCTAAAAGGTAAATAAATTCTTCCCCATCATGGTTAAGATAGGATATTCTTTCAGCCCTCCTTCTTTTGAACTCCACCAGAAAGGGCTCCATATATTTCTTGGACTTCTTATAGGCAAGGGCCTCATAGTAATAACCACTCTCTTCTCTGCCGAAGTGTCTGGAGTCGATCACCTTGCTTTCATCTTTTCTCACCAGAACCAACTTTTCTTCTGGATTACTGTTTTGAAAAAAGAAGCTGATACTCACATTTAGTGCTTTTGAAATCTTCAATAAGGTAGCGATGGGGGGAGAAACTACCTCTTTCTCTATTTGAGAGAGAAGAGATTTGGAAAGGCCCGTTGAGTTGGAGATGTCCTGCAATACCAGGCCTGCCCCTTTTCGGAGATCCCGAATCTTCTTGCCGATATGAAGCTTCTTCACCTCATGTTTGATATCATTGGAAACCACAAATATTTTATAAAACCTTTTTAAAACCCTGTCAATATTTTTTTATTTAAACTTAAAATTTTTTTAATATTACGAAAAGTCTTGACAAAAAAAATTATTTTGGATAGTTTTCTAACTGAATATTTTACCCATGATCCTGAAGACGAACTTGATTAGAAAAATACTTCTATAAAAATACTGAAAACAAAAGTTGTTAGTCACTTTACAACGAGGGGAGAATTTCTAACCTTAGGACAAGATTCGGAGAAAGGAGGTGATTTAAAAAGCGAGATTGCTATGAACCGAGATGGAGGGCCAAATTTTAGAGAGGAGGTTAAGTCAATGAAAACAAAGATTCTTTTGATTACTTTGGTTCTTATCCTGATTATGGTGCCTTTGTTCGTTGTCAATGCCCAGAAGGCTAAACCCACTGGGGAACCTATTAAGATTGGAGTTCTTCTTCCTTACACCGGGCCTGTAGCTTGGGTTGTAGGTTGCGTATCTGCTGTTGATTTAGCTCTAAAAGAGATTAACGAAGCGGGTGGGGTCCATGGGCGTCCGGTGGTAAAAGTTGAAGTGGATGATGAGGCTAAAGCCGATGCGGCTGTAGCAGGAGCAAGGAAATTGATGGACGTTGATAAGGTATTGGCAATTATCGGTCCCACTTCGATAACGATACGTTCTGTAATTCCATTAGGAGTAGAAAGAAGGATTCTGATAATTTCTCCAACGGCAGGCACAACAGCACTTGATAAAGATCCTCAGGGTGGTAAGATTGTGTACCGCACCGTGTCGTCTGATACCGTGATGGGATCAGGAATGGTGTACTACGCCATAAAGTTGGGGGCCAAGAAAGTTGTCTTGTTCTTTGAGGATACCGAGAGCGCCGCCAGTATTAAGGGTGTTGTCAAGCCGGCTTGCCAGGCTAAGGGGCTTCCCATTGTGGGGGAAGTCGTCATCACTCCAGGAGCCCCGTCTTATCGCTCAGAACTCTTAAGGATAACAAAAGATAATCCTGATGTTATTTTGTATGAACTTTCACCGCCAGAGGGAGCAATCGTGTTTAAGGAATGGACTGAGTTAGGACTTAAGGGTCAATGGATTGGTACTGACTTTGTCAACGATAAGTTTACCGAGTTCACTTGGCCAGCTTCCAAAGGGGTGATTGGCGTCAATCCTGGTGCTCTCATATCGCCCCGTTATGAAGCCTGGGTCAAAGATTTGCAAGCACTCACGGGTAAGCCCGGTGTACCTCAATTCGCAGATAATGCTTATGATGCCATGAACATTATCGCTTTGGCCCTGGAGGCCTCCAAAGAAGTGAATCGGGAGGCAATCCTAAATAATATTCGCAAGGTCTCCTCCCCACCTGGAAAGAAGGTGACTAACTTCGCTGAGGGGGCTAAGCTGCTTCGTCAGGGCCAGAAAATTGATTATGATGGTATAGCTGGCAGTCAAGATTTTGATGAGTATGGCAATGCCATTACCTATCTGAAAGTAGTGCGCATTGAGGAAGGCAAGCTTAAGAGAATAGGTACCTTGAGTGACAAAGATGTTGGATCAATTGTAACGGAAGTGCTCAAGTTGAGGAAGTAAACCCCGTTAGAATTTCATACGGGGTATTATACCCCGTGGGGAAAAGCGGAAAATTTCTTAATTTATCACCCCCGTAGCAAGCCACGAGGCATTCTAACGGGGTAAACAATACTGAGCCCCAGATGTTGGGACAATTGGCCCCGCCTGGGGCTCGGCCGAAAGGTTAGGAAATTATGGTCTATTTGGGATTTGGTATTATTGCGGGTGCAATCTTAGCCCTTCCGTCTGTGGCTTTATCTTTACTCTGCAGAAATTGCAAATTTTTTAATTTAGCTTATGGGGATCAAATGGGGCTGACAGCATACCTGGTCCTTTTTTTTAATGTCTCCCTGGGGCTAAATTTTCCTGCCTCTGTAGCACTTTCTTTAATTATCTCGGCAATCCTCGGGGTGATTTTCTACTGGGTAGTCTTTAAACCACTACGAAAGCATGGACCTTTAGTATTACTCATTGCCTCACTTGGTTTGGCTTTCGTCATACATAACACCGAGCTAGCGATTTGGGGACCGAATCCGCAGAAATATAATATTCCTTTTGAAGCCGGACTAAAAGTGGGTCCTTTTATCATCACCCCTATTCAGTTAGCTGTGATCGGACTATCCTTTGCTCTGACGGGTGGTATCTTTGCTATGCTTCGGTATACTGGCATAGGAAGGGCGATGAGGGCAACCGCTGATAACTTAGAACTAGCAACAATCAGAGGTGTAGATACAGAGCGAGCATTCATTTGGACTTGGATCATTTGCTCCGCAACGGCTGGATTAGGGGGTGTATTTTTGGCTTTAATCACCACGCTCACACCTTGGACCGGTTTTATCACGCTATTGTTCCTTTTTTCTGCTCTTATCCTGGGAGGTGTAGGCAATCTCGTCGGAGCCTTGGTTGGGGCAATGATCATTGGTATCGTTTCAGAATGCGCTGGTATCATTTCAGCTTTAGCCCCTTACAAGATAGCCATCGCCTTTGCCATTATGTTCTTATGTCTTTTGATAAGGCCGAGTGGAATTCTGGGGAAGGAAAGAGGTTTTTAGCTATGACTTCTTTTATCATTGGGATAATAACCATTGTTGCTATATATTGTATTCTTGTCTTAGCGCTCAACATACGCTGGGGCTATTGTGGGCTTCTTGATTTTGGAGTAGCTGGTTTCTTCTTAATAGGGGCATATACCTCTGCGATATTGATCTCAGCCCCCAGCGAATCTTACCTTTTCGGAGTGCGATATACTGTTGGCTATGGCCTTTCCTGGCCAATAGGGCTTATTGCTGCGGCAGTAACATCCGGCTTCCTAGCTTTCCTTATAGGGATCCCTACTCTCAGACTGAGAGGTGATTACTTGGCTATCGTAACGATTGGCGTGGCAGAGATTTTAAGGTATGTCGCCATCAATGAGAAGTGGCTGACTCGAGGGGTGCAGGGAATAAGGAATATAGCAAGACCATTCGAGTCTTCCTTTCCAGCGGCGAGCTTAGCCAGCGATATTATTTTGCTTGTACTTACTCTATCTATACTGGCATTGTTTTTTATCATAGCAAGCCGCTTGTACACCTCCCCATTTGGCAGGGTATTAAGAGCGATTCGGGAGGATGAGGTAGTGACTTCCTTTTTAGGAAAGTCTGTGCTTAACTTCAAGATGCTTACCTTTGTTTTGGGTGGTATTTACATGGGAGTTGCTGGTGCTCTTTTCGCTATATACACTACGGCAATCGAGCCCTACCAGTTTATTCCAACCTATACATTCCTGATGTGGGGTTGTCTAATTGTTGGTGGCAGTGGGAATAATTGGGGGGCAATTTTAGGCGGAGCTCTCATTATGGGGCTTTTTGTTCAGGGGACCCGCTTCCTTCCATCGATACCCGGGCAGCACCAGCTCATCCCGGCGTTGAGATATATTGCCGTTGGAATATTGTTAATTGTGGTCTTGCGTCTCAGACCGCGGGGATTATTACCGGAGAAAGCAATTAAGACGGAAGAGACAGGCAATGTCAATGCTAAAAGCTGAGGGGATTGTAAAGGACTTTGGGGGCTTAAGGGCAATAAATCACTGCTTCATAGAGGTGGAGAAGGGTTCCATTGTAGGTTTAATTGGTCCGAACGGTGCCGGTAAGACTAGCCTATTTAATGTTATTACCGGTATGTACAAACCTGATGCGGGCCGGGTAACATTTAAAGGGGAAGATATCACCGGTTTAAGACCAGACCAAATATGTTTGAAAGGTATAACCAGAACCTTTCAGATAAGTCGAGAGCTGAAAGTCATGACCCTCCTTGAGAACATCATGTTGGGGTTTAAGGATCAAAGGGGTGAAAACATAGTTAGAGGAATATTAAATCCTGTGAGCGTAAAGGAACAAGAAAAAAGAAATTTAGAGAGGTCATTAGAAATATTGGAGGCAATGAAGCTTTATGAGTTAAGAAACGAATCTGCGGCTATTCTAAGCGGCGGGCAAAGAAAAATGCTTGAACTGGGACAAGCTTTGGCAACAGGGCCCGAGATGCTCCTCCTGGATGAACCAACAGCAGGGGCTACAGCCGGCGAGACAGCGATGGTGGTAAGCTTTATCCGGAGAATGAGGGAAGAACAAGGGCTTACTATCTTAATCGTAGAACATAAAATGGAGGTAATTATGGGCATATGTGATAAGATTATTGTTATGAGTTATGGGGAGAAACTAATGGAGGGAAGCGCCGAAGAGGTACGGCAGAATGAACAAGTAAGGGAAGCTTATTTAGGGAGGGGAGCTTGAGATGGAATTATTCGAGCTCCACAATATTACTGCTGGTTATGGGAAAGCAGTTGTCCTGAAAGATATTAGCCTTGAAGTAGGCGAAGGGAGGGTTACTGTAGTCATTGGTCCTAATGGTGCTGGCAAAACTACTCTATTAAGGACAATTTATAGGCTGACCACCCTCTACAAGGGAGAAATGGTATACAAAAGTAAAAATATTACCAAATGGGAACCAAAGAGATTAGCTATAGAAGGGATATCCTATGTTCCCCAAGAAAGTAATGTCTTCCCTTCCCTTAACATTAGTGAGAATTTGAAGTTAGCCTCGGCGAAGAAGTCTTCAATTTATAAAGAAAGGCTGAACAGTGTTTTTACTTTGTTCCCGGCGCTAAAGAAACGGCAAAATCAAAGGGCAGAGACATTGAGCGGTGGTGAGTCAAAAATGCTTGCTGTGGGATGTGGCCTAATGGAAGTTCCTGAGCTCCTTCTCCTCGATGAACCCAGTGGTGGCTTGGCACCAATTTTAGTTGATAGTCTCTTTGATGCCTTTAAGGAGATTCATGACACCGGGACTTCAATTTTGCTGGTGGAGCAAAATGCCAAAAAAGCCTTTGAATTGGCCGACTACGGATATATCATCGAAAGTGGAAAGATAAAATATGAGGGTAAAGCAGAGGAGCTGATGGACAACGAGGAGGTAATCAAATCTTACTTCGGCGTCTGATCGGGTCGCCGATTTGGCCAATATACTATTCAGATCCTCTTTCAAGGTCTTTCCAACAATTCCTGAAATCTTCTAATCTAATGACTCACATATCTTCACCTATTCCTTATTTTAGATAGAGGGATTAGTTTTTATTTTTAATAAAGGGAGACCAGGTGTGGTTCGAAAAAATGATCTTATCCTCCTTTTAGTGATTTTTTGTTCGATGGGGGCTGGCATAGGATTTCCAAATTTGGGAAAGGTTTTTCTCCCTTATCCTCTTTATCTGATGATGTTTTTACTATTTCTCAGTTTTTTAAAGATTGAGTTTGTCGAGGTTCTGCAAAATATAAAAAAAACGACTTCTATTATTTTAGTACTATGCTTGTTAAAACTATTGATTATTCCAGCAGGTCTTTTTTTTCTTACCCAAGCCATTTGGCCAGAATATGCTCTTCCTGTCTTACTTCTATCCGGAATCTCTACCGGTGTGGTAGCGCCTTTTATCTCTGGTCTTTTGAATGCTACCACTTTGCTGGTGTTGATGATGGTGGTCATTTCCTCTCTTTTAGTTCCCTTTACACTTCCAGCCTTGGTCGAGCTCCTGATGGGACAGACCATTGAGGTTTCCTTTTTGTCGATGGTGAAGATTTTAACCATGGTGGTGTTTGTCCCTGCTTTTGGGGTCATCTTACTGCGTCATTTAGTTCCCTCCTTTTTGAAAAAATTGGAGAGAGCACAGTTTCCCGTATCATTGGTTATCTTTGCTTGCATTAACCTGGGTGTGTTCGCAAAGTATTCATCCTTTTTCATGGAAAGACTTAATAAGCTGGCAGAGATCATCCTTGTAGCCTTTCTCCTATCGGCTATCTATCATATTGTTGGGTTTTTAGTGACCTGGGGTAGAAAAAAAGAGGATCGGTTAGCTGGGGCTATATCCTTTGCCTATATAAATAATGTATTGATTATTGTCTTCTCATCACAGTTTTTTGGACCTCTTTCACCTACCCTTGCGGCGATGTATATGTTGCCTTTTTTTACAATGATTGTTCCGGCAAGGATAATGGGAAACTTTTTAAAATAAGGGCCTCCTATGGCCATTGATAATTTCATGGGAATGGGATAGATAGAAATCAAAGGCAAAACCCTCATCCAATAAGGTTATCCAGCCGAGGAGATTTCATATGCTTTTAAAGTCATTCGCCGATGAGTTCCGCTCCATTGTGGGGAATGAATGGTTCCTTGATACACCTGAGGATCTTGCCACATATTCTTATGATGGCTTCCTGCCCGAATTTAGGCCAGATGCTGTAATCATTCCGGGAAGTACGGATGAGATTTCGAAGATCATGCGGTTAGCGAACCGAGAAGGGATAAACATCACTCCACGGGGAGCCGGAACCAATATCTGCGGTGGCTCGGTGGCGAAAAAAGGCGGTATTATTATAGCCTTCCACCGGATGAATAAAATCCTGGAGGTCGATCCTGAAAACAGGTGTGCTGTTGTTCAACCTGGTGTAGTGAATGCCGATTTACAAAAAGAGGTGGCTCGATATGGTCTTATGTATCCGCCAGACCCGGCCAGTATGTTCGTCTCCACCATAGGCGGTAATGTAGCCTTAAACGCAGGGGGCCCAAGAGGGGTAAAATATGGGGTGACAAGAGACTACCTCTTGGGCCTCGAAGTCGTATTGCCTTCCGGAGATGTGATTAAGATAGGTGGTAAGACTTTAAAAAATGTAAGTGGATACGACCTTACCCGACTCATGTGTGGCTCTGAAGGGACTCTGGGTATCTTTACCGAGATAACAGTTAGATTGGTCCCAATGCCTCCAGCAAAGGCCACCCTTCAAGCCATATTCTCGGATCTTGATGATGCCGCAAAAACAGTCTCTGCTATCATCAGTTCCGGGATTGTCCCTGCCACTCTGGAACTGATGGATCGAGTTGTCCTTGATGTGATCGGAGACTATGGTGGGGCAAAGTTTAGCAAGGAAGCAGAGGCATTGCTTTTGATAGAAGTGGACGGTGAAGAGTTGTCGGTTGGGGCACAAGGTGAAAAAATTGAGAAATTTTGTAAAGAGAGAGGGGCCATCGAGGTACAAAGGGCGAGCAGCCCTGAGGAAGCAGAGAGACTGTGGCAAGCCAGAAGAACCGCTTTTGGTGCTGTTGCCAGGCTAAGGCCCAATTGCATCGTGGAGGACGCAACCGTACCTGTAAAGAAGCTTCCCGAGATCATTAAGAAAATTGTAGAGCTTGCAGATAAATATCAGTTAAAGATTGCCGTGCTGGCCCATGCTGGCGATGGAAATCTCCATCCCCTCATCATGACCGACCTTCGGGACAAAGAGGAAATGGTTCGAATTGATAAGGCATTAGAAGAGATGTATGAAGCAGCTATAGCAATGGGGGGTACCCTTTCCGGGGAGCATGGTATTGGCATTGCAAAAAAGAGATTCATGCCAATGGAGTTCAGTCAGAGTGCCATAGAGATTATGCGGGGGATCAAGAGGGTCTTTGATCCTAATAATATTCTGAATCCAGGAAGTTTCATTTAAAAATTCTTTTTAATATAACAGATAACAAGGGAAGAAAATGATTCCAAAAAGTATCACTCACGAGTTTGATCAATGTATTAAGTGTGGCCTTTGTCAGGCCACTTGTCCTGTTTGTAAAGAGCTTCTATTGGAAAAGTATACGCCAAGGGGTAAGATTCAGTTGGCCAGGTTCTATAACCAAGGAGATCTGGGCCTAAGCGCTCATTATCAGGATATCTTTGCAAAATGCCTCCTCTGTGGAGCATGCGTGGTGACCTGTCCAAGCGGTGTGGATCTTAACAAAGTTTTTGTCGGCATGCGGGAGGAAATCACGAAGAAAAAAGGAGTCCACCACAAAATGGATGAGGTGGTGAGGTCCCTTGTGGTTAACTATAACATCTCCGGTGAGGATAACTCGGAACGTGGAGAGTGGAGGGATTTTCTAAAAGACCTTCCCGACCATATGTACCAGAAGGATAAGGCAGAGGTCGTCTACTTCGTCGGCTGTGTCGCCTCCTTCTTTCCCATGGTTCAAAAAATTCCCCAAAGCCTTATGCGGATTTTGGAGTCGGCTGGTGTGGACTTTACCATTCTGGCCGGAGATGAATGGTGCTGCGGCTTCCCTCTGATTGGAGCTGGAGTTCCTGAAAAGGCCCAGGAAATGATAGAACACAATCTGGAGAGAGTAATAGAGTTGGGGGCCAAAATGGTGGTTTTTTCCTGCCCTTCTTGTTACCGAACTTGGAAGGAATACTACAGGACGGATTTTGAGCTTTTTCATTCTACTCAACTTATTGAAAAGCTTATTAGGGATGGAGCCATCCGTTTGGGCGCAGTGAATACCACAGTCACCTACCACGATCCCTGCGATTTAGGTAGGAATGGTGGCGTATACGATGCGCCAAGGTGGATATTAAAATCCATTCCTGGCCTTACTTTATTGGAACTGGAAAACAATCGTGCCCAAAGTGTCTGCTGTGGTGGAGGTGGTAATTTGGAGTTGGCAGATTCGGGTCTCTCGGCAGCCCTCGCCCAGAAAAAAATTGAGGAGATCCAGCGAACCGGTGCTAAAACCGTGGTCACCTCTTGTCAGCAGTGTATCCGGACCATTAGGGCCAGAGCTGCAAGGCAGGAGATCGATCTCGATGTGTGGGACATCACTGAATTGGTAGTTCAGTCAATGTCCCGTGTTTGATTTTCCGGATCAGATTCCATTGCATTCACCAATTAAAAGTCAATTTTGACCCCTCCTCCCTTCAGGGCTTTTAGATGACAGGTCTCGTTCATGAGAGAAAGAATGTATTTTCCATTTTTATATTGAATCAGGTTGATCGCAGTCGTATTCTGCGCAATCTGCCAGAAATGGGAGTTATCTAAACCGAGAATTGCACAAATCAACACTTTGCATACGACCCGATGAGAGACAAGTACAATTGTCTTTTCTCGATGCTTTCGGATGACCTCTTCCAGTGCAACCATTGCCCTCCCCCTGACTTCATCCAAACTTTCTCCACCTAGAAGCCTCACCAGATGGGGCGATTCCACCCATTGGCGATATGTCTCGCTATCAATTTTTCGAATCTCTTGATGGGCATGTCCTTCCCAATTTCCAAAACTCATATCGAGTATTCCCTCTAAGGGTTCAACCATTAGGTTGTGAAATTGGGCAATCTTCTGAGCGGTCTCCCAAGCCCGAACTAAAGGGCTCGAATAGATCCCTTGGATCTCCACTCCCTTAAAATATTCTCCTGCCAACTCCGCTTGTCTTAAACCAGTTTCATCGAGAGGAACATCTGTTCTTCCTCGGAAGATCTCTTCTTTATTCCATGCTGTTTGACCGTGACGAACGAGATAAATGGAAGACATGATAGAATTCCTTTCCACACTGACGACTCATTCATGTTTCAGGGTTATCCATATCACCTTCTCCTGAATGAATGCAATACTTTTTGACGAGATAAATAGATGAGAAATATTAGATAAGACATCTTGATTCAATCCCTATCATGGCACTGAAAAGGATTGGTCCTATCCTTCGCGGGTGCTGTAAAATGGTATTCCTGCCCATAATTGTTAATCGTCTGTACTTTTGTCACATTTACTTTTTCCATCAATAAAAAAAATGGAAGAAACATTTTATTCTATTTTACACCATTTTACGTCAATTTTCTCTATTTGCCTTTAGAATAAGCCAATTTAAAACGGCATTTTTATTGCAGCCCTTTATTACCATAAGTCTAATAAATGAAGGGGAGCTTGGCCATGATTTCAAAGAAAAAGCATGGAAAAGGTTTTACCTTGATTGAATTGCTGATTGTCATTGCCATTATCGGTATCCTCGCTGCGGTCGCTATTCCGATGTATAAGCAACACTTGATCAAATCGAAGATGGCCGAAGTCACAAATGCAATGAGGTATATCGCAACTGCTTTGATGGCATACAAGCAAGATTTGAGCCTAGTCGGTGTTGCTTGGCCTGACTGCCCTGATCCTGCTGCAATTCAAAGCTCTTTAGGAGTTGGGCTTGGAGCTGTGACGAGAATCAGTGATGCTCAAGTAGATCCCGCAACTGGAACGATTCAAGCCACTTTGGCTAACATTGATGGAGTAGTAGATGGCCAAACTCTTTCTTTGGCACCCGCTGAAAATGCTGATGGTTCTATAAGCTGGACGTGGAGTGGGACGGTACCTATTATCTACTTACCAAAAAAATAGCTCTGCCTTTCATTTAATCAGCTCTGCTTTTCGAAATAGGGTTTTCCCAAGCTTTCTCAAAGAAATAATCCAAGACCTTTTTCGAACTTTTCTCCCTCGATACTGATTTTTTATCTCCTGAATCCTTTTTTAAGCTGAAGAAGGATCTCTCATTAAAAAGCATCAAAACCAAATCAACCCAAGAAGTGGCATTATCCTTAACCTTATCCTTAAACTTTCTTCTCTCTTTGAGTACCCGATCGAGTTCTCTCCATGTGATCCCTTCATCTAATTCTTTTTCATCCATCTTACCCTTGATAAAGTTAATGGCCCTTGCCAGACGAAAGAGGGTTAATAAATCGAGCCGATTAAACTCCTTCGTTTCAAGGGGGAAGGCACTTGACCGCCACTGAGAAAGGTTGGAAGGAAGAATACCTTCCCTTTTACATCTCTCAAAAAGAGGAGTTCCAGGCGTGGGGTAATAGACACTGGGGCCGATGAGGACTCTCTTCCCCATCAGGTAGATTAGGGTATCCAACATCTCCTCAATCGTTTGGCCAGGCATTCCAAAAATAGCGTAAGCAATGACCCGAAGACCAATCTGCTCCGCCTTTTTCAGGATCTTATCAAATTCAGTCGTTGGCTTGGGTCTCCCCATTTTCTCTTTTGTTAAGGGACTTGTGCTGACAAAGGAAAGATTGATCGTTCTAAACCCTGCCCTTTTCATCAATTTCAAAAGCTCTTCATCCAGAGAGGCAAAAGAGACACCGTTCATCGCAGAAAGTTCGAGTCTATCTTCTCCAAAGTTTTTAATAATCAGGCTCATCAATTTTTTTGCCCGCTCTTGATCAAAGGTGAAATTATCATCTTCGATATCAAAGGTTTGGATACCATATCCCTTCCTGCACTCCACCATCTCTTTAAGTATGGCCTCTGGAGTTCGAGTCCTAAAAGAGGTCCCCATCACGAGATGGGTTGAACAGTAGGCGCATCCATGTGGGCAACCCCTGCTGGTGATGATCATCGTGGATCGTTTCTTCCTCATCCGATACCGATCCGGATCGAGCAGCTCTCTTGCGGGAGGGGGAAGGGAATCCAAGTCTTGAATAAAGCTTTGAAGAGGATTGATCTGTATTTCTCCGTCCTTCCGATACCCAATTCCATCGATATCTTTAATGTTACCCCCCCCCTGCTTCTCAATTTGTTCCAAGAGCAGAGGAAAACGTTTCTCCCCTTCTCCCATAAGGGCATAATCTACAGCAGGACTTTGTAGGACACCCTCTGGATCACAACTGACATGGGCTCCTCCCAGAACAACGATTTTCCTTCTGTCCCATTCTTTAATGATCCGGGCAATTTCTAATGCTTCTCCATGATAGGGTGTAAAGGATGAGGAAATTCCAAAAACATCCGCATTCGAATCTTTGATCTTCTGTCCGATCTCTTTCCATCCCATTCCGAAATGGTAATAACCGGTATAGAGTTTGAAAGGACTATGATCATTGAAGGGATAGAAATCTCTAAGGTAAGAAAGTTCGGAAGGGATGGGTATAGATTTTTTCTTCTCTGTTTGACCATCGAGTATCTCAACTTCGTGACCATGAGTTACCAATGAGGCCGCAAGATAAGCCAAACCAATCGGCTGTGTCCGGATAGACGTTTTATAAAAATCCTGAATGGGCGGCTGAATGAGGAGGATCTTCATGACTTTTACCAGGGTCAAGAAATTATATTAAACCCAAGGCCAATTGTCTATTTCTAAGACGAGGGGTTGGAACGATGCATAGGCCTCTAACATCGCCGATTAATTTCTGTAACCGTTATTAGACCGCTTTCCCTTGATCGTGCTGATTTTGACCTGTAATGGATAAACCTCATTGAATGTGTAGATGTCTTAAAACATTTGATTTTCATCATTAAACGTGTGAGAATGTCTAAAGGTGGTGAAAAAATCTTTTTAAGAAAGGAAAACCCATGGCGAGTCGAGAAAAACTACTTGAAGAAATCTTCGAATTGGCACTTCAAAACGACATGAACTACTTTGGGTGAACGCAATCCGTTCTTGCAGCGTTGCAGGAAAAGCTCAATGTTGGAAACAGAGAGATCTTTAAAGCTGGAAGTGCCCTTGCGGGAGGTGTGGCTCGAAGAGGGGAAACATGTGGAGCGCTGACCGGTGCGATCATGGCAATCGGTTCCTTGGTCGGTCGCGAGACGCTGGAGGATATAGAACAGTACCAAAGGGCAATGGAGCCGGCAACCCGGGTTTATACTCTCTTTAAGGAGAAAATCGGCCACACCCTTTGCTGGGAGATTCACAAGGTTCGTTATGGCAAAGTTTATAGACTCTTTGTTCCTGAGGAAAGGGAGGCCTTTCACAATATGGGAGGCCATGGTAGGAAAGGGTGTCCCGAGGTTTGTGGCATTGCAGCCAGGATCGCTGCTGACATCATTCTTGATATCAAAAAAGAATGATAATTCATCGTCTTTCAGTGAGGCAAAATGATTGAAAGGTTCTACAAAGATTTAGATTTCAACTCATAGAGAAGATCAAAAAAAGTGGAAGAATAAAATGAAAGGCAAAGAAATTTTATCGAGTGAAGATTTTAATAAATGCGTCGAATTTCACAGGCACATCTGTCCTGGGCTGGCCATTGGTTTTCAAGCGGCTCGGATTCTCATGGAACGATTAGGTGTTCGTAGGGCACCTGATGAAGAATTGGTTATGATTGTGGAAACAGATGCCTGTGGCGCCGATGCGATTCAAGTGATGACGGGTTGCACTTTTGGCAAGGGGAACTTTATTTTTAGGAACCACGGGAAAAACGCATTTTCCCTTGTGGACAGAAAGAGAAGAAGGGGGATGCGTGTGTGCCTCCGCCCCGATATCTTCAAGGCTGACCCAGATTTTTTTTCGCTTTCCGAAAAGGTTCAGAATGATGAAGCATCGCCAATGCAATTAGAGCGATTCAGGCAACTTCAACAGGAACGAACCAAGAAAATTCTTGATGCTGATCCCGAGTCTCTATTTAAGATTGAAGAAATCTCACCAGACATTCCCCCAAAAGCCAGGATCATCGAATCTGGAATTTGTGATTTCTGCGGAGAGCCAACCAAGGTGGACCTCCTTCATCAAATGAATGGGAAAAAGATATGCATTCCTTGTTCCCGTAAACGGGGGTTGTGACAATGACTTTCTTTCAGCCAATAATCATTACCCCCTCCCAGAGTTGTCCTAAACAGTAAATCTTATCGTAAAGCGCTAAGTGTAAGGTGTGATCGCTTCACGCTTTACGCTTCACATATTTTCTAATTCAGGTCTCCCAATTCATATTGAAGAATTCCCACCAGGGCGATGGCAGCGGTCTCAGTCCTCAAAATTCGCTGTCCCAATTTAACCGGGATAAACCCTTCCTCCTTTGCCAACTTCACCTCTCCTTCGGTAAAGCCCCCTTCTGGCCCGACCATCATATAAATCTTTTTGGTAAGTTGTCGCTTCAGGACATTTTTGAGATTCTCACCCTCTCTCTCCCATAGAAGGATTTTTAATCCATCTCCCCTGCAATCTTCCAATACCTCTTGAAAGGATCGGCATTCTTCCACCCGGGGTACTCTTACTCTTCTCGATTGCTGGACCGCTTTAACAGCAATGTGCTGCCACCGGTGGGCTTTCTTCTGTTTTGCCTCCCTCTCTTTTAGAGAAATGGATCTTTCGGATTGAAAGGGAAGGATGGCCGAGACGCC
>Ga0315279_10004478_pt1 | contig 18717 bp, 11 predicted proteins | sample YL17G06_20_MG_FD_203694 | JGI IMG/M metagenome (GOLD analysis project Ga0315279, IMG submission 203694) | Sediment microbial communities from Yellowstone Lake, YNP, Wyoming, USA - YL17G06_20 | ecosystem: Environmental > Aquatic > Freshwater > Lake > Sediment | place: USA: Wyoming | collected... | reverse complement strand
GGTTTCGGCAACCTGGTGCCGCGCGACGTGGCCAGCCGCAACGCCAAGGCGATGATTGACCAGGGCTTGGGCGTGGGACCCACCCGCGTGGCCGTGTACCTGGATTTCAAAGACGCCTTGGCCCGTGAAGGCAAGCGCGTCATCGCTGAGCGCTACGGCAACCTCTTCGAAATGTACCAGAACATCACGGCTGAGGCCCCCTACCAGGCGCCCATGCGCATCTACCCGGCGCCCCATTACACCATGGGCGGCCTCTGGGTGGACTACGACCTGATGACCACCATACCCGGCCTGTTCGCCATCGGCGAAGTCAACTTCTCCGATCACGGGGCCAACCGGCTGGGGGCCAGCGCCTTGATGCAGGGGCTGGCTGACGGCTACTTCATTCTCCCCTACACCATCGGCGGTTATCTGGCCGACCTCGCACCCGCTGCACGCGACACATCTGATAAGGCCTTTTCTGACGCGGCCTCAGCAGCGCAGGCACGCCTGGCGAAACTGTGCGCGGTGCGAGGCCGGCGCCCACCGCAGGATTTCCACCGCGAACTGGGCGAACTGCTCTGGAACGACTGCGGCATGAGCCGCAACGAGGCGGGCTTGCGCGAGGCGCTGCAGAAGATCCCGGAGCTGCGGGCCTCGTTCTGGCGGGAAGTGAGCGTGCCTGGCGCCGGCGCGGGCTGCAACCAGGTGCTCGAACGCGCCGCGCGCGTGGCCGACTTCCTGGAGTTCGCCGAACTGCTGGTGCTCGATGCGCTGGACCGCAAAGAGTCCTGTGGCGGCCATTTCCGTGAGGAGAGCCAGACCGGCGAAGGCGAAGCCCGGCGCGACGACACCAACTACTGCTACGTCTCGGCCTGGGAGTACAAGGGCCCGGGCGAGACCCCCGAAATGCACAAGGAACCACTGGTCTTCGAGTCCCTCCTGCTTTCGCAGAGGAGTTACAAATGAAAGTGACACTCAGAATCTGGCGGCAGAAGGACGCTGGGGAAAAGTCCCCGGGGCGCTTCGAGACCCACGAGGTCGCCGACGTAATCCCCGAGATGTCCTTCCTCGAAATGCTGGACGTGCTGAACGAGGACCTCATCCGAGCGGGCGAAGAGGCCATTGCTTTCGATAGCGATTGCCGCGAGGGCATCTGCGGCACCTGTTGCCTCATGGTCAACGGCCGCGCCCACGGACGCCAGCACGGCGCCACCGTGTGCGAACTGCGCATGCGCAACTTCCGCGACGGCGAGACCATCACGGTGGAGCCTTTCCGCTCGCGCTGCTTCCCTATCGTCAAGGACCTGATGGTGGACCGCAGTATTTTTGACAAGATCATCCAGGCCGGGGGCTATGTTTCGATCAGCGCCGGCGCCGCGCCGGACGCGAACGCGATCGCGGTAACCAAACAGGATTCCGAGCGCGCTATGGACGCGGCGCAGTGCATCGGCTGTGGCGCGTGCGTGGCCGCCTGCCCCAACGCCGCCGCCATGCTCTTCACCAGCGCCAAGATCGCGCACCTCGCTGCCCTGCCGCAGGGGCGGGTCGAGTGGCGCCAGCGCGTGCTGGAACTGGTCGAGGCCATGGACCAGGCCGGTTTCGGGAACTGCTCCAATCACGGCGAGTGTGAAGCCGCCTGCCCCAAGAGCATCAAGCTGACCAACATCGCCCAGATGAACCGCCAATTCATCTTCTCATCTCTGTTCACCACGCGGGAGGAGGCGGAGGCGTCATGAAGATTCACACAAACAGGCTCTTAGCTCTTAGCTCTTGGCTCTTAGTGGCCAGACCCGGCGCTGATTGCCAAGAGCCAAGAGCCAAGAGCCAGGAGCCGTCCTTATGAAGATCCACGAGTACCAGGCACAAGCTCTGTTGAAGGAATACGGCGTGCCCGTGCTCGGGGGCGAGTTGGCAACTCGCCCCACGGAAGCGGCTGAGGCGGCCGCAAAGATCGGCTTTCCAGCGGTTTTGAAGGCCCAGGTCCACGCCGGCGGGCGAGGCAAGGCGGGAGGCGTCCGCGTCGTCAAAACGCCCGCGGAAGCTATCGCCGCCGCCCAGGCTATCTTGGGCTTGACCATCAAGGGCCTGCCTGTCCGCAGAGTGTTCGTTACCGCTGCCGCCTCAATCCGCAGCGAAGTGTACCTGAGTCTCCTGATCGACCGGGCGATCTCGAGAATGGTCTACATAGCCTGCTCCGCGGGCGGCGTGGAGATCGAGGAGACTGCCAAGACCGCGCCTGAGAAGATCCTGCGCCTGGAACTGCCCCCCAGCCGGAACGGCCGCACGGCCGCGGATTGCGCGCCCTTCGCCGAGAGGCTTTTTCCCGGCGAGCCGGGACTCGCCGCTAAGGCCGCGGAAATCATGGCCTCGCTCTACCGTCTATTCCGCGCCCGCGACTGCTCGCTGGTCGAGATCAACCCGCTGGCTGTGACACAGGCTAGCGCCCTGGTGGCCTTGGATGCGAAGATACTCCTGGATGACAACGCACTCTTCCGCCAGCCGGGCAACGAGGCGCTGCGAGACCCGGATTCCGAGGACCCCGGAGAACTGGAAGCCCGCACGGCGGGCCTGAGCTTCATCGGCCTGAACGGCGATATCGGCTGCATGGTCAACGGCGCGGGCCTGGCCATGGCCACGCTGGACACCATCAAGCACCTGGGAGGCGAGCCGGCCAATTTCCTGGACGTGGGCGGCAGCTCCAGCCCGCAGAAGATCACCAGCGCCTTCAGAATCATCCTGCGGAACCCGCGTGTGAAGGTGATCTTCATCAACATCTTCGGCGGGATCACGCGTTGTGATGATGTCGCGCGCGGAATGCTGGCCGCGGCGCAGGAATGCAATCCCGATGGATCGGGAAAAGTGCCCGTGGTCATCCGTTTGGTGGGAACGAACGAGGAAGCCGGCCGCGAGTTGCTCGCGGGCCAGAACCTGACCGTCGCCAGGACGCTGGAGGAGGGCGCCCTCAAGGCCGTGGAATTGGCGCAACAGGTCATTAGTCATTAGTCATTGGTCCTTGGTCATTAGTCATTTACGGGCCATTGACCAAGGACTAATGACAAGTGACCAATGACAAATGACCAGTGACCAAGGACCAGTGACCAAGGACCAGTGACCCAATGAGCATTCTGATCAACGCCCAGACGCGCATCATTGTCCAGGGCATCACGGGCCGGGACGGCTCTTTCCACACCGCACAGATGTTGGAGTACGGCACCAAGGTGGTCGGCGGCGTCACTCCGGGCAAGGGCGGCCAGCGGGTGCACGGCTTGCCCGTCTTCAACACAGTGGCTGAGGCCATCGCGGCGACCGGTGCCACCGTTTCAGTCGTCTACGTGCCGGCGCCCTTCGCCAAAGCGGCGTTGCTGGAAGCGGCGCGTTCGCGTCTGGAACTGGTCGTCTGCATCACCGAAGGCCTGCCCACTCTGGACGCCCTGGAGGCCCATCACCTGCTGCGCCAGGCGAACATCCGGCTCATCGGTCCGAATTGTCCGGGCCTGATCAGTCCGGGCCAGTGCAAGGTTGGTATCATGCCCGCCAAGATACACAAACCCGGCAATGTGGGCGTGATTTCCCGTAGCGGGACGCTAACCTACGAGATCGTCGCGGCGCTGACTGAGGCCGGATTGGGCCAGTCCACCTGCGTTGGGATCGGAGGCGACCCGGTCATCGGCACACGCTTTGCCGATCTGCTGCCGCTTTTTGAAGCTGACCCGGATACGCATGCGGTAGTCCTGATTGGGGAGATTGGCGGACAGGATGAGGCCGTGGCGGCCCAGTATTGGCGCACGCAGATGCACAAGCCGATGGCGGCGTTCATTGCAGGACTCACCGCCCCGCCGGGCCAGCGCATGGGACATGCGGGCGCCTTGGTTGGCGCGGCCGATGAGACCGCGGCGGCCAAGATTGAGAAGCTGCAGTCCTGCGGCATTCCGGTGGCGCGTTTCATTCGTGACCTTCCGGCGCTCCTGCGTGGGGCCTGTCATCCGGCGCAGAGCATGTCAGGGGAGAACTTTTCGCATTTGGGGTGCGTTGCACCGATAGGAGGCTAAAAATGGCTATGGTTGAAACTGCCCGGCCGGAAGTCGCGGACGCCCCGGTTAGAGGGAATGTGGCGCAGACGGCTAAGCTGATCGTGGAAGGCAAGACCTACGAACTGCCGATCATCGTGGGCTCGGAGAACGAGAAGGCGCTTGACATCACCAATCTGCGCGCCCAGACCGGCTACATTACCCTCGACTGCGGCTTCGCCAACACTGGGGCCTGCCAGAGCCGCATAACTTACATTGACGGCGAGAAAGGCATCCTGCGCTATCGCGGCATACCCATCGAGGAACTGGCGGAAAAATCCTCGTTTGTCGAGACGGCCTATCTGCTCATGTATGGCGAGTTGCCCGGCAAACCCCAATTGGAGCGGTTCTCCAGGCGGCTCAACTCTTCCTCGCTGATCCATGAGGACATGCTGCACTTCTTCACGGGGTTTCCCAAGGACGCGCACCCCATGTCCATCCTGACGACCGTGGTGGCGTCGCTCTCCTCGTTCTATCCGGTGCCGGACGACCTGGACCCGGAGGCGGAGGAACAGATTATCGCCAACCTGATCTCGCAGGTGCGCACCATTGCGGCCTTCTCCTACAAGAAATCCATCGGCGAGCCGGTCGTGTACCCCTCCAACAAGCTGAAGTTTGTGGAGAACTACCTTACCATGATGTTCTCCTCGCCGGTCAAGGATTTCCGCCTGGACCCGGACATCGTCCGCGCCATAGACGTCTTCCTCATGCTGCACGCCGATCATGAACAGAATTGCAGCACTTCCACGGTCCGCCTGGCGGCCTCAAGCCTGGCCAACATCTACTCCGTCGTTTCGGCGGGCATCTGCGCGCTGTGGGGCAAGCTCCACGGCGGCGCCAACCAGGAAGTTATCCACATGTTGCAGTACATCCGCAAGAGCGGCTGCAGCCCAGCCGAGTTCGTGGCTCGCGCGAAGGACAAGAAAGAACGGCTGATGGGTTTCGGCCACCGCGTCTATAAGAGCTTTGATCCGCGGGCCAAGATCATAAAGCAGCTCTGCCATAAGCTGGTCGCCAAACACGGCGGCACTGACCCTTGTTTCGAGATCGCGCTGAAGCTGGAAGAGATCGCGCTGCGAGACGATTACTTCTTGAGCCGGAATTTGTACCCGAATGTGGATTTCTATTCAGGCCTGATTCTCAAGGCGGCCGGCTTCCGGCCCGATATCTTTACCGTGCTCTTCGCCATCGGGCGGATGCCCGGCTGGCTGGCGCAGTGGCGCGAGATGCACCACGACCCGTCCTCGAAGCTTGGCCGCCCGCGCCAAGTCTACCAAGGCCCCGGCCTGCGGCACTACGTGCCCATGGGCGAGCGGACATAGAAGAGGTGGTTGGTGGTTGGTGGATGGTGGATGCCACCGACCACGATCCACCCACCACCCACAACCCACCATCCACCACCCACCTTGTTTCGATGAAGGGCAGGCCAGGATGCAGCGTCGCTCTCTGGACTGCCGTCACTCGCATGACGCCAGCATTCTGATGAGCCACTCTTCTGTTAGCCGTGGGCAAAACGCTTGACAACGCCGCTCCCGACCCAGGCCGGATCGCTGGCCGCGCTTGGTTGCCGCACTGAGCAAGACTCCTTTATTACAGACACGTAACTGCAAGGCAATGCTGGCATTACAAAAACACGATAAAGTACTGTTTTGTTAGGTGTACCTGACGGTGAAGAGAGAACATTTTGAAGAGATCCTTTTTGGCGTGGTCTAAGTTGCGTACGTGTGCACTATGCCGGCGGACTCAAGTTTTGAGCGGTTCTGGCCGAATAGCATGATGGGGGCGCCACCGTTTGGGCACAATCGCCGAGTTCTTCTTCAGTTCACGCGCTAAAGCGTGGCACGCTTTGGCCGCCCTAACGTTAGTGTACTTCTTCGTGACCGGTTGGAACCTCGGCATTCAACACATTGTCAGCCCCGACGAACCGCGTTACGCCGTGGCCGCGCGCACGATGATGAACGGGGGCGACCTCATTGTTCCTATCTTCAACAACCATCCCCATCTGGAAAAGCCGGTGCTCTTTCACTGGCTGCTGATTGTCTCCGGAACGGTCGCTCAGTTCCTCGGGATTTCCCTCGATACCGCCGGCTTCCGTTTCGAGCCACTTTTCATGGGCTGGCTGGCCGTGATTGGCATCTGTCTCTTGGGCCGGAGACTTCTGGATCAGCGGGGCGCCGTCGTGGCCGCGGTGATTCTCATGACAACCTACCAGTTCCACAACACTGCCCGCGAACTGGTCATAGATATGACGCTGACGGCCTTTCTCCTGTGGTCCTGGCTTTTCTTTCACGTGGCGTGTGCCCGCCTTGAAAGAGCTGGGCCCGCCTTCTGGCCCTTGTTGGGGTTCTACCTGTGCCTGGGCCTCGCGTGCATGAGCAAAGGTCCTTTTCTGGTTGGCATATTCTCGACCGTGCCGCTGCTCGTCTACTTGCTTTGGACCCGCCGGCTGCGGCTGCTCACTCGCGCGGGCCTTTGGTGGGGCGCGCCGCTGTCGCTGGCCATGGGTCTAAGCTGGTTCGTGGCCCTGAGATTGAAAGGCTATGATCCCACCCCGTTCTTTGCCGTGGAGAACCTGAACCGCTTCTTAGGCCGCAAGGACCATATTCACTATCTTCCCTTTTTCTTCTACCTGCACTCTATCTTCACGATCTTTGCGCCCTGGGTTGTCTTCTTGCCCTTCGCCGCATGGTGGTCGTTCAGGAGAATTCCGGGGACACAATACTCAATTCCCGAAGTGAGAGGAGCAGAAAGTACGAATGAGAAGGAATTGAGTATTGTGTCCCGGGAATTCCGGGAATTCCTGAGTGATAACGCGAAGCTGGCCACCTGCGCGCTGGGCATCTCCTTTGTCATCATGGGAGTGTCAGCCAGCAAGCGGCACCTCTATCTGCTGCCGCTCTTCCCCTACTTGGCGCTTTGGGTGGCATGGTTCCTGGAGCACACTTTCCTGAGCCGCGAGGGAGTGGCTGCCGGTTCTGGCCTGGTCGGCTTCCTGCGCGGCTTGGGCCTTGTCTTGTTTGCAGGTTGCGCTTCCACGGTCCTATGGCTGCCTGAGTTTGGCGGGCAGACAGCGGAGACCGCAATCTGCGCCTTGCTTGGCGTTCTCTTCCTGGCTGCGTTCTTTGTTGCGGCTGCTGCTTTGGGGCGCGGGGACCGGGCACGCGCACTTTGCGGGGCGCTGGCTGCGGCGCTTCTGTGCGCGTTCGGCATGGAGGCAGTGGCCAGGCCAATCCACGAACGGAAGCTTAACCTAGAGGGGTTCTATGCAGCCGTGAGTGACAAACTGGACGGAAGATCGCTGGTGATCGTGGGCACGAATTCAAACGAAGTATCGTGGTATCTGAAGGAGACGCCGGGGCCGATTGATGAGATACGTCCGCACGAACTGGAAGGCCGCTTCTTCAAAAGGCCTGGGACGGTGCTGCTGGTTGATGAGCCATGTTTGCGGCAAAGTCCCGTGCTGAATGGCACGGTCATGCGAATATCGGGGAGGATTCGGAGAGCCGGGGAGCGCTTTGTGCTGGTCGTCCCTGATCCCGCGCATCCTCCGGACCCCTCGTTGTTAAAGGCTCCAGTGGCGCGCAGGACGGTGGGAGTCCTTGATGACTTGTGAAAAGAGGAATTGAAATGAACCATCGAGCGGCCCATAATACCAGACTGCCTCAGGGGGGTGGGGGATGTGCGGAATAGCTGGTTTTGCGCGGGCGTGGCATTCCGTCCGCCCGCTGGAGGGGCTCCAAGTGTTGCGCCAGATGGTGGCGACGCTGGCTCCTCGCGGCCCGGACGATGAAGGTTACAGGCTTTCAGACTCCGTAGCGCTCGGCCATAGGCGGCTGGCCGTCATTGACATTGGCGGTGGCGCACAGCCGATGTGCGATGATGAGCACGGCTTGGCCGTCGTATTCAATGGCGAAATCTACAACTACCGGGAATTAAACGCTGAGTTGGAGACGCTCGGCTTCCAGGCGCGCACGCGTTCGGACACGGAGACACTCTTGCACGCTTACGCCGCCTGGGGCAAGGAGTGTCTCCAGAAGCTGAACGGCATGTTTTCCTTCGTGGTGCATGATATCCCGAACCGGCGCCTCTTCGGCGCGCGGGATCGCATGGGCAAGAAGCCGCTGTATTATTTTCACAAGGACCGCCTCTTTGCATTCGCCAGTGAACTGAAGGCGCTCTTGCAGCATCCCTCGGTCAAACGCGAAGTGGACCCCCAGGCCGCCGCGCGCTACTTCCTGCACGAGTTCGTCCCGGCGCCATACTCCATTTTTAAGGACACACGAAAACTCGGCGGCGGCCAGTGTTTCGTGTATCACCTGGACACTGATAAGTTGACGATTGACACGTATTGGGACATGTACCGAGCTGGGCAGCCTCCGCCGGACGACAGCTTCTCGGAAGAGCACTGGATGGAGCGCATTCGCAACGAACTCATAGCCGCCGTCCGGCGCCGCTTGGTTTCCGACGTGCCGCTGGGCGTCTTCCTTTCGGGCGGCATTGACAGTTCCGCGGTCACGGCCGCCATGGTCAAAATCATGGGGCCTGGGAACGTCAAGACCTTCTCGATTGGTTTCAGCGATAAACGCTTCGATGAAAGCGCCCATGCGCAGCGCATGTCCGACTTCCTGGGGACGCGGCACCAGGCGGACCACTTGAGCGCGGAAGTGGCCACGGATATCCTGCCTAAGGTCATTTCCTTTCTTGATGAGCCGTTTGCCGACCCGTCGGTGCTGCCCACCTATCTGCTGGCCAGGTTCGCGCGCCAATTCGTGACCGTGGCCCTCACCGGCGACGGCGGAGATGAGCTGTTCGCAGGCTACGACACTTTCCGCGCCCTGCGATTCCTGCGCTTCTACAACGCCGCCGTGCCCGGCGCCTTGGATCGCGGCCTGGTGCGTCCGCTGGCGGGAATGATGCCGGTAAGCTACGGGAACTTCTCCCTGGATTTCAGAATCAAACAGTTCTTGCGCGGCGCTAAAGCGCCGGAGAAGAACCGGCTTTGGCGTTGGCTGGGCTCTTTTGTTCCGGATGAATTGGCCGGACTGCTTGAGCCTGACGCGTTTCCCGCCGTGGACACCGACGCCCTCTACTTCGAGGTGGAGCAACTCCACAACCGCGTGGCGCACTTCGATCCCATTGCCCAAGACGGCTATGTCTTCGCCAAGACGTACTTGGCCGAGGGCGTCCTGGCCAAGGTGGACCGCGCCACCATGGCCTGCGCGCTGGAAGCGCGCTCGCCCTTGCTGGACCATGAATTTGTTTCCCTGGCCTGTTCCGTCCCCAGCCGCTTCAAATACAGGCATGGCCGCACCAAGTACATCCTCAAGAAGGCCCTCAGCGGCATGCTCCCCGAGGACATCCTGCGCCGCCCCAAGAAGGGCTTTGGGATTCCGATAGGCGATTGGTTCCGTGGCCGGCTGCGCGATACGCTCCAGGACACGCTCCACGAGCGCCGTATCCGCGAGGCGGGGTTCCTGCGCCCGGAGGCCGTGCGCATGCTGGTCGCGGACCACCTTTCCGGACGCCGTGACAACCGCAAGCCACTGTGGACGCTATTTATGTTTGAGCGCTGGCGTGAACAGTGGCTCAGGAAGCCGGTGGCGCCGCCAGCCGCGAAGCCGGCGGAAGTCGCCAGCGTGGGAGTCTAGACCGCCTTGAGGTTTTCCAGCGCGGCAAGCACGTCTTCGGGCCTAATCTTGTGCAAGCACTCGTAGTGTCCCAGGCGGCAAATGCGCTTGAGGCACGGGCTGCATTCGATGTCCTGATGAATAATCCTGGTGTGAGGACCAAGCGGGCCGGTGCGGTCGGCGCGCGTACTGCCAAAGATCCCAACTGTCGGCAGCCCGAGCGCGCCGGCTAAGTGCATGGTGCCCGAGTCGTTGCCCGCGAACCCGGAACAGAGCGAGAGCAGGGCGAGCACTTCGCCAATCGTCGTCTCACCCGCGGCTATGAGTGCGCCTGCCTCGGAATGGGCGGCTGCCTCCTCGGCTTTGAGGCGCTCCCCGGGCGCGCCCACGAGAACACATTCGGCGCCGTGGCGTTCCGCCAGCAGGTCAATAAGACGCGCGAAGTGCCAGGCAGGCCATTCCTTGGCCGGGCCGTAGGCCGCGGCGACGGCCAACGCAATCAGCGGCCCGCAGGGCCGCTTGCGCCGCTGGGCGAGAAAAGCCCGCATCTTCTCCCGGCTGGGCGCATGGACTTCGGGAGCGAAGCCGTCGGGTGCGCCCGCAATGCCAAGCGTCTGGCGGAGCATGTGCAGATAATAATGGACTTGGTGCGCTTCCAGGATCGCCGCCGTGGGACGGGTTTTCTCTGTGAGCAGCAAGCCGCGCGCGTCGCACGCGTATCCGGCGCGGTTCGGAATGCCCGCAAGGAACGGCCAGAGCGCGGCATCGAAGCTGTTGGGGAAAAGGATGGCGAGATCGAATTTCCTGGCCCGCAACTCCGCGGCAATGCGCCGGCGGTCAGCAACGTAAGCCAGCGGGCCTCTGCCAAGGCGATACGGCAGGACTTCGTTGATCCAGGCCGCGCCGTCGAAGAAACTGGCCAGTTCCCGCTTGACAAGCACGGCCAGGTGCGCTTGTGGAAACGCGGCGCGGACGGCTCGTAGCGCGGGAAGACTCATGACGACGTCGCCGAGCCAGTTGACTTCCTTGACGAGGACGCGGGAGGGACTCATGGTGGGATACTAAACTGCAAGGCTCCAGGAACCACTGATAAACACAGACGGACTGACTGGGCCCTGTCTTATCCCAGTCAAGCTGCGTCCCCATCCCTGAGACGTGAATCGTGAAGCGTGCATAACGTCGCGAAGACGGCCCTGCATCTTACGTTCCACGTTTCACTTTTGCGCGGACGGCTTGGGCTGCGCTTTCTCCCATTCCTCCTGGCTCACCTTCTTCGTCTTGTGGATGAAGACGAAGCAGCCGCGCTTATTGCCCACCACGATGTCCGGCAGGCCGTCGCCATTGACATCGCCAACGACAACCTGGGTGCCCACCCCGGAATCGTTGTCCACCAGGTAGGGCACAAAGTCCACGCCTTCCTTGGTGCGGATCGTGCGAAACCAGTAGAGCACCGCCGGATCCTGCGGATTGGGATCGCCTTTTGGCCCATGCGCCCAATGGCGCTTGCCTACAACAAAGTCTATAACGCCGTCGCCGTCCATGTCCACCAATGCCAGAGCGTGCATCTGTGAGAAACAGACGCCGTATTTATTGTCCTCCGGCTTCTTCCCCGCGATAATGTGTTCCTTGAACTTGATCTCGTTGTTCTCCTTCACCTGTTGAAACCACGCCAAACCCCATTCGTGCGCGGAGAGCGAGGTGAGGACGTCATTCAGGCCGTCGCCATCAAAGTCACAGACAAGCATCTGTGCGCCGCCTTTGATGCCGTTCTGTATCCCCGCGCTGAAGCTCTGCGGATGCTTGACCCAAAGCTGCGTTGGATCGGCAGGCTGCTCCCACCACCCCGCCTCCTCGAGGTAATCCATCCTGCCGTCTCCGTTAATGTCGCCGAATCCCAAGCCGTGGGAGTACTTGTGCCACCCCCCCTTCGGCGAGATTGCGTGGAACTGCCAGGGCTTGGTCGCGTCGGCCCAATCCGCTTGCGCCCAGCCGAGTTGGCCCCCAGTAGTGCAAATGAGCTCCGGCTTCCCGTCGCCGTTAATATCGCCAAAGGTGGGGGATTCGTTATCCACCGTGTTGAACACCTGGTGTTTCACCCAGGGGCCGTCCTTGCCTTTGGGGTTCTCGTACCAGAAAGCGGGCGTCCCTGGCATTCCGATGATCAGGATGTCGGGATACTTGTCGCCATTGAAGTCGTAGACGAAGGTGAAGAAGTCGTCCGAATAGCTGGCCTTGTCAACTGCCTTGCCCGGCCGGTATTCGTGCTTCACTTTGAAGTCCGGCCCTTCGTACCAGTGAGGCCCGGCCACGATATCCATCTTGCCATCCTGGTTGAAGTCGCCGTAGTTCGCGCCTTCGCAGTAGAATTGCTCGGTCAGGGTGATCTTCTCGAACGAATGAAGAGCCAGCTCGCCAGCGGGCGCAGCCGCGCCTGCGAACAGCAAGACGGCAACAACAGCAATCCAGCGCGACATGGTGGTTCCTTTCTTGGGTGCCATGGCCGTGGCCAGGCTCCCGATGCATCGGGATTTGGCCCGGCTCCATTCGTGCCGGGCTGGACATCCAGATTGAATCTCCCTCTCAGCTTGCAGCCTTCACTGCCACGGATTCTGTATACACCGCGCCAAGCGCAAAAAAAAGCCGGACGGTCGCGGGCCCGTCCGGCTTCTGTTCTACGTCTCCAGGCGCGTACCCCAGCGCCCGGGCTTTTCGGTGATTAGAATGCCACCTGGAAATTGATGATGAAGTTGTCGTTCTTTACACCGCGCATGCCAAAAGCATCCTCCATGCGCCCACTGTGCGGATCGAGGACCACGTTGTAGCACGCCTGGATCTTAGCGTTGTGTCCCTTGATGTAGTAATTAATACCGCCCGTAAACACGCGCGTCTTGAAGAGCCAAGTGTCGCGAGTGGGGTTCTCCTGGGAGAAGCAGTTCACCACCCAAACGTTCTGCAGTTCCTCGTAGCGGAAGAGGAATTCCCACGGCTTCAGCCAAGACGGGGCACTGTCAGCCCAAATGCTGTCGCTGAGCTTGTACCCAGTCGAAGCGTACCAGCCCTGAACGCTGATCGGTTTCCCGCCGTCCTGAGCTGTACCGCCAATGCCAACGCCGCCTAGGAAGTCCGTCCCGCCGGCGCCAGTCATGTCAACCACCGTGGCCGGAGCTGCACGGTCATGGATGAACTGGTACTCACCGCGGAACCACCAGCCCTTGACCGGCCCACCTGGCTTGTAGCTGGCCCAACCTGCGTGTTTCATGGCCTTCGTCACCGTAATGTTCACGCCGTTGACCGGCTCCTCTAGCGGATCCCAGTGCCCGTCCTTGCCGTGCCTGCCGCCCATAAAGGAGTAGCCCAGCTCGATGCTCCCCCAGGTCTCGTTCTTCCACAGAGGACGAACCATCACTGCCGCCAAGATGTCCTTCTGGTCGTTGGTATCAGCGCGGTTCATGTTGGTCGCGAAGTACCCGCCTGCGGAATCAAAGACGCCCAGCCAGTACTGAAGCCTTTCATCCCACCACATGCCGTGCATCTGGAGCCCCAAGTCACGATCCTCGGAGAGCTGCCCGATCATGGACCGCTCGGCGAACTCCAGTTCAGTGCTCGATCGCGGGCCTTCCTCGCCAAACTGCGGCCGGAACTGTCCGATGGTGAAATCATGATGCGGAACCACGCCGTGGTAGTTGATGTAGGCGTCCTTCAAGAGCCGCGGCACCGCGCCGGCGCCAGTCTGCAACCTGCTCACGATTCCGGTATTGCCAAGGCCGCCGCCTGCGGCTGCGTCAATTTCCGGAGACACATTCGGGGCAGTCTTGAACATGTTGACCAAGCCGGTGTTGCCCTGGTTGTCCGGGAAGGTCGGGAAGCTGGTTGCTTCGCGCGCCGGATCAATGCGCACCACCGAAGTAATGTTCTCGTGGATGTCCATCGTGAACGTCAGCTCTGCCCGGCGAATCCGGAAGCTCGAATTGTCGCTTGCCGAATTGGTGTCTATGACGCCGGTGCCGTTGGGGTCATCGAACAGCGCCCTGTTGTCCTGCTGGTGGGCGGAGAACCAAATCTGCAGCAAGCCACCTATAGTCAGCTTGCCGCTCTTCGTTGTCACCGTGGCGCCCGGCCCATACTTGGTGGCCATGGCCGATTCCACGGAACTCTTCGGCATAGTCGCAGACGACCCCTGCAACTGCCTGCGCAACGAGTCAATCTCTTTCCGGAGCTGCTCTATCTCGGCCTGCGATGCGTCCACTGCTACCACGACGCCAACCGGTGCTACAAAAATCAGGGCCGCGAGGAGCGCTGCCACGATTCCTTGAGTGCGAGCCATCATTCCCTCCCCGTTACTTTCTCAACCATCTCAAGCTACCACAACGGCCCGCGCCGTTGATTGGCTTGAGAACTCCCGGACAAAGTCGTAAGCCCCAACTGGCCCAATCCAATCTAGCCAGTGGTCTTAACCTTTCGACGGTAGCAAGGGTTTTAACCGCCCGGATTCCCCTGTCAAGTGCGCAAACTGGAAAAAAAAAGATTTTTTTACTGAAGTTCTTTACCCCCCCTGCGTCGCTTGTTCCACGGGGCTGTTGCCCCTCCCAGCCCTGCCACCCGCCACTTGTCACCTCTCACCCGTCACTTGTCATTTTGGCGCCAACGCTGCCCAGCCCCAGTCAAAGTGGTCGCCGGTATCGTCATCGTCAGGCCCAAAATCCACCAGCAGCAGCAGCGTTTTCGCTGGCGGCAGGTCCAGCGCCACGGTCACTGCCGCATCCTTGCCTGTGAGCGGGGGCGATTTCCAGAGCTCCTTGCCATCCGCCAACACCCGCGCCACGACGCAGCCCCGGCCTTTGGTCTCCGCGTCAATCCCGCACACGCTGATGAACCGCCGCGGGGTGGCCGGCAGAGAAAACTCGAGTTCGGAACGCGAGTGCACCCCTATGCCCCGCTCGCAGCTCAAGTCCTTTATTCTGATGCACCCGCCGTCAACCGAAGCATCCATCCGCGCGGGAAACTCGGAATCGAACATCGGGATGTGCAGCGCTTTCACCGGCGTCTGGGCCGAGAGCCACACCGCGCCTGAGCCTTCCGCGCCGGAATGGAACAGCACGGCCAGCATACCCCGCTCGATCTGCTTTGCGCCCATGTAGCTGGTGTGCAGCGTAAGCGATTTCTCGTCGAGATTGGCCACGCGCCCCCGCAACAGGTCGCCGCTCTTCAGACGGACGAGCACTTCCGGACCCAGGCGCGCATCCTCCGGGGAGGGCGCGGTGGCGGCCGCAGGCGGTGTCTCCATCTCGATCATGCGCACGAACTGGCGACCGACCGATTCCACGCCTTTGCTCTTCGTAGCCAGCAGGATCTGGTCCGCGCCCACCCGCATGACCCGCTCGGCCAGCAGTTCGTCCAGCCCCGCGAAACGCACCCGGCAACGTTTGCCGGGTTGGAGCAGCGCCCCAGGCGTGCCCAGCGTCGCAGCCACCAAAGACGAATAGCGCGCCAATTCAGGCATGTTTTCCGCCTGGCCTGGCGGGAGCGGGCTGAATGCACCGGCTACCTCGTCGCGCTTGAGCTTCAGCGGCCCGAAGGCATTGCTGCCCACCTCGGCCACATCCCCTATGATGCTGCTTAGAGAACCGGAGAGCAGCGAGCCGCCCCGGATGAAGACCCCGGCCGGCATCCGCGCGGGGGGCGCCTCCTGCGAGAAACGCACCACCAGGATGTCCCGCACCGAGGCCGGCGCGTCGCCGACTTTCCAGGCCCCGTTACTGACCGAGACGTGCGCCTCCCGCCTCTGGCCCTTGGTCGTGAGCACATCCTCCGCCGCCCGCAACGAGGCAAGTCCAAGGCACATGACCCCCAGAAACAACCCGATTCTCATCCTCACATCCGTGTGCAACATGGAAAAGAGTCTACACTGCCCCCTGTGGGCAGCCAAACGCAGAACGAGCATTGGTTGGCCAGCCGGGTGTGTGTCGCTGAGCGCAGTGCGAGCTTTACTTGTCCTTCACCCAAACTATGGACCCGCCGCCGCGGTTCAGCCGGGCGTAGTTGGGTATGGCGGCGAACCCTGTGCCGTTGGTGAAGGCGCCCTTAATGACCATCACGCCGCCCAGCAGGTTGCCGTTCCATTCCGCGGACAAGGGGGCGGACGGGCTGAGCACCGCGTCGAGAGGCTGATCCACGCTTTCGAAGTTGTAGATGAGCGGCCCGTAGCGCAAGGCGACGCGGCCCTCCAGCCCGGCGATATGGCTGTCGGCTGCGATGCGCTGGACCTTCATGGGGAATACCACGTCTATTTTGTCGCCAGGCTTCCAGTCCCGGGTTACGACAGCATAGCCCTGCTCAATGGCAGGCGGTACGGGCGTCCCGTTGACCGCGATTGAGGTGAGTTCGCCGCAAGCGGGGGTGCTGGTGTAAAGCCCGCTGGTCTGGCGATTCGGCACGCGGATTCTGACGGCAAAGCGCTTCTCCGCGGAGGGGTTGAGGGTAATCGCCACGTTGCCGCTCCACGGGTAATCGGTCGTCTGCACGACTTCAACGCCGGTGCCAGCGACATTGGCCACCTTCACGGTACTGCCCACGAAGAGATTCACATACAGACTGTCGGGACTCCTGGAGTACAGCCAGGTGGGGAGTTGCAGGATGGTCCTGGGAATATTGCCCACGCAACAGGGGCAGCCATGCCAAAGGTAGCGTTTCTCGCTGGAATCCAGGGGGTTGGTGTACGTGAAGTTTTTCGCGTCCAGGTCCACTGAGCCCAGTATGGCGTTGTAGAGCGTCTCTTCGTAAAGGTCCGCGTAGCGCGCTTCGTGCCAGGCGAGCTGCATCTTATGCTGAAAGAACAACTCGCCGCAGTCGGCGCAGGATTCGCAGTACGCGCCATTGGGCAGCGAGTACTCCTTGCCGAAGCCTTCGGACGTTTCGCCGCTGCCCACGCCGCCGGTGACGTAGTACTTGCGGTTGACGATGCTGTGCCACAACGATCTCGCGGCGCTGTGGTAGTCCGCCTCGCCGGTTTCCATGGCGATATCGGCCAGGCCCGAGTAGCAGTAGACCGCGCGCACCGCATGGCCCACGGCTTCGTATTGCCTGGTGATCGGCAGATGGCTCTGGTCGTATTCTTCGCCGTTCTTGCGGCTATCCATCAGGAACCGCGCGAGCGCGACATACTTGCGCCCCAGGCCCGCGCCTTCCTTGTCCTCGACAAGCCGCGCCAGCCGCACCAGGGACTGTTCCAACTCCTCATGTCCTTCGTACCATGCCCGCTTGGGCGCGGGGCCGATGTTGTTGCACCAGCAGTCGGCCAGGCGTTTTGCCGCGTCCCACAGCCGGGTGTCCTTGCCGCCGGTCAGCAGATAGTGTGCGATGGCCGCATCCATGAAGTACCCTGCGCTGTAGCCTTCATGGTCGTGCCTATTGGTCCAGCGCTTGACGCCGTTGATGGTATACATCGTCTGGATGTAGCCGTCCGGCTCCTGGGCACTGAGGATTTTGGGAATCCAATCCTCAAGCGTCTTGCTCAGAGCCGCTTGCGCATCGAGAATCTCGCGGTCCTCCTGCGCGTTGACGGTGAGCGCCAGGCAGATTGATTCCAGGGTGTTGTACACCCAGGCATTGGCAAAAACCGCGCCCGTGTGTTTGGCGGGGCGCCCGGCCAGCTTGTTCGCGGCCTGAACGAAGTTCTCGATTCCGCCCTCACGCAACTGCGGGTCGTCTATTTTCCGGATGCAGTGCGGAATCCAGTTGACGATGAGGTTCTTGACGCGCGGGTTCCAGAACCGGCTGCTGAGCGTGTAGGGGGTCGTCCAGACCGGCTGGAGATGTTCCGCGGGCGGCGGCGCGTCAACCGTGACGCGGACAGCATCCGAGGCGCTGAATTGGCCGTCATTCGCGGTCAGTTTCAGCACGTAGGCGCCGGGGGCGGAGAATTGAGCGGAGCTGCTGGCCGCCTCGGGCGCACCGAAGGTCACGTCGCCCGGACCGCTCTCTTTGCTCCAGCGGACGGTGGGCGCAGGTTTCACCTTGCCGTCGTCCCTGACCTTGCCTTCGAGGTACGTTTGCCCGGGGAGCACAGCTACTCTGTCCACGCCGGCCACAACCACTGGCGGGAAATTGGGGGATTTCCCGCTGTCGTAGACTCGCCACGCCAGAATGCCCGTCGAGAACTTTTCGTTCGAATCGAGCTCCAGCTTGAGCCTCAATGTGGTCACTTCGGAGAACGTCGTCGTGTTGAACTGGTTCTTGGCCAGGCCGAGGCCGCTGGCATTGCTTACTGGAGCAAAGGCGTTTCCGTCCCAGTACAGCAGCCGGCACGCTTTGGGCAGGCGCACGCCGCGGGCGTCGTCAAACCAGTAGACGTCTATTTTGCGGGTTGAGATCGGCTGGCTCCACTCATACTGCACCCATTGCGTGCCGGAGCGCGGCCAGTTGCCATACGCCCCATGGCTCTTGTCGTCCGAATGCTTCGGCGTCCAGCCGGAATTGAGCGCCTTGATCGTCTCATGTCCCGAGACATAAGATGTGGATGATGCCGCCACGAGGGCCAGGTCCGCCTCCGGCGCCGCGCCAGCGGGTGCTGGCTGTTCCCCGGCATAGGCCACGGCAGCCCAGGCCAGAAGAACAGCGGGGATTTTGGATTGAACTGTCATGTTGCTCCCTCGATTCCCTTCCGTTTTCTTGCTGCGTTCTTCACTGTTTCTGCTGCATTCTTTCACTGATTCTACCGCGTCTTTCGGCGTGGTTCAACAGGGCAATCAAGGAGGTGGCGGCCCAACGCGCCGCGAACGCCCTCGAGGCGTCAGGCCGGTCAGACCTGTAGGACCTATCGGACGGGCCGGACTTGAGGGGGCAACCCAGGCGAGCCAGTTTGGTTGCAGCAGCGTTGGACGATATGGACAGAGTGGACGATATGGACACAAAGGACGATATGGACAGTACGTGGCCAATGTCGTGGCTGCACGGATGAGTTCGCGCCAAACTGCCGGCGCGAACACATCCGTGGCACAAACTGAAGGGCGCAAGGGGCGATTGCTTTCGCCCTGCATTTCCGG
>Ga0315279_10004477_pt1 | contig 18718 bp, 14 predicted proteins | sample YL17G06_20_MG_FD_203694 | JGI IMG/M metagenome (GOLD analysis project Ga0315279, IMG submission 203694) | Sediment microbial communities from Yellowstone Lake, YNP, Wyoming, USA - YL17G06_20 | ecosystem: Environmental > Aquatic > Freshwater > Lake > Sediment | place: USA: Wyoming | collected... | reverse complement strand
CTGACAATACAGGAGGAACATATCATCTCTTATGCACAGGACTCATAGACCACATCACAATCGACAATCCATATAAAGCTCGCAATTATGCTCTAGGCATTTCTAGCCAATGGGCTTACGGCATCGGCGTTTTTGGTTGGAATTGGAATTGGCAACCACTCGCAGACTTGCTTGGAAAGTTTGACAATCCCGCCGTCGGGGATACAGTTGTTTACATTGAAGACAACACCTTCAGCAACTGCCGCTATGCCGTAACTTCTAACATGGGAGGCTACTATGTAGTCCGATACAACACTGTGAACATTAGCCCTACTTATGGCAGTTGGCTTAAAGCCGCATTTGACGTACATGAAGGTTCTGCACCTAGTATGGGAGGACGAGGTCTCGAAGCATACAACAACACCATTTTGGGCGCTCATGTGGGAAATGAAGGCTTCAAGTTGCGATGCGGAAGCGGCGTAATCTTCAACAACACCATTAACGAATTAATCAGCGGAGTGTACTTGTACAAGATAGGTGACGGCGTTTATCACACGGTTTCAGACTTATACATTTGGGATAATACTTACGCTGAAGTGGACTATCAACTGAGCAAGGATTCGTACTATGTTGAAAACACGCATTACTGGTTAAGCGCATATTCTGGATACACGCCCTACATATATCCTCATCCACTCGCCGCAGGCACGTCTGGCTACACCAACGACACAGTTTCTTTTGCAGAAGGAACTTACCTTGTAACTGTTCCTGCACAAGTATCAAGTGGCGGAAACAATTATAACTTCAGCAAATGGCAAGATGACTCCACGAATGTCACACTTACCGTGAGCCTCACAGCAAACACGACGATCACGGCAACTTACACTGTTTACGTTGAAGACACTTCTGGCGTGGTTGGAGTAGTTGGAGTAACAGGAACCTACGGGTACGCCGCTGTTGAGTATGCGGTTCAAAGAAAAACTTTCTATGCAAACGGACGGTTCTGGGTATTCTACTTTAACGGCACCATATCCGCCAACAATACAGTGTATGCAACTTCAACAGATGGTTTGTCATGGTCATCATCTGTAAATATGACGAATAGAACGTGCGGTGCTGGCTGGCAATTTGCAGTCACTTTCAACGGAACCATTCTGTCTTACGCATTAAGCACAGGCACAAACGGCGACCCACTGTACTATAGGGCTGGAACCCCAAACTCTGACGGAACAATAACATGGCTGGACGCAGAACAGAACGCGACTACAGGCGAAAGCAACACGGGTCACTTGTGGCCAACGATTGCAATAGACAGTGGCGGCTATCCTTGGATTGCGTATGCCAGAAAAAACGTTACTGAAAACACTCGATACGCTTACATAACTAAGTCATCGACCAATACTGGAACATGGACAACAGCATCGGGATTTCCGCATCAGCTATCGTCAGAGAATTATACTTGCATACAGGTTTTAGTGGTGCCACTGACAAACCAGAAAGTTTTGGCAATCGCAAGCAATGCACATACGCCAATCAAATCTTTCCAATGGAACGGTTCTTCATGGGGAACACAACAGAACACAACAAGTTCTATTGCAGACGTGTCGATATTTTTCTCTGCCGTTAACCAAGGCGACGATGTTCATCTTGCTTTTGTCAAAAATTCAACTTACGACCTTGTATATGCAAAGTACAACTATTCTTCAGATTTGTGGGGAACAGAAACAACAGTTCAGTCAGCCGTCACAAATACTACGAGTCCAGTTCTAAGCATTGACACTTCAACCAATGACCTCTACTGTTTTTGGGCTGGCTCGCCAGAAACCAACGCAATTTATTACAAGAGATATAACGGAACAAATTGGGTTTTCGCTTCAGACTCTAACCCGTGGATAACTGAAACTGCATTGGCAGGATACTATAAGTATGATGGCCTCTCTGGGTTCTATCAAACCTACGACCACAAAATAGGTCTTGCGTACACAAATGGAACGACTGTTTATTATGTGAAATTCAAATATTTCAACATAACCGCACCTGAAGTTACGGTGATAGTCACCTATCCAGCAAACACTACCTACACAACCTCAACTATCTCAGTTGAAATTTGGGCGAGTGGCGGCATAATAGACACGATATGGTGGAACTGCAAGAACGGCACAAGCTGGATTTACGGCACAAACCAGACATACACGGTTCCGACGAGCATGACGGGATTCGTTAACGGCACCAGCTACACTTTCTATGCTTGGGCAAACAACACGCTTGGCACAATAGGCTACAGCACGGTCATGTTCACCGTTCTTATTCCAGCAACTCCACCGCCACCACCGCCAAGTGGCGAACGCAAAACAACAATTTGGGTATGGCCACAATTCATCAACACAACTGCTGAAGCAGACGAGTTTATTTCATGGTGTCTTGACCACTACATAAGCCAAATTGCAATAGCTGGCGAGATTTCAGACGAAAACCGTTCATATCTCGCTTCATTCGGCCTCGACGTTTTCCAAACTGTCGTCTGCACACTAAACCCACCACCTGATTACAACTATAGTGACTACATGAGCGACATTCTTGTTGACTACGGAAACTATTCAGGAATCATTCTTAACGACGAAAACTATTTGTGGTACAAAGCGCGCCAGAACAACCTAACTCAGCAAGAAGCACTCGAAAACTATCAATCCTTCATAAGCTACGCCGAAGCGATCCTAACTCCATATTACGGAGCAGATAACGTTAGAAACATTATGCCCATCTGGGCTGACGACGTAAACTATACGCTGATGCAACAGGTCAACGTAACATCATCGGTTTTCAGCTACTACTATCCGCCAGACCCAGTTATCCGATACTTCGGTAATTACGCTTGGTTTAACACGTCGGCTTCTGGGTGGGATGTCGCAAGCTTCTACCGACAATATGCGCCTAGCAATTATTATCAGTATGAAGGGTGGCTTTGGATTCCAAGCGCAACATCAGACTATCCAACCGATTCAGTATTAAAGACTTTCAACGGAATCTTGAGTCTAAACCAGAGTTATGCGACTCAAAACATACAAGTTTATGGTTACGACACCATCGCAAATAACACTAAATACTCTAAGCTACTGAAGTATCTGTGTAAGATGTGGCTTGAAGGAGTTTCCAACCCGATACTTTCAGATGCCGTTTACACTTACAACTGGACAGAAACGTACTGGCAAGAACTCTTCAATTTGTTACCAGACAACCAGAGCACAATTACTTATGAAGGGTGGCAATTCACTCGGAGCAACAGCAATTTCACATACGCCGTTTCTGATGGGCAATTTATCCTGTTTTGGAATGGCTCCAACACAGCAGGATTCACAAATTTCTACATGCAAAGAGCCTTCACGTCTGAGTTGGACCTAAACATGACCTTGGAATTTACGCCTGTCGCTGGCATGATTGGCAAAAGCATAATAATAACGGAGGGACTCGCTACAGATTCACTTCAAGCTTATAGGTTTGGGTTCAGCGCGTTTACATTTGACTTGAACTTCGTATTTTTCAATGTCTCGCGCCTAGAAACGACAATCAATTTGGGTAAATGGACACCGAACTGTCCCTACACCATTCAGTTCAACATTGACATGGAAGGCTGCACCGTCAAAATAGAAAATTCAACATGGACATGGACCTACACGATTCCGTCAAGCGAATTCAGGTACAACAGCGTAAACACGCGAACTTTGCTAGTGCAAGGCACAATAGGCAATTTAACTGACACTGATGCTGTAGCGTGGACGATGGACTTTACAAACGCAAACAGTCTGACTCTTTGGAATCCGCCTTTTGAGTTTCTGAATTACACAGCCTATCACCAAGATGGATTCTACCTGTTTCTTGAAGATGGACTGTTAGCAAATTGGACATACAATCCCGTGGCGCTCTCTGCAAGCATGTACCTGTACGGAAGGAGCACATCTTATTTGATTCTAGGTTGTGACGAGCCTTCACTTGTGCAAGGGGATGTTTCAACCTATGCTTGGTCAAGTAACAAGTTGACAATAACAATTCTTGCGGGTTCCGCAACATTTGTTAGGATTCAATGGCAAGTGGAGTCACCGCCGCCGATTCTATTTCCTAAAGGCGGAAACTACTACTTCATAACTGGAACACGCACAACCAACAATGTTACTGGCTACAAGCTGAACTCTAACAGTGGGTTTGCCTTGTCAACCGTCACGCAAACAAACGCTGGAAACTGCTCCGTGTCCTACGCTTTCCAAATAAGCATAATCAAACGCAACGGCGCTCTCTTCGACGTGACTGGAATAACCGCAGTCATCACACGTCTAGACTTAGGAGAAGGATTCCAGAACGGCTACGCCTCAATAAGCTGCACCACTCTAGTCTTGGGCTACCAAGCATTAAGGGTAAGACTTTACATTCGTTTCGATGGTGGGGCATGGTATGCCTGTGGAGATTTTGTGACTGAGGTTCTTATTGAGAAGGCAATCGACACGTCAACGTGGAACTTCACGGTTTACACCAAGCGATCCTATGATGTTGGCACAAACGTTACGTCGGCACAGTTCATGTTTGGCGACCAATCGCACAACAGCAGAATCGGAAACGTGGCCTTCATTGACCCGTTAGCACAGGAAATCGCCTTGTGGATGCTTGAGAGTGGCAACATCATAGGTGGCATACTTTATCCGTTTATGCTTTACACTGGCGGCTTGATCTATGGGTTGGGCATAATGTTCGTTTCTGGCGTGTTGTACCTTAGACATAAAAAGTGGGAAACTATCCTAGTCTGCTTTCTCTTGTATGCGGGTGGGTCGGGGATTGGCTACTTGATTCCTGACGTTGCCTACCGCCTAGTCTACATTATCATCTGGTTCGTACTAACCATTGTCTTGTATAGGGTGTTCCGTTGACCGTGAAAACGAAGCGTGAAGTTGAACGTGACTTGTGCAGGGCAGCGTTGCCCATGCTCGAATTGCCGCCTAGCACGACAAGGGAAGGAAACACGCTTTACCAGCATGTGAAAAGGCAACTGGAAAAACAGGTTGCCCAGAACCCTTTGGGCTTCCGCGACTTCTGGCTTCATTACGATGCGAGCCAGCAGGAGCTACTGAAGGCTTTGGATCAGCCGTGTCTAGGATGGTTCCTAAGAAAGAAGAAAGACAGAGTTTAAAATTGGTACATGTAGATTTTGTCTTTCGAATCCTCAAACGTTGGCTTCAAAAAGTCGATCCTGTGCTCCACGCTGATAAGCCTCGCGCCTTGCTTCATTTCTTTCTGTGCCTTCACGCCCAAACTCTGCATGAGCTTCGGAGCCAAATAACAGTACACCACATCAGCCTGCGAAAGGTCAGCGTTCAGCAAGTTCTCTTTTCTTATGGCCACGTCTAAAACGGTGTCGCTGGTAAACATTTTCTTTTTGATTTGCTGCGTGATCCAATACGCTTTTGCAGGGTCAACCTCGTAGCCCACAACATTCGCTCCAGTCTTGGCGGCTTCAAACATTATCCGTCCGTAACCCGCGCCCAAGTCAAGCACATTCATTTTGCCGTTGAGGTTGCCCATCTTGATGATTTTCTTTAGTTTCCGTGTGGGCAACCGTTGGTATGATGCGCCGTAGATTGCGCCGTTGAAAAGTGCGATTAGCAGAATGATTCCGACTGCAAAGTAGATTATGAGCAACGTAAGGTCTGGCATGGTTAATAGTCTAGCGGTTCCACATTTAAAGGTTTAGAAAAAGGGGGAGGATTAGCTGAGTGCGGTTATGAACGTCAAGATCACAAGTATCGCCAGTATGAAGATTATGTCGGTCAGGATTATGCTTACCGCGATTTTTGCGTCTATGTCCATTTTGACGAAGGCAATGACCGTGATGACGAGAGGCACAAGTCCAATTAGTCCTAGGGCAATGTAGAAGTACGGCAGTATCGTGCGGATGTCGCTGTATCCAGTCGGAACCAAATCGTATTCTATGCCAGCGATTTTTGTTGGTGTCGCGGCAACGTCAAGCCACAACTGCACTTTCAACGCTGTAGTGTCCGTCTTGTTCAAGTACCAATCTATCTTTAAGTAGTCGGTTGTTTCCAGCGCATAGGCACTCACGAAACTGTATGTTCCCGTGTAGCTGGCGTTGCTTGCCGTTAGAAGGTCCGTTGAGGCTTTGAACGCGTGTTCTTCCATCGCGTCTCCAGTCGAATTGACAATGTAAATGGAAACTAGAAGCCTAGTTTTCTGAGTCACGTTAGCCACGGCGTAGTACGTGAAGGTCCATGTTGTGTCTTTCAAAGTTTTGATGGTGCTGTTTATGCCTGCTAACTCTATGGCTGAACTGTTGCCTAACGTGACAACGCCGCTGTCGATTCCCTGATAGGTTAAGACGGCAGATGGTCCGTCACACGCCGTTGCCTTCAGCGACTTGTATGGTATAGAATCTATGGTTGTAGTTTCGCTGTGAGCGTATAATGTTACTGATCCGCTGTCCTGATACGCATAGCAACTCATTACGGAAAACATCAGCACTAAGCAAACCGTGAAAGCCGAGATTAATGCGGTTCTGTTTCTGGTTTTCATGGCATCTCAACTTTTGCTTCTGTTCTTCAAAAAGGGGAGAAAGGATGAAAGGTTTGGTTTGGGGTTGCCTAGGCTGGCCCGCCGAGTTGTCCGAAGAGTCCTGCGAAGACAAGTATGACCATCACTAGAGGTGTCAGCGCGAGTAGGCCAATGGCAATCCAGATGTAGGCGATGAACAGGTCCCAGTTGGTGGCTGCGTCGCCAACCAACGCTTCTGAGTCGTTCGCGTGGGCAATCAGCGCGGAGATTACTATGAAGCCGACGAGGAAGACGGCTATCATCCAAATAAAGCCTATGAGCATGCCAGTTATCGCTTTCATTGTGTTTTATCACCTCTATTACAGCAATGTTAAACGTAAGAATGTTGGAAGGTATCAAGATAAAAAGGTAGTGAATGAATCTTGACAAGCCGTGAAGGACAACAAATTTTAATAATAGTGCCTAATCATTATAGGTTATGGTTTCAGAATTTGAAATAATCCAGTGGATAACGTTGTACGCAACCGCCATATTTTTCAGCAGCGTAGCCCTCACAAGAGAAACCATGCTCACAAGCCTAATGACTTCGTTGCTATGGGTGGTTGTTGCCCTCTTCAACTTCATCCTTGCGCCTACCATGCTGGGCATAGCCTTAAGCTGGATCATGGGGTTGCTAGGCTTCATTTTCGCTGGGGTCTTCATGTTTGGGCTAGTCAGCCAATTCTACGATAGCAAATACAGACGGTTTGAGACGGGACCAGCATGAGCAGCAGTAGCGACATGACTAAAGCCATTTCGATGCAACTTGCTAACCAGCCTAGTCCGCCGAGCGACCCGAACCTTGACATGATGTTGCAGTCGCTGATGATTGACGACACAAACGTGAAACTGATTTTGAAAGGCGAAATTCAGGAGCCGCTGAACCGTTTTCGGGAGCTGCTTCAAAGCTTGAGTCCGACCATAGTTGAATGTTTCAAAACCAAGACTATCAACACCGTCCAAGGCAATGAGCTGATTGCTTTATTGTTGGAGTTGAAGCCTGTTCTTGAAGCTATCGAGAAACGGCTTGGACGCTACTATCACAACGTGCCATATCTGCTTTTGCTGTCGCCTCTGGTGCGGTTGGGCAACTTGGATAAGAAGGAAGTTGATGGGCTGTGCCGTAAGGTGGGCATAATGATTGGCCGCGACAAGCTCATGGCAGTAGGCGACGAATCTAGTTTTGAAAACCTGAACTTTTACGATGCGCTTTACACGCTTATCTTTATGGCGTTGCATGAGAGTGAAGAAGGGTGGAAGATGAGGGCTGTGACGGAAGAGAAGAGGACTGTGCAAACCGTGATTCATGACACGACTGGACAGCAAAGGAAGAAACGTTTCGGAATTTTCTAGTTGTGAAAAGGCTTATTAACTAACTCTCTTACTCTGTTTGTCAGATAGTAAATGAAGTCAGTGAATGTTGTGTTTGAAGACGCGGAGTTTGAGGCTCTCTTGAAGATGAAGGGAACACGGTCTTGGCACGATTTTATACTCTCGCTTAAAGAGGCAAAAACATGAGATCATTTCTAGTTGTATATGCGAAGATGGGACTCTTTTGGTTCCATTTGATAGCTACAGAAATCATTCAGGCTGATACATTGACTGAAGCTAATACACAAGCGAAGAAAACCGCAAGTGAAAATGGCTGGAAGGTCGATGGTATAAAAGAAAAGGTGAAGGCTGATGTTTGATCCTTTAGACCTTTTCTGGCAAGCCCTAGCAGGCAACTGGGTAGCATGGTTCGCCATAATCCTCTGTGCCCTAGCATTGGGTATGCTTGTTTTCCTAATCATCTTGTGGCTGAAGCTTCCGCAGTTTGCTAAGGCAGCCTTCATCAACAACACCGTAGGCGGAAACAAGCCGACGATTGCACAGTGCTACGAAAACAAGAGAGTAGTATTTACCAATCCTAAACTGTACCGAAGCGGATTAGCCTATGATAAGCGTGCAGGGTGGTTTCTGTTTCCTAAAGCGTGGGCTACGTCTGACGTTGACCTCAGCGATAAAGAACGGCAGCTTTTGGGCGCTGTCTACACGATTGACGGAACACAATCTGCTTTCTACTTGAACCTTAGCGTTCAAGCATCCGTTTCGAACCCTGAGTTACTCGCGTTGTTTGAGCATGAAACGCAAATTAAAGCATTGGCTGATCCTAACGCGCCTTTGCGGGTTAAGACGGACTATTTCCGTCAAGCATTAAGCTTGATTAAGGATGAGTATGTGCAGATTCGGCCTATGCATTTGAGTTTGCCCATTGACATTAAAGGGTTAAAAACCATGTTGCCGAAGGCTTTGCCTCAAAGCGAAATGGCCGAGCAGGAGAATCGGATTAGAGATGATTTGCGAAGGGAGAAGCAGGGTTTGAATTTGCAGGTTGTGATAGTTATTCTTGGGGTAATCAGCGTTGTCGTTGGCATAGTTGGGTTGCTGAAACTGCTCAACGTGTTCTAGCTGTTTCCGACGTTCCATAGCCATTGCACTCCCAACGTTGAAGCAAAGATGAACGCTGTGCCAACCCAAAACAATATTCTATAGTGCTGATAGTCTGTGCGTGTCCAAAAGTATAGGCCGAGCACGCCTAGAAAGTAGAGGAAGAATGCTGGGCCTGTGAGCATGACTAGCTGTGGGTTGCCAACCGTTTGGGCTGAGTGGTTCTGGAATAGCGTGATCAATGCAGGAAAGCCTGAAACTAGAAGCAATGTTGCCAACATTATGAAGCATTCGGACAGTTGTTTTCTGAGGCGATACAACGTTTTGAGAAACTGAACCAACACAACTCTTAAATTTCGACTATGTAATATAAGCTTTGTTAGGAAGCGTAGAGTTGAGAGCTAAAGTATTCGTTGCTTTTTCAATCGTTCTGTTTATGGTTGCCTCTCTGTTTCTTGGAGCTGTCAAGGTTGGACACGCCACACCTATAACGGTTACAACAACATTCACAAGCCAAACCTACGACGGACACATAAGCTATTATACCCTAAATTATAACACGACAAGAGACTCGCTTGGCGGTTCAGCTCCAATAGACACTACAACAAGCCTTTCAACAGGTCAAAACTTTTTATCCTCAAATTATTGGATTTGGCGGGCATTCCTTTATTTTGACACTTCACTTATTCCTGACAACACTACGGTCACAGAAGTAAAACTTAGTTTACGGTTGTCATGTGGCTACTATGGACCCTCTTTTAATGTCACAGTCCAAAATGGGCAGCCTACTTATCCTCATACACCAATGCAAGGCTACCCTGACTATAATCGTGCTTATTATAGTGGTAATGGAGGCTCGGAAAACGTAACTATCTTTGACGGTGGCGAATATCACAACATTACTTTTTCTGAAGCGGGGATAGTATGGATAAACGATGAGGGAACCACAAAACTGTGTTTAAGAAGCCAACGTGATATTGATGGTAATACGCCAACGGTGTATGAACGTGCCGATTTTTGGGCTGCTGAACGAGGCGAAGCTTACAGTCCTAAACTCTATGTGACGTATGAAGTTGAAGGCTACCACTACGTTGTGCATGGGCCTTACCTAGAAGATAACGGACTAGCCTATAACGGAATCGTCAACGTGACAATCGCCTTCCAAAACGTCGACCCGATAAGCTTCGCGTTGAACGGCTCTAGCGGAACGGCTGAAACATACGACTTTAACAGCACAGACCAAGCAACACTGATGAACTGGAACATAACAACGGATTACGCGCATACTAGAGTTTACGCTTTCAGAAGCGGCAGTTTCGATGAGGTTTGGCTCTACGTTCCCAACCTAGCCAACGTGGTAGCCCAATACACTATCACGGTCATAGACTTCGCTGGACTAACAAACGCCACCGTGGAAACTGACAAGAACGTTCTAGGCTACAACCGAGTCATAGAACGACAAAACTTTGACGCTTACAACGGCATGGCCTTCTGGCTAACCATGTACAGCCAATACTCGCTGAAAGTCGTTAGCGATCAAGGAACATTCACTTGGAGTTTAACGGCTGACGGCGTACAATCTAAAACTTTCATTGTAAGTGCCGACATGATTCCCTATGAGTATTCAGGCGAAAACGCCACGGTCACATGTACTAGAAACGCGACTTTGATCAGCGTTTACTATTCCGAGTCTAGAACCACATGGGTAAACACAACGGTCTATCTTCATAGTTCCTCTGGCTACACGTACGTGACGCATCAGCTTGATTCTGGAACCACACAGAACTACACAGTCGCCATAAGCGCAACGTCTGACTACCTAGTGTCTGTAACCGCGTTTCAGAACGGACAAGCCTTGACGTGGCAGTTCGCACTGCCCAAACCAGCAGTCACAACCAACATTTGGACGGGCATATTCGAAATGTTCGGAGTGTGGCCTTTCAACCCTGCCAACGCGGTTGGAATGTTCATAGTCTTACTGTTCTTCTGTGTGGGTAGCTGGGCAGACACCGAGTTCTTCTTAGGCGCGGGAATCCTAATCGCTGCTGTGCTAACTTATCTGGGCTGGGTAACGTTTCCTTGGCTGGGCATAAGCACAGCCCTAATGATAGTGTTCTTGATGTACATTCACAAGGGCAAACAGGAGGTCCGTGAACTTTGAAGGCATGGAGTGTTATCCTGTTTTTCTTGTGCCTAAACGCTTCAGGAATCATTATCGGCGCGCTCGTCGACCAGAACGTGTTGATGGGAGATACGAGTGCCATGCCCTTCGCCGCCTCAGACGTTGCTAGCAAGTTCAGTCTCACCGCTTTCAACTTTAGCTCTGACAGCGTGATTTATGGAGCCGTGTTTTTTGGGTTGGGAGCAATAATGGCTTTGTTCACTAAGCAGGGAATCTACGCGGTCTACGGCTTGGTGATCGGGGTTGTTGCGGCGTTTTCTGGGCTTGCACAGTGGATACTGGGCGGCGTGGGCAAAATGATTGAACTTCTAGTTTTGGGTACTGGACTGGAAGTGTTTCATTTAGGCTTGATCTTTAACGGGTTCATGTTGGCTTTCTTCTTTTTCTGGCTGGCTGGAATCTTGACTCAGAGGCAGGAAATGACTTGAAAGTTCCTCCGCTGGTTCATAAGATAAAGGCTTTAATACGTCCTCATAGGAAGAGAAGAAAGAAATGAAACCGAGGAAGTAGGGGGTGAAAAGAATGGATAAAAGCGGAAAAGCAATCGTGATACTTTTCACAGTCTTCTTAAGCGTGTGTCTTGTTGGTGCGCTCGCCATGCAGGAATACCATTATAGGGACACGGCGTTGACGATTGACATTGCCACGCACAGCTTCCACATAAATGCTCATGTAGACCGAGCTGACGGTTCTGTTGTGAACTTAGGCTATCACGCGGGATCGTTGACGACGGTTGGCAAAAACTTTATTGAAGGCGTACTAGGCGACGACACATTCGCAAACGCTACGCACTACATTCAATATGGCTGTTTAAGCAACTCGACAGACGTGTTCAGCGCGGCTTGGATAAACATTCCAGTCGAAATAGCTACGGGCGGTCTTGAAAGGGCTGAAATGACATATGCTTCGACAGGCAACGGCGTGTGGACTTTGACGTATCAGTGGACGGCTACGGCTACGAATACTGATGTTCAGCGTGTAGGGTTCTGTTGGGACAGCGTTGCTGGGGATGGTAGTTTGGCGTGGGCTGACACTTTCACGCCTGTAACGTTGAACTCTGGAGATAAATTGACAGTTACAGGTACGACGACTGTTACGTAGGAGTGCTGTGATGAAGAGGGTTCGCTTCATTTCTCTAGTTTTCTTAATCGTTTTGCTAGTTAACCAACTCACCATTTTACAGTTTGGTTTTCCACAAATAGCTTTTGCTGATGGAGTCAACAAGCCAAACACACATGTTTTTAGTAACCCCAGAATCGCCAACAAGACATACTACGCTACAAGCTATAACGTGGTAGGCTCCACAACCTTCGTTTCAGGCTCAATAGCAGACCTAAAAATAGACGACGGAGCATACATGACTTTCAGAAGCTACGCCACAGCAAACGGCACGGGAAGTTTAGGTTCTTCAGTTGCAAGCACAACAGGTTCTACAACAATTGAAAGTCAAATAGTCGGTAGTCTTTTCACTCCTTCAAGTTCGGGTTGGCTCACGAACATTATGGCGTATGTTGGTGTGACCACCACGGTTAAGCTTGGCGGGGCAGCCCTGTATCGTCACAGTGACCTTGCATGGATAGCCAACACAAGCGTCGTTAGTCTTGCGATAGCAACTTCATGGCGTACTTTCACTTTTGCACAACCCTATCCCGCAGTTATTTCAGGAACAGAGTATATTCTTGTTGTTTGGAGTGCTAGTGGAAATGGTAACGGTTTACTCTATTATGGGGATGGCGCAGCAAATCAAGGGCATATTGACCCGCAAACTTGGGGTGCATGGCCGAAACCGCTTGTTCCTACAACACATAACGCTTTTGTCTACGACATCAACGCTTCGATGATTGTGCCAAGCGAATACACGTGTGATGTCGAGTTTGTCGGAACATCTGACCTTGAAGATTGGGTTAGCCTATTCTGGGCAGTAAACAGTCGCTTCACAGCTTCAGATGTCATAACAACAATTCAACTTTATAACCACGTTGCAGGCAACTACCCAGCCAACGGTGACGGATTTGTCACATATAATGTAGGCACGATAAACCAGCCGAAAAACCAGACAATACTCGCCGCTCCAACCGCTTTTAGAAATAGTGTTGACTCTGTTTGGAAACTGAAGATTAAAGGGGTCAAAGCAACTAATTTGTCGTTTGACTTCCTAATAGACTTTCTCGACCCAACCGTAATCTTTACAACTGTTAGCGTGACAAGCGTTCACACTTGCCCGCTAGACACTCACACGTTTGTAATAGCTTACCATGACGAAACGAATGATGATTTCAGCTTTCAAATCTGGGACACGAATGGCACTCAGGTTTTGGCTGAAACTGATGTTGATCAAACAGCTGGAAGTGCTGCCTACACATGTATCGGTGTCAGTGCATTTAACAGCACAACATTTGTGGTTGGATGGTATGACCTACCCGACGCAGATGTTACATTCGCAGTTTATAATACAACTGGAGCATTGCTGTCTGGTCCAACAGACGCAGACGATGATGCAGGTTTTAGTTGTTATAGTGTACAAGTTTCGTGTTTCAATTCTACATATTTTGTTATAGGATGGTATGACAGAACAAGCTCAGATGCCACGTTCGCGGTGTATGATTCTTCATCAACCTCAATTACCGGACAAATTGACGTAGACACAAATGCAGGCTCTTACTGCTATAGTGTTTCCGTATCCACATTCAATTCCACGCATTTTGTTATCGGATGGTATGACGATGCAAGTGCCGATGCTTCATTTTCAATATGCGACAGTGCTGGAACGATTTTAAATGCAGCAATAGATGCAGACACGGATTGTGGTTTATCATCTTCTGTTTCTGTGAGCACGCTAAACTCCACACATTTTGTAATAGGATGGTATGATAAAACTGGTGACGCTATTACTTTTGCTGTGTATAGTGCAGCAACTTTGAAAACAGGTCCAACCGTTGTAGACGCCACTGCTGGTGTTTCTCAGTCGGTTCAAGTTTCAGCGTTGAACAGCACAGCCTTCATCATAAGCTGGTACGATGCTACGGACTTTGACTTGTCTTTTGCAACGTACCTGAGTGATGGTACAGTCGTTGCAGCTCTAACAGACATTGAAAGCTGGCCCACAACCATTAATGCACCGTTCAAGTATCAGTCTCCATGCAGCCAAGAAACAGGCACAGGAATCGAACTTTACGGTGACAACTGGATAATCGCCTACGCAAACACAACAACACAAGCAATATGGAAAGCCTTTACGCCTGCAGGCGCAGCGTGGGACGGAACAATACCAAGCGCAGGAGAAGAATATAGTCGTTCAGCAAGCCAAACCATAACGCTTTCATTAGTTGCGTCTAAACTGTTTGAAATCACAAGACCAGTCACACAAGCAATAAGCATAGCACTAAGCGGAACAAGGCTTTTTGACATAACAAGAATGGTAACTCAAGGAATCAGCTTCAACTTAGCAACAAGCAGAATTGCAAACTTCATTAGAGTTGCAACCCAAGCAATAACCACTTCATTTCAGACATCACGTTTAGGCGAATGGTTTAGGTCAGTTAGTCAATCAATAACTGCCGCTTTAACTGCGACTCGTTTGATAGACATAACCAGAACCACAGGTCTACTATTAGGAATTTCCGTCATTACATTAAGACTCGCACAGTTCGCCAGAGCTTCATCCCAAACGTTCAGCTTTGAATTCACAACAACTGGAATTGCAAACTTTGTTAGAAGTGCATCACAAGCTATAACTACCATCTTGAATGGTTCAAGGCTGGCGGAATGGATTAAAGCCGCAAACCAAACAATTTCCGTAACGCTCGTAAACACAAGACTAGCACAGTTTGTTAGAAGTGCATCGCAATCCATAGTTCTAAGCCTTGAGGGTGTTGGAGAGAAGATTGGGATTTACCTTCGAAACGTGCTCTTAACCATCACGGCCACGCTAAACACGAACCGCCTTACCGAAGCCACTCGGCAAGCAACCCAAACATTAAGCTTATCTCTTTCCACAAGTCGAGTTGCACAGTTTGTCGCGATTGCAGTCTTGACCATAACCACAGCGTTCAACGCGGACCACTTGATTGACATGTTTAGAAGTGCAAGCCAGTCCTTAAACTTCCTACTTAACGGCGAAAGACTAATCGAAGTTTCTAGGAGCGTAAGCCAAACCATAGCATTGACGTTTGAAACTCTAGGTGAAATGGTTGGCAACTACTTCCGAACCGCACTTCTGAATGTGGGCTTCACGTTTGCGACGCTAGCCGAAGTTCCTGCAGCTACGATCTTGCTGGCCTTGGCGATTGCTCTGATAGTGGTTGCTTGCGTGGTCACGTATGCCGTAGCCAAAACACAAACAACAGAAAAAGACTAGCCCATGTTCGTCGCACGAACAGCTCACAGCAAACTCTTAATGTGCTCCGTCAACACCCACTTAACATAGTCGATTGGCTCCATGTTCTTCGCACTCGCAAGCTTACCAAGCTTCTCGTAAACGTCCATGTCGTGAGCACGCTCAAACGTGACGCGCAACACAAGATACTTGCCGATTGGCGCGCCCCTCTTGCCCAAACCAGTTTCGAGCTTCTGAACTTCAGCCACATAAGCATCCCTACCGCTCGTTTCCAACACTTCCGCTAGACGCTGTTCTTGAACTTCGCCTGGCTTCAGCTTCGCCAACGTCAAAGCGTCCTTATAGAATATTTGGCCTTTCTCAACTGCTTTCTGCATGGGTAGCGTGAGTTCAAGAATCTTGGTCCACTCGCTCAACGTGCTTGCGCCGACCCCCAACTTCCTAGCCACGGCACGAAGACCCGCCATGTTGCTGTCGATCAGGTCCTGCATTTTTCTTGCGCGCAGCAACGGATTCATTTCTTGCCGTAGAATCGTAAGGTTCTCTATCAAGCTGTCTTCGCGGGCCTGTTCATCGGTCAAGTTGTCTATGAGCACATCCTGCCCAACCACGAAAGCTTTAGTGCCTACACTCGTCTTTGCCAAGAACCTTCTGCGCCCCACATAAACGCCAAAATCCTTACCTTCGGGTCTGGCTTTGAAGGGCTGAACAGTCTTGCCTCTCCGCAAATTCTCGATTAACAGCTTATCCTCTTCCGACTCGCCAAACGGCTCGTCAACCCGCACATTCAGCTTGCTTACGTGGAAGCGTTCTGACGGGATTCTGGCTCCGAAGCTTGGCAGCTCAACTGGTTTGGGTGGCTCGGCTGGTTTAGGCATAAATGCACCAATAACTCAATCGGGAGCTGGGCTAATATAAGGTTTGTTGTTTAATTGGTAGCGTAGGCAAACATGGCAATAGTAAACATCAAGATTTTGGAACGGTGAGTTAGCTTTATATACAAGTTCAGCGTATAGACTCTTGAAGGTGTTTGAAAATGAAAACTTGGCAGAAATTAATTGGTGTAGGTATAGCAACAGCCTTTGGAATTGCTAGTCTATTATCGGGTACTTCAGGATTTGTAATTGGTGGAATTGTATTTGCTACATGTGCGGCTGTGGTAGTTATACTATTTTGCATCCCAAAGGAGTAGGCTGGTGAAAAAAGAATGAACGCGGCGTTAAGACCTTACCAAAAGTCTTGCGTTAGAATTAATGAAACGCAAGCAACCTGTGAAGAGGGAGAGATAACAAGACAAGGATGCAATGAGGCTCATCCGTTGGTTTTCGCTTGGCTAGAGGCTAATGATGGAAAGAAAGGCAGATGGGTTCTTGTCTGCTTAGAATGTCAATGTTATGAGGAACTACCATAAGGAAAGGTGGTTTGAAATGGCTCAAGAAGTAGAAACCGACCTAAACAAGATGATTGAATCAGACCCCGCTTTTCGCCAGATCGTATCCCAAATCTTTCCGTCGATGCCGCGTTACCGATATTGGCAAGTCAAATTGAAAGCCTTGGAACCTCATGTGCGGAGGTCGCTAAACCGTAAGAAGCGACTGCACAAGAAAGACAATAGGCTGTTTGGGTTCACGGTTGAAACGCTCATGGAAAAATGCAGACCGCGATACTACGCTTTCATCTACCGAGTCAAGCAATTACCGAACAACTGTGAGAATTTGCATCTTGTTCGCAAGGTCGGGTTTGCGCGGAAGAAGAAGGCCAAGGAACGAGCCTATGAATGGTATTGTAAACGTGTTGAGCAGTTGAAAGCAAAAGGTATCGAGATAGTTTGAAATGAACGACCAAGAGTTAATAGGTGAATGGTTGGAAGAGTGTAGGACTCAATCAACCAAGCAGCTTTATGGCCAGAACATCAAGCTGTTCCAAGAATGGTATCAAAAGCCCTTAGAAACATTCCTAGGCCTAGATGCTAAAGCCATGCGTCACGAAGCCCTAAAGTTTCAGAGTTTCCTAGCTGAACGCACAACCAAAAGAAACGGTCTTATGACGGCGAACTCTATCATATCGGCGTTGACGGCTCTAGGCAGCTTCTGCACTTTCAACGATAAGACTCTGAACCTACGCGGAAAGAGACTTCGTACTCGGATTGACTTGTCAAGCCACGTTTTCACCAACGGCGAACTAAGCAGACTGTTCGACATCGGAAGCGTCGAGGAAAAAGCAATCCTATCAACGTTCTGTAGTCTTGGTTGGGAAGTGTCAAGCCTACTAGAGCTGAAAAGACCTTTCATTGAAAGCCTCTTGAAACAGGCCAAAGACGAAAAGAAGGACTTCATCTATTTTCAGAGCCAAAGACCAAAGACAGGCGCGTTAAGACTAGGCGTTCTGAATCCGCTCGCAATAGAGTGGCTGGGTAAGTGGCTTGAACAGTCAACGAGCGAGAGGCTTTTCAGGTTCACGACCAAGGAAGGAGTCAACGCCATGATCAAAAGGTTGGCGCGGGAAGCCCACATCGCCAAAACAGGAAGAATCCACACGCACTTGATCCGTAAGTGGGTTATGAGCGGCTTATCCAGAGCTGGCTTCAACGAGTTTCAGATCAAGTATCTTTTGGGCAAGGCGATTCCGCTTAGTGACTTGACTTATCTTCAGACGTTGCAGCAGGAGATAGAAACGAAGTATCCTAAAGCCTATGAGTATGTGAATATTAAGCCTGCTAAAGTCGTGACTGTTGTGGATGAGAATTTGATTCAGCAGTTGCGGAACGAAATAGACCTTTTGAAGCTTAAGCATAAGCAAGAGTTAGCTGAGAAGGACAAGATGATTATTCCGCTTAGTGAAAGTGATTGGATGGGCCTTAAAGAACTGCTTTCGCTGATGAAGCAAGGAAAGGTCACAGTCACGAAGTAGTTTTGTTTTTGTTGAAGGCTGGCCCGAAAACCCACTTGAACACCACGTACGCAACGGCTAAAAGAAGCAGGACTCCAACGATCCAGCCTGTAAGATATTCGGGGTTGAAACTCAAAGCTTTTCACCTCTCAATAGTTGCTTTTTGTGTGTCCAATCGTAGAGTTTCTTTAAAACAATTACTGATGTTGCGATAACGACTATTAGTATTAGTCCTCTTATTGCTGCTTCTTCGGAACTCAAGACTGTTTCCCTCCCAAAGTAGATTTTCTCAATCCTTGCTTTCGTTTAGACTT
>Ga0315279_10004476_pt1 | contig 18724 bp, 17 predicted proteins | sample YL17G06_20_MG_FD_203694 | JGI IMG/M metagenome (GOLD analysis project Ga0315279, IMG submission 203694) | Sediment microbial communities from Yellowstone Lake, YNP, Wyoming, USA - YL17G06_20 | ecosystem: Environmental > Aquatic > Freshwater > Lake > Sediment | place: USA: Wyoming | collected... | reverse complement strand
ATGCAGCGAAGAACGCTGGAAAAGAACTCGTTAAAACCGGAAGAATAAGCGAAGAAAATATGAAAACTGTAAGCCGAAACCTGGTCCCGCTGGAGACGTATGTGGAAATGACAAATAAGGGGTTCAAGCAAGTTCTCGAAAAACTCGGTCAAACCAGAGGTTCTCCCTGAGTTGAGGGAAAATTCCTTACCGTGAAAATTCAGAATCGCAGAATGAAACTTGCCTTCTTGAGTTGAACCGTCTTATGATCTTTACACTTGACATTTGGGGCAGACGAATACTTTGCCTCCGCCAAGGCTCAGCTCCTGTATAGGAGACCCACAGACTGGGCAGTTCTTTTTTCTCATGTTCGGACCCATCGCTGGAGTATACCTGCCTTGATTCTGATAGAAATCTAGAAATTGGTTTTTCCCGTTCAAACGTAATCTCTCTCGGAGGACAAGTTTAACAGCGTTGTACAGGGCTTTTTGTTCATTCAAGTTCAACTCAGAAGTTTTCCGCTTGGGATGTAGTTTGGCCCTGTATATTATATCTTGAAAAGCGCTGTTGCTCAGTCCCACCAAGACAGCGTCTTTTCCTACGAGCACGGGTTTGAGCGCCCGGTTATTGTCTGTCAAGATTTTCGAAAACCTCTCGAACGTGAAGTCCTCTTCTATTGGCAAGAGAATCTCAGCGTTGAAATCTCGTTTGAACATGTATGACTCCTTCAGTTCAGCATCCTTCAACACCCTCATACCTCCCATACTGGTGAATCTCACTGTCAACGCGGTTTTATCGCAGAAATCTATCCTTAAATGAAACTTCTCTGGAACCGTTGCTTCATGCGAGTGATAGAAAACCTCACCTCCGTACTCAGGGCTGAGAATGATGTTCATTCCCTCATCAAGTTTGACAAGTATGGAGTTGCCCCTAGAAATGACAGATTTGACTTCTCTGTTCACAAGTTGATCAAAGGCTTTAGTATCCTTGTTTATGAACCCAATTTTCTGCAATTTTTCGCAGTCTCGAAGACGATAACTCTTGATGCGTTTGCCCTTCAGCTCTTTGTTCATCTGTTCCGCAAGAATCTTTGCTTCTGGAAGTTCGATGCTCATCTCAAATCCTCCTTGGCACTCGTTTTTGTAACAAACCATGTTTAAATCGTTTATGCGCGGACAGGTGAAAGAGAAAAGGATTGCAGGATATTCGCCAAATAACTTGAAGCCAGAATTCCGAACCGCTCAGGCAGGGATGGCGTTCTTCAGTTCTTATTATGATGAAGCCTCAAAGGTTCGATTATCAGGGTGATTTGACGTTGTACCTGTTTTTCTCAGAGAAGAAATCAATCACTCTAGTCTTGGCAAGAAATCTCGCGCTGTGTTCTGCCTGGGCAGGGATGACGTATTCATCTCCGTTCTCAATGATTCTCTTTTCGCCATTGACCGTCAACTCCATCTTTCCTTGTACCATGAAACCCCATTGATCATAATCGTGACAATGCTCTGGCACGCGTACAGACGCTTTCATCTCGAAGAAAACCAACTGATGTCTCTCACCCTGCAATATCCACGCCCGAATGCCTTCAAACTTGATATCCGCCTCTGGCAATCGCGTTATGACTTCAGGATACTCTCGCACTGTTCGCCTTTTATCTACAACTTCATGGAAATCCATTGTCTTTCACCTACGTTGAACTCAAAAGTGTTGGTAAGAGACTATTTCCTCCAGCTTTTTTCGTGAAGGCTGCGGAGGCTCGACGTCCGCGTAACCGGTCTGAATCATGCAGGCTATCCTGTAAGCCAAAGGCACTCTCAGAGCCTTCTTGAGTTCGTTCTCTTCTCTCTTGTTTAAACAGGTGTAGATGCAGCCTCCCAGTCCTTTGTCTGTGATGGCGAGCAGCATGTTTTCGACGGCCAACCAGGTTGAACCAAAAACCAGATCATTCCGGTATCCCTTCTGGGTTTCATAGCATACGACCAGGAGCAGGGGAACACCTTTCATGTAGGACTTGTCCCATGTTCCTCCCCTCGCAGCCAAGTAACGCGCCCGCTCGGGCGAAAAACTCTTCCAATGTTGCCGGCTGTATTTCGTGCAGATGCTTCCGATATGATTTTTGACCTCGACGTCGGAGACGACTATTATGCGCCAAGGCTGCGAGTTTCCAGCTGAAGGAGACCAACGACATGCCTCGAGAACGCTCAAGACAAGTCTGTCAGGGATCTTGTCCTTTTTGAAACTCCTGATGCTTCTCCGTTTGACAACCAGTTCTCTGAATTCCACTCTTGCCACCAAGGACGAGAATGTATTTGTGTCAACTTAAGCCTGACGCGGTGGGGCAAGCAGAAAAACGATAATGGTGCCAGAATGTATTTGAGCGGGTTTCAGATGCAGGTCTGGTCAGAAGGACGGTTCGATGACAACTGCTCATGCGGACGGCATTGACTTCAACAAGATCCTCAACAACTCGTTAAGAATCTTCTTCAAGGAAGCGCTTCGAACCGCCGTGACTAACCCGTCGCAGGCCGTGTTCTTCGTAAGAACACTGAATTGGCAAAGAAGTGCCGCCAAGATCCGAAAGAATTGGGAAGAAAAGGGTCTTCACGTTCCGCCGATTCTTGTTTTCAGCGTTACAAGCAAATGCAATCTCCACTGCAAAGGATGTTACCATCAGACTCTTCGCCAAAAACCCAACAGTGACATAGGCGATGAACGGCTCAAGACGGCCATAACTGAAGCAAAAGAACTTGGCATCTCGTTCATCGTTTTCGGCGGCGGAGAACCACTCATGCGGCCCGGTCTGCTGGATATCCCAAATGAACATCCCGAAATCATGTTTCTGCTGTTCACAAACGGCCTACTAATCAATGACTCCGTTCTCAAGAAAATGAACAAAAAGAAAAACGTCATACCTCTACTGAGCCTAGAAGGCTACCAGACTGATACCGACGAACGCAGAGGAAAAGGCGTCTACGAAATGCTCCAAAAGTCAATCGCTAAACTTAAGGAAAATGGGGCGTTCTGGGGGACTTCGCTGACCCTGACTACACGCAATTTTGGTGAGGTAACCGACGAAGGATTCATTAAGAAACTGGTCGACGCGGGCTGCCGACTGTTCATGCTCGTCGAGTACACACCCGTCAAAGAAGGCACAGAAGACTGGGTCCTCACTGAAACGCAAAAACTCGAACTGGTCAGAAGAAGAGACTCGTTCCGCAAGAAACACCAAGCAGTGTTCGTCGCATTGCCCTGGGACGAAGAAGAGATTGGCGGCTGCCTCTCCGCTGGAAGAGGCTTCATCCACATAAGCGCAGACGGCAACGTTGAACCCTGCCCATTCATTCCGTATTCAGACACTAACCTCAACAACATTTCGCTCAAAGAAGCTCTGCAATCCAAGATGCTTAAGACAATCAGGGAAAACCATGGACTGCTCGAGGAAACACACGGATGCGCCCTATGGCAAAAAAGAAAATGGGTTGAATCGTTGGCCACCGATACAAAATCCTGAATACGTATAAAGGAACTAAAACATGAAAAAGGAGAACGATCGAAAGATGACAACTCGAGAGGAAAACAGGAAAGAAGGTTCAAGCTCAGAAATGAGGATCAAAGTGTGCAAGAACGGTCCTTACCTTGTTTCTGGAAAAATCCCGATAGCCAAACAAACAATAAGCTGTGACGAAGAAGGAACACCACGCCAATGGATTGAGGGCGAAAAATACCCGCTTCGCGAAAATTGTTCTCTCTGTCGTTGTGGACAGTCTGAGCACAAACCGTTCTGCGACGGAACTCATGTTAAAGTGAAATTCGATGGCACAGAGTCAGCGAGCAGACAACCATACATAGAACAGGCAAAGAAGATCGACGGTCCGACCTTGGAACTGGACGACGCTGAAATCCTATGCGCGTCTGCACGTTTCTGCCACAGAGGCGGCGAGATCTGGAATCTAATCTCCAAGACAGAAGAGCCAGAAACAAGAAAAACCGTGATCGGCGATGCAGGAGACTGTCCCTCTGGTCGCCTCGTCGTACGGGACAAGAAAACCGGGAAAACAATAGAACCTCATCTTGAAAAGTCAATAGGTCTGGTGGAAGATCCCAATATAGGCGTGAGCGGTCCAATCTGGGTCCGCGGAGGTATCCCCGTCGAGTCAGAAGACGGTACAACATATGAAACTCGCAACCGCATTACGCTTTGTCGTTGCGGGAAATCCGCCAACAAACCGTTCTGCGACAGCAGCCATTATCCTGAATGATCTAAAGAGGTGATATTCGTGAGCAAAATCAACGTCGAATACGGTTTAGAAGAAACGCTGAAATCAAAAAGCAAAGCGGTCGTCCTCTTCTACGCTTCATGGTGTCCTTTCTCTCAAAGGTTCCTGCCAACGTTCGAAAAGTACTCAAAAAGCAGACCTGAGAGTTGTCTCCGAATCGTCACAGACGACAAAGCGAGTCTTTGCGAAAAATACGAAGTGGACGTGGTTCCCACCGTGCTAGTATTCGAAAAGGGCAAAGTCAAAAAGCGATTAGATGGTGCGGCTGGAATAGGGTTAAGCGAGAAACAGCTGCTCGATTTCGTCAGCAAAGAATAGCCCTGAACCGCGTATCCTGTTGAAAGAGGAGTTCCGGAGAGCCATCTCCGTTCGATGCGGTCTCTAGATCGGTTCTCACGAGGCAGCAAAAGGGATACTGGCCTATGCTGACTTTGTCCTTTCAAGTCGAGCCATTTTTCTCTTCTTCCGCTTGGCCTCTCTCTCTTTCTTCTTCTCCGGCTTCGGCTTGTTCAGATTTTTCTCCCTTGTTTTTCTTCTAGCATAGCCCATGAGACCGCCTTCTCTCTGAGTGAAACATGAAAACTCGCTTAATTTTCTCATCAACAGACTATATATACTCTCACCGTGGTGCAACGCAAGATACGCTAAAACAGTCTTGAACCAGTTATCGCTCCAAACAAAAATAGAACGCCAAACAGGATGAAAACAAGACTCGAACCAACTTTGATATACTTCATCGGCACAAATCGTGAAATCACCGATCCCACAAGAATACCGATTATGGTCAACAATGCGAGGGCAAACATCACTCCGATGAAAACCATGAGTGGCGCGTCATATTCCGCTGCCAGTGCGATCACCGAGAGTTGTGTTTTATCCCCAAGCTCCATTAACGCTATCAGGGAGAAGCTGCGGGCTATGTTCAACGAACTATTATTCACTTTGACTTCCTCTGTTTTGGAAAGAAGCGAATATACACCGAAAACCAAGAAAGCAACTCCGGCGCCTATGCCGACCCACTGGGTTGGTATGAACGCTGCAATTGTGCCACCTATCAGTGCACTTATGCCGTCGACGAGGGCGAACGCAACGATCGCTCCAACGAACACCGATTTTACTCTCTTGTTTGCGCTAAGGCACATTATCGTGACTTGTGTTTTGTCTCCAAGTTCAGCCAACGCGATGATGCCGAATGAGGAGATGAGGGGCAGCAAATCCATGCCCAAGAAACTTTGCACCGGGCTATTAAGAGTTCCTAGGATTCAGAGACCACCCCGAATGGATGATCTGAAAAAGAAAGCATCTAGATAGTAAGTAGCAGGTCTGTGAAATACATCAGGAGAATCCCGACTACAATTCCGATGAGAGTGCTCTTGGGTGATTGGGCTCTCCTCGTAAGCTCGATTACAACGTAAAGCAGGGCTCCTGCGGCCATGGAAAAGAAGAAAACACCCGCCAAATCCGAGTAGAACAAGGTCCCAAAGATGCTTCCCAGAACCGTCGGAAAACCCGCAAGAAAACCCAAAACCAAAGGTTCTCTAGCACGAAAGGGGACATCCGAAACAGGACCTGCAATAGCCATACCTTCGGTTCCATTGTGAAGAGCAAAACCCACCACCAAGACTGTGGTCAGCGCAAGTTGCCCGCCTGCGTAGGCAGCGCCAATTGCAAGTCCTTCCCCTAGATTGTGAAGACCAATAGCTACTGATATGATATAGGTTGTCAAAGGCTTGATCTCAGTTGCGCCCGCAGAAGAACCATCTTTAACATGGTTCCTCCTCGAAGAAATCAAGAAAGGAACACCGACGCCTATGACCAGACCGAACGCGAAAAGCAACGCACCATACCAAGTGTGCCCCGAAAGTCCAACCGCTTCCCCAGTGACGTCAGCAAAAAGGAACAACAGTATCCCAACAGAGAAACTGACAAGAAATCTTCTTCCAGATGCAGAAAGCCTCCTGAAAAGCGCTAACGGAAGGAGTCCAAGATACACGGGTAAAAGGCCAGCAACGAAACCGAGAATGGCAGCATAGAGCAGATCAGTCATCAGGGTGAGAATATTCAAGTATTTTCTTTAATATTGATTTCGCCTAGATGTGCTAATCGGTTCATCAATTTTCCAATGTTCAAGGTTCTTCTTTCGAGAAATTTTCCCGTTCTTGATAGAATATTCGCAATAATACTGCTATGTCGTGCTTGCTTGAGGACGTTTTCCCAGCTTTACTAGCAGATCCATTGGTGCGTTGTTTCTTAGCGCGCGCGCTTGTACCTGCGAATAGTAGGGGCGACCGAAAAAGTCGTACTGCACCAGCAGACCTCGTATAATCACAACGGAATCTTCAACCTGTTTATACAACTGAGAGAGCGAGACGTTTTCATCCAGCAAATAAGCAATGTTGCTGCCTGATCTGTTTACGCTTGCCGCTCTAGGCGTACTACTTTACCTAAGCATAAAATACTAGTAACTGAACCCAACCACAATTTCTTTCCTCGGACCTAACCGCTCGCTCTCTTTAATTCATTAATCACCTAAGGTCTTCCGAAGTCATCGATTCTTTGTTCTGTCTTTGGTCGACGATTTTCTGATCTGCTTATACCTGAAGCAGTGGACCAAATGATCATTGACTAGACCCGCGCCTTGCATGAATGAATAACAAATCGTGGGTCCAACAAATGTGAATCCTTTTTTCTTGAGTTCCTTGCTCATCGCCATGGATTCCTCCGATTCTGACGGAAGATTTGAATAGTCTTTCAACGCATGGTCAATTGGTTTTTTCCCCACGAAACTCCAGATAAACGCGTCAAACGTACCAAAGACGCTCTTGACTTCGCTGAACTTACGCGCGTTGTTGACTGTGGCTTCTATCTTGGCTTTGTTTCTGATCACTTCAGGGTTACTCAGCAGTCGTGTCACATCTTTCTCAGTGTACTTGGCTATTTTTTCTGGATCAAAATTGCTGAAGGCTTTCCTCAAAGCCTCCCGTCGCTTGAGTATGAGCTCCCAGGTTAGCCCTGCCTGAAAGCTTTCCAGAACCAACAGTTCAAACAGTTTCTTGTCGTCATGCAGAGGCATGCCCCACTCTTCGTCGTGGTACTTAATGTAGAGAGGGTTGGTCGTATTCCAACATCTCACTAACTTCTCTTTCATAAAGGATAATATTAGGGCTGGTGTTTTTGAAACTTGTCACGAAGATTTTTATCAGATTTCGGACCAAAAAGCCAATGAACATGACGTGTGTCATGTCACCGTTGCAGGACCGAATCGGCTTATTGCAGCAGGCAATTACCCTTGGATACTTCCACTTTGAATCTGCTCAGGTGCAGTCGCAGCAGTTTCAATTTTGGGCACGATGACGCGTGAAATTCTGTTGACTAAGCAGAATCCTGATGGACTAGACCTGTTCTAGGATGCTTTTCAACGGAAGCAGCCTCAGCTGTGGCGTCGTTTCCATACGAATGATGCTAAACCTTTTTATCCAAGACTGATGTTTAAAAGATTCGTCACATTAATTCATGTAACTAACGAAGCTTCTGAAAGCTTTTGGAAAATGCATGCACAATTTTTGTGGCAGGAGATGTATAGAATATGCAAAACCAATCCTTTAAGGACTTGCCACTAAGCGTGGAGGTCATGAAAGGTATAGAAGAGCTTGGATTCACGGACCTTTTTCCAATTCAAGCTCAAGCCATAACCCCTTTGCTTCAAGGCAAAGACGTTATCGGTCAAGCACAAACAGGAACTGGCAAGACTGCAGCCTTCGGAATACCAATGGTTGAACAGGCAAACCCAGAGACCAGAGAAGTCCAAGGTCTAGTCTTGGTGCCGACTCGCGAACTTGCCGTGCAAGTTGCAGACCACATTCGCAGACTCGCAAAATACGTAAGAGTCCGGGTGTTGCCCGTTTACGGCGGAGAGCCAATTGAAAGACAAATTCATGCATTGAGAGGCGGCGTCCAGATCGTTGTCGGAACTCCAGGCCGAATAATCGACCTGCTTGAAAGACGCATTCTCAATCTGGGCTTCGCACGATTCGTCGTGCTCGACGAAGCCGACCGAATGCTCGACATGGGTTTCATAGAAGACATCGAATACATACTTAGGAAAGTACCCTCGAACAGGCAGACGAGCCTTTTCTCCGCGACGATCGACGAGCAAGTGATGAGGATATGCAACAGGTACATGAAGAACCCCGAAAAAATACTTGTGAGCAAGGATGAAATAGCCCTCACACAAATGAACCAATACTACATGGTCGTAAACCCTTATGACAAGCTTGAGGTTCTATTTAGCATTCTGAATGAGAACCACGTTGAGCGCGCGATTATCTTCTGCAAAACCAGATCTGATACGAGCATACTGGCCGAAAAGTTGAGAGACCGAGGGTACGATGCAAAACCCCTACATGCCGGACTGACGCAGCCGCAGAGAGATTTCGTAACCGATTCGTTCAGAAAAGGAAAGCTGAAATTCCTGGTCGCAACTGACGTAGCTGCAAGAGGGTTAGACATTCAAGGAATCACCCACATAATAAACTACGACGTGCCGCTCGAAGCGTTGGTTTACTTCCATAGAATCGGAAGAACCGCCAGAATGGGCGGTGAAGGAACAGCAATAACTCTCGTAAGCTACGGTGAACTGTCGGATTTCAACAACATAAAAGCTTTGACCAAGACGAAAATTCAGGAAATGAAAGAGTCGGAATCTTCTGTTGACGCGAGCCAACGGAGCCCAGTAGCTTACCTTGGAACGGCAAGACTGCGCTGGTAAACGAATAAACTTAAATCAACCCTCACAATTAGAAGAAACGTGCAAGAAAACCCGTTTTTGCACTCAATAGAACAGGAGTTGAAGTAGTAAATGTATGGAAAAGAGATGCACAAGGCTGTTTGCGCCGAATGTGGAAAGGAATGTGAAGTTCCGTTCAAACCAGACGGAAGCAGACCAGTCTACTGCCAAGAATGTTACGCTAAGCGAAGACCGCCGCGAAGATATTAAGCTCACAAGCTAACATCTTAACTTCGTTCCACCAACTTTTTCTTTTTTCACCACTATTAATAATAAGCAGAAGGCACATTCTTCCTTGAGGTTAAGATTCCGACTTTGCCCAAGGATCCTGTATGCGGCATAGTTCTAGATGAGAAGACTTCCAAATTCAAAATCACGTTTGGCGGTGAAACGTATCATTTTTGCAGCGTCACCTGCAAGAAGAGATTCAAGAGACACCCCCTGAAATTCGTCAAATAGGAACGAACGTGTGATTCCAAGAAACGACCGTAAACGTCAGAAGCCTATCTCCTAGGATCATGGGCAGGGCGACATTAGGCTGGACCTCAATTCACGCTAACAAGAAGGGTAGTAAGGCGAGATGCGGAACAAAGTGTCTTCAAGTGAATACCTTGCGTTTCTGAGCATGAAATACGAAGTCGATGCCGACAAGTTTTACGAAGCACTCATCTCAGCTGGAAAGAGTCAAAAATCTACATGCGGAAGCCTTTCAATCGAATGCCGAAAAGAGAAGAAAGACGGAATAGTCCTTCTAATAACGAAAGGTCCCAAGGTTGTCGCGCAGTTTCCAGTATCCAGAGAATTTCTGAGTGAGCGGACCAACCCGATCAAAGACGCAAGAAGATCTAGCCTATCAACCAGACGCGGTGCAAAGGAAAATGGACAAATGCAGCCGTTTCAGGTCAAAGACTTGAGGGCAGGAATGAAGAAGATTAACTTAAAGGCGAAGATTCTCGAGATTTCAGAGCCATTGCCTGTTGTAACTAGATTCGGGAACGTAGCGAACGTCGCAAACGCCCTGGTCTCAGATGAGAGCGGCAAAATCAAACTCTGCTTGTGGAACGAGCAAATTGGCACTGTTTCTGTTGGAGACACCGTAGAAATCGAAAATGCGAGCGTGTCAACATTCAAGGGCGAGAGACAGCTCAGGATCGGAAGAAAAGGAGTTCTCCGAATACCTCGGAATCCTGCAGCAAACTGATGTGGCGGCCGTCCCTCTGTTTCACAAATATTCACCCACAATCGTAAAGCAATTAAGCGCAGACGACAGATGAATTCGGTTATTGGAGAGACGGGAATGGCAGAAGTTAAGGCATTCGTACTTTTCAAAGTCAACTCAGGCATGGAAAAAGATGTCAGTAAACAGCTCGCAGAACTGGAAGAGGTCCAAGAAGCAAGTATAACCTATGGCGAATACGACGTCATCGCAAAAATAACAGTGAAAGACTTGCATCTTCTGGAAGATTTTCTCGCTGACAAAATAAGAAAAGTGCAGAGCGTTGTACTGACGTCCACAATGATCATAGCTCAGGAATTCAAGGGAAAAAAACAGCGACCAACGAAATAGCATCGTGTGCAGCAAACTAGTTTTGCACTGACTTTCGTCGATTTTTCACCTTCTTAAAAGGTACCCTCTAAGGTCGGTAAGAACTTCTTGAGGATTTCCTTAGAAAAAGAGTCGAGAATTCGACCTTCGTTGCGTTTGCGCTTAAATATTCCACCCTTAAATGTTGTTCTAGAATCAACGAGCCAAAAAGCAGATAGCTGGAGGCTGACGAATGAATCTAGAAGCTCTACACAAGATTAGTTATGGAATGTATATCGTCACGTCTGGAAGGGAAAAATGCAACGGTCAAATTGCCAACACAGTCTTTCAGGTAACATCAGAACCGGAGACAGTGGTCGTGTGCATCAACAAACAAAACTTCACCCACGAGTTGATTGAACAGAGCCGAATTTTCGCGATATCTGCTCTCGCCAAGAGTACGCCGCTGAGATTCATCGGCGGTTTCGGTTTCAGGACTGGAAGAGAAACTAACAAGTTTGAAGACGTTAACTTCAAAATAGGCAGAACTGGCACACGCATTGTCCTCGATAACTCAGTTGCTTACTTGGAAGCCGAAGTAACCCAAGAAATCGAAGTTGACACTCACACACTTTTTGTAGGCAAAGTAGTTGACGCCGACATACTTAACGGTGAAGAACCGATGACATACGCGTTTTATCACGAAGTGAAACGAGGAACCACACCGAGTTCGGCTCCAACTTACTCGAAAACAGAAGCAGCACGGGAGGTTAGGAGAATGGACAAATACAAATGTCTGATTTGCGGCTACGTGTACGACCCCGAAATCGGCGACCCCGACTCGGGGATAAAGCCAGGAACCTCATTCGATGAGCTTCCTGACAACTGGGTCTGTCCGATATGCGGAGCCGCGAAGGACCAATTTGAAAAAACGGAGTGAGCACCAACCGAGACACACTCCTTGTTTTTCTACTATTGTTGGGCTTCGGTGTTTAGCCAGAAGTCAGTCTTATCCGTCGGGTGTCGGTGGCGGAGGAGGCTCTAGGACGTTGTCGTGTCTCTTCTCTTTTGTAAGTTGGCCCAGCACTGCTGCTGCAATTATGATCAGTGCCAAGATGCCTAGGATGGGGAAGTAGGGTCTATAATCTTCCCAAAAGTTCGTTTCTGGCGGAAGAATAGCTCCTTCAGCCAACATGACGTATGGGATAGAATCTGGTAGCTGAACATTTTGGTCAAACTTGCCCGCGTAGAGCATCGTTAAACCGTACACGTCGAGAGTTGAAGGATAGACAATCTGATTCTTGGACGAGGTATAGTACATCAGTTCGGGTCCGTTCGATGTGGCTGACGATGAGGCATGTCCTAAACCAAGTACATGCCCGAATTCATGCATTACAACGTTCTTTACAAACAGTTTCGTCGCGGTGGCAGATACCGTGGTTATGTTTATGGTTATAGAACCTATTGGATTATGTGTGAGGGCATCCCAACTGTAAGTCGTCAATCCCACAGTATTCGAGTTCGGGGGTATGTTGTCTGCGGTAAAGGTCAAATAGACGTCATAGTCATGCGTTGCATTAACGTCGCTCACATAAAGCAGGTAGTTTATTGCGGGTAGTGAGGTGTCGTTGTAGGTTTGTGTGTAGTTCCATATGCCTTTTACCCAGTCGTCAAGCGCTTCACGAGTGGCAACTGCGTAATCTGGTGTGCTCCAATCGTTCATGTCAACGTAGACTTTCAACGGGAAATTCGACCAGCGAAACTCCTCTGTCGCAATATAGGGTGAGGACGTTGAGGGGGCCGATCGGGCCAATAGCGAATTGGAGCTCACGCAAAGTGTTATGAATACAATAGATACCAGCAATGGTTTTCTTCCAGCGTTTGAATCCGTTTCTCTCCCTCTAATAGTTGCGACTCGTCGAGAATCACTTCTATAGCCAAGTTCATAAACGTGCCTTTTCACGAATCAGAATTCAAGTTTCATATTTCACGGACAACGGAACGTTCATATTTTTGAGTGAGGATACAAATTTCAATGAGAATACGTGGAAATGAAAGGTGAAAAAGATCAACCGACAAAGATGTTTGTTTCTCTGCTATTCATTGGCCATTCTAATGTCTATGCTTCTTTTTGCTTTCGGTCAGAGTTCGCGAGTCGCGCAGAGTGGAGATTTCTCGACGATTCAAGATGCGATAAATGAGGCAAACCAAGGCGACACGGTTCGAGTCCCAGCGGGGATATATTTCGAGCATGTACTGGTTAACAAGACGATAACGCTCGTAGGCGCAGGTGCCAATGTCACGTTTGTTGATGGGGGCAATAACGGCACAATCATTACCGTGGTTGCCAGCAACGTCACAATCAACGGCTTCACACTGCGGAACAGCGGCTACGGATGGACCATGCAAGGAGTCTACGTATATAACGCTGATAATTGCAGCATCACTGACAACAGTTTCTACAACGTTTGCCACAACATAAGACTGAACTATTCACGGAATTCATTGGTGCTTGAAAACATCATAGAAAGCCCTCCAGAAGGCGGGGTTACAATGTATGGGATCAGAGTTGAAAACTCGCTCAATTGCACAGTCTCAGGAAACAACGTTTCGGTCCGAGTCGGCGCAATTCATCTTGAGAACGCCACAGGCTGCATTGTCGCCAAGAATAGGCTTTTCAACAGTGACCAAGGTATCAGGCTCTACTCGCCGTGCATGCAAAACATGATCGTTGAGAACATAATATTCGACAATCGCTACGACGGAATGATCGCCGCGATGCCCGGCAGTACGGAATTCACCGGCAACTGTATTTTTCACAATAATTTTATCAACAACACAAATACATTCATCGTACAGTTGACGGGTACACTCTGGGACAACGGTTTCGAAGGCAATTATTGGTCTCGTCACCAGAATTTAGACCTCAATAATGACGGGATCGCCGATTCAACCTACACTTTTGGCACTGAACGGGACAACTATCCTTTGATGGGCCAATTCTCATCGTTTGCAGGCTATGTCAATCAGTCTATAGATGTGGTCTCCGATTCTGTGATCGAAGACTTCGCCTGCCTCGGGTCTAACGTAACTATCCTCATGCACGTGTCCAACGCCACCGCCACCCAAACAGCTGGCTTCTGCAGGATCAGAATCCCTCATTCCTTGATGAACGAGACCTACTATGTAACTGTTGACGATGAAACGCCCCCCTACGTAAACTACACCCTGCGCGATGACGGAAACAGCAGATGGATATACGTTCGTTACATGCTCACGCGTCACGAAGTAATGATAATCCCAGAATACTCCTCGGCTTTGCTTCCAATAGCATTTCTCACTGTTATGGTGTTATGCACAGTTGTAGCAGCAAGTGGCATGAGAAAGAGACTCCAGGCTTAGAGAATGTCCCGATCGGACAATAGAACTTACTTACAGCAAGCTTAAAAGGCACAAAAGTGGTTAATAATATTCTGTTTCTAGCGAAAATCCATTCCGCTTCCGACAAAGAAGAGGAGATGTCGGTTTTCACTAGAAAAAGGAGAAAGGAGAAAAAATGAAAACCATTAGATTAGTTAGTCCACCGTTTCTATGTGCCCTGATATTCTTGAGCCTAATGACAAGCGCATTTGTGGCAGTATCAAGGAACGGAAAATCCAATCCCTCTACAAACCAAATAATGGATCAACTGCCTTCTGGACAGAAGAACATGACATTCACCTCGGGCAAAACGATAAACCTGACATCTGGGACGTCAGTCACCTTCACTACAGGAAACAAGATCAGCTTCATAACAACGGTCTACATGCAATTCATGCCTGCAGCGAATCCGACGCTTGAACCCTGCTACGTTGGCATAGTCATTGGTCCTCTTCCACCTCAGGCACATCCCTGCTCTTGGTGGGAGATTCTAGACCCAACAGGCCACCCAACGGGGTTTGAATTCCACATAGACGAAGTCGGGCCGAACTGGTTCCACATCGACCAAATGTATCCAGGACCATTCATTCCACAATGGCCCGGACCTTACTCGGCTTGGTTGAAAATCGACTCTATCGATATCTGCGACATCTTCTGGGTCTACGATCCGTACGAGTATGATCCACCCGCCTGCAGTTGGTGGGAAGTGCTTGAGCCTCCACAATGGAGGGGCGTCGAGTTCCACGTAGACTACAACAACGGCAGCTGCATGTTTCACGTAGACGAAGTAATCGGAGCAACACCGCTCATATGGCCATGGCCATACTCTGTTATGGCAGAACAGAAAATAACTGAGATAGCGCCCTGCGACGTTTTCACAGTGTCGGACATTGCTTTGACACCAGAGCCGTGTACATGGTGGGAAATAGTGTATCCTAAAGCGTACTTTGGCTATGAATTCCATGCTGACACGAATTATCAAAATGGATCTTTCCACATTGATCAGGTGACTCCTGGACCTATAACTTTCCCTTCGCCACCGCCTTACCAGGTGATAGCTGAGAAGAAAATAACTACCATAGGACCGTGCACAACTCTGAGAATCTTTGACAACCCGAGCGGCGAAGTGCCAATGCAGTGTGAATGGTACGAGATAGTCTATCCAACCGCTCTCAAGGGCTATGAAGTCCATGTTGACTATTCAGACGGAACCATTGTTCACTTTGACCAGGTGCTACCTCAACAGTTGCCGAGCTTTGTGACTTACCAGATCGTACTGGAAAAGAAGATCGTGACCATCAACCCGTGCGACAACTTCATAATCGCAAGCCCAACTGCTTGGCATCCAGACATATGCTCATGGTGGAAAATAGTCGACCCACCGGAGTGGAGAGGCGTCAAGTTCCACATTGACAGTTGGCTAGGATCGAACAACGTCTACTCGTTCCACATCGACAGCATAGACCCACTGCCGCTTGGACCCGCGATTCCGCCATACACAGTGACTGCAGAACCATATGTCCCACCGCTCTACTGGAAACCCACGTTCGCTGACTATGTCCCAAGCGGAATGCCAGACTTTGACGAGAGACAAGGAGGTACATACCTGTGGCAAGACCCGTTTGGCTCTTGGAGTCACTGCGCCCCAGTCGCGGTTGCAAACTCCCTATGGTGGCTGGACTCGGAGTTCGAGACAAACACGATACCGCCGCCCGCAGTAGTCGATAGCTTCCCGCTCGTCAGCACTTATGCAACCATGCCGCCTTTCTGGGATGACCACGACGCTCGGAACGTTGCACCGCTCGTTGAGCACCTAGCCTACCTGATGGACACTGACGGCCGAAGAACGGGAATCGCCCATTCTGGAACCGTAGTACACGACATTGAGAACGGAATAGCCCACTACCTCTCTTGGACCGGAGTCAACCCGCAAGGAGACGTCAACGGCGACGGAATAGTAAACGGAACAGATCTGAACATGGTAAACGCGGCCTTCGGAACCGTCCCTGGCGCCCCGAACTGGAACTTAGCTGCAGACATTTGGCCAGTCACTACGGGATGGCCCAGCCGAGTTGCAGCTGACAACAGTATCACTATAGCTGATGTAAACCTCGTTGCTGCCAACATGAACAAGACAGGCATGTTCTACGAACGTACGATTGCGGCGCCGACATTCGAGTACATCGAGGCAGAAGTTGAGAAATGCGAGGACGTGGAACTCACACTAGGCTATTGGAACTATGACCCGCACTCACAACAATGGTACCGAGAAGGCGACCCGATCGGACATGTTGTTACTGTTGCAGGCGTCAACTCCACCACATACAAAATTGCCATAAGCGACCCGATACTAGACGCTTTTGAGAATGGTTTAATCATGCAAGGTCATGTCCCAATTCCACACATTCACATGCCACCGGAACCGCCATACGTGACTCATAACGACGCAAAATACGTGTCACATGACATATACGACGTCACATGGATTTCTCCACCAATGTTCCCACCATGCCCAGGCGGCAACTGGACGCTCATCGGCTATCCAGGCGCGCCACAAGGCTTCATAACCGTCATAGAAAACGCGATCATCACATCGCCACTGGGTGGTCACGACGTGGCCGTCACCAACATCACAACCTCCAAGGACGGCTGCAAACCAATGCCCACCGTGCCCGACAATTCCTTCGTGAAAATAAACGTGACAACACTCAACAAGGGCAACTTTACAGAAACGTACAATGTGACAGTCTATGCAAACTCGACTGTAATTGACACCGAAATTGTATCGCTACAACTGACGGGCACTTCAACAATCTTGCACTTCAGGTGGAACACAACAGGATGGACCCACGGCAACTATACGATAAGCGCAACGGCTGGCCCTGTTGCTGGAGAAGTTAACACACTCGACAACACGCTCACGGACGGCAGAATAAAGGTAGTCATACCTGGCGACATCAACGGAGACGGAACAGTCGACATCTACGATGCAATATTACTGGCAAGCGCCTACAACGCGGTTCCCGGCAGTTCAAGATGGAACCCCAACGCAGACCTGAAAGCAGACGACATAATCGACATCTACGACGCCATAATACTGGCAAATCACTACAATCAACACGAATAGAACAAATTCCCTTTTCTTTTTTCAAACAAGCGGTTCAGGGGACTCTCTGGTCCGAAATATCGAATGCGGTCGCCGGGATTTGAACCCGGGTCGTCGGCGTGGGAGGCCGATGTCCTAGCCAGGCTAGACTACGACCGCCAGTTTACAAGAACGGTGCAGAAAACAGTGTTACAGACTACACTTTTATCCCTTACTCAGAGACTTCAAACTCCAAAAACCGTGTCTACTTACACTATTCGGGGATGGGGATTTCGGGCTCCTTTGAAGCATGGGTCCTCATAGAAAGATACGCGGTAGTTATCAGAAAAGCCCCTGTCATTGCCGCAAACACATATACAAGGTTACGCATGTTCTCCAAGCTGTTCGACTGGTCTCTCAGGCTATTCTGGAGGGAGGAGTTCAAATCTAGATAACTATTCTGAAGTTGGGTCAAGTTGCCGAGCATTAGATTAAAGTTGTTCAACAGTGCTTGCAATGATTCGTTATAATTCGACAAGAGCCCTTGGTGCGTCGCGTTCAAACTCGCGAAGTCTTTTTGAAGGCTATTGTACTTGTCGAGCAGTGAATTGTATATTTGCAGGGCATTCGATGAAATCACTGTGATCGTCTGGCTTTCATCGGGATACGTAAAGTACAAGTAGGCGTTTGTCACGTTCGAAATACTCAACAGAGATGGGTTTACTTGACCCTGGTTGATGATGATAGTATATGGATAATCCATCAGAGATGTTGAAATCATCATCCTGCAGAAACCATTTGTGCCTGCCTGTCCATTTGCACTGAATGTTATCATCTTGTTTCCAGTTTCTCTTCCAGTTTCAAACGTGAAATTTGATATCGTTGAATTGCTGATTATGTCTACAGTGTAGGTTCCATTTTGCTGGGCAACGGCGAACTCGGAGAAGGCTCCCATCAAAGGGTAGTAATCCCAGTACGTTGGGTCTATGCGATACGGGGCGTCTGCAATTCCGTCGCTTCCAGTCTCATTCTGATATCGGCCTGAATAGAAATCTTGGCCCTTGTAACTGCTCCAGTAATTGCCCTCGCCGCTTCGGTTCCAGTTATTTGATCCTTCAGTTTCTATGGTGATTTGGTCCAGAAAGTTGTTGTGATAGAAGATGGTTTCGTTGGTGTCCTGGCGAATAACGGCTCCTTCTCCGTTGTTTGAAAGAGTGTTTCCGAAAAACACGTTGAGGTCGTTGATGTAGTCGAACGCGATGCCTTCACCGTTGCCAGAAATCATGTTGTTTGAAAAAACATTGTTATTGGTATTTATGAGCTCAATTCCGAATGTGTTGTCAATTATGATGTTATCCGAAAAGACGCTGCCAGAACAGACGGCAAGGAACAGTCCGTAATAGCTGCCTGCGAGCTTCGTATCATCTACGATGACACCTCCATGGTGGTCAACGACTATCGCGTTCCCTCTGATGCCCGTACTGTTGCTCATGACTGTCAAGCTCCTAATAGTCACGGAATCGCTTTGGATGGAAATCGCGTCTCCAGCGCTTAGTCCGTCAATGATAGTCGTGTCTCTGTCCTCACCGATCATTGTTAAACTCTTGTTAATTATCAGATTCTCTGCATAGATTCCAGGCGATATTATTATTGTG
>Ga0315279_10004475_pt1 | contig 18726 bp, 18 predicted proteins | sample YL17G06_20_MG_FD_203694 | JGI IMG/M metagenome (GOLD analysis project Ga0315279, IMG submission 203694) | Sediment microbial communities from Yellowstone Lake, YNP, Wyoming, USA - YL17G06_20 | ecosystem: Environmental > Aquatic > Freshwater > Lake > Sediment | place: USA: Wyoming | collected... | reverse complement strand
ATATACTTATTAGTATATAGCTAATTATGATAAACTAAATTATAAATTTCTCGATGTAAATATTAATTATATACAATTATGCGACACAGCAGTAATACAGGGTCTTTTGCCACCGCCAATCTCGTAAATAACAGAATTTTCGCGAAGGTATTTTGGGATAACTGAGCGCGCGAAATCTTGATAGCCATTGATGCGGAATTTGGCGGGCAGCAACATGTCAAAGCTATTGCTTATTTTTATTTGGATGTTTATAAGCAGCCGAAATAGCTTACTCAATGCATGCATTAAGATTCCATCCTCCCAATTTCTTAACACGAAAGTAATTTCCAATATAGCGCTTCCCAAATGTCCACCACTCGTTCAATGGAGTATTTGCCTTCAATATACTGGCGGCAAGCGACTCCTATTTCTCCGATGCTCCTCCTCGAAGAGATACATGTGGCGAATCATAGCTCCTGCCAGCGCTTTAGCATTGCGCATAGGGACCAAGAAGCCATTCTTGCCGTCGATTACGGTTTCGCGGCAGCCGGGTGCGTCTGTGGTGATGACGGGGCGCGCCACCTTCCCCTGGGTGAGCGGGGCACTTTCTCGTGGTAGGAAGGTCATCTAACGGTTGGTTTTCCATGTAACTATAGTCTTTCCAGACAATGCTTGATATAAGCCTTTCAGCATGGCATAGCAAGAAAGGCAAAAATAATAAAGAATATGAGGCAATTTTGGTGCTTTCTGCTTCAGCCATGCCTCGCTGAGGAGACCCCAGGCGGCTAGAAAATAGAAGAACCCCTGGCCAGACATCGTGATGGTGTAAATCAACCCTTGCCCTACCAAAGGAATATTTAGGGCAAATGTCAATAGCAAAAATACACCCGAGAACCACCGCAGCACTTTATGAGACCAAAGCTGAATGGAGAAAACGCCATTTTGAAAAGGGTTCAGTAGGTCAAGCAGCGATCTATATCTAAGCAAGCTTTGCACGGATCGCGTCACGATCCTGACCCTTCTTTGAAATTCTCTCTCCGAATCTGCGGCGGTAGTTTCGCTTGCAATGGCCTCTGGCTCATATACAACCCGATATCCATTTCGTATAAGCTCCAACGGTTCGACAAAATCACTAATAACATCCGCGGGCAAAGGGACATAGCAACTCTTCCCTACGGCATAAATGGCTCCATTAGCCGACACTACAGATGAAATACTGGTCTCAAGCCTCTTCAATAGCTGTTCATATCGCCAATAAACGCTTTCACCTTTGACCGATTCCGGACCGCTTTGATATCGAAGTTCGCCAGAGACACACCCTACATTGGGATCGGTAAAGTGGCGCACGAGTTTTTTTATTGCATCTAGCTGATACATGCTATTTGCATCGGAAAAAACAAGGATCTCGCCTGTTGCCATCTTAGCAGCTTCGTTCTGGCAAAAGGTCTTCCCCTTGCGTCCCTCGATGCGCAGAAGCTTGACGCCTTTATTGGCAAAGCTTCTTACAATCTCATCGGTCCTATCTGTGGAGGCATCGGAGAAGACAATGATCTCGAGCTTATCCTCAGGGTAATCAAGCTTCAGGCTGTTTTCTATCTTCTCCTTTATTACTGCCTCCTCGTTGTAGGCAGCAATAATCAACGAAGCAGTTGGTTCATATGCTTTATTCATTCTCACTTGCTTTCTCCTGAATAAAGCAAGCAGGCCCAAGAGGAAAGGATAGCCAAAGTAAATATAAAAAACTAGCAAAGCAGCGATCCAGAACACAATTATAATCCCAATCATTTCGCATCTCTTCTATTCCGACGGCAATGTAGTAAATGTTCTTTAATTCTCCCTAGCCATATGTATCTTCCGGTCACAAGCGCCGATCTCACCGTTCCACTCCCATGTAGGTCCAGCCTGCTTTCCCGGCCTCTTTCGGGTCAAAGAGGTTGCGGCCGTCCACCAGCACCAGGGTATGCATCTTTGCCGCCAGGCGGGCCAGATCAAGCTCTCGGTACTGTGGCCATTCGGTGACTAATTTGATCATCTCCGCACTGACTGGATCCGTGGTGATAAGTGGGGGAAGGCAATACCCTGTAGCTGTAGGCCTTTCCGGTCCCTCCGGCGGTTCAAATGTCTGTTCCAGGACAGGACGGTACAACCGGAGCAATACGTCCACTTCCTCGGGGGGATTGTGTGCCCACCACGATACGATCGGGGTAAAGAAAATCACGCAATGCCTGGACTTCGCTGAGGAACTCCGTGTTGGAGGCCACCTGGACCTTTGCCCTGCTGCCCCTCTGGCGCGCGAAGAACTTGCTGGATAACGTGAGCCACGCGACGGTTGCCGCCGATGGGCACGGTTGACTTGACCACTACTGTGTACATCCAGCCTTCCTCATTGCCTCCCCCCACCTCTTCTGCCGCCCCCTCCAAATAGCTTGTGTTGGCCCTCCCGTCCGGGCGGCTTGGTGTCCCAACGGCGATGAAGATGATATCTGCATCAGGCACAGCCTCTTGAAGCCTATCGGTAAAGGCCAATTGAGCCCTGACCTTTTTCATCATGGCCGCAAGGCCAGCTCCTGGATTGGACAGATTCCCTCTCTGAGCAAGGAAAGCTTATCGCGGTCCTTGTCCACACAGGCAACCTGATGTCCAAGATAGGCTAAGGCCACTCCAGTGGTGAGCCCGACATAGCCTGTACCCACCACCGTCAAGCGCATAGGATCGCTCATTTTTGTCTCCCTTCATCAGCGAAGTTTACCGTTTTTTTGCCCAGGCTTAGAAAACCTGCCCCTTTGCAAAGTCGCTTCTGTCCTCCCAAGAATTGTTGGAGGATCTTCGCTCTGCAAATAAGTTTGACGAACTGGCCTTAATCCCACATCCCGCATGTCTCCTTTCAATTGTAGTATTTTTCACATCCTTGGCCGAACAACTTTATAATCTTCTTTTGCTCTTCGTTGATATTGATGATCTCGCGATGAACAGATTCCTTCAATTCGATAACGGCCTCGTTTATATTTCTGAACTTTTGGAATACCCATTTTAAAGTAGGCCTCTGCGTAGGCTTTCCAAGTTGATTCAACACGGTCTCGCCTTTCTCTTTCAACCGTTTTCTGAGCGTCCATTCCGCAATGGAGTAAATCAATAGTGATAGAACCATGATCATGGATAGGGCTTCAATCCGTTCTTCCTTTTTCAGATATACCTCCGCCACTCTGAAGCTCTTATCCTTTAGGAATCGGAAGCCTTTCTCGACAGCGTTTTGGCCCTTATAGTATTGAAGTATCAGCTCTCCGTCCATGGTTATATCATTGCTTGCCAGGACGAACCTGCCAAGCACAGCTCTCTCGCTTGTGATTATCAGCTCGTTTCGTTCTACTTCTGCATCAACGAGATAACCTATATCGAGTGCTTCGCCTTTCTTCGGACGGCCCCGTTTTGCGTCAACGCGTCTGGAAATCATGCATGTTTTCACGCTTCTGAGCAGAAAATGATGATTCTCCAACATCCACCGGTCTGCAGCTGCTCTTGCGTCTGCTTCACATGCAAAAACGACGTTTCCCAATTTCTTCAAAGATTTCCTGGCTTGGATGACCTCTTTTTCAATTTGTCTATCGAATGTCTTTGCCTTTCTGGCATGCATTTCTCTGGAATCGACGACAACCCATCTTTGCTCAATGCCGCCATAATTGATAGAAGTCTCGAAGATGCTGTAACGATCATCTGAGCAAGATTTCATCTCTAGATTACGATTTAGAAGGTCTTTTGCCTCGCCAACTGTTGAAGGGACGCGGGTAATCCAGAAAGTGCTGTCGCCGAGGAGATTGATATTTTCCGAGCTGAAGAATGCGCTATCCGCCACGAAGTAGATCTTATCGCTGAAATTCAAATTGGACTTGAGCTTCTCAATGGTTTCGATAAGAGTCTTCTTGTCGGATTTGTTTCCGGAATGCGCTTGCACAAAAAGAGGGATGCCGCACTGATTGGTCACCATGCTTAGGACGAATTGCTTAAGGTCCCAGCGACCATCTTTGGGATGACCAAGAGTTATTTCGAGAGCAGGTTGGCAATCGTTTCCTTCATACTGACCATGAACACTGAAGCTTGTAGTATCGACATGAAGGAGATGGGTGCCAAACGCTAACTGCTGCATGCACTTCATGGCTATCAGGTTAAAGAGCTTTGTCGAGCCAAATCGGTTGATTCGATCAAGGGTTCTGCCAACTGAGTCCTCATTAAAGTCTTCGGGTGCTATACCGGGGCCAAAGAGCTTTTCCAATGCCAGATCTTTAAAATAGGTGGGATATATGTACAACCTGCGCTCTGCGAATCCCAGGCCATTGATAACCAAGCCTTTAATTATTGCAGAATGCGGAAGCTTGTAGTCACGTGTTTTTGGCAGTGCCTCATCGATGATTTCTGAAATGCCCAATTCATCGAAGACGCCTGCCACTAACCCTAAGTGATCTAGCGATAATGTTGATAGCTTCATCTCATGCCCCTTCTTTTCCCTTTCGGTTCTAGAAAAGCATGTCAGGATAAAAATGTTTCAGGTTCAAAGGGTTACCTGCGGGATGTGGGCTTAATGCCCACAAGCTCCGTCTCATCCCCTCCAAGCAAGATTATCCAACTGGCCTCCTAAAACCCTCATTGAGGAATGCTGCAAATATACCTATCAGTGCCTAGTGATGCCGAGGAGGTTCAGCAGGTTAGCATAGTGGTTGAAGGTCCAGATTTTCATCGCCTTAACAACTCCTCATATAGCCTGAGCAGCTTCTCACCTTCTTTTTCCCAGTTATACTTTTCCATTACTGCCCTGCGGCCGTTCTCCCCCATCATTCGTGCCTCTTCCGGGTGCATGATCAGGTATTCAATAGCCTTAGCTATCTCTTTGGGATTGAGCGGATCGGCGGTCAGGCCGCAATGGTTCCCCTCGATGATCTCCTTCCATAGCGGGAAGTTCGAAGCGATTACCGGCAGCCCAACAGCCATGTATTCGAAGAGTTTAACGGGCAAGCTCACAATGTAGCGGGGTTCCGGATGCAGGCAGACAAGACCTACGAGGTTTTTTCGCAAATGCTCGTAGATATTCTCCGGGGCAAGCCACCCAAGGATTCTCACACGTTTATATCCTGGCAACGTTTTTAGCTCTCTCCCTAAGCTGCTTGGCTCGAATCGCCCGATCAGGTCTAATCTCACGTTCCAAGAAGGCTCCAAGTTTTCAAGAGCACGGATCATCTCGAAGGCTCCACGGAGTCTACTGATCCCCCCAACGTAAACCAAGATCATCTCTTTTTCTTCTCGGGGGACGGGTGAGTGGATCGGCAACATTCGCAAGTCTGGGTAGTTATGGACCACAATTGGATTAAACCGCGCGAACTTTTCAGCGATACCTTCTGTGGCTACAACCACCCCATCAAAGACCTGGGCCATGAGCTTCTCGGCGATATTGAAGACCAGGGAAAGCGGGCGTCTCAAGAGGGCAGGGATCCAATGCTTGGTGAGGATTTGCTGGGGAACATCCTCGTGGACATCATAGATAACCTTCCCATTGGTAAGCAGTCTTAGCAAGACCCCCATGGGAAGGAGTTCAGGGTCGTGGAAGTGGTATACGTCCGCCCGCTGACTTTGGGCAAGGCGATAGGCACGCCAGGTGAGTCCGAGGATGCGAGTTAAGCGATTTCTGGGCCTAGGCAAGGCTATAATCCTCATCACTCCATCCACGATCTCATCTCTTTCGTGCTGAGCGATCAAGGTGACTTCGTAGCTTGCCTTAACTAGCGTTTTCGCTTGCTTGTGAAAGATACGGGTGTCGAAGGGCGTATGCACAGTAGTCAAAATGCAGATTTTAGCCAATTTTTGCCATCCTTAATGCAGTTTCTTTTAATATGTTTTCGGATATGTTTGCATATCATGAGTACTTTACATCCAGTAGTTCTGTGGTGGTGTTCGGTCAATCCATGTTTTCCATACAAAGAAAGTAAAATCAAATACAATGCAAGACCATGAGTTAAAAAAGCAGTCTTTAAATCTCCTGAGTAGAATATTACCGATATATAAGGGAAAAAACTCACTAATATAAATTCTTTTCCCAAATCGTTTGCTCTATAATTAAGAAATTTTAGTATTAAACCAATAATGATGGCATATATTGCCATTCCTATAAAACCAGCATGTGCATAACCAGCACCAAGCCACCCCGTATTAGCGTTCGTGTCTGAATCGTTAAAATATATATGCCCGATAATTCGTGGAATTGGCATATCGTAAGGATATCCAATAATTTTATCAAGGAAAAGCCATTTTGAGTCTGTCCAAAAAACTTTCGGGTTTTCTGAGAAAAAATTATAATAAAAATAGTTTGCTTGACTTGGAATTAAAAAAACTCTACGCAAAATTAATCCAGTCGCCCATCCATTAAGCCACACAGCATCAAGAATTATTAGACACACACTCAAAACTACCAAACTCATTAAAAGCCAAACAATAGGATTTTTTCTGTTTAATATCCAATAGAAACCTATAATAGCCCAAGGCAAAAACAAAAAAACTTTGTGCGAAGTAAAGCCAAAAATTAACATATATGTTATGATTATAAAAATGGTATATAATTTATTTCGATTTCTTAAACTCAGCGCTAAACCAAAACCTGCAATAATTGGGAAAAATGAAAACCAAATATATCCCCAAATACCTTTATCGATATCTCTCAAAATTAAACGGTATTTATAGACCTCATTTAGGTTAAAATTGAAGAAGTTTATATGTGTTATTACTAATAAAATCATAAGCATTATAAAGAGAGTACCCAAAAGAGAGTTAATAAATCTAGGATTAAACCTAGGTGTTTTGATATAAGGGATTTTAAGTTTTACAATGAAAAATAATAAAAGAAATGAAAACAATACATATATAATATACAAAAAAGATAGATTCTCTGTTGAAAATAATAACAACATAAAAAATACTGGAAAAATAAATTGGATATGAAGAAGAATATCAGTAGGACGAGATAGATTTGAAGGCAACAAGAATACAATAACAGCGACGGAAACCACGGAAAAGATTAACTTATATATATCAAGATTCCATATAAAGACAGAGGAATAACCATAAATGGGTATAATGTAATATCTATAAATAAAAATAGACAGAGAGAAAAATACCAAATACAAAAACAAAATTTTTATTTTTATTGAATTAATAACAAATCTTTTTTCGTTATTATGTTCAATCATGTTACAACCTCCACAACCTCTAAGTATAACTTCCTTTGCCAAGATTGTATCAAGTAGGTGTTGTGCCAAAGCAAGCTGAAGGTGCCACCGCAACGACGGCAGGCCTTAGAAAGCCTCTCAAGCCACTCGATAACTTGCTCGGACTCTAAGGCCATATACTTTTGGTCAAGCAATGTCATTTCCATTACGATTAGAGGACGTTCGCGTAAGCGCAAAGTTCTCTTTGTCTCAAGGTTGAACACCGGGAACTCATGACATGTACCACAACGAAATCCAATATTATCGGTAAAGCCTACGGTAGCATCATAATCTAACCCAGCCTCTTCCCCGTTCTGCCATGTAGTAGGATTTCTCCATCGCAAATAATGTTGTCGGCTTCCCCATTTTGTTTGTTTAATACCTAATTTTTCTGCCGTATCTAATAGCTTTGTGAACTCTGTTTTTAATCGCCCGATGTCTTTATAGTTTTCGTAGCTGGGATGTAATCCAATCTCATGTCCTCGTTCATGAATCCGCTGCATCAGTGACTGAGTCCAAGGCACGTCCAAAGTGTAGTTCTCGTCGAAGCGGCTATTGCTCATACCAGCCTTAAAGTAAAAGGTGCTCTTCAAACCGTATCGTTCGCTCACATCCATGATAAAATCAAAAGTGTTATATGGGTCTGCATCTTCGTCCCCAACGCATTTGGCCGCAAGCCGGCGGACGGCCAGATGTACATCTTTACGCCTAACTAAGTCACCTGCGGCATTCCTGAGAACCTGAAGCCAGGGCTTATTGACCGCACCTATAGGATGGTCTACATCGTGACTTAAAAAAATCTGGTATGAGCGTTGTTTCCGTTTTAGTTCAGGCCACATGCGCTTCATGCACGCCCAAAGAATCTCCACATATTCATCCACTATCGGTCGCTCCAAGAAACCCTCTTGGAAGGATAAGGAGGCTCTAGCTGGGAAACGACCGTGCTCATCGCGGTCAGGCAACACAATCTCCTCGTGGCGCGTCAGCATGAAGAATGCGCTACCAAAGATATCTAAGCCCAACCGAATGCTCTTGCCATTTTGGTTAAACCATGTTCCCTCTCTGAGCAGTTTGCCATAGATTACCTGGATAGGTGACTTAATCACCTTCGCCTCTGGCAAGCAGCGGGCCACATCCCACATAGAAAGAGGCTGTTTAGGCAACGAAACGATGGTAAGCCATTCATCAACCTGGGTTTGAAATAAAACATCTGGCAAGATCAAGACCCCTTGCTCAGGAGCGTCAACTAACTGAATCTGGACCTTTTCGCCAATAGTTTCTCGGCTTACATAGCTTATGCCAAGGAATTCGTTGAATAACACTTGGAAGATATATTCACGTTCCTTCCTATGGCCATGTGGATGGGTGATAAGGAGCACGCTGCTCACTTATGGCCTCTCCTTTGTTGCAGTGCTGTCAACGTAAATCGTCCCAAAGTCCTCATGCTAAGTTCACGAACTACATGATACTGCTTAAGCTTTCCGCCCCACTCAGCATCAGCTGCGCCAACCGTTGGGAAATTTGCCCCTGCAAAGTCGAATCCAGTCGCTCCATGTTGCGCTAGGTTGACTTTGAAGACGATGATAGAGGTTGTTAGGGCACAATCTAGCTAATAAGTGATGGTGGCAGGGCACATTGTATCACAGCTTTTATATACTATGACATATATATACCCTGTGAGACCACCAATGACCGAGATACAGTTAAGCTTGATAAATTTTCCGTATCGCGAAATGCTCACAATGATCTTCAGCGGCTACTCCAATGAATTTGAGTTCACCGCTGGCGGTATTTTTCGCAGAGTAGTCCCGCCAGTGTGTCCGGAATGTGGAATGCCAATGATTCGCAATGGCTTCAACGCCTACTGCAAAGGTCATCTCGGCAAGGCAACTGTTGGACGGTACTCGTGCAAATCTTGCGGAAAATCAATTGAAGAAGGCCGCGGCTTCTGGGATAAGATGAAGGCACAATTTTTCAACATTCTTACCGACATCATGCTGCGCTTAAGGCTCAACCACGTTTCCTATGAGGAAATAGAGTCGATAATGACGCTGTTGTATCCACGGGATAAAGATACAATCCGAAACATGGTTCAAGGTGCGATTGAATGCATGGATATTCCTGCCGTTAAGGATATTCAGATCGTCCACTATGATGAGCAACACCCCAAAGCCGGCAGAAACCAGAAATTCCGTCTGACCCTTCTTGATGGATTAACAAGGATGGTGATTGCAGAGGAGCTTTTTGACTCAAAAGATGCTGATACCATTGAAGGATTTCTCCGAAGAAATCTCGATACGAGTAAGCCAATATTTATTGTGACAGATTTATATCGAGGATACAGCGAGCTATTCGAGAAAGTATTCGGTAATAAAGTAACTCACCAACTCTGTTTGCTTCATCTGAATAAGCTCATCGTTACCGATTTTCCCAGGAAAACGACTATTGAAAAAGAATTGATTAAGTATAAATTATTAAATATATTTTATAATCGTGAGCTTGAAATAGAATTTCTGTCCTGCTTGATCGAAGAAGAGAGGGCAATGAGACTGAAGAGTGGCAAGGAGTACAAGACCTGGATCAAAGAGGCAAAGCGTGCATTTCACGATTTCGTTCACAGTCAGGAACTAAAACGCAGGCGAGCGGATGAAAATTTAGAGCAGAGAAATTATCATGATGCTTTATATAATTTAAATGAATTGATGAATATAATTGACTCATTTGAGATAGCTGTGAGAAAGAGATTGATGAAAATCAAAGAGCTCTGGCCGAATCTTACTGCGTTTTACTTCGTTCATAATGCGCCAGCTACAAACAACGCTGTAGAAAATTATTATTCCGCTAGTCTCAAGACACATAGGAAGAAGCAGTTAGAGGAACCAGGAATAAAAGACCAGATGAAGCTTTCCGCCTTGAAAAGAGCGGGAATTTTTGGAAGATCTGAAAAAACATTGCTTGATGCATTTGTCATGTTCATTCCGTTTTTGGACGCAGGTTAAATGTTGCTCCTTGATACTGCTTTTTTTAGAAAAAACAGCGGAAGCTATTGAGTTGTATAAATATGCTGTTTATATTTTAAAAATATTTTTGATAAATATAGTCTTAATTAAAGCACTATAGCAAAAATTTTTATCATAATACTCTACTTTAACAATATTATTAATGAGAACTACAAATTATTGCAGGAAAAAACAGGTTTTCACTAGATTTCTAGATTGTGCCGTTGTTAGACAAAGTGGCTATTGGTCGCGTATGTGAGTTACTGAAAAGCGCTAACAGATGGCGCAATGATTACTTGCTGCAAAAATGAATCTGGGGCATCTGATTTTGGCGATGATTTTCAGTAACCTTCACCCACGACCTGGCTATTTAGTGAACAGTATTGATAGAGAAGCATGTTGATGACATGTTCCCATTTTTCGATATCGGCAATGGAATTCTTATATGAATCCTTCTTATGTATTTGCAGAGAAATTACAAATAGTAGATTAGACTAGTGATCAATATGAGAATTATAATTGCAGGCGATCTTTTTTGTGGTGGTGACTTGCTAAAGGAGGCAGCATCACCCGATTTGATTAAAATACCAGAATATTTTAAAGCAGATTTTAGAATTGTCAATCTGGAGAACCCACTTAGTGACCGAAATGAAGTAGCTGATAAATGTACCCTTCATGCTCCCACTAACGGAGTGAAATATTTACGGGCTTTTAATATAGATGGTGTCAATCTTGCTAATAACCACATGCATGATAAAGGAAATGATGGGATTAAGGACACAATAGATACCCTAGACAAATATTCCATTAAACATTGCGGTGCTGGAGAAAATATAAAAAAAGCCAGAAACCCTATTTTATTGGAGAAAAATGGCGAGAAGGTTGCAATATTGGGATTTTGCGACTTTGACCGTTCATACTTGAAGCAAGTACAAATCGCTGCAGAAACGACTCCGGGTGTTGCACCATTGCGTTATGAAATTATCTTAGAGGATCTGAATGACCTAGATCATAGTATCGATAAAGCAGTTTTATTCTTTCATTGGGGCCGAGAGCATACTTGGTTTCCTCCCAAGGAAGACATAATTCTCGCAATGAAGGTGCTAACGCATCCTAAAGTAGGTTTAGTAGTAGGTAGCCACTCCCATCTACCTCAAGGTTTCGTAGAGCATGAAGGGAAAAAAGCCTATATGAGTCTGGGAAATTTCTTGTTTCCAAACTTCTTTATTCAAAATCCAACTCAATTGGTATATCCCTCTGAGACATCCGATTATGATATCACTCATGGATATCATTCTGTCAAAAGATTGACTCATAAGAGATGGTCAAAATGGTCTCGTAGATCCATCCTGATCTGCGTAGATACAGTGGAAAAAACAAGTAATATAATTTTTGTTGAACAGGAACACCTATGTCCAATCGTCAAGAAGATTTTGCCTTTCAATAGATTTTTTATTTTATCTAAAATATATAATAATGCTAACAGCTTTTATGATATAATTAGCGACAACTGGTACAATTATATTAAAATTAAGCGCCATATGAATAATTACTATAATTATCTAAGGCAAAACGGGTTTAGGACAGTTCTCATAAAGCTTTATGCTAAAACTCTAAATTATATTAGATCCAGGTCGGATGCATTATGATACGTCGAATATTATTGACAATCTATTTAATAATCACCAAGACAATTTTTTCAAAGTGCCGGCTCGTAAGGGGATGGTTGTATTCAGGGGGAAAAAATGTCCGCATCGGCAAAGGGGTAGTCATTGGTGGTAAAGTTGAAATCAAAGATGGCGTTACAATTAACGATTATGCAAGGATCTTTGGATCTCCTGTAGTCCATCTCGGCAAGAATGTTTATATCAATAGCTTCACAATGATTTCAGGGGATATTATAATAGAAGACGATGTACTGATCTCTCAGTTTACGAATATTTGGGGTAGAAGCCATAGGTTTTACATAAAAGACAAACCTATATGGGTCCAACATGGAGAGGGCGGACAGGGCTATAAAGTAGGAAAAATATTAATAAAAAAAGATGCATGGATCGGTCCTCACGTCACGATAATGAGAGGAGTAACTATAGGAATTGGTGCTGTAATTGGAGCTGGTGCTGTTGTAACCAAGGATATCCCAGATTATGCAATAGCATTTGGAGTGCCAGCAAGAGTTAAGTATTACCGCGGAGTTAATAATCCTTGTGATATCGGAGAAAAGAATGAGCCATCCGGAAACAGAGGGTCTTAAGGGAAGCATAATAAAATATTGGAATGGAGCTGGTCTTTGTTCTTTTGATAGTTCTACTAGCATCAAAGATCCCAATATAGCAAGCTGCGATAACTATGTGGAGAGCCGTCTATTAGAGAATATACTTACTCAAGATCAAGAAAAATATGTTGCAGGCATAGATGTGGGAGCTGGTCTTGGTAGATTTACAGTAATAATGGCAAATCATTGTAGACATGTTTATGCGATTGAGCCTGCAACAAGGCTTTTCGAGAAACTTAAAAATAATTGCAAAAATTTGATGAATGTAGAAGTAATCAATACAGATCTGGAAACGTTTAATATAAAAACTCGCTATGATCTTGCAATTGTGTCTGGAATATTGTATCTTTATCCTGATGAGATGGTTATAAGTTTTTTAAAAGATATAGTCAACAAAATGAATAAAAATGGAACTCTTGTTATAAGAGATTTTATTGTTAATAGTGGCGTGCGGCAGATTCCATCAAAATATATAGATGGTGGCCTATGTTATTATAGAGATTCCTATTATTGGGGGGGAGCAGCAAAAACACTTGGCCTAAATCAAATTAATATGTTTCAATGTAGCCCATGTTATACACCAATATATATGAATTTTCTCGCGAAATTACATCTAACCACATTAGTAGGAAGGCAATCTGTAAAGGACTATTTAGTTAAACGTCTTGAATCAAAACAAAGACGGAGAATTATTACTTTTTGTAATCAAGAGATAATAACAGTATTTATGGTGATGAAAAAGATATGAACCCAGCCAAAACAAATTATGCATTGGTTTTTAATTGCCATTATAACGGGCTTAGCATGATCCAGGAACTCGGACGACATGGTATCCCCGTCTTGGCCCTAGACAACACCCGATCGGTTGGGACTTTCTCACGTTATGCTAAATTTCAACAATGTCCGAGCCCATTAGATAATGAACAAGGATTTATTGATCTCTTGCTCAAAATGGGTAGGTCATTTAATGAGCCTCCTGTGCTTTTCCCTACTAATGATCACTGGGCAATGACTATTGCGAAGCATAAAAGATTGCTGGAGGAGTTTTATTTACCATGTGTGGCGGAATGGCCCACAGTCAAGATGCTGGTTCACAAAGAGCAATTCTATCCATGGGCATTAAATAAAGGATATCCAGTGCCTCGAATATTTCAAATCAGAGAACTACTTGATGGATCAGAATCAATTTTTCCCATTATTGCTAAACCGAAATATAGAAGGGTCCCCATTCAAGCTAAAGAAGGGGTCACTTTAGATACAATTAAAAGACTTGACGAAAACCGAATGGTAATACTCAACAGCAAAGATGATGTAATAAAATTTGTTTCAACCAACAAAGAGCTGATTCCACATATGCTTTTTCAGGAGTATGTTCATGGCTATGCGGATAGGATGTATACTATTGGCATATACGCTAATAGAAACCATGATATCCTTGGTATATTTACTGGTCGAAAAGTACGAGGATTTCCACCAGATATTGGGGATTGCATTGTTGGCCAATCAGAAGAGGTTCCATCAGAACTTGTGGAAATGGTAAAGAATATTGTTAAAGAGTCGGATTATCATGGCATTGCAGAGTTTGAATTTAAAAAAGACTCTCGGAGCGGAGAGTTCAGGTTTATTGAGGTGAATCCAAGAAGCTGGTCCTGGATTGGCATTACTCCCGCGTGCGATGTGAGCCTGCCGATGATTGCCTATTCAGATTTGATTGATGACAATGATATGTCATGCAAATACAGCAAAGCCTGTACTGAAGAAGTAAAATATGTTAAGCTGCTTCAAGATTTTCAGAACTGCTTGTACTCTAATAGAAAAGCAGGTTTCCCTGAATATCATATGACTCCTGGGCAATGGTGGAAAAGCTTGGAAGCCGAGCGGAGGGTATACGCAGAGTTCAGTTGGGATGATCCTACTATTTCGTTATACTCAATACTTTTACAAATCAATAGTCTCGCCAAAAAAATTATTGGTTATAGATAATAAATAATATTTATTTGTGAATTCTTGCACCAAAGATGCTATGAAGCAGTTCATCCTTTTTTGATGGATAATATATGATTCCACAAGCTGAAGATTTGCCTCTTTAGTATTTCTGTCTCTCTCTTGTCAAATCCGCCAAGAGCTGCAATAATTACCGAATATGCAATCGCTCCAAACACTAAGGCAATTAAAAGACCATTAGCGTCTTCAGGATATATGATAAGGATCATTCCTGCCATTAATACAGAAGATATTATGCTTTTTGCAATAAATGACCAATTAATTTTAAATGATATATACTTAAACGATACGTAGAATACAACTATAACCATAAGAAGATAGGATACAAATGTAGAAATAGCGGCTCCCAATATGCCCATTACTGGTATCAGCATTACGTTGAGCAGAATGTTTGCGGCTGCTGCGATGATGTGAATAAATAGGTTAAATTGAGTTCTCTTTACTAGCTGGGTAATATTTATTACTATTTGAAAAACTCCTCCCATGAGCCCTGCAAGAGCCACGAATGGAATAACCGAGCTTCCTGCAGCAAATTCTGGCTTTGTGAGGATTTCTAACATAGAATGTGATAATACAGACAGCCCTACCACGGAGGGTATGCCCAGCAGCAAGAAGTACTTCATCGAGTAGCTTAGGTAGAGCTTAACCTCATCTAGCCTGCTTTCATCATACATCTTAGAGAGTTCGGGGAACAATATGAGCTGTATGGGGGTTACCAAGAGCTGTACAAGGCTCCCAATGGTGTAAGCGGCAGAGTATATGCCTACAGCATTTATGCCCAGGAATATTCCCACGATATACCTGTCGCTTGAGTCCGTGATCCACCTTATTAAAGAGTTTGGAGTCAAAGGCAATCCATATCTCAGATATTCTATAACCATGGTGAACTCTGGCGCTTCAAATCCTATCTGAGAGATGATGCGCAAAATTGCGCCCAAAAAGACTATGACTTGCACAATTAGCACGGCTGCAATGACACCCATTAGCCCAAATCCAATATGGAGGAGGGCAAGTATCAGCGCAAGCTTTCCAAATGTATTGAAAAGGGTAATTAATGCATAGGTTTTTATCTGTCTGAATATGCGAAAGTAAAACATCACTATCTGATCAAGGGCTGTGAGCAAAATCAAGAAAGATCCTGCTCTGATGTATTGGGAAGTTCCCGCATCGCTGAATACAGAGACTGCCGTAAGATCTGCCAGGCCGTATACCATTAATGATACGAACAAACCAGATATAGCTACGATAAAAGCAATCGAATAGAATCCTTCCCTAACCCTAAGCATATCCCTTTCAGCAGCCAAGAAGCGGACCAAAGCCATGGACAATCCCATTAGAACGATCGATGATAGAAGCGATACTGTAACGGAGATCTGAACCCATATGCCATAATCATAAGCGCCTAAGGTCTTAGTTATGACAGGCAAAAGGAGAAAACCGCCAAGGCTGGTCAATATACTGGTTATGCCAATTATGGCAACATCTCTTGCGAATTTTTTTTTTGACATATTACCCTCTAGGTTAAGCCTGGAGATAGGCAATATCTAATATTAAATAGATTGCAAGATGCTTTTCAGTCTATATAATTACCTGTTGTATAAAAAAATGTACGCGGATGCACTCCAACAAGGTTGAGTATTCATAAGTTGTAGCCCCTACCATAACGCGCTAACTGCAGAAAAAAGGACACTCCCTAAGAATCAAAGCACAAAGCCATGAGCGTGACTATCCTCTCCGCCACCCGGCCATCGCCGTAGGGCCATATGCCCTCTTCTCCTGAACGGGCATGCAGCGTTGCCTGGACGATATGCTCAGGGTCACACCCTGCGAGCACATTCCATCCCGTCTCCACCGTCTCGACCCACTCAGTCTCCTCCCGCAGAGTCACACAGGGGACCCTGAAGAAAAAGGCCTCCTTCTGCACTCCGCCCGAATCGGTGAGGATCACCCTGGCATTCCTCTCGAGCACGAGCATATCGAGGTAGGAGACAGGATCGATGAAGCGGAGAGAAGGAGATAAAGGGTCGGCGGCAGGGGGCAGTGTGGAGAGGGCTTTTCGGGTGCGTGGATGAAGGGGTACCACCACAGAAAGATCCTGATCTACAACCGCGCCAAGACCCCGGAAGATCGCCCGCAAGCGCTCTGGGTCGTCTGTGTTTTCCGCCCGGTGGACGGTGGCCAGGGCGTAGCCCCTGGACTCAAGGCCAAGCTCTCCGAGAACCCGGGACCTGCGCTCAGCAAGCTCTGCATACTGGAGGACGGCGTCGTACATGACATCGCCAGTGTTTATGACAAGGGGCATATTGGGGCGATAGGGGTTAAAGGGTAGATGGGTAAGATGGTTCGGAGTGAGTTTTACATTATTCAAAGTATGGTCGAAGCCCTCACGGCGCAGGTTTGCGACGGCTGTTTCGGTTGGACAGAAGAGGAGGGTGGACACATGGTCGGTGAGTACCCGGTTGATCTCCTCTGGCATTCGCCGGTTGAAGCTGCGCAATCCCGCCTCCACGTGGGCCACAGGGATGTGCAGCTTGGCCGCGGCCAGCGCGCCGGAGAGCGTGCTGTTGGTGTCGCCGTAGACCATGACCAGGTCGGGCTTCTCCTTGAGAAGTACCTCCTCTGTCCGTTTAAGCACCTCCCCGGTTTGGGGGGCATGGGTGCCCGATCCGACACCGAGATGATAGTCCGGCGACTTCAAACCAAGCTCATCGAAGAAGATCTGGGACATCTCGTAGTCGTAGTGCTGGCCAGTGTGGACCAAGACTTCTTGAATCGGGTGATCTGGATAGTCTTGGTTGTGGCGCTCTACTGCCCGGAGGATGGGAGCCAGCTTGATAAATTGAGGCCTAGCACCGACGATGTCCACGACCTTCATCGCGAGCCTTCTGCCACTGGTGAAAGGAATTTCTCGATCTTACAGATCACATGTTCCACCTGCCGGTTGGTCCAATCGGCACCGTGGACTTGACCACCACTGTACATCCGGCCATCCTGCATCGCCTCCGCCACCTCCCGTGCCGCCCCCTCTCCACATAGCCTGTGTCAGCACTCCCATCAGGCCTGGAAGGCGTGCCAACAGCGATCATGATGATATTCGCCTCGTTGACAGAACAGCCTCCCCCTCAATGAACAGCGAGACCTTACCGTGGTCGTTGTCCACACAGGCGACCCGGTTGCCAAGATAGGCCAGGGCCACCCCCGTGGTGAGCTCGACATACCCTGTGCCGACGACAGCAAGAGGCGTCGAGCCGTTCATCTCTTCTCCCCTTGCCTTGCCCAACAGCCCATCATTTAGCCTGCCCCCTGAGCCCCTCCCGCAGGAACGCCGCGAATATGCCGACCATCAGGCCGAGCATCCCCGCGATCGCCACAATAAGGATCTTCCGAGGCCCTATCGGGCTGACAGGTTCTCTTGCCGGCTGGATGACCGTCTGGGGCCTTATCAGTACCAGTTGCTTTTGTAGCTCCAGACGACGATCCATCAGGGCAGTGCGCTGGGTCTCCTTGCCATTCAAGAGATCCAGAGTACGCAAAAAGCGCATCTCGTCCTGAACCGCTGATGAACCTGAAGAATCTTGTAAATCCTGCAATGCTTCGGATGTTCGATTTATTTCCATATATATAACATCCAGGCGTTCCTGAGTGTCGGCCAACTGATCGGTCAGGATCTTCTTCTGTTTATTATAGCTATCCTCGCTGCGATTGGCATAGAGCCAGACTATCTTCTCAACTGCCTTTAGGCCTTCTTGCTTCTTTGGCGTCTCAACTGATATCTTAAAGAGCCTGTCACCCACAGGATATACCTTGACGCTCTCTTTAAAGGCACTGAACTCGCTCCCTGTCGCGTTGGGGCGGAGCTGTTCGAACACTTCCAGTAAGAATTCATCACTGAGCATGATGCCCTTCACAGAGTCCTGGCTGGTGTAGACTGGATCATCAAAATTGCCTATCGCAATGATGGATGAGACCCTGTATACCGGTGGCATGGCGAAGCTTATAACGCCAGCCACCAGGACAGCGACCACAAAGACGCCGATGATCAGAAGGCGCCTCTTCCACAGAACACGAAATATATCGCGCAGATCAATTTCATCTTCCATTGTACAGCCTCAGGCACATCTTATTATAAATATATATAAATACATAATCCAGCTAAAGCCATCTCTATCCCGCACATGAACAGCACCACGTCCTTCTCGTATACCTTGCCCTTCGCCCACTTGAG
>Ga0315279_10004474_pt1 | contig 18727 bp, 12 predicted proteins | sample YL17G06_20_MG_FD_203694 | JGI IMG/M metagenome (GOLD analysis project Ga0315279, IMG submission 203694) | Sediment microbial communities from Yellowstone Lake, YNP, Wyoming, USA - YL17G06_20 | ecosystem: Environmental > Aquatic > Freshwater > Lake > Sediment | place: USA: Wyoming | collected... | reverse complement strand
GCCGCCGGCCGTTTTGCGCGTGAAACCGTGGATCTCAAAAGATATCGTTGCGGTCTGAAATGGCCCGTATCCGACGCGGCTTCAGCTACTTACGGCAATTCGCCGTGTCCATGACCGGACAGCAGTGACCTGAACCACACCAGCGGCAGCGGTCCGGTCACCGAGATCTATCAGTCACAGAGAGGCACCAGCTCCGTGGTGTCGGTGGCGGGCACGTGGCTCGCGGCTGCCGGCAGCCACAACCGTCCGCTTCGGTCCGATCTCGACGGGCTGCATCATCCGCTGCTCGGGCGACGCCACTCGGTCATCGACTGGGAACTGATGCGTCGCTCGTATGACTACGGGTACCGCTCCAATGGGGACTACGAGTACGACATCAAAGAAAACGTCCACTCGACGGACACGCGGCTGCGGCTCGGTGTCCGACACGGCCTCACCGACCGCGTGCAGATAAGCGGGGACGGCTATTGGCATCCGCCGTTCAGAATGACGGGCGTCTCGCGGGTGGCATCGACATGGTGGGGAACGACGACGGTTCACACCACCGATTCCTCGACACGGTATCAGGCGCTGTTCGGCTGGCGGCTGAATGGAACCTGGCGGGTGAATCAGCAGGGAGAGCTGTTTCTCGAGGGCACCAGCGAGCAGCAGGGCGTCGCGACGGACACGCCATCGCGTCCCGGCCCGGTTGAAACGTCTCGAACGACGACGATCAGGTTCGGCGGCACGTGGCTGTCGCGACGGTCCATGAGAAGTGTTCCCCTCACCGCGGACGTCGCGGGACTCTACCACCCGCTGGTGGAGCCAAGGCAGATCAAAGTGGATGGCCTGGTTGACCGTCTGGGGTATCGCGGAGATCGTTTCGTGCCGACGGCGTGGCTATGGCGGGTGCAGGCGACCACGGGGATCTGGTCGTCTTTGCAGGCCACCGTGTACGGCGGAATGATGTTCGTGGACAGATCCGGCCCGGCGACGATACCCGATCGGTACAAGTCGATGGGCGCCGAGCTGAGGCTGCGCCCGCTGGCTCGCGCCGAGGTCTTCTCTTCCGTGCATCTCCATCCCGCGGGTGTCTTCAACACCTACCCGGTCTTCATTCTTGGCCGTGACGATCCGTACCACGCCTATCACGATTTCCTCAGCAACGACTTCGGCGGCGACCGTGCCTTTCACATCGGCCTGAGACTTGTTCTGTGATCTCGAGAGGCAGCGCAAGCCGGGCGTGTCGGCCTGGCCGTCCCGCGCCCCGTTGACAAGGGACGCTGATTGCCGCTCGGCAGCGGAGTGTGCTGTTCTCGCGTGCAGGAAAACGTCCCTGCGTCTCCGGCCCCTCGCGTCGTCCCACGAACAGATGCCGCTCGAAACGTTCCTTGTCCTCGACATGAGCGGCAGCGTCGCGGGCGCCCTACCGGCGCCGCGTTCTGATCACGATCTCGCTGTCCACCCATTCGCCCGGGCCGTCGGCCGGGAAGCGCAGGCTGACGACGCGGGTGCCTGGTGCGCGCCTGATTTCGCCGATGGCAAGGCTGGTGCCTTGGCCTGACGACGTTCGCCCGCCTTCCCCTGCCGAGGCACCCTCAATCGCGGTGATCTCCAGCGGCGTCTGCACTTCCAGCCTGTATGTGTGCCCGCGCAGTCCCTGGACGCGCGCGGTCAGGACGTTGTTCGCGAAGCGCGCGTCGATGATGCGCAGGCGATGGGATGCGTCACCCGATTGCATCGGGTCGTGAAGCGGCACCAGCGTGATGCCGGGCCGATAACGAACGACGAACGTCTCGGCCTTCGTGACCGTCAGTGAGGCCTGCAGCCACGTGCCGCGCGACTGGTCGATCCCATCGATCTTCCTGAATGGCGACGGCTTCGCCGGCAGCCACTCGGCGCCGGGAGGGAGCGGCAGCTCGAGCTGAAGCGGCACGGTGCCGGTGCGCGGCGTGATGCGGACAGACAGTGAATCCGCCTGCTGCTCGAGATCGAGATCGAACACGGCGTTCTGCCAGTGCAGGTTCCTGACGTGCAGGAACGACCAACCCGGTGGCAGCTGCGGTGCCAGGCGGATGGGCGGCGGAGCCGCCAGAGCGTCGACCGGCTCCGCGCGTCGTCCGGTGTCCGGCGTCCGATGTCCGATGTCGACCCCACCCGCCTTACCCGCCCCAGCCCCCCCACCCGCTCTACCTGCCCCACCTGTCCCTTCTCGCAGTCCCAGCATCCCGCGCAGCAGCATCGACGCGAATCCCGTCGTTGCGAACAGTTGGTGCGGCACCGCCGCGTCGATCGAGCGGGCCCGGTCGCCGGACAAGAGTTCCGGGATGTAGCCGCGTGCTTCGAGGAACGTCAGGTCGGCAGTTCCGTCCAGGTACTGCCATCCCACGGGACCGCGGCGCGCCACGTACTCAGCCAGACCGGCGAACCCGGTCAGGAACGGCCAGGCGGCGCCGGTGTTGTAGCCGAGCGGCTCGTACAGCTTGCTCTCGCGCGACAGCATCCGCGCGCCCCAGTCGGCACCGATGCCGGCGCGCGCCAGTTCATCGAGCATCCCCTCGACCGCCGGCCGGTTGGTGTCGAACACACCCCGCCAGATGCCGAACGCCGGCCACACCGTCTGCTCGGCGTGTCCCTTGCCATCCTTCATCACCGCGTAGTAGACGCGCCGTCCCGCATCGTCGAGGAAGCGGCGGTTCAACGAGGCGCGCGCCTTGTCGCAGGCCGACTGCGCCGTCGGCGCGAAAGCGGGATCCGCAATCCGCGCCAGGTTCGCGGCTGCCGACGCGGCCTCGGTCCACGCACTCGCCAGAAACACGTCCGTCAGGACGTCGCGGCTGCGCAGCGAGCCGGTCTCTGCCGCGGCCAGGCCCGCCTTCGTGTTGTCCATCAGGCCGTCGCCATCCTCATCGGTGGACGCGCAGTAGTCGTACGCCTTGCGGATGGACGGCCAGAAGTCCCTGGCGAGCGCCACGTCGCCGCTCGCGTTGACGTAATCGCTGACGCCGATGATGTAGAGCGCGGTCGTGTCCGCGTGGTAGTAGCCGTACGGGTAGTCCTCGAACCACCGGATGTAGCCCGCGGCCTGCGACAGCTCGTGCATCATCTTGCCGTCGGCGCGCTGGCGCTTGCGCAGGAACTCGAGCGCCTGCTTCACCGTGTCGAAATCGCCGTACGCGGTCATCGCCCACGAGTTGATGAACGCGTCGCCGCCGAAGAACCAGCCGAATCCCGGGCGCTCGGTCGTGCCGGACGGCCCCAGGCCGGCAATCAGGCCGCAGCCGAGGTGCGGGTTGCAGACCAGGCCCTTGTCGAGCGCCACCTTTGCCCACTCGAGCGCGAGGTCGATCCGGGCGTCGGGCGAGCGCATCGAGGTGAACTCATCGCGCAGCCGCCGATAGTGCTCGGTCGATTTGCGGTAGCCCGCCTCGGCCGATGACAGCAGCGCGGCGTACTGTTTCTTCACCGCGTCGAGCCGTTCGTTGGCGGCGGTGATCACGATCGGCACGAGGCCGCGGGCGGCCACCTCCGGCGTGACGCGGATCGAGAACTGCGACGGCGCGTCGGGCAGGTTGTGCGCCGGCTGCTCGGGCGGCGTCAGGCCCAGCGGGCAGCCGATGAGCGCGTTGTTCCTGCCGCTGCCTTCCCCGATCACGTACGCCTTCACGCCGTCGTCCCAGTAGCTGTACTGCCCGCCGAGGGCGGCCGGCCACATCGGCTTCAGGTCGGGCCTGAACTTCACGACGATGGTGAGCGGCTCGGAGGTGTCGACGTCGAGCAGGACGAGCCCGCCAGCCATGTCGATCGGGACGAGCCAGGTCGCATCCACCCGGAAGGAGGCGTGCGAATAGCGGACCGTGCTCGACTCGGGGCGGATGTCCACGGCGGAGGCGAGGCTCGCGCCCGGGATGGGATCGGCGTAGGCGGCCACGCCGAACGACAGGTTGAAGTCGTGCAGCACCTTGAGAGGGTAGACCCAGGCCTCGAAGCTGCCGTCCTCGCGACCGAGGAATGCCGCGCGCTGGCCCGACGCTTCCATGTAGCGCGACGGCCGCGCGGCGCCGGCGAGCGCGATCGGGTTCGGCTCGCGCGCAAAGCGGGCGATCACGCCGGAGGGCGGCGGTGCGGCCTGCCCGCCCGAAACGACGCCGGGCGGCACGGCGCCGGGCCCCTTTTCACGTGCCGCAACGGGCACGAGCGCAAGCATCACGGCGAGACCGGCCACCAACGACACCAAGCGAAGTGCGGGCACGAGCTGCTGGTGCGTGTTCATAGAAGTCCTGTGCCTTCCCATACGCCCGAGCGGGTTGCCTCATTCTATTCGCGACGGTGTTGGCCGGCGACGGCGAACTGCGGAAGTATGGTAACGTGGGCGCCCGAAAATCATGTCGCGTCTCTCATGGTTGCGGTCACTCGTCGGCATCCTGGCGCTCGTGGCGCTTGCCTGGGCGTGCGTGCTCCTGGTGGTCGGAGGATTCACCCTCCACCTCGGCTGGCTTCGCCTCGGCGCGCGCGACGCCACGCGGGCGCTTCTGGCCGCGACGGTCTTCATCGTGTCGTACGTGTTCCTGGCCGGACCGGAGCGGTTGCGTTCGGACGCGGCGTGGATCGCGCGGCCGTTGGGAGGCCGGACGGCGGCGATCCAGGAAGCGCTGCGCAGGCGGGCGGCGATTCCGGCCGCCATCGTCAGTTTGTTCACCTTGCTCGCAGGCATCGGTTACGGCACGTTCGTGGCCGGCGGGTCGGACAGCTACGGGTACGTCAGCCAGGCCGAACTGTGGGAGAGCGGAAACCTGCACGTCCGGCAGCCGCTGGCGGCGGCGTTGCCCTGGTCCAATGCCCTGTTCACCCTCTCTCCTCTCGGTTATGCGCCCGGCACGAGCGGCCAGGACATCGTGCCCACCTATCCGCCCGGACTCCCGCTGCTGATGGCCGCTTCCAGGAAGGTGCTCGGATCGAACGGCCAGTACTATGTCGTGCCGGCGCTGGCCGCGCTGGCGGTGTGGCTGACGTTCCTACTGGGCCGATCCCTGACGGGCCGGGCGAGCGTCGGCTTCAGCGCCGCACTGGTCCTCGCCGCCAGCTCTCCGTTTCTGCTGATGACCATGTTGCCGATGAGCGATGTGCCCGCGGCGGCGGCGTGGACGCTCGCCCTGCTGCTTGCGCTGAACGGGTCCGTCGCGGCGAGCTTCGCATCGGGCGCCGCTGCGGCGCTCGCCGTGCTGATTCGGCCGAACCTGGTGCCGGTGGCGCTGGTCTTCGCCGTCAGCCTGTTGTGGCGGCCGGCACGAACGCGCGGCGTGCGGCTCGCCAGGTTGTGGCCGCCTCTGGCGTTCGTCTGCGGGCTCGTGCCCGGCCTCGTGTCGGTGGGTGTCCTCAACACCGACTTGTACGGATCTCCCCTGCGCTCGGGGTACGGCGATCTCCGGCAGATCTACGCGCTCGGCTACTTTCCAATCAACTTCCTCGGTTTCCTCCGATGGATCGTCGGGAGCGGATGTTCGTACGTGCTGGTCGGAACCGCCGCGGCATGGGCGATCTGGCCGCGCACGATGCGCCCGCAACACGCCGGGGCGCCGACGCGGCTCCTGCTCGGTGGGTTCATCCTTGCGATCTGGCTGTCCTACGTGTTCTACCAGCCGTACGACGCCTGGTGGTGCCTGCGTTTTCTCCTGCCGATCTGGCCCGTGTCGATCGTGCTCGCCGCAGCCCTGGCCACCGGGCTGTTTGCCCGCATGCGACTGCCCGCCGTGTCGGCCGTGCTCGTCGGCGTCGCGGTCCTGCTCGCGGCGTGGGGCTGCCAGGCTGCGCGCGCGCAAAGCGGGTTTCGTCTCGACGAACAGCGGTACGTGGCGGCCGCGGCATATGTCGCCCGCCACACCGAACCGGACGCGCTCGTCCTGTCGATGCAGCACAGCGGGAGCCTGAGGTACTACGCGGGGCGCGTGACCATCAGGTACGAGCGTCTCGATCCCCGGTCGCTCGATCGCGACGTCGATGCGCTCTCCAGGCTCGGATACCACACCTACATCGTCCTGGACGATTCCGAGGTGCCGGCATTCAAGGAACACTTCGCGTCCGGCAACGCGCTCGGCCGGCTCGACTGGCTGCCGGTCGCGGTGATCTCGAGCGTTCGAGTCTACGACACGAAGATGGCGACGGCTCATACCACCATGTCGCCAGCAGCCGCTGCCAGCCAGACCGACCGCAAGTAGCCTGGCTGCTGCGGTCGCCACTGGCATTCCCAGGTGACCGCGATCGAGCATGAGCATGCTGAAGACCGCCATTCGCCGGGCATTGCTGAGGGGACCGGCAACTGCTGCGGCCGCGCTCAGCCTGCTCGTCCTGGTGCTCGGGATCCGTTACGGGTCGTTCGTGGCCGGTTCGTCGGATACGTATGGCTACGTCAGCGAGGCGCTGTTGTGGGAGAAGGGGAACCTCCACGTCTTCGAGCCACTCGTCGGCGTGCTTCCGTGGCCGCATGCCATCGACACCCTTTGCCCGCTCGGTTACACGCCTGACGGCCGCCATCACCTGGTGCCGACCTATCCGCCGGGGCTGCCGCTGCTGATGGCCGCCGCGAGGAAGGTGCTCGGCTCGAACGGGCAGTTCTACGTGGTTCCCCTCCTCGGCGCGCTCGTGGTCTGGCTGACGTTTCTGCTGGGCCGTCGTCTGACCGGCCGATCGAGCGTCGGCATCAGCGCCGCGATCGTCCTCGCCGCCTGCCCTCCATTTCTGTCCATGTTGATGTCGCCGATGAGCGATGTGCCGGTTGCCGCCGCGTGGACACTGGCGGTGCTGCTGGCGCTGGCGGGTACGGCTGCGGCGAGCGTCGCGTGCGGGCTGGTGGCGGCGGTTGCCGTCCTCATCCGGCCCAACCTCGTGCCGGTCGCGCTCGTCATCGGCGTCAGCCTGCTGTGGCGATCGGTGCGCGTGCACGGATTACGGCCGCGGGCGCTGCTGTTGCCGCTGCTGTTCACGTGCGCGCTCGTTCCCGGCGTCGCCGGCATCGCCCTGGTCAACAACGACCTGTACGGATCGCCGTTCCGGTCGGGGTACGGGGACTTGTTCCGTCTCTACGCGCTCGGCAACTTCGCCACCAACACGTCGCGGTACATCCGGTGGATGATCGCGAGCGGCTGCGCGTACGTGCTGGTCGGAACCGCCGCGGCTTTCCTGCCGTGGCCGCGCGTCGTTCGGACGCGGCTGCAACGCACGGGCATGCCGACGCGGGTGCTGCTGGCCGGGTTCCTGGTGGTGGTGTGGCTGTCGTACCTCTTCTACCAGTCGTTCCACGAGTGGTGGTACCTGCGGTTCCTGCTGCCGGTCTTCCCCGTGTCGATCGTGCTGGCGGCGGCGCTGGCGGCCGACGTGATCGACCGGCTGCAGCTGCGCGCGGCCTGGGCCGTGCTCGTCGGCCTCGCGATCGTGCTGTTCGGGTTGGGATATCGCGCGTCGAACGCGTACGGCGTGTTCGGCTTCCACGTCGCCGAGGCGAGATACGCGCAGGCAGGAGCCTACGTCGCGCGACACACGGACGCGCGCGCCATCATCCTGTCGATGCAACACAGCGGCAGCCTGCGGTACTACGCGGGCCGGACGACGGTCAGGTACGATTTTCTCGATCCCTCGCGGCTGGACGAGCAGATCGCAGCGCTTCTGAAGATGCGCTTCCACCCCTACATCGTGATCGAGGACGGCGAGGTGCAGGCCTTCAAGGCCCGCTTCGTGTCGCAGGTCGTGCTCGGGCAGCTGGACTGGCCGGCCGCCGAGGCCGCGCCCGGCGTGCGCCTCTGGGACGTGGCCGAGCGGTTCATGGAACGCGACCGCGCGGCGGCCAGCGCATCAACGCCGCCCCGCCGGTAAGCGGGCGCCCGCGGCTACCTGCCCCGGTTTTGAAACCACGTCTACTGGCTACTCGCTGCTGCCTTGACGTGGTTTCAAAACCCGTCCGGGTCCTGTCCGCCGGTCGGACCCACAGTCGCTCCCGGGCCTCGAACAGGTACTTCGGTACGGCCCGGGAGCGACAGGGGTCCGCCCGCGGCCACCCGCATGGGTTTTGAAACCAGTTCTGGGGACCAAGGACCAGGGACCAGGGACTGCGTCCGAAAGTCCGAAGGTCCGAAAGTTCGACATCGGACATCGGACATCGGACAGCGGACGACGACAGCCAGAAGGGCCGAGGGTCCCGTGACCCCCGATCCCTGATCCCTACGCCTCTGTCTATGATTCTCCTCGCCTGCCTCGCCCTGCTCGTGGCGCTCGGCCTGCTCGAACGGCTCGCCGTGGAGCGGGCGCGCGCGGCCGTGCCGATTCGGATTCACGTGAACGGCACGCGGGGCAAGTCGACGGTGACGCGGCTGATTGCCGCGGCGCTGCGGGAAGCCGGGGTTCCGGCGGTGGCGAAGGTCACGGGCACCGCGCCCCGGCTGATCCTCCCGGACGGCTCGGAACACCGGATCGTCCGCCGGGCGCCGGCCAGCATCCGGGAGCAGGCCTGGCTCGTTCGCCGCGCGGCCCGTGCGGGCGCGCGGGCGCTGGTCGTCGAGTGCATGGCCGTGCGGCCGGACCTGCAGTGGGTGAGCGAGCGCCGGATGCTGCAGGCGACGATCGGCGTCATCACGAACGTGCGGCTGGATCACACCGAGGCGATGGGCGCGACGCTCGATCAGGTGGCGCAGTCGCTCGCAAACAGTGTCCCGCGCGGCGGCGTGCTGGTGACGGGCGATCCGCGCTTCGCCGCGGCCGGAGCCGCCTGCTGTGCAGCCCTCGGCACGCGGCTGGTGATCGCGGAAGCGGTGGAAAGGCCCCCCGACCCTGCCTGGCTGCGGGAAGACATGGCGACCGCGCTGGCGGTCACCCGGGAGCTCGGCATCGCCGACGAGATCGCCACCCGAGGGATGCAGAAGGCGGCGGCGGATCCCGGCGCCGCAACAGGCGGCGTCACGATGATTGCCGGGCGTCGGATCGCGTGGGTCGATGCGACCGCCGCAAACGATCCGGAGTCGCTGGATCGGATCGTCATGAGCCCGGCAGGGCTGAAGCCCTGCCCCACCGCCGTTTCGGATCCAGCTCGTGGGCGCATCCTCGCGGTGTACAACCACCGGGCGGATCGCCCTGAAAGGCTGCGCACGTTCGCCCGGCACAGCGCCACGTTCCGGAAGTGCGCCGCTGTCATCGTCACCGGCGACCCTCCGGGCCTGTCGCTGATGATGCGCGCGCGACGGCTCTGCCCGGGCCCCGACATTCGCTTCGTTCCGCGTCGCCGACTCACTGCGGCGGCCATCGGAATCGTCTTGGGCGGCACCGAAGATCCGCTGATCATCTTCTGCGGCAACACCCGCGGCTTCCTTCGCCCGTTTCCCGCGAACGCCCCGGACACCGGACTTCAGACTCCGGACTCCGGACCCCGGACTCCGGACTCAGGACCGTGAGGCCCCAATGCTCGAAACCGCCATCGGCATCGGCATCACCGTGAACCTGCTGCTGACCGAGGTGTTCGGCCTCGCGTCGGCGGGCCTGGTCGTTCCCGGCTACCTCGCGCTGTACCTCTGGCAGCCCTCGCGCCTGGCGGCCACCGCGCTGCTCGCACTCGTGACGTGGGCCGTGGTGCGGTTCGGCCTGGCGCGCCTCGTCGTGCTCTACGGCCGCCGCAGGTTCGGCGTCACCGTGCTCGTCGGGTTCCTGCTGAACCTCCTCGCGCTCCGCCTACTGCGCACGATGCCGGTGGAGCCGGTGGACATGCGCGCGATCGGGTTCATCATTCCCGGCCTGATCGCCAACCAGGCGCTCGTGCAGGGCGTGTGGCCGACGCTCGTCCTCACGGCGCTTGCCGCGGCGATCGTGCGCCTGGTGCTGTTCCTCGCGGGTGCGTGGCTGTGAGAGAGACGATGACCGATCCCTTCCGGCCCCGGGGCGGCATCTGGCCGGTGCGTCTCGGCGCCCTGGCGATCGCCGCCGGTGCAGCGCTTGCGCTCGCGCTGGCCGCGTCGGCCTGGCCGCCGCCGCTCATCGACCGCGTGCCCCGCGACATCGCCGACAGGGCCCGCGCGGCAGAGACCACCATGGTCCGCGCGGCGCAGGTGATCCGCCAGGCGCGCCGCGCCGAGGGCGTCGAGAGCGAAGCGGCCGGACGCGGCGCCACGGCAAGCTTCATTGGCGCCGAACTGACGCCGCTCACGACGACGCTCGGAAGCCTCGAGGCGAAGCATGTGGCCAACAGTCCGAGGTGGGCCAGCGCCCTTGCGCTGCGCCTGCACGAGTCGGGACTTCGGCCCGGCGACGTGACGGCCGCCAGCTTGTCGGGGTCCTTTCCGGGCCTCAACGTCGCGCTGGCGGCGGCGTGCCAGTCGCTCGGCGTGAAGCTCGTCGCGGTCTCTTCGGTGACGGCTTCGAGCTGGGGCGCCAACCAGCCGGGCTTCACCTGGCCGGAAATCGAGCTGCGCCTGGTCAAGGCGGATGTGCTGCGCCAGGCAACCATTGCGGTCACCGTGGGAGGAGCCGGCGACCGCGCCCGTGATCTGGAGCCGGAAGGACGGACCCAGGCCGAGCGGATCGCACAAACGGTGAGCGAGGCAATGCGTGTTCCGGTGCTCGAGCCCACGAGCTTCGAAGACGCGGTGGCCCTTCGGCTCACCGCGTACGCCCGGGCGTCGGGCGGGCGTCCGATCCGGCTCTACGCGAACGTCGGCGGCACGGAAGCCAGCCTGGGGCGGTCGTCGTCGGTGCTTCGCCTGCGAAACGGGTTCCTGCCCGGCGTGCCCTTCGACTTCTCGCGCGACCGCGGCGTCATGGCGCGATTTGCCGAGCGCGGCGTGCGCCTGCTGACCCTGCTCAACGTGCGCGACCTTGCCGTGCGCTGGGGGATCCTCTAACGGCGGGTAGGGCAGGTAAGGCGGGTGGGGCAGGTGGGGCGCGGCCGCAGCCCCCCTACCAGCCCCAGCCCCCCTACCTGCCCCACCTGCCCCACCTGCGATATGCTTTAAGATCTCGCGTTGCGGGCCGCGCGCCGGCCGCACGCGCTGCCAGCCAACCAAGGAGGAAGCATGCTTCGCCGCCTCGCGCTCGCCCTCGGTCTTCTCCTGTCGTTCACCGCGATCGGCCGCGCGCAGACGGCCGACGACATCATCGCCAAGACGCTCGCCGCCCAGGGCATGGACAAGATGAAGTCGGTCCAGACCATCAGAATGACCGGCACGATGACGATCACGCCTCCGGGAATCGACGCGGCCATCGTGATCGAGAACAAGCGGCCGGCGAAGGCCCGACTCACCATCACGGTGCAAGGCATCGAGAACGCACAGGCCTACGACGGCGAGACCGGCTGGTCGTTCATGCCGGTGCAGGGGAAGACGGCCCCCGAGCCGCCCTCGGCCGACGAGATGAAGGACCTCCGGCAGCAGGCCGACATGGACGGCACGCTCGTGGATTACAAGGCGAAGGGCCACAAGGTCGAGCTGGTCGGCAAGGAACCGGTGCCGCCGGATGCATGGAAACTGAAGGTCACGCTCAAGGACGGCGACGTGCAGTACATGTACATCGACGCCGAGAACTGGCTGCCGATCAAGATGGATACCACGCGCATCATCAACGGTACCGAGATGAAGGCCGAAACCTTCATGAGCGACTACAAGGCCGAGGGCGGGATCATGATGCCGCACTCAGTCGTGGCGAAGATCGCCGGACTCGGCGTGACGCAGGCGGTCACGGTCCAGAAGGTCGAGCTGAACGTGCCGATCGACGACGCCCGGTTCAAGGCGCCCGCGGTGAAATAACGAGGCTCAAGGCTCAAGGCTTAGGGCTTAAGGCCTGGGGCGCTCAAGGCCCTGAGCCGAGCCAGGTTGTGAGCCCAGCAGGCCGTAAGCCCTGAGCCCTGAGCCGTAAGCCGTCCCCGTCACTCCGTCTACTCCTATGTCCTTCCGCCCGTTCCTCGTCCTCTGCCTCCTCGCCCTGGCGGCGTCGCCGGCGCTTGCGCAGCCGGTCAAGATCGACTCGGACACGCTCGGCGGCCTCGAGGCGCGATCGATCGGTCCCGCCGCGATGGGCGGCCGCGTCACCGCCGTCGACGGCGTGGCCGGCGATCGGGTGACCATCTACGCCGGCGCGGCCGGCGGGGGACTGTGGAAGTCGACCGACGGCGCCGTGCAGTTCTCGCCGGTCTTCGACAAGTACAACCAGTCGATCGGCGCCATCGCGATCGACCCGAACGCGCCGGCCACCGTCTGGGTCGGCACCGGCGAGTCGTGGACGCGCAACAGCGTGTCGGTGGGCGACGGCGTCTACAAGTCCACCGACGCGGGCGAGAACTGGGTCAGGGTTGGCCTCGAGCACTCCGAGCGCATCGCGCGCATCGCCGTTCACCCGGGCGACGGCAACACCGTCTTCGTCTGCGCGCTGGGCCACCTGTTCGACGATCACCCGGAGCGCGGCCTGTACCGGACGCGGGACGGCGGGAAGACGTGGGACCAGGTCCTCTACGTGGCGCCGGACACCGGCTGCGCCGACCTCGCGATCGATCCGCAGGATCCCGCCATCCTCTATGCCGCGATGTGGCAGGTGCGCCGCAATCCCGACTTCTTCACCTCGGGCGGGCCTCGCAGCGCGTTCTTCAAGTCGACCGACGGCGGCAGTCACTGGCTGCCGATGAAGAACGGCCTGCCGGAGGGCGAGCTGGGGCGCATCGCGATTGCGATCGCGCCATCGAAGCCGTCGATCGTGTACGCGACGGTCGAGGCGAAGAAGAGCGGGCTCTATCGGTCGGAGAATCGCGGCGAGAGCTGGGTCGCGGTGAACACGACGTCCACCGCCGGCCAGCGGCCGTTCTACTTCTCACGGCTGGTGGTCGATCCCGGCGATCCCAATCGTCTCTACAAGATGGGCACGCTCGCCGCCTACAGTGACGACGGAGGCAGGACGTTCAACCAGCTGGGCGTGAGCGCGCTCGGCATCAGCTACCACGCCGACGTTCACGACCTCTGGATCAACCCGAAGCACCCGGCGGATCTCGTGATCGGCACCGATGGCGGCGTGTACGTGTCGCACGACCGCGGGCACGCATGGCGCTTCGTCGGGACGCTGCCCATCTCGCAGTTCTATCACGTCAGCTACGACCTGGCGTGGCCCTACAACGTGTACGGCGGGCTGCAGGACAACAGCAGCTGGTACGGGCCGTCGCGCCGCTCGGGCGGCATCGGCAACCGGCACTGGCAGTCGCTGACCAACGGCGACGGGTTCTGGGCGTTCCCCGATCCGACCGATCCGGACTTCGTCTACGACGAGTACCAGGGCGGCAACCTGTTCCGGGTCCGCCGCTCGACGCTCGAGACCAGGGACATCAAGCCCACGCCCCGCGAGGGCGATCCGAAGTTCCGCTTCAACTGGAACACGCCGATCCACCTCAGCCCCACCAACCGGGGTGTGATCTACTACGGCGCGCAGTTCCTGTTCCGATCCAGGGACAAGGGCGAGTCGTGGCAGCGGATCTCCGGGGACCTGACGACCAACGATCCCGCGAAGCAGCGGCAGGACAAGTCGGGCGGGCTCACGCCGGACAATTCGTCCGCCGAGAACCACTGCACGATTTTCGCGATCGCCGAATCGCCGAAGAACGCGAACCTCATCTGGGTGGGCACCGACGACGGGAACCTGCAGGTGACGCGCGATGGCGGCGCCACCTGGACGAACGTCGTCGCCAACGTGCCAGGGCTGCCGAAGAACACGTGGGTCTCGAGCGTCGAGCCCGGGCACTTCGACCAGGCCGTTGCGTACGCCACGTTCGACGGGCACATGACCGGCGACATGACGACCTACGTGTACCGGACCGCGGACGTCGGGAAGACCTGGCAGCGGGTGGGGGCGAGCGCCGCCGCGGCCGAGGCCTCTGCAGGGCAAAGCCTCGGCCTTGCCGGCGACCTTTTCGGTTACGCGCACGTCGTCAAGGAGGATCTGGTCAACCCGGCCCTGCTGTTCGTCGGTACGGAGTCGGGGCTCTTCGTGAGCATCGACGGCGGGCGGCAATGGGCGCAGTTCACCTCGGGGCTGCCCGACGTGGCGGTGCGCGACCTCGCGATTCATCCCCGCGAGCACGACCTCATCGTCGCGACGCACGGGCGCGGCCTCTACATCGTGGATGATCTCACGCCGCTGCGCGCGCTCACGTCGCAGGTGCTCGAGAGCGACGCGGCGTTCCTCCCGTCGCGGCCGTCCGTGATGGTGATGCCGGTGACCGAGTTCGGGTTCAACGGCGACGGCGAGTTCGTGGGACGCACGCCGCCCGAATCGGCCGTCATCACCTACTACCTGAAGAAGCGCCACGTATTTGGCGACTTGCGCGTCGAGGTGTACGATGCGCGCGGCGGGCTGGTGACCGCGCTGCCGGGCGGCAGGCGCCGCGGCATCAACCGCGTCGAATGGCCGATGCGTTCGCGCGCCCCGCGCATGGCCCCGGGCATCGGGATCATCCCGAACCTGTTCGCGCTGCTCGGGCCGCGGGTCGTCGAGGGCACCTACACGGTAAAGCTCATCCGGGGCACCGAGACGCTGGCCTCGGAGGTCCGCCTGGTGCCCGATCCGCGCTCGCCGCACGCGGCGGCCGACCGCGTGGCCCAACGCGACACGACGCTGAAGCTGTACGCGCTGGTCGAGCGCCTGGCGTCCCTGGTCTCGAGCCTGGATGAGGTGCGGAACCAGGCGCGCGCGCGGCTCGGGAAGCTGCCGGGCGGCGACACGCTCGTGACCCGCCTTGGCGCGTTCGCGGCCGCGCTCGACGATCAGCGTGCCGCGCTGGTATCGGTCAAGCAGGGCGAGGGGATCTCGGCCGACGAGAAACTGCGCGAGGAGCTGGGCCTGCTCTACGGCAACGTCAACGGCTACGAAGGCCGTCCGACCCAATCGCAGGTGAGCCGCATGGCGGTTCTCGCGAAGCAGCTGGACGAGGCGATCGCGCGCTTCGATCGGGTCGTTGCAACCGACCTGCCGGCGCTGAACGCGGATCTGGCGGCGCGGAAGATGGATGGGATCGCGGTGAAAGGTAGCCGGTAGCCGGTAGGCAGCGTAGGGGCGGAGCTTGCTCCGCCCGAGTCAGTAGCGAGTAGTGGGTAGCACGGGCGGCCAACTGCAAACTGCCAACTGTCAACTGCCAACTACCAGTCGAAGGGGACATGCATGCCACTGTTCGAGTACGAGTGTACGGGGTGCGGGAACAAGTTCGAGGTCCTGATTCGAGGCAGTGAGAAGGCTCATTGCCCGAAGTGTGGAAGCGATCGCATCGAGAAGTGCCTGTCGGTGTTTGCCGTGTCCACGAAAGCGGCGCCCGCGGCACAGCAGGCCGCCGATGCATGCGCGGCGTGTCCACACGCCACCGCGCCGGGCGGCTGCGGGATCGCGCATTAAGCCGTAGGGGCACGACATGTCGTGCCCGTACCGTCCGATGTCCGGTGTCCGGTGTCGACCTCGGACTTCGGACTTCGGACTTCGGACGATTTTGATCTAGGTATCATACCTGTCGCCCTTGTGACGCGTGGCCGCAGGGGCCGAGCGTGTCTCGGCCCGACGCCTGCGTCAGGAGCTTCATCATGAACAAGAGCCTGCAGGACAAGCGCGACGTTCGCGCTCAATGGTCGTTCGATACCCGTCCGATCCTCGGCCGCTTCCACCTGTGGCTCGAGGACGTGGACGTGCAGTGGGTACGCGGGAAGCCCGCCAAGGAATTCAGCTACCAGCTGGCGTTCGTGGACGGGCGCATCGAGCGGCTGCTCGCGATGACCGCGGCGGTCACCGCGCTGGGCACGCGGCTGTTCGGCCGCTTCGGCGCGGGCGCCACGCTCGACAAGGTCGGCCTCAACCAGGTGAAGAAGGATGCCGACGCGATCTCCGCGTACGCGATGAGCGAGAGCCTGTGGTATCTCTCGCGGCAGCTGCCCGAGAACCACGCGATCATGGTGTGTCTGGGCGAGGGCCTGATGCCGAAGGCGGGCGAGACGCCCGAGATGGGCGCGAACCCGCAGCTGGGCTTCGGCCGCGTCTACGCGCGCCCGGAGGTCGCCCGCTGGCTGGACGAACACGTCGTCCAGCTGCTGAACGACCCCGAGTACGGCTGGGACAGCTTCTACCACGACATCCAGGCGTCGGGGATCACGGTGTGGGGCGCGGCGATCGATACGCTCGAGAACACGTCGCGGTTCGCCAAGGGCAGCATCGACGGGCCGATGACCGTGCTGCACCTGTTCAACCAGCCGGTGCACATCGCGCGGCCGTACGAGGGCTACATCGGGACGATGTTCCTGCCGCGCGAGGTGGTGCGCGTGGCCGTGGATCATTCGATTCTCGTGAGCGTCCGGACTCCGCGCGAGCTGGTCATGAAGGCGATCCAGCTCACCTACCCGGGCATCAAGCCGCAGAATGTCCACGTGTGGACGCTCGGCGGCAAGAGCCGCGTGCCGCGCATCGGCAGCCTCTGGAAGCAGTGGCGCGACCTGGGCGCGCACGTCGTCGAGGAGGGCTGGACGCTGCCGACCGGGCTGAAGGCGTTCACCGAGTCGGGCACCTACGCGCCAACCTACGCGGTGCAGGCGTGGAAGGACGAGGCGGGCGAGTGGCACCTGTTCTTCATCGATGGGTACGCGGCGTCGGCCGAGGCGGTGCAGGCGGCGAGCCTCGCGCCCGTGCTCGGTCTCGAGGCGTCGCTCACGGTGTTCACCTCCAAGTTCAACCTGCCCTACGAGCGTGAGCAGGACGTCATGTCGCTCGATCCCGATGCGCCGGACTTCTCGACGAGTCTGGCGCAGGTGATCGGCGAGCCCGTGACCGCGCCCACCCGGGAAGACTACCGGCGCATGATCATGGAAGGCCGCTCGGCCGGCATCGACCTGGCGAAGCGAACGCTGACCGCCGACGACTTCTTCCAGGAGCGGAAGTGGGAAGTGCTGGCGATCACCGGCTACATGGGGCCGGATCCGTATTCCGGGATCGAGGGGGTGGAGGAGATCGAGCCGGGCGTCTTCCGATCGACCGTGCGGCTGGCGTCGGTGAAAGGCGACAAGCGGATCACCTTCACGCTGCGGCTGATGGAGACGCCCGAGCAGAGCCGGCTCGTCTTCAGCCCGCTGCTCAACCGCTTCCTCGCGGGCGAGGAGTACGAGACGCGACCGGTGAAGATCTCCGATTCCGGCCGCATCCGCAACGAGCTGCAAACGCTGTGCGCCGACGCGCTGGAGTTCCACGACGCCGATCACATCCGCATGCGCTTCGACAAGATCCCGCCCGAGGTGATCTCGCTCGAGGATCAGAAGAAGCTGCTCGAGGTGCTGCGCTGGTACAAGTCGCGCCACCCGATCTGGTTTTCGTGGCTCGAGATCGCGGCGGCGCCCGTGCGCGTCCACGCGTAGGGGGCGGTGATCCTGCAACGTGAAGAAATGCCCCCGGCTCAAGGCTTAGGGCTCAAGACTCAGGGCCCGACTGGGCTCATGGCCTTGAGCCAAACCGCGCCGTAAGCCCTAAGCCGTAAGCCCTGAGCCTTCTTCTTCCCCCAGCCTCCACTCCGCCGCGCCGATGAAGCCGTCCACCTGCTTCGGCCTGCGCGCGCCGACAATGGCGCCCGTGACGGCCGGTTGGCGCAGCGTCCACGCGATTGCCACTTCGGCGGGTGATTTGCCGTGGCGGGTGCCGATCGCGCGGAGCCGTTCCACGAGTTCGAGGTTTCTCGTCAGGTTCGGCTCGCGGAATTCCCGGTTGTTGCGCCGCCAGTCATCCGGCGGCAGCGCGGCGATTCGCTCCCGCGTCATCGCGCCGGTCAGCAGTCCCGACTGCATCGGCGAGTAGACGATGACGCCGATTTGACGGGAGAGGCAGTAGGGGAGAATCTCCTTCTCGACGTCTCGCGCGACGAGCGAGTAGGGCGGCTGCAGCGAGGCGGGCTTGGCGATCCGGCTGATGCGCTCGAGCTGACCGACGGTGAAGTTCGACACGCCGATCTGGCGCAGCTTGCCTTCGCGCTGCATCTCCACGAGCGCGGTCCAGCCCTCCTCGATGTCGGGTGCGTAGGGGTTCCCGGGCGGGAAGGCCGGCCAGTGAATCTGGTAGAGATCGATCCGCTCGGTTTCCAGGCGTTTCAGGCTCTGCTCGACCTCGCGGCGCAGTGACGCGGCCTTCAGGCTGTGGTGGATCTCGCCCCGTTCGTCCCACACCAGGCTGCCCTTCGTGAACACGTACGGGCGACTTGCCGCGCCGCGCGATTTGAGCGCCCGCGCGACGACCTGCTCCGAGTGCCCGAGGCCGTAGCCGGCCGCGGTGTCGATCCAGTTGATGCCGAGATCGAGTGCGCGATGGATCGCGGCAATCGAATCGTTATCGTCCTGCGGCCCCCACCCGAAGGCGTACCCCGGTCCGCCAATCGCCCAGGCCCCGAAGCCGATGGGCGTGATCTGCATGTCGCTGGTGCCCAGTTGACGCGTCTGCATCGCCGGCTCCTCCACGGATTGTGAAAGTCCTCTCATCCGCAGATTACGCCGATCGGGCGGGTTCCGGCCAGCGGGACAGGTGCAGGCCGTCCGCTACTCGCTGCGCAATGCCCTGAGCGGCGCCACCTTCATCGCGCGGCGGGCGGGGAAGTAGCAGGCCAGCAGCATCGCGGCGGCCAGCAGCACCGGCGCGGTGGCGAAGGTGAGCGGATCGAGCGCGCTCACCTGGTACAACAGGCTGCGCACGCCCTGCGCGACGCCCACCGCGAGGACGAGGCCGACGGCAACGCCAA
>Ga0315279_10004473_pt1 | contig 18727 bp, 15 predicted proteins | sample YL17G06_20_MG_FD_203694 | JGI IMG/M metagenome (GOLD analysis project Ga0315279, IMG submission 203694) | Sediment microbial communities from Yellowstone Lake, YNP, Wyoming, USA - YL17G06_20 | ecosystem: Environmental > Aquatic > Freshwater > Lake > Sediment | place: USA: Wyoming | collected... | reverse complement strand
ACCAGTGTTGGGGCTGGCCTCAATGTTGATGACAGCGCCATCGTCGTACCAAGCCGTGGCAGAAGGCTGACCGCTGACAGTAATCGCGCCACCTCCAGACGGGTTCACGACGAACGTGACCTCCCATCGAGTCTTCCAAGAGGCGATCTCAGAAATCGGACTGTTAACAGCAAAGGAGTGCGAAGCATCAGCTCCCGTATAGCCGTCTGTGTCACTGCTGGCCCAGCCTGTGAAGGCATATTGCGTTCCAGCTCCGCCACTGGTGGGACTGGTCACAGCGAATGTTACGGTGAGGCCGGCATCATACCATCCCTGACCGGTCGGGTTGCCATAACTCGATGCGACCGTAAGGTAGTACTGAGTCTTGTATGTTGCAGCGAGCGCGGTGGGCGCATTTATCGGACCGGGAGGAGAAGCGTTTTGGAGTAGGCACTGTGTCTTGCCGTCATCGGAGATGACCGTTGGCGGAAACATGCCTACGGCTGAGCCGCCGGCGTTGACCCACTCGGTTGCCGGGAGAGAAACGGGTAGACTGCAGCCGGTCTGTGAGTATGTGACCTGATACTGGGTTTGATAGTTAGCTAGGTACGCGGTGTCCGACGAGGGTGTCGTGATTGTGCGGGATTGATCTCCCCCATCAGCCCAAGATGCCCAAACGTATTGTGTTCCTGAATCTCCTGGGACTGGGGAGTTTGCGGTGATGGTGTGGGAGCTTCCTGGAATCCATGTGAACGTTTGCTGGGAGGTGTAGGTTGTGCCGTCGACGAGTATGGAGCCTGACGGACTAGCAGTCAACGTGATGGACACGGTGGCCGGAGATGAGTCTGTGCTGGTTGAACTGGTTGTCGTGGTCGTGCTTGTGGATGTGGTTGTTGTGCTGGTTGTGCTTGTTGTGGTGTTTGTGCTTGTTTGAGTTGTTTGAGTCGTCAAAATAGTTGTTGAGTTGGAAGTACTTGTAGTCGTAGTGGTCTGTGCTCCGATTGTGAACGTGTACTCTTTCTGATTGTTGGTTTCGTCCAGTTCCACTATTTGGTTGTCGGGATCCACTGTCCACGTGGTGCTGTGCGTGCCTGCTTGAGCTGTCAGCGCACCCACATACCAGACTTGGGTTTCACCTGGTGCGATGTTGTCTGGGCCGCCTCGCCCATAGTCACTGTCATAGTACACGTCAAGGTAGTAGCCAGACGCAGCCACGGTTCCGAGATTCTTCAAGGACGCAACGATGAGGAACTGGTCCCCAGGGTTCACCTGCGTGACAGGTTGGCCAGGGTTGGAGCTTTCCTCGAGCCAAACGCTGTCAACTGTTAGGTCAGGGGAGTCGGCTGCCTGAACCGGATGGACCGAGCCGACGAGGTTTGGGAGACAAATCACCAGAGCGACCAGAAACGGGATGAGGTACAGGACGTAGGCTTTGCGGACCAACTGGCATCAGATGTGCTTCGTGTCCGCGCCGCGGGAGACTAAGCGTGTGTGACGCTCCTCGGAGAAACGGCGTGACAATTGAGACGTGTCTGACCATGGCCTCATTTTGCAGTATTGCACCGCTATTGAGTTAGAGTCAAGAGGCCCCTCCCCCCGTCATTCCAGGTTGAAATTACGGCAGATTCGGGCTGAAATAGCCAAATACGCTTAAACTCAGCCTTTCCCAGGCTGAAAGACCTGAAGTGGAGCTCTTCCACAGTGCCATGGCCGCCGTCAAGAAACTGAAACTGAACGAGCGCCTAGGAGCAGCATGTCCCCTGATGCTGAACCCTAGCTCTCCTTCCGCAAGCTGACGATCTTGTCTGTTCCCTCTCGTCGGCGCGCAATGTAGCGATGAAGCTCCAGTTTCGCCAGCAGTCGGCTCATCGCATAATCCTCCATGCCGAGCACCTCCACGAGTTCAGTTTGTTTCTTCGGACCTGATTCCTCAAGATGCATCAGCAGCCTAACCGCCTGAAGTCGCAGGTCGCTCCGTTTCGGGAAGAGCTCCACAAGCTCGAGCTCCATATCCTCCGCCAAACGCTCAACCGTTACCGCTGCTTTCACAGTCTCTGTGTCGATGATTTTCTTCGAGTGCGACTCCGAGTACTGGAGGGTCAAGGTGATGTACCTCAGGAAGCGACGGAAGATTCCGCGACTCATCTGGGCGAGAGTGAGAAGCGCATCTTCCGTGAACGGTTCGTACGTCTTGAATCGCTTCTGGTAAGCCTCGACCATATCTTTGGGCTGCATAGGCTCGAGCTCGATCTTCTCCATCTTATCGAAGAAGAAATGATCACGGAACATCTCCTTCTGAATCGCCACAATTATAGTCGGTTTCGTTTCGTCCTCAAGCGTAGCTGGCTGGGACACAAAGTTCCATAACCAGTAGATCTCATCCAGATCCTTCGCCATCAACCGTCGATCCGTCTTCGAGTAGTCCGGAGTATCGATGAGGATGAATCTCTTCTTTCGGAGCATACTCAGCCAGGAGGTGTACTGCAGCGCACGGGCCGCGGGCCTGCCGAGCATCTTTGCCGCCCAGTCCGGATTAAGACGCTCAGGATTCTTCTCCAATTCCTCGGGAATCAAGAGAGTATAGTTTGCCTTCACTTGCATCATGAGTGCACGCAAGTATTCGCGACGAAAACTCGACGAGGCTTCATGTGTGTTGTTCAGGAGGCCTGCAAGAAGCTCCGGTTATTTGCCCCAATTGAAAATGATGATAGCCTATGCAAGATCACCATTGCTTCTGGACGCGTGTGTTCGACGATATTCCTAGTCCTAGAGGAAAGTCCTTAGAACCTCTATCGCGAGCAACGCGCCACTCTTGCCGACTCATCTGCCCCAATCAGCTCATCGAAAGATGTCTATGAACGGTGCAGTTCAGTACGTTTGTTTGCCGATCCTAGGGATATGCTGCTTGTCACCGATATCGCTCAAGTGCCGTCACGAACGCCTCAACATGCCTTGTGCGCAATCCACCTTCGATACCAATGAAGAGGAAGACCATCCTCCGAGCCGTACTGATTCTAGCAATAGCCACAATTGCGTTGGCGTTCCCTGTTCAGAAGACCGAGGCCTCTCTTGCAGTTTCTCGCAGACCCGAAGTCTATGTGAAAGACGCAGCGACGAATGGCGCTATTCCGGGCGCCTCGATCTATCTAAGCGGCTCGTTTGCGGGAGTAACTGACTCCAACGGAGAATTCTATATTCCGTATGCGTCCGCTCGTCTACAAATAACCGTACAGAAGAATGGATATGGGGTTTATCAAACGACCATGGATGCCGTGGCTCAAAGTGTTCTCACCGCTTATCTAACCCAACCCAGCGTCGTGCTGATCGTTGCGACCGACGGATCCGGGAACTATTCAAGCATCCAGCAAGCAATCAACGCCCTGCCCGCGCAAGGAGGAGAAGTCCAAGTAAAGGACGGCACCTACCACGAGACTATCTCGATCCAAAAGAGCAACGTCGCACTTAGAGCCATAGGGACAAATGTCATACTTCGAGTCGATAAGCTCAACGACAACGGAATACTGATTGGGAATTCGAAGCAGGGTCAAAGTTTCGTCCTGATTGAGGGCTTACACATCATTGGAGGACAGGCCGCCGGGAACGGTACGTGGGATGGTGGCAGAGGCATCTGGATCTACAAGTCAACGCACTCGATTATCACGAGAGTTCAAGTCGAGAACATGGGTTCGTCCGGAATAGAGATCTATCAGGCATCCCAGAACACCGTCCAAGACTCGGAAGTCTTGAACTGCCGAGAGCATGGTGTCAGATTATATGGATCAAGCGACAACCTGTTCACACAGGTATCCTCTCATGATAACGGGCTCACGAACTTCATTCTCGTACCGTCGGACCTGCTTACAAGTGAACGAAACAAGTTCATTGCCTGCACTTCCAGCAACCCCTACGACAACGGTTTCTACATTGATATCGGGTCTAATGAGAATGAGATCAGGAACAGCTATTCCCAAGACGCCACCAACTCATGGGGTGCTTCAAGTGGAGGCAGTGGAATCATGGTCAAAGGGAACGGAAACATCATAGCAGACAACATTGTAACACACTGCCGAAATGGTATTCAGCTCACATACGGCGCGAGTGATAATCAGGTGCTTCGAAACACTGTCACTCGTTGCGTGGCAACCATAGCGGGTTCGGGCACGGCTATCATAGTAAATGATAACGGTGCCCCTTGTACGAACAACGAAATCTCCGGCAATCGCTGCCAAGACAATGAAAGAGATGGAATAGAGATAGGAACGAACGCAATGTACAACTCCATCACAGATTGCATATTGGTCAACAATGCGAGACACGACCTGACCGTCTACGGCTCTTACAACACTGGAACACGGAATGTCTACTCGACCTCCTACATCGTCGGCATATCCAACGCAATCGACCCTTCGCTGCCTCCCAGCTAAGTGATTACGGTCACACGAACGATTCCACCACCGCAACTATAGCTGCCAGGTACTGCCCCCAGTTCGGCGAAGAACATCACCTTAACGATATCTGATGTACTCGTCACATCGAGACTGCTGACGCCAACTGTGTTAGACAGATACTGCCAAGCGAATCTTGGATTGATGCGACGCTATCGTTACGGGCGGAAGCATGGGGATTATGGGCGAATGACTATCAGGCGCTGAACGAGTCTCGAGTCCTGTCACCGCGGCAGCTTCCTGCTACTCGACTGATACTCGACTAGCACGAGGTATTGTCTCTCAACTTACAGTAGGTGACTCCATGTCTGCTTCCACCCTGCAATTGGACAGCAGTGATGACGAGCATGCTCAGGCATAGGTTGTACATGCAGTGCTTCCAAATCGCAGTATGTATGTGCCAAACCGTCAAGGGTACGGCACAAGTGTGTCTGGAGCAAACGCGATTAGCAGAACAATCTCCCCATTGTCGTACACTCTCGTCGAAATCCTCGACGGAGTCTCTATGTCGGGTGAGTATCCTGGAATGTCAGGAGCAACAAGCATCGACCTAGAGATCATGACATACTCGTCTCTAATGATTCTGGGCAAATATGGGAATAATGAGGCTTCCATGACGACCCTATTTTCAGTTTGGCTTACAAACTCAGAACAATGCCTGAATACTCCTGAATACTCGCAAACTAGACCTCTACCAAGCCTCGGAGACCAGACAGTCTGGTTCGGCACCATATCTAAAGAAACGAAGCTTCCTAGAGATTGCCAGTTCTCAAGATTGTGACGGGTGTCTTCTGTCTGAAGCGGAACCGAGGAGTCATAGTAGTATATTGGAAATGAGTAGTAGACAGAGTTGAGGACAAGGAGAGTGATCATTGCACCTGCCGCGTAGTTCCCCCATTGAGAATGTGGCAAGTATTGAGAAAACGTCTTTGATAGGCCATTCATGTTTCTCCCCAACTTCGCTCCCACCAGGGGGGCGGCCGTGATCATTACGATTAGAAAAGAGCGTGGGATGAGATCAGTCCCAGACTGGCCGCCCAAAACCCACAATCCTAGGAAGGCTGAAGACAGAAAGATGCCCACGAGGGTTAGCAGTTTCGGAAGCAAAGACTGGCCGTTCATCTTGGTGAAGAGGCTAACCAAGACTGCTGCACCGAATGATCCGAAAGCACAGTATTCTATCATCACCATCCATGGAGGTTTGATTCCTTTTGGAAGAGCTGAGGCCGTGCTCAACCTAATATCGTAGGACAAGACGTTCACAATTGACCTGAAGAGTTCAGGCACTGAACTCGAGTATACATACGCATGCCACGCCAAAAATGCCACAAGTATGAACAAGATCAAACTCGACCCAAGGCGTATTTGCGACCGACGTCCCAATTGGGAGATGGCTAATGCCAGGCTGAACAGAGAGGCTATTGCCAGAAGAAATAAACTGCTAGTCACATGATAGATCACCAAAGACAAAGCTACGAGAACGAAACAAACAGCAGATCGCCTTTTTCTACCTACAGCGGAATCCAAGAAGAACGCAAGCCCAAGGATAAGCAGAATCGTTCCGAAACTGTGAGGCGATGTGTGAGATGTTCCCTCCATGAGGAATGGAATCAACACAACGATCGCCGTTGCGGTTAGCTCTGAGCGGCGATTGCGTATTCCAATCGCACGTACACAGACGGGTACTGCACCAAACACAGGCAGAACGAGTAAGATAGGCAGATACTTGAGTAGGGCACTAAGATCTATTCCCGAGACCATCTGCAAAGAAGCTAGTAGCAAGCTGACTCCTGGGTAGTTGGTGAAGAAATCCGCGCCAACGGCATTTGCATGCAGAACCCCATCACCAATCAAGCCTAGAACAATACGTCTCACTCTATATGCATCAGGGAAATTATCAACTATCGACGCGGGCTTGCTAAGCGGCACAATTGATCTCAGTACCAGTGCGGCGATCAACAGAATGAAGATCACTTCGCGACTCGAAAACCTTCGCGATACACTGAAACCGATGGCCAATGAGGTCACAGTAAACGCAATGTAGAAAAGCGTGCTAGAATTCGTAGTACTTGTTGACCAAAAAGCTACCAGCAGGAAAACCACCAACGCAGAGTCAAGACAGAGTACCCTAGTGCGCGCTCTTTTTGTGGTCAACGTTCTCTACTCCGACCTTCACTTAGTAATCGATAGATATTTCCCATTTCAGTTGCTATTGCATCTTCTACGCGAATATGTGACATTGTACTCTACTGCCTGCAGATCGGTCAAGTGCCCTCATGAGTACGCGCAAGCTCCTTTGGGTCGCCTACCCAGACTAACAAAAGTCCGCATCAGTAAGGGCAGATCCCATGCCAACCCATAGCTGGGATGTCACGTACCTAGATTCCAATCTCGACCATGCCGAATCCCTTCGGTAACTTCAGATGTGACTTCAGAAGGCAAGTGTTGAATATCTCAGTGAGCAATAGACCGTCCACGTCAAGAGGTTTGAGGACTCCAGAGGAATATAGGATTGTCGCAGCCACGTAGCAGGTTCATGTCTCTTTCTCACCAATACATCACCATCTACTTCAGTGACGCGGGGAATCATTTCAGTCCTCCCCAGAGATTCGCTGTTTTCTGCCACGCGATGCCGACAACGGCTGCATGTTTGACTCGCTCGACAAGCCATTGATGTCACAACCCTTTGACATTTCTAGATCGACGTGCTGCTGTTACGTGCAATGCGATCGTACAATTCGACATAGCGATCTGCTATTGTCGGCCAATCATAGATCAGTGCCCTCTTGAGGTTGTTCGCGGTCATATGCCTCATGAGGTTCTTGTCGCTCCAGAGACTGATTATCGCGTTGGCCAGCTCCTCTTCTCTATTCGTAGGGGATACTAGAATACCATTCTCCATATTCGTGACGTTCTCGGGCACTCCACCTGTATTCGTAGCAACTATCGGACTTCCAGCTGCCATCGCTTCTATGATTGTGATCCCAAAAGGTTCGTAGCTTGAAGGGAAGACACAAATGTCAGCAGACTTGTAGTACGACTCTAGACCTGACGTGACCTTTCCATGGAGGATCACCCTCCCGGCCAATCCCTCAGAGACTATGAGCTGTTCCAGTTTCCCTTTCAGAGGTCCGTCTCCGACTATGTGAAGAACCGCGTCTCTCGCATTCGCGCAGACTGTTCTCATGCTTTTTATGAGACGCTCAATTCCTTTGCATGTCGCTAGCCTTCCAGCGAACACCAGCTTGGGATCTCCCTCCAAAGCCACAATCCTTGCTTCTCGGAACTTCTTCACGTCAACACCGTTCGGAATCACCTCTACCCTAGATTCGTCGACTCCCTCGATAACCGTCTTCTCCTTCGAGTAGAGCGAGTTGCAGATCACTCTGGTGAACAGTCCGCTCATCATCTTGTACGCGAAGAACTGATAGTACATGGGAAAGTTCCCTGTCCCGAATGTCTCAGCAGTTAACCATCCACCACTGCGGAAGACCGTTGGCGTTGCTCTAATGCGAGCCAAGAGCGGAACTGCTACATCTCTTGTCGCAGGAACAGATTGAAAATGGACTACATCACTATTGGATAGTATTTTCCTGCCAATCCTTACAGTATCTCTAAGGAACTCGTGGTCCAGACGGTTCCTGTACGAGCTTGGACATTTTGCATTCTTGACCACTGGCGTTATCCCAACACTGCTGGAGAACCCAAGTTGCTCTGACAGAGAACGAGTCCGACTGAGGTCTTGCTTCGATATACCTAGGACTAGCTCAACATCTAGGCCCTTCTTACCGAACTGTCTTACAAGATTGTACGTGACAACTTGTGGGCCTCCAATCTGAAATGGATACATCCCGTTGAGAGAGAAGAAGAGTATCCTCAAAGTCGGCGAATCCTCGCACTAGGGAGCTGGTTCCTTCGCATTTCAGAAAGCGTTCTCTCTGTATGCCAGCCACGTAGTATGCACCCGATCATGAACCAATCACGCCCTATCGGATCTGAGTCTCACTCAACACCTCTATGTCCGCGCGGAACACTTGCCTTGTTCCCGCAGGGATTAGTCCACCCTCTCCGGGATGCCAATCGTATTCGATCTCCTTATAGATAGGCCGCGGAGGTGTACATCTAAGCTGCCCCGAGTGAGGGATGATCATTGTTGGACATATGCTTACGCTCGCCATGGGGCCGCCCATTGATGCGCAGACACCTGTCTGTGGGGGATTCACTATCCTCTCACAGGCACTTTCCCTGTCACCAATGCTGTATCTCATGATCCAGTCGGGTTCGCGCGTGAAAATGAAGCAGATCGAATCGTCACGTGCTCGTACGCTGTCAAGATACAAACGTTCTACACTAACTGAGATTCTAGGGTGAATATCATCAACTACGTATTCGTTCAGGAAGAACATGCTACCTCTTTCGCCGTGTTTGGATCCCACGATACCTGCTGTGACCACTCGCCAAGCTGATGCATCCCTTGTCGCATGTGCCCAGACATCACGCGCGTGGAGTTGGTCAAAGTACCTTTGTTTCGAGAGGTCATAGTATTCGTTGTACACAAACCCATACTTGCTCTGGATTAGATTGGGAGTCATCGGCGTTCTGATTGAGTTTATCATTCCCGTATCCTTGGATACCCCTACCTCCAAGCGTTCGCTCCTCAGTTTCATCGTTCTGTCAAAGAGCAGCCTCCTTCTTACTCCATACAAACCAATCAACATGTTTTTGCGATCACTTTCTCATCAGCAATCCCTGTGCGAGAAGTCCAACTCGAACTCTTAAAGAAAGTGACGCCCGTATCCTAGCCGTTGAGCGACCGTGAACCATCAAGCGATCATCGTGCTGTGGCTGCACTCGCACTCACAGGGTGTCTGGCAGATCTGCGCAGCGCACATTGCTATATAGCTCTTCAGAAGGTCTCCCATCGCGCTCTTTCGACTACTCCTGATCCCGCTTTCGCTTGCTCATTTCCAAGAGACATAACGTCATGTGAAGTTCACAGAAACATGAAACTAGGCGGTCGTAAAGAAGTGACCGGACTGCCACCTTAAGAGCGGACTCTCGCAACTAGTGAGGAGGATGGTTCGAAGCTCAGAAGTCTGTCCCGCACGCGGACAGAGGGCACTTCTCTTAAGGACTGCACGTAGATCATTTCTGAAGTGGATTCAGTCACAGTCAGGCCGCCCAAGGCCTAGGTAGTCAAATCCCGCTGACTTGCACTCCTGCGGAGACCAGAACCCTCTTAGATCGACTATGGTCGCTCCGGCACGTGTTTTGGAAGCAAGCTCCTTAAGATCAATCGCTCTATAGAGTGCGTGAGCAGTGACAAGAACCAGAATGTCTGCGTCTTTGACTGCTAGTTCCAGACTTTTCGTCGATCGCAAGGTACCCCTTCGAGTTGATATGCTTTCCACAAACGGATCATATGCGCGGACAGTTGCGCCGAGCTCTTCAAGTCTTTCTGCCAGAGCAATCGACGGGCTGTTCCTAGTATCAGACACTTCTTCTTTGAACGCGAGTCCGAGAAGTACTACATTTGATCCACGAATGACCTTCGCGCGACCGCTCAGTCTGTCGCTCAACCTCCTGATGATGTGATGTGTCATGCCCTTGATCACTTCTTGAGATGCCTCCACCAGCTTGAGCCGCTGCCCAACTTGGTGGGCTCTGAATGACAGGTAGTGCGGGTCTTTCGGTATGCAATGCCCTCCGACGCCAGGGCCTGGATAGAACGCTTGGAATCCGAATGGTTTCGTAGAGGCGGCCGCGATCACTTCGAAGAGATCTATCCCGAGTTGCTCGTGCAGAATCGCGAGTTCGTCCACTAGTGCGATGTTCACATAGCGATACGTGTTCTCGAGCATCTTCACTGACTCTGCCGTTCGCGCGTCCGACACAGGTACTATGGGTGCCGAGAGTACACTTGCATAAAGCTCGGCCGCAATCTGGGTGCACTCCGGAGTCACTCCTCCGACGACTTTTGCGGTGGTTCTAATATCGAATCGCTTGGAACCAGGGGAGATTCTCTCAGGCGAGTGGGCCAACCCGAAATGCTGACCGGCCTTCAGTCCGCTGCGTTCAAGAATCGGTTTCAGAATCTCTTCGGTCGTGCCTGGATAGACCGAGCTTTCCAGTATGACGAATACTCCTGGTCGGATTTCCCCAGCAATAGTCTCCGCAAGGCCAGTTACGTACGATAGATCGGGTTCCCCAGTTTCATTGAGAGGAGTGGGTAACGTTATAATATGGAAATCGGCCACGGAAGCTACGCGAATGGGGTCGGATTCCGCGCTGAGGATTCCAGAGTTCACCAGCCGTGGAAGGGAACCTACGACGTACTGATCTTCAACATAGGAGATTCCCTGCCGGATTGCGTCGACCTTCCGATTCTCGGTGTCGCACGCAATAGTTGTGAAACCCGCGCCAGCAAAAGCACATGCAAGAGGGAGACCGACGTAGCCTGCACCGAAGACTCCGACAGTGGCTTTCCTCGCGGCAATCATGCCGCGTAGGTCTTTCAGGTATTCCCGATCTGTCATTGTGTCACTTCCCTACTGGAGATAATATGCACAATCTGCTTGACAATCATGCGCATATCGTGGCTTTCTACAACGGTTCTTCTTGCATTGCGGCCTATGATGGCCAGCTGCTGCGGGGAGAGATTCAGGGCGCCCGCAAGTTTGCTCGCTAACTCTTGTGGAGAAACCGAATCGAGTATGAACCCGGTGTGACCATCAGCTATCACTTGGGCTATTCCTCCAACATCGGATGCTATGCAAGGGGTCTCACATGACATTGCTTCAAGTAGAGAAAACGGCAGGCCTTCGGAATAGCTGGCTAGGACAAAAACTCTTGCGAGGTTGTACAGCTCTAACAGCTCCCATCTGCTCCTCTCACCCAAGAAGAGGACGTTCTCCTTGAGGTTAAGTTCGGCCACCAACTCCTGAAGTTGGCGCCTCTGTGAGCCCTCTCCAACTACTAGCAGCATCAAGTTGCCGAACCCCTGATCCCGCAAGACCTGCGTCGCTCGTATAGTCACATCTACTCCCTTGTGCACCTCCAGATTGCTAACCGTAAGAATCACCACCTCGCCCCGACTGAGCTGCCACTTCTCTCTCAGTGAATGGCGGTCCTCGAGTCTCCGAAAGAACGATGTATTCACTCCTGTAGAGATCAGTAGCGCCTTCCGGCCACTTTCGCGGAGAATCTTCGATCTGAGCTCATTCGAAACGGCAATGATAGCATCACTCCGCGAGTATATCATGCGTCTCAAGAGGATGTGCGTCCAATTCTGGCGAAGGTTGATGTCACCACCCGTGGCTACTGTATAAACAGAACACCTTAGCAGATGTTTCAGAATTGCAATTGGATAGCCATCAAGCACGTAGAAGACAAGTATCGCGTCTGGTCTCATCCTCCACAGTGTGCGGAAGATCTCGCAAAAGTCGCTTAGCGCAATTCTAACATTGAGCAGATTCCTCAAGTTCTTGCTTGGAGACTTCAGGAGAATAGGGCGAATTCTGATTCTCGTGTTGTCGCCCAAGTCCCCAATCAAACTGAGCCTGTGCTGGAATTTGTCTATGCCCCTAGCCGCCACCAGAGGCGTCCATGAGAACTCCTGATCAAAGCTTGAAAGGACAAGCAGATAGTTCACAATGTTGAAGAACTGCGAACTGAATATCAAGATTCTCAAGAGAAGGACCTATTCGCCGACGCGGCGCTTATTCTTGTACTCTGAACACCGTATCTTTCCCTAGGCGTAGCAACCCATAGACTGACATCCTTCTCTGTATTGCGGTGAGACCAATTGTTACCGACGCACTCCTAGCCAGCCTCAAGAGCTCGGCCAAGTTCCGAATACCGAGTGAGAATCGCCCCAAGGCAAGGGGAATTTTGCTGAAGTAGTAGTAGCGCATAGGAATCATGTCGAAACCTTCGGCTATACTCGTGATGTCTGAGCCTATGACCTCGACACTCTTCCAAGTACCGAGCCCTCTTTTCGCGGCATATTTCAGGTAGCCTATCTTCTCGGGTCTTATTCCCATTATTCGGGCCCCCACTGCATCCGCCGCAACTGGATCCGCACTGGCAATCACGGCACCAACGTGTTTTGACTTGCCATCAGCAGGGCCAAATCCCTCCATACCTACGATGGCATCTATTATTGACAGATCTGGTCTGTAGAATCTGTTCAGATCAGCGATTGCCTTAGACATCAGACCGTGATACTGCTGTCTTCGTGCCCTCGACACGAGCAGGCCATACTGATTCTTCAAGACTCCAGTATACAGGTACTCTGCATGAGTCTTCAATTTTGCTACACTGATGAAGAGGTCACAGAACATCATCGACTCGGGCACTAGCAGTGTTGAGAACAGATCTCCGTCCAACTGCACGTGGACTTTTCTATCGTTTGACAAATTCACGCAGCGGACGTTGCTGTATTCCTCCGATAGTGCAAAATATCCCAGCCGCCGAAAAGTCTCATCGGCACTCGCCTTGGCAGTATTTGTCTCGACGATGTTGATCTTGCATTTTGTCAGAGAGTTTATCTTCTCTATCAATCCAGCGACTATTTCCCGGTCGGTTGTGACACCTGACGATGATGATATGGGCCTAGAGAGGTTCGGTTTGATTGATATCTCCGTTCTTCCTTCAATGAAGCGCCCACCGCCGATTAGATCGATAGCCCTCTGCACTGCTTCCCGGGCATTCTCCTCGTCACTTCTGACTATCGACACAGAAGGCATTTTTCGTTCACTCCAAGCTTACAGCGCGTCCCAGTCTCGCCGACTCATATGCGGACACTACGACCTTGAGAGCTCTCTCTCCGTCTTCAATGGATATGGGCGGCTCCTTGTTCTCCAACAATGATTCAAGAAAACGGTCAATTTCATCCCTGTACGACCACCTCATTCCATCATCGGGTACATTTGGGTTGAGCCGTGCAGGCGTTATTCTCACTCTGCCCCTGATTCTTGACGTGATCGATTGTGATCCATAGTAGAACAGAGATGGACCTGAGAACTCAGACTCTATTTTTCCCTTTGTTCCAATCACTTGGACAATCCGTGCATCAGACATGGCTTGATAGTCGGGCAAGTCGGCCCAGCCGACGATCATCGTCCCAAGCACGCCCGACTTCAACCTAATGAGTACTGTGGCCGTATCATCTACCGCGAAACGCTGGTCATTGGTCATGAAATTGCCATACACGTCCCTAGGGTCACCGCCTATCCACATAATGACATCAGCAAGATGAGACCCTATGTCGAAGAATGCGCCCAACCTTTTCCTAGCCTCAGACGCCGGATCCGATTCATTCGCTCCAGCTCTGTACGGTCCAGGAGCAATAACCTGGCCGTTGATCAAGAGCGGCTGTCCTATTCTTCCAGACTCTACATACTCTCTCGTCTTGACGTGATTTGGCAAGAACCTTAGATTGAATGCGGTCATGAACTTGACCTTGTTCTCACGGACAGCTCTCGCGATTCTGTCTGCCTCCAACAGGTTTGCCGCCAGTGGCTTCTCGCATAGGATATTGACCCCACTATTCGCAGCATCAACCGCGATATCCGAATGAGTTGCGGTTGGCGTACAGATGCTAACAGCATCCACAAGACCGGATTCCAATAGCTCCAGGTGATCCGAGAAACGGTTCTTGACCCTATATTCATCTCCAATTCTCCGCAACAGAGTCTCATCCTTGTCGCAAACTGCAACAAGTCTCGATCTCGCGTTTTCCATGTATGCTGGAAGGTGAGCCGTCTGCGCTATCCACCCGCAACCAATTACGCCAACTCTCACCGGCTTCACAATGCTCAGCTACCCATAGAATATCCTAACATCTTACAGCGTTCTGCCGTGCCTTCATATGTTCTTCCCGTCCTTGCTCCAAACGGCACGCCTTCTCGGCGACCCTAATAACCCGAGTAACATGTAGAACTCGTGTGCCAGGAAGGCCCCAAAGAACTCCAGCTCATCCACGGCACCGCTTATCGCCAAATATGCGATGCATGAGAACGCGGATACTATCAGCAGACCAAGAGACAAAGACATGAGCATGATCGCAAGCACAACACATATGCTTCCTAACAGAAGTGCCGGAGGGCAGACAATCATCATTCCGAATCGCAAGGGGAACACTAGCCGGCCGAAATCACCGTATCTCCCATTGAAAAACATGTCCCTGTTTCGCAGCGTTGACTGGATCAGTCTGGTAGCTCTACGGACTTTCCGCGCTTTCTGTTCAGTAAATCCACCTGATATTGGCTCGTAGAACAGCATTTCAGGAACGTAGATAAATTTCAGGCGTTTTCTTATTATCATGAGGGAGATGTTGCCATCGCTCGACCCATATCCAGTCGCCATGGGTGAAAAGATGGGCCGTCTGAACACCATACATGCTGTATATCCCGGAAAGGTCGAGTGAATCGCGCTCTCAGCCGCAAACATCTGCTGAAACATTCCTCTGTATGATTTCTCGATGGCAAAGGCTGCCTCCTCTCCCTGTGGAACAGAGACAGCCTTTGCGGTGACGCCCCCCACCTCGAAATGCAGAAGGACGCTCACAGCTTTCATCAACGCGCTACTGCTGACGGTCACGTCGGCATCAGTCGTGAAGACCAAATCCCCGTTAGATTCTCTGACACCGACGTTGTAGCATGCGTTCGGACCCATTCTCTGAACGTTACTCAGTATCCTTGACCTTAGAGGAAGGTCATCCAAAATCCTCCGGGCAACATGGACCGTCCTATCCGTGGAGCAGTCATTGATCAAGACTACTTCAATTCTCTCTCTCGGATAAGCGAGCTGTGCGATCTCTTGCAGTTTCCTAGAGATCGTTTGTTCCTCATTGTAGACGGGCATCACAACCGAGACATAGGGTAACTCATTATAGGAGATTGGTTCATTCGAGAGTCTTTTCATTAGCTCCGCGTATCGCCTCACTCTGTCCCCCCGGAGTACAAGCAGGTAGTACAGTCCATGAACTGCCAAGAACAACGAAATGGCCATCGCACCTGCCAACTGCAGAATCTCAAGTACTGCCAGCACGTATGTCACGAACCCTTCCTGAGCCAAGTCCGAGTTCCGAGAACATTCTGAGATTCAAGGGATGAGGTGACCTTGTGTTTGTTCCCCTCCACTCTCTCAGTCGGGGAAACTTCAGGTTCTTGTCCGGAGCCATTATGTACATGGAACGTCCACCAACCCACCCGACCTTCGGTCTCGGTGTGTCTCGCCTTTGAAAGACCTTCGCATCGTATCTATCGCGGACGTGTTGCATCTGAGTCAAACAGATCCTTGGATTGGAAGCAGAGGCCGAAGTCACTTGCCAATGGAGAGATCATATTCATCGCCAGTCCATCGTGGCTCTAAGAGCATTCCAGTACGACTCAGGGGTCCCTACATCTATCCGCGTCTCGTCCGCATTCAGCTCCACACCATAGACCTTGCCTCCGTCTTCGATAAGCCCCTCTATTGCGTCCGTCAATTCCAATTCGTGGGCATGATACCCACGTGCTTTTTCTATGTAGTCGTGGATACTTTCGTTGAAAGCATACAATGCAACTATTGCGACTCTCGACTTTGGGCGCCGAGGTTTTTCCTCGACACGCTTGACACGATAGAGTCCTGGACTAACCCTGTCACCCTCGACCACTCCATACCTGGTCGGATCCTTCACTTTCTGCACGCAGAAGGCTGCATCGGCTTGGTGGCCGTCAAAGGCCCTCACTAGCCTCGAGAAATATCCTACATCGCGAGAGATGATGAGATCATCGCCGGCGTGAACAATGAAGGATTCCTGTTTCGTAAAAGCTTTCGCCTTTAGCACAGCATCTCCGAAACCCAAAGGTTCAGGTTGATTGATGAATACAATGTTCGAACTGCGAACTCTTCGGTAGAATCGTTCCATCTCCCCGACTAGCTGGGGTTTCCCGAGTTTTCTTAGGTGCTCTGTGAAGTCATTGTCTGGAGTGAAATGGTCCTCTATGCTTCTCTTCCCTCTTCCGACAACAAAGAGGAATTGTCTTGAGCCGGCGTCATAGAGTCTTTCGAACACAAGCTGAATCACTGGCTTCAAGAGAACCAACCCTTTTGAGCCTCTCACAAATACAGGTAGCATTTCTTTGGGCTGCTGTTTCGTTGCTGGCAGTAGTCTCGTCCCCAGACCGGCGCTGGGGATCACGGCAGTCCTAATCAAGTTCCCCATCCCGAAGACCGAGAAATGCCCATCTATTCGCGTACTCCTTTGTCCGCGCCGATCCGCTCGTTGACTTCCTCGACAGCCCTTAACAGCTTTGGATCATATCCCAAGTCCGTGACGAACTGTAGGAGTGCTCGAAGGTCCTTAGGCAGGCATTTGCCTCCGAATGCTTTGCCATGAACTGTGCCGTAGGTACCGATGCGTGGATCCATGCCGGCCACTCTAGCGACCGTCTCCGAATCGATATTCAGCAGTCTACAAACGTAGTATATCTCGTTCCAGTAGGAGATCTTCGTTGCCAATGCGCAGTTGAAAGCGTACTTGATCATCTCACTCGTCACTATGTTCGTACGGATGATGGGTCGACGCAATGGCTCGTATAGTTTGGCGAGCTTCTCTCCTGACATCTTGTCCGACTCACCGATAACAATTGCAGGCTCATCAAAGAAGCCGCGGACGAATGACCGGTCGGTCGTCCACGAACCATGTATCTCGGTCATGAATTCCGGATTTACACATACACCTACTTGGCCTCCAACTTTCAGCCCGGAGTGTTGCTCTAGAGCCGGTATGACTATTCTTTCGGTCGTCGTTGGGACCACCGTGCTCTTGATTACCACCAAGTGATAGCCGGCTCTCTCTCTCAAGGAGTTAGCTAATTCTCTGACTAGTGACTGGAGGTAACTGAGGTCAATTCTTCCCCCTACAGTTGGCGTCGGAACGCAGACAATTGATACTTCAGAGTCCTCCAAGGCAGTCTGCAATGATGATGTGGCGATTAGGCCATCGCGACGGAGCTCATCAACCCTTTCTGCTGAGATGTCGTAGAATCTGACCTGATGGTGGAGTTCCTGCAGACCTCTTCCAACGCAGGTTCCTACAACCCCCGATCCGAGAATGCTGATCCGGGTCAAAGTGCATTTGCCTCTCTGTCTACTGGTTTGGTAGACCTACATGCGGTTCGGTCCGACACCTCCTCCGGCATGGTCCTGAGGCTCGTGAAAGTGTCGCGCGCGTGTTCTTTTGAAGAAACTCCAATCGCCACGCCAGAGAGGTTGGGCAGAGTCCGAACATAGTCAATGGCCTCGTCGAGTTTCAAGTATCCTCCTGCCATAACGCTCATTGCGATCACATTGCCCTCCCCTAGGTTGGATAGCGTGGCCTTGCAGGCGTCTCTTGATGGGCTCATTTGGTAGCCAAGGCTATTGAAGGGAGTCATAATGACTGCATCATTCAAGGAGAACCCTTGCTCCTCAAAGAACTTGATGAACCTAGGAAAATTGTAGGTCACGAATCCGGGCTTGACATTGTAGTTATCATGCACGTGTTGAGCGAACACGTTCAGCAGGTCAATTTCCCCGATTCCCAGGCAGAGATCCGTAAGCACTTCGTGCAGCAGCACACTTTGGAGATTGGCATTCTTTGGCTTTGTGCTGAGGTAGCCCTTCAACTCTGCATCTAAATAGGTCTTCAACATTCCAGCAGGGTCCAGTCTTAGTGCAGAGAACCCGCCTTCAACAAGAAGCTTCGCTTTGTCCGACAAAGATAATCTAGACAAGATTTCATTTACGAGACCGGTCATACCTTTCTCGTTCGCTAGTCGTACGTATCCCTCTGCATATGGGACAACTGGATACAGATCGAAATGGTGAGGAATCTTGCTTGAAGTTCCTAGAGCGCTGAGAATCTGAGAGTTTGTTGGATGAGTTGAGAATGTGTACCCTGTTGCACCACATGATAGGGCGCTGCAAATGACTTCGACAATGGATTCAATGTTCAGCTTGTCTGTTCTGTCCCTTGCGCGTTCCTGGGACAGATGACTCACGCCTATGAACGAATTGTCTCCTATCAGCAGCGACCTAATCGTAGATCATCCCTTTTGGGTACTCTCGAGAATCCTGTCAATCAGTGCGTTCACCTTTGCTGCTTGAAGAAAACTCGGTTCCGGCGCAGTCTGGGTGCGTACTGCACTGAGAAAAGCGACGTCTTCCATTGTGTAGTCGATGTCTGCGAGCAAGAATGGCGGCGAGGTTTCGAATGATTGTCTGTGATATGTTTGAGCTCCTCCCATTTTGGTGCTTCCCCTGCCAGGCATGAA
>Ga0315279_10004472_pt1 | contig 18733 bp, 17 predicted proteins | sample YL17G06_20_MG_FD_203694 | JGI IMG/M metagenome (GOLD analysis project Ga0315279, IMG submission 203694) | Sediment microbial communities from Yellowstone Lake, YNP, Wyoming, USA - YL17G06_20 | ecosystem: Environmental > Aquatic > Freshwater > Lake > Sediment | place: USA: Wyoming | collected... | reverse complement strand
GCTGGCCACCGATCCCGGTCGCCATCAAAAAGTGGACGGCATGGACCGGATAGAGTGGTCGACATCAACCGGATAGCGTGGTCGGCATCAACCGGATAGCGTGGTCGACATGGACCGGATTACGCAGTGAGCCATCAGGACATTCTTTTGTTATGGAGAATAACTCAAATAACGACTCTTCACCTGCACCCATATTGAAGCCAGAATAAGTGGTTTTGCCACTTTTTACAAGGGGTATTCTATATTTTGAGTGTTGTTTGTGACCAAAGTATTCGTAATCTGTGCTGAGGATACGGCCTACAATAGCCTTAACATCATCTTCCCATCCCTGCGCGTTCACAGGTTGAAATAACCGCCGATAACTTTTTGATACGCTCCTTTCTGCATCTGGCACTATGCGATCAATGCCAAGGTAGACTACGGTACGCCTTACACGACTGTCGTAATTATTCCAACGTCCTCCATGACGTTTTCTTCGAGCTTGCAAACCTGGTCCAATTCGTCCTGCGGGATTTTTAGGAGAGTACCATTTATTATGCAAAATTTGATATTGTATTCGTATTCCAGCTACTGATACCTCTTCCGAGGTTTGAACGAAGAAGTCAGAAAAAGTATAGTATGAATTTTTTCTTCCCAGAAGTCGAAAACCTTGTCGTGTGTTATGAAAAGCACATGCCGCAAGAGCAAGCAAGGTTGTCTTACCTGAACTGTTACGGCCGGCTATTGCTGTAATTGGATAATTGAAATCAAATTGTATATTCTCTAAGCCGCGTACTTTCCCAACAACCACTCGTACGCTTAATAAAGTCGCACGCGATGTGTCATTGGGAAACCATTTTAGATTCTTGTTATCTAATTCAGAGTAATTGTATGCCATGCATTGTTTCTAAATAGTATCATTCGCTGGACGAACCGCCCAACTAAATGCTTAGTTGACAATAGCAGAAAAACTGCTTCTGGGCGGATTCACATACCAGCTGACAAAGTAAAGTATAGCAGTTTGAGGGGAAAGGGGCAATGCCCTCACCCCTGACCCCTCTCCCAAAAACGGGAGAGGGGAATCTGATGGGGATGAAGGCGGAAGAATGACAGACGGGAATTAACAAGAAACCGTGACGGTAGTGAGACCGTCACGGTTTTTAGGTGAGGGAGGGCGCGAGGAGAAGCGCCCGCGCATCAGAGTGCGTGCGATGTTAGCCTGCTTTTGTCTCTTGAAGATGCAGTTTCTTTGCCTTTTCCCAAAGTCTTAGGAAGTCATTGCTGTTGTATAAATGGAGAGGTTTGCCTTTTGCCCATTCAATAGCTGCTTGAGAGAATCCGCTTGTCGCAATGATTGCCCCTTGGGCTGCCTTTTCATGTTGCATCATTCCATAAAAATCTCGAACAATTGATTCGCCAGCGGGAGTTCGCCAACGCTTGCATTGAACAACCCACTTTTCGCCATTCTTTGCACTAACAATTACATCAACGCCATGATCGCCAATCATACCTGTTCGCTTGGCTTGATGGCCCATTGCTCGATATAGTTCGGCGACCATCTCTTCAAAATCGATTGGGGGCAAATTCAAAAGTCCTTCGGAAGTTATGCCAAAAGCTTTGCTTCTTGTTCGGCTTCGCCTCCAATAAGTTACGCCAATCCAAATAGTAATGAGAATAAATCCCGTGACGAAGAACAAAAATGTACTTAATGGTTCAGGTATTAACAAAGATTTGGAAATTGGTTCAGGGTTAAAGAACAGGATTATTCGGATGATTGCCCAAAAACCCCAAATATAAACCATGTATCTTATCCCACTTCTTCGATTATAAAGGGGCGCAAGTAACAAAACAGGCCAGAAGTCAAACACAATATCAAAAATAGGGAAAAGTATCTGGAGTACAGAAGTAGGCATTCTTATTTTAATATCTAAAGAAGCAGGCTAACTCGTTGCTCAGCCGCCTGGCGGTTCAACAGCTTTTGGATATCTCCTAAAGTATAGCATTTTGCGGGGAAAGGGGCAATGCCCTCACCCCAGACCCCTCTCCCAAAAAAGGGAGAGGGGAATCTGATGGGGATGAAGGCGAGAAGATGGGGAGCGCGCGGGGGCGGGTCAGCGGGAGGGGGGAGGCGTGGGCGCGCGGAGGCGAGTCAGCTGAGGCTGCTTCGGCGGCTTGTGGCCGCCTCGGCTAGGGCGGTGGGTGCGCGGGGGTTGGGCAGTAATTCAGTTCTTCGAGTGTCCTCTACAGCGCTTTCAGGATTTCTTCTCGTTTCTGGCGATATTCTTCTTCGGTGATCATGTCTTTATCATGCAACCCATTGAGCTCTTCCAGGCGGGCGGCGGTGTCGGTTGAGACTGCGCCCTTGATCTGGAGCGATAGCACTTGCAGCCGCAGCGGCTTTTGCGGATCATACTTGACTTCAGCCGTAACCCCAGGTTGCACTAGGGCGGCATTGAGCCGGGAAACCAAGGTCTTGGCCTCTGCCTGGAATGGACTGCCGCTTGCGGGGGATACTTCCAATAGTAGACCCACTTGCGGATTGTCGTTGATCGAGACGCCGGTGTCCCAGACCTTGAGAATTTTGGCATGCGAAGTGACCCCATTCTTGATCTCACTAGGAAACATGATGCGCAGGAATGGCAGCACGATGACTGCGCAGATGATTAGGACAGCGGGGATGACCAGAAGAGGCAAAAGGTCGCCGCTCTTCAGTAGCTGAGATAGGCTCTTGCCGGCGAGATCTAAGCGGTCTGGACCCCAGAATATCATGTAGGCTGCGAAGCCGAGGGACACGACCAAGCCGACGCCTGCCAAGACGAAGATGGTACGAATAGATTTCATAGTGGTTTCCTTAACTGTCATACTGTCCAAAGAATTGGCTCAGCGGCAGCGGCGGGACCGGCGAGACTCCTTCTCAATTATCGCAAATTTCTAGCAAATCGCGCCTGCGCTCGAGCGGCGGAGCCACTGTCCGTTCCGTTGGGCGTCTGTTCGATGACCCAATGTTTAGGCTTTGGAAACAACTGGGATCACCATGAGACGCGACACGACATTAACTGACTGGGTCTGGCAGTTCTGTCTCCGGCATTCCATCATAGCGTACCACGCATTCTGCTTTGCCGCCGTAAGCAAAGCTCCGGTTTCGGTGGTCTCTTTCATCCAGCCCAATCCGCCGAAATACGTCTGCCCAAGTACTGACATAGCTACAATACTCTTTCACCAAGGCATTGTGGACAGATTGGGTTTCCCATTCAGGATGTTCCGCGACAAATTGCGCGTATATGTGCTCGGCATGATCTTCAAATTCGGCATTAAAGAGAAACGCGCGGCGCAAACTGAACAGCGCCAACAGCCCGGCAATCACCCGATAAGACCAGACTATCAGCCAGGGGATGGGCGCGACCAGATACCAGGGATCCCGTAGCCCGTCAGCTTTCATCTTCTCTTGGATTACCAGAAGATGCCAGTATTCGTTATCGTGTGCTTCCCGACCCCAAGTGACAATCCGGCGCGTATATTGCACCACCCCATTGTCGCGATAACCTCGAGTCATCCGTCCATATTGATGAGTTTCCCATTCGCGATATGGAATACCGGCGAGGATTTCGAGAAGTTTCGCTTTAGCCAGCGAAGTTTTCTTACCCGTCATCAAGTCCATGGCTAGGAAAAAGAAGCGTGCTGACAAGGAGTATTTATATCGTGGTCGTTCCCAGGATGCCTGCTGTTCTCTTTTGAGATCAAGTTTGGTTTCTTCCATATCTTCCTCTTTTTTTTGAAAACAACTCGACTTTTTTACGCCCAACTATGTGTTCAGCTCTACTATCAAGTATCAAGCCAAGGTAATTTGCAGGCGGCGGCCTAAGGCTTTGGCAGCCCGCTCGAGTGTCTGGAGAGTAATTGACTGGTTGGCAGGATCGAGCAGCCGTTCGAGGGCGGCGCGGCTGGTATTCATCCGGCGTGACATCTCCGTTTTGGTCAGGTTTTGTTCTTTCATCATCTGGTCAACTTGATAGGCGATGATGCGCTTGACCGCAACTGTCTCGGCCTCCGCGAGCAAGCCTTCTTCAGCCAGGAAATCATCGAAATTGGAACCAATGTGTTCGTTATTCATTTTTCACCTCGTAATTGTCCCAGGTGCTCGCGTGCAAGATGCAAATCATCCATGGGAGTCTTCCGGGATTTTTTAATGAAACCATGCAAAAGGATCATTGAATTGTCTTTCACAGTGAATATGATCCGGGCAATGCCGGTGGGCAGATTGGAGCGTATTTCCCACAGTCCCGGTTCCAGCTTGCGGACCAGGGGCATGCCCAGCGGCCAGCTGAATTGCACTGTTTTCACGTCTTCACCGATGGTGCGCTTCTCGATCGGTGATAGAGATTTTAGCCATTCCCGTACCGGTTCGCTGCCTTGCCGGGTACGGAAGAAGAACACTCTTAAACGCAGGCTTTCATCATCTTGCGGTGATTGTACCATTATTGATACACTCCTGTCAATATTTACCAGTCAATGATTATACTTGTCGCGGTGGGGGATCGGTCGGGATGTGAGGGACTCCCTGGCCTAGCCCGCCACCTGTGCCTGCCTGTCCTGGCGACCAGGCCAGGGCGTCAGGTGCACTTGCAACCTGCGCAAGTACAGGCAGGCAGGGCAGGCAGCCCGAAACCACTACGAAGAGGGAGACTATCCAACTAAATTGCGTTTCCCAGTTGACAGAGCGTCACATTTTATATATACTAATGTAAGCGCTTACATTTTCTATAGTTCCCTTTTCCCCTTTCACCTATCCATGCTTGCCTCCAATCAACCGACAATTTCCGATGTGGCTAAACTGGCCGGTGTATCCATCGCCACCGTAAGCCGCGTTATGAATGGAGGTTCCCTGGTGGCCGAGGAGACTGCACAACGCGTACGGGCCGCGATCATGGAATTGAAGTACACGCCGCGCGCCGCGGCGCGCGTCCTTGCCAGTCACAAAACGAACACCATAGGCCTGCTATTGCCGGAAATCAGCGGTGCATTCTTCCAGCCCTTGCTGCGCGGTGTGGAGGCCGGTGCGCGCCAGGTTGGCCTCGACTTGTTGATCCATGCCACGCGCGAACCACGACATGAAAACACGCCTCATCGTACGCTCGGCGAACATAACACCGACGGCCTGCTCGTCTTCACCGACAGCCTCGACCAGGCGGAATTGGTCCGCCTGCACAGCATCGGCTTTCCGGTCGTACTGCTGCACCAGACCCCGCCCGACCCCTTGAATATCCCGGTCGTCACGATCGAGAACCAATCCGGCGCGCAGAAAATCGTGGAACACTTGATCGAAGTACACGGCTGCCGCCGGATCGCTTTTCTACAGGGGCAGGAAGGCCACGAAGATTCCCTGTGGCGTGAAAAGGGATACCGTAAGACATTGAAAACCCAAGGCATCCCTTTCGACCCGGGGCTGATCCTGTACGGCGGCTTCAACCGGGACGAGGCGCGCACAACCGTAGAGCGGATGCTTCTGGATGGCTTACAATTCGACGCCATCTTCGCCGGCGACGACGATTCAGCCCTTGGCGCGATACTGGCGCTGCGTCAGGCCGGCCGGAGAGTCCCGGAAGACGTGGCAGTTGCCGGATTCGACGATTCATCATTCGCACACACGCTCAGTCCCCCGCTGACCACTGTGCACGCGCCGACGGAACAGGTGGGCCGGGAAGCCGTCCATCAATTAGTCCGCATCATTCGTGGTGAAAAAGTAGAGCCGCGCATGGTGCTGCCCACCAAACTGGTCATCCGCCAGTCGTGTGGATGCCAGGCCTGACCAAAGGAGGTGCCGGGAACAATACGAACGAATGTACCCAAATCTCATTTCCCAACCCCTATTTTTCCGAGGAGGAGTGTACCCATGAAACACAAGAACCTTTGGCTGATCGTCAGCTTTTTGCTGATCGCCAGCATGTTATTAGCTTCCTGCGGTGGAGGAAAACCGGTCCAACCGAGCGTGTTACGCGTCTGGATCCAATGGGGCGATAACCCGCAGCAGTTACAGGAACTGTTCGATAAATACACTGCACAGAGTGGCGTAAAGGTCGAAGTGACTGCCCCCGTCGAGACAGACAAAATCCTGCCTGCGCTGACCGGCTCCGAGCCGCCGGATGTACTGATCCTGAGCGGCGGCGACCTGGTCAAGTCCTACTTCAAAGAAGGCCTGGTGGAAGAATTGACCAGCGCAATCCAAGCTGGCAACATTGACCTGAACGACTTCTTTCCTGCCCCGCTGGATCAATGCCAGATGGGTGGCAAGATCCTGTGCCTGCCCTGGGGCACCGACATGTACGCCCTGTTCTGGAACAAGGACATGTTCGAGGCGGCCGGGCTGGATCCAAACACCCCGCCAGCGACTATGGAGGAACTGGCCGAGTTTGCCGACAAGCTGACCAAGGTCGGCGCGGACGGCAAGCTCGAACAGATTGGCTTCTTGCCGGATCAGGCCTGGAGTCACGTCGATCTCTATGTCCGCATGTTCGGCGGCTTCTGGTACAACGAAGACGGCACACAACTGACCGCCAACAGCCAGCCGGTGATTGATGCACTGACCTGGCAGCAGCAGTTCTACACAGAATACGGTGCGGACGAAGTGCTTGCGCTCTCTTCCGGCTGGGCCGATGCGTATATGTCAGCCGACTACCCCTTCTACACCGGCAAGCTGGCGATGTACGTGGATGGCGAATGGATGACCGGCCCGAACTTCATCAGCGCCTTCAAGCCTGAAGCCAGCTACGGCGTGGCGCCTTTCCCGCCGCCGGCGGCTCACCCGGAACGCGCCAACACGGCTGTCGTGCAGGGCACGGTGGCAGTCATCCCGGCTGGCGCAGCGAATAAGGATGCCTCCGCCAAATTGCTGGCCTGGATGATGTCGCCCGCGATCGTGGCGGAAGAGTTCTGCTTCAATGCCAATCTGCCGACCAGCAAGAAGGCGGCCGAGGATCCTTGCTTCACCAGCAATCCCAAATTCAAGGTTTTCGTAGACCTGATGGCCAGCCCGAATGCGAAGTACATGATTACCACTCCGATCACGCTCGAACTCACCGATGCTTTTAGTCTGGTGGAGGAACAGGTGCTGCACACCGGCGCCGATCCGAAACCGCTGCTGGATACGCTCCAGGCGGACTTCGAGCCAAAACTGCAAGAGGCGCTCAAGTAAAAGTATAACCGTGCAAGAGGGCGGTGGCAACGCCGCCCTCTTTTCCAAATATCTTCGTTTCATCCGCACAAATGCTTGGGAACCGCGAAGAAGCGAAGTGCGCGAAGGAAGATTGAACTTCGCGAAGTTAAATAAACCTTCGCGTTCTTCGTTGCTTCGCGGTAAAAAACCTTGGTTGCGGCTGGAGGACACACGATGGAAGGATTACGAATGAACAGGAAGTGGACCTGGCCTCCCAGGTTACCGAAATGGAAGCACCGCGAACGCGTCAATTTCAGGATCGGGATGCTGTTCCTGCTTCCCTGGACAATCGGCTTTCTAGCTTTCACCCTCTATCCAATGGTGGCCTCATTTATTTACAGTTTCAGCATTTATCACTCCAAACAGCCGCTGGAATGGGTTGGCCTGCAAAATTACGCCGGCTTATTGAAGGATAACCTGTTCTGGCAATCCCTTTCCAATACAATCTACATGGTTGCCATTGGTGTACCACTGACGCTGCTGGCATCCTTCTTCTGCGCCGTGCTCCTGAACCTGAAGGTGCGCGGCCAATCCATTTACCGCGTGATCTATTTCCTGCCCTCCATCGTCCCTACCGTAGCCAGCACCATCCTCTGGCTGTGGATCCTGAACCCGCAGACAGGTATCTTGAATACGCTGCTGGGCTATGTCGGTATCCAAGGTCCGAACTGGATGAGCAACCCGGACTGGTCCAAACCGGGGCTTATCATGCTTGGGATGTGGGGCATGGGCGGCACCATCGTTATCTATCTCTCCGGTCTGCAAGATGTGCCGGTCAGCCTGCTGGAGGCCGCCGAGTTGGACGGGGCGAGCTGGTGGCAGCGCCTCTGGAACATCACGGTTCCAATGGTCTCACCCATCACACTTTTCAACCTGATCACTGGCGTGATTTGGATGTTCCAGTACTTTGCCCAGGCTTACGTTTTCCGCGGCAGCCATGGCCTCGGTTACCCTCTGAACTCGACCCTGTTCTACAGCGTCTACCTTTACCAGAATGCTTTCCTCTGGCTCAAGATGGGATACGCCTCCGCCATGGCCTGGGTGCTGTTCATCGTCATCTTGATCTGTACGCTCCTGCTCCTGAAGGTCAGCGAGCGGTTCACCTACTACGCAGGGTAGCGCCATGACAGCCAATCTTCCCTCTCAATATCCTGAACGCCGTTTCCACGCCGAAACGGACGAAGAGCGGCGCAAACGTGGACAGGCTCGCAAAGTCCGCAACTTCTTCAAGTCGCTGTTCAGCCACGCGGCGATCAACTTCATCGGGCTGTTCTTCCTGATACCGTTCCTCTGGATGCTGATAACGGCTTTCAAATCGAGCGAAGACGTGTTCCACACGCCGCCGCGCTGGCTGCCGTACGATAACGTCCGCGTTGAGGTGAACGGGGAGCAGTTGCCCCTCTACAACGTCCAGACTAAGGCGGGCGTGAAGCAGTTGGCAGCTGTCAAGATCGTGGAGGGCGTCGGCACATTCGTAGACCCGGCCAACCCCGATCAAACCATGGAGTATGAGATCCAGCAGGGCGCGACCAAGATTGCCGAGCCGATCATGCACATCAGTTTCCGCTGGCAGAACTTCTCCGATGCGATGGCGCGCGGCAGCCGGCCAGGGGTCGGGGCCAGTTTCTGGGTCTATTTCAAGAATAGCCTGATCATCGCCTTCTTCTCGATTGTCGGGACGCTGTTCTCGAACACGCCGGTCGCTTACGCCTTCGCGCGTCTCAAATTCCCCGGACGCGATATCCTCTTCGTCCTCATCCTGTCAACCATGATGCTACCTTTCCAGGTGACGATGATCCCGATCTACCTGTTTTTCAATGACACCCTGCACTGGGGGAACACTTTCCTGCCGCTCATCATTCCGACATTTTTCGCCAACGCCTACGATGTGTTCCTGCTGCGGCAGTTCTTTCGCACCATCCCTGAGGAGATGTGCGACGCAGCGCGCGTGGACGGCGCCTCGGAATGGCAGATTTTCACCAGTATTATCATCCCGCTTTCAGTCCCGGTGCTAGCAACGGTGACCGTCTTCACCTTCCTGTGGGCTTGGAACGACTTTACCGGGCCGCTGCTCTTCCTGACCAGCCCGAAGAACTTCACCATGGCGCTCGGCCTGCAGGATTTCCAGAGTCAACGTACAATGATCTGGAATCAACTGATGGCCGCCGCGACCGTCTTCACCGTCCCCATCGTCGTCGCTTTCTTCTTCGCCCAAAAGACCTTCATCCAGGGCATCAAGCTGACCGGCTTGAAGGAATGAGGCGATTCCATTTTACGATTCACAATTGTTTTTGAAATCTTTTTGATGAGGAAAACCCATGACCATACCCACCAAGATCGTCGTCATCGGCGCGGGCAGTTCCGAGTTCGCCGAAAACACTTTCTCCAGCCTCATGCGCAGCAAAAAACTGCGCGGCAGCACCATGGCCCTGGTGGATCGCAATCCCGATTCACTCGACATTTGCAGGCGCCTGGCCGACCGCCTCAACCAAGAATGGGACAGCCGGATGACTTTCACTGTGCACACCCACCACTGCGAGGCACTTGAGGGCGCTGAGTTCGTCGTCTCGGCCATCGAGGTTGGGGCGCGGGAAGGCTTATGGCGCAGCGACTACGAAATCCCGCTCAAGTATGGCGTGCATCAGCCGTACGCCGAGAACGGCGGGCCGGGCGGCTTTGCCCACGCTGCCCGCAATGTCGGCCCGCTGATGGAAATTGTCCGTGACATGGAACGGGCCTGCCCGGACGCCTGGTTCATCAACTTCACCAACCCGATGATCCGCATCTGCGATGCGGTCAACCGTCACAGCAAGATCAAAGCGGTTGGTCTGTGCCATCAGATTTTCATTGGCTACGTCATGGTCGGCGTGGCCCTGGCGAAAGACCTCGGCTACACCGTCCCCGAAGGGCTGACAGGCGTGGAAGCCTCCGTCACCCATTACGCTTTGCACGAACAGGTGCGGCGGCAGATCATCCCGCTGGTGGATATTCGCGCTGCCGGACTCAATCACTTCTCGTGGATTCTCTCCATCCGCGATAGGCGGACCGGCGAGGATCTCTATCCGCTCTTCAAGCAGCGTTTCTTCGAGCTGGACCCAAAGTTCGAGCCGCTGACCCGCCGCGTTTTCGAGGCTTTCGGCATTTTCCCCGTTCCCGGCGACACGCACCTGTGCGAGTACCTGCCTTGGCTGACCGACACCGTCACCAAGCCCTGGGAAAAGTACGACATCAAACTCTACGATTGGGACCTGATGGCCTCCCTGCGTGACTTCAGACTTGACCGCCTGAACGAGATGGCCAATGGCAACATGACCATCGAAGGACTGCTGGATACCGACTCCGAAGGCGCGCTGGAGATGATCGAGAATGTCGCGGGAGCGGGGACTCACTATCATTTAGCGGCGAACCGCCCCAACGTCGGACAGATCGAGAACCTGCCGTACGGCGCGGCCGTCGAGACGCCCGTCGTGGTGGACGGCGCGGGCATCCACCCGGTCCACGTCGGCGCGCTGCCTGAACCGGTTGCCGAACTCTGCCGCCGCGAGACGACCGTCGCTCAATTGTGCGTGGACGCAGCCGTCGAAGGCGACCGGCAAAAGGCGTTGCAATGCCTGCTGCTCGACCCGGTCATTTCCGACATCGAGGTGGCGAAGCAGATTTTGGATGATTACCTGACGGCTTACAAGGAATACCTTCCACAATTTTGGAGATAAGCCCTCACCCCTACCCCTCTCCCAATTTTGGGAGAGAGGTAGGGCAGGGGATGAGGAGAGGGTAAAAAGCCATTTGCCACACGGAATCGCTCATGTATCGAAAGTCTAGCCCGGAAAGGAAAGAAGGATGACCATCAAATTCGCCATCGCCGGCGCGGGGTATATTGCCAACATCCACGCCCAGGCCATCAGGGCGCAGAAGGATGCCGAACTGGTTGCCGTGGTGGAGAAATTTGCGGATAAGCGACAACCTTTCGCCAAGAAGTTCGCCATCCCGCGCCAGTTTGAGACCGTCGAGGAATTGCTCAATGAAGGCAGTATAGACACGCTGGTCATCGGTACGCCCAACTTTCTACATGCTCGACAAACCATCGCTGCTCTCGAGGCTGGTCTGCATGTTATCGTCGAGAAGCCAATGGCGATGAATGTAAAAGAAGCCGGGAAGATGGTAGCGGCAGGCCAGAAGTCCGGTGCGTGCCTGATGGTTGCACACTGTTGGCGATTTGACCAGGATGTGCTGTGGCTCAAATCCCAGATTGGCAAACTAGGCCAAATCATCCGCACCAAAGGCTACGGTGTGCACGTCAACTGGGGGCCAGCGGGCTGGTTCACACAGAAGGTGCTGGCCGGCGGCGGCGCACTGGCCGACATGGGCATCCATGCGCTGGATACCACCCGCTTCCTGCTCGGCGACCCACAGCCGGTCAGTGTGTATGCCAGGATCGGTACGTACTACAAGGATTTCGACGTGGACGATACCGGCGTGATTATCGTCAATTGGGACAATGGCACCACATCTTATATCGAATCCGGCTGGTGGCAGCCGCACGCTGATGGGCCGGAAGCAGCGACTCAACTGTACGGGACGCAAGGCTTCGGCCAGTTGTTTCCAACCAGGCTGGAACTACCGAACGTAAAACAGGAAAAGCTGGATGTGATTGATCCAGGTTTCGTATTTCCTCGCGCAGAGCATTGTCCGCAATCCATGTACGATGACCAGATGGCATATTTTATAAAGTGTATCAAAACAGGTCAAACGCCCGTGCCGTGTGGCGTAGAAGGGTTGGTGAACATGAAAATCGTGGATGCGGCGTATAAGAGCGCAAGAACGGGGCGGGTGACAAGTGTCGAGTGACGAGAGAAACGCCCCACGCCACCCGTCACTCGTCTCTTGCCACATTCAACCTAGGAGCAATCACCCATGCTTAAAATAACCGTCATCGGCGGAGGCTCGACTTACACACCCGAACTGGTCAACGGTTTCCTCGAAAGAACCGGCGCGCTGCCCTTGAAAGAACTATGGCTGATGGATATCGACGCGGCGCGGCTGGAAATCGTCGGTGGATTCGCGCAGAGGATGGTCGCGGCGAAGGGAAATCCCTTCAAAGTGGTGCTTTCCACGAACCAGCGGGAGGCGGTCAGCGGCGCGGCATACGTCATCACGCAATTGCGCGTCGGACAGATGCCCGCCCGTGTACGGGACGAATACCTCGGCAGGCGTCACGGCCTGATCGGCCAGGAGACGACCGGCGTGGGTGGGATGGCCAAGGCCCTGCGCACCATCCCGGTGGTGCTCGGTATCGCCAAAGATATGCGCGCGAGCGCGCGGGGCGCATTATTGTTGAATTTCACCAATCCCTCCGGCCTGGTCACCGAGGCGCTCAATCGCTACGCTGCGGACGTTCCCGCCGTCGGTGTATGCAACAGCGGCATCACCAGCAAGATAATGATGCTGGGTACGCTCGGAGATATCGTAGGTGGACCGGTCGAGGCGGGCCGTGTGGTGCTGCACAGCCTCGGCTTGAATCACCTGACCTGGTATCGCAGTCTGACCATTGACAGCGAGGAGATGTGGCCGAAACTTTTTCCAGCCTACCTCACCCAATTGCTCAGCGAGGCGGAACCCGAATTGGATGTGCACACGCTCGAATCGCTTGGCATGATCCCCAATTCATACTTACAATATTTCTACTATACGGACAGGAAACTCAGATCGCAGGAAAAGTGGCCGCCCTCGCGCGGCGAGGAGGTCATCGAGATCGAGAAAGAACTGCTGCACCAATACGCTGACCTGGCTCTCACCGCCCCTCCTGCCGAACTGATGCTGCGCGGCGGCGCGTTCTATTCCACGCTGGCAACACAGTTGATCGACTCACATTACAACAACCTCGGCCTGGTCGAGATCGTCAACGTGCGCAACAACGGCGCGGTCAAGGAATGGCCGGCGGATTGGGTGCTGGAAATGCCCTGCAAGATAGATCGGGATGGCATCCATCCGCTGCCCGCCGAGCCGCTGCCCCCGGCCTGCTTCGGGCTGGTGGCGCAGGTCAAGATGTACGAACTGCTGACTGTCGAAGCCGCCATCCACGGCGATCGGAATGCCGCTTACCAGGCCATGCTCGCCCATCCGCTCGGGCCGAAAGCGGATAAGGTGCAGGAAGTGCTGGAGGATATGTTGGAAACAAACCGGCAATATCTTCCGCAGTTTTGGAAGTGAAACGCAAAGCGTAAAACGTAATCTAAAAAAGGCAGGTTACGTTTTACGTTTCACGAATTACAGAAAGGAAAAACCATGCAACCTAATCCTGTTCTCAAGAAACTCGGTTACTCCAACACTGACCGCTTGGTCATCCTTCACACAGATGACATCGGCATGTGCCTTGCCTCGGTGCAGGCCTACGCCGACCTGTGGGAATTCGGTGGCATTTCATCTGGCGCGATCATGATGCCCTGTCCCTGGGCAAAGGCCGCGGCGGACTATTGCAAGGCGCATCCCAGCGTGGATATGGGCGTTCATGCCACGCTGACCGCCGAATGGCAGACCTACCGCTGGAGTCCGCTCTCGACGTGCGACCCGGGTTCGGGTCTGACGGACGCAGACGGATTCTTTTGGCGTTCCTCGGAGGAGGCGCAGGCTCATGGCGACCCCGATGCCGTTCTAACGGAACTCCAGCTACAGGTCCAGAAAGCGCTCGCTTGGGGCGTGGATGCGACCCATGTGGATACGCACATGGGTGCAGTGGCGCATCCGAGGTTCATCGGTGCATATATCCAGGCGGCCAGGCAGAACCGTCTGCCAGCCATGATCCCGCGCGGCAACGCCGCAGTCTACACAGAGATGGGACTGGACGCCGAAACCGCGGCTGGATTCGCCGCCTTCACGCAGCAGTTGGAGGAGCAAGGAATGCCACTGGTGGATGCGCTGGTTTCCATGCCGCTCGACCAGCCGGAAGGCCAGATCGAGATCGCCAAAAAACTGCTCAGCGAAATTCCTGCCGGCGTAACCCATTTCTTATTCCACCCCTCGGTTGACACGCCCGAACTGGTCGCCATCTGTCCCGACTGGCCCAGCCGCGTGGCAAATTACCACACGTTCATGAGCAAGGAGGTCAAGGATTTCCTGAAGAATTCTGGCATTCACGTCATCGGCTATAAAGCCTTACGTGATCTGATACGGAGTTGATTTTCGGATCTAACCCCCTGCCCCCTTCCCTATCAGGGAAGAGGGAATGGGGGTTAGGTCAAAAGGAGACGACATGACCACCACCGCAACCGCCTTCAAGACCAGTTTCAAAACCCGTATCCTTTACACGCTCTCCAGCCTGGGGGTCTCAATCCCGGTGGAAGCCATCTCAGGGATCATTGCCTTCTACATCGTGGACGTGAAGAATCTGCCCGCGCAGTGGTTTGCTACTTTCTTTATCTTCTACACGATCTACAACGCAGCGAACAACCCGGTGCTTGGCTACTACTCCGACCGGACCAAGTCCCGCTGGGGGCGGCGCATCCCTTACATCCTGTTCAGCGGCCTGCCCTACGTGCTGACCTTCGTGCTGCTCTTCATGGCGCCCTTCGACGGGAAGAACAACCCGGTGGCCTTGCTCGTCTACTTCGGCGTGATCATTGTCGTTTGGGAGGGTCTGTATACCGCGCTGGCAACCGGTTATTATTCCCTCTTGCCGGAGATGTTCGATAACTATCAAGAGCGGACAGACGTAGCCGCCAAGATGAACATCTTCCAGACGGTCGGCTTGATCGTCGGTGTCGCCCTGCCACCTATTCTCTCCGTCTGGCTGGGCTGGAGCTGGATGGCGGTACTGCTGGGGGTGATTGCCGGCGTCACGATCTATCTCGGCATCCCCGCCATGTTCGAGGAAAAAGCCTCGCAGGAACAGGCCGCCTTCCCGTTCATGGATGCGCTCAAAGCCACGTTCATCAACCGCAGTTACGCCACCGCCGCCACCGCCCAGGCCATGCGTTTCTTCGGCACTGGCATCCTGCAAATGGGGATGATGTTTTACATGAAATACAGCCTCAAGGTGGGCGAAGACAAGGCTACCATCATCTTCGGCATCGCTTTCCTGGTCGCGGCGCTGATGCTCTATCCCTGGCGGCAACTCGTTGCCAATAAGACCGATTCGCGCACCACCCTGATCCTTGCCAACCTGGTCATGATTGTGGGCGTAATCCCGCTCGGACTGGGCACCTCGCTGACCATGGCCATCATCGCCGCGGTCATCATCGGCATCGGTCTCTCCGGCCTAATCCTCATCGGCGACGTCATCGTAGCAGAAGTGATAGACGAGGACGAGATCAAGACCGGCCATCAGCGCGCCGGCATGTATTTTGGCATGACCGGCTTCATCATCACCCTGAGCGGAATGCTCGTGGCGGGCGTCTTCGGCTGGATGATGTCGTACTTCGGTTACGATACCCTGCTCGAGGTCCAGCCCGCCTCCGTAGACATGGGTTTTCGTCTCTTCCTGACCATCCCGCCCATCATTGGCTTCCTGCTGGCTATCCTGGCGCTATATTTCTATCCGCTGCATGGCCAACGCCTGAAGGAAATCAAAGATGCGCTCACCTCCAAGGAAAAGAAATGACCAATGCACCCGTCACCCGTCACTCGTCACTTGTCTCCCGCTACTTTCTCGGCGTAGACATTGGCGGGACGAAAACCCACGCCCTGATTGCCGACGAGAGCGGCCAGGCGCTCGGTTTCGGAAAAGGCGGCTGCGGCAGCCACGAGATGACCGGCTACGATGGCCTGACAACCACTTTGCAGACCGTCCTCAGCCAGGCGCTGGACATGACCGGCTTAGGCATTGACCAAATTTCCGGCGCGGGCATGGGCATCGCCGGCTACGACTGGCCCAGCCAGAAACAGGAGCATCTCGACGCCATCACCCCACTCGGCCTGAAAGCGCCGCTGAAAATCGTCAACGATGCGGTGCTGGGCATCGCGGCTGGCTCGGTGGAGGGCTGGGGCATCTCGGTGGTGGGCGGCACCGGCTGCAACTGTCGCGGGCTGAGCAAAGACCACCAGCGCGAGGGGCGCGTGGTTGGAGGCGGCAGCTACTGGTCCGGCGAGGCGGCCGGCGGTTTCGACCTCATTTATCGCGCCATGCGTGCCGTCACCTTCGAGTGGGTCAAGCGCGGCCCGGCTACCGCCCTCACCCCGGCCTTCATCCAGCACGTTGGCGCGAAGGATTTGGACGACCTGATTGAAGGCATCTACCTCATGCGCTACGGTTTCGACCCCAGCATGGTGCTGCTCTTCTTTCAGGTCGCCGCGCAGGGCGATCCGGCTGCACTGGATGTGTTGCGCTGGGCTGGTGAGGAATTGGGCGGCATGGCGGTCAGTGTGGCCAATCAACTCGAATTGCAGAACGAGACTTTCGACGTGGTGCTGATCGGCAGCTTGTTCGATGGTCACCCCCTCCTGACCGAGGTTTTGGGTAAAACTGTCCGCCAGGTCGTGCCTGGAGCACGGCTGGTGCGTCTGAACGTCCCGCCCGTCGTCGGCGGCGTGCTACTTGGCATGGAGGCGGCCGGCGTAGACTTTCATGGCAAGCGTGAGCGGCTGATTCAATCCACGGCTAAATTCTTGAACAACTGCGAGAAGGAGTGAGCCATGCAAATCGGTTATGCCCATAAATCATTCGTCACTCATTACTCGTAACTCATTTCTCCCCTGGAGGTTATGATGTCCGAACTCGCCATTCTTGGCGGCCCCAAAACCCGTACCGAACCCTACCCGGCCTGGCCGGTCTGGGACGAACGTGACATCCAGGCTGTGACCACCGTAATCAAGTCCGGTCGCTGGGGCGGCCACCCCTACCCTGGCCCGCAGACCGCCGAATTCGCCAAACGCTTCGCCGAGATGCAGGGCGGCGGTTACGCCATCCCAATGGCCAATGGCACGGTGAGCATGGAAGTGGCCCTGCGCGCCGCGGGCATTGGCTGGGGTGACGAGGTCATCGTCCCGGCCTATACTTTCCAGGCTACCGCGGCTGCGCCGATGGCCGCCGGGGCGATCCCCGTCATCGTGGATGTGGACCCGGATACCTACTGTCTCGATCCGCAGGCCGCTGCGAAAGCCATCACATCCAAGACGAAAGCTATCCTCCCTGTCCATCTCGGCCATCAAATGGCGGACATGGATGCCCTCATGGAACTGGCTGAAAAGCATAACATGGTCGTGGTTGAGGATTGCGCCCATGCCCACGGTGCAAAGTGGTGCGGTCGCGGTGCCGGGACTATCGGTCACTTCGGCTCGTTCAGCCTGCAATCCTCGAAAACGCTGACTGCCGGTGAGGGAGGTGTGCTGTTGTGCCGCACGCCCGAACTGGCCGCCAAAGCCGCCAGCATCATTGACTGTGGCCGTTCGCATCCGGGCGGCGGGGAGGAAAAAGGCTCGGACTTCCTGATGGGCGCGAACTATCGCATGTCCGAGTTCCAGGCTGCGCTGGCAAACGTTGGCATTGAACGTTTCCCCGAACAAGCCAGGCAGCGTGAAGAGATGGCTGCTTACATGGATGAAGCCCTGAGCGAGATCCCCGGCGTGCGCGTACTCAAGCGCGACCCGCGCCACACCACGCGTTCGTTCTACCGCTACATGTTCGCCATTGACCCGCAAGTCTTCAGCGTAGAGCACGATGTGCTTTGCGCCGCCCTGGACGCCGAGGGCGTGGATTGTTGGATGGGTTACGAGGCCATGCACCATTACACACTGTTCCAGCCGGGTAAGTCACGGCTGGCCGTGCCGGATGCCTTCCCGCAATATTTTCAATTTGACAAGATGCACCTGCCGGTGGCTGAACGCGCGTGCGAGCACGAGGCCGTCTGGTTGGACGAGGCCATTTTCCGGTGCGGAAGGACAGGCGTGGATGATGCCGTTGCCGCCATCCGCAAAATCCAGCGGAACGCGCAGGAACTGGCAAAGGCCGCCGAGGAACTACGGCAGCAATATGGAAAATAAGGAGCAACCCCATGACTGCGAATCAACCCAAACTATCTTTTGGCCGTGTTGCTCTCTACAGCATGGCCTCGCTGGGGCTGAACATCCTCGGCATCACCATCGGCACCTGGATACTCTATTTCTATGCGCCGCCGCCGGATTCTGGACGAACCGCTTATATTCCAGCGGCATTGTTCGGTGTCCTGATGATGATCGCAAGCCTGTGGGACGCGGCCATTGACCCGTTCATCGGCCACTGGTCCGACACGCTGCGCTCGCGCTGGGGCCGCCGCCGCCCGTTCCTGATGTTCGCCGCGCCATTCGTGCTGCTCGGCGCGATCCTCGTCTGGACGCCGCCTGGCGGGAGCAATTTCACTGTCAACGCGGTGTACTTGATGGCGATCATCTTGATGTACCATACAGCATACAGTCTGGTCGGCATTCCCTACGACGGCACGCTGCCCGAAATGGCGCCGGATGCCAAAGCCCGCGTCGGGCTTTCGTACTGGAAGTATGCCTTTGGCGTTATCGGAGTGCTGATTGGCTCTATCCTCTCAGGCTTGCTCTTTAGCAGCATTGGCCCTCTGGCGA
>Ga0315279_10004471_pt1 | contig 18736 bp, 15 predicted proteins | sample YL17G06_20_MG_FD_203694 | JGI IMG/M metagenome (GOLD analysis project Ga0315279, IMG submission 203694) | Sediment microbial communities from Yellowstone Lake, YNP, Wyoming, USA - YL17G06_20 | ecosystem: Environmental > Aquatic > Freshwater > Lake > Sediment | place: USA: Wyoming | collected... | reverse complement strand
CCTGCTAAAATTCCCTTGACGCACAATTGCCGTTTTTGTATATTTGATCCACCCCAAAGCGAGTTCTTATCAATCAAATATGATCCCTTGATCATGTGATTGATTGCATTTCTTGACACCCGGGCACCATTTCCGTATACTCCGGCCAACCAAGAGCAGTGTCCCTTCCGACCTCACAACGGAACCTATTGTGACCTTGCTCTCCCTTCTTGTGACATTGCGGCTATATCGATCATGAAGATAACTATGGAATTGTGCCCAAATGAAACTCACTTGATCGGTAGATATCACGAAGGATGATGCTGACCCCCCTTGTCCCCCTCTGCCAAGGGGAGGTATAAGGGAATTACCAACAAACAGGCAGGGCGATATATGCCGGAAAACAGGACGGTCGTGCAGCTCAGAGTGGGTGAATCGTTGCCAAGGGTCGGCGGCGTGATGTTGGAGCGAATAGCCAGGGTGATCATGGCGTCATTCGGCTGGACTATCAGAGGCGAACTTCCGAATTTACCCAAGTTTGTGGTGATCGGGGCGCCCCATACATCGAACAGGGATTGGCTCTTGGTGATGGCGACAGCCTATGCTCTGAACGTTCGTATCTCCTGGATGATGAAGCATACGATGTTTCGCGGGCCTTTAGGAACTTTGTTGCGTCGTCTGGGAGGGGTATCTATCAACCGTCGTGAGATGCAGGGTGTCGTTGAAGATTGTGTTGCAAAGTTTCAACGGTTCGAAAAGTTTGTCCTGTGTATCACACCGGAAGGGACCCGCAGCAAAGTGAGGGGGTGGAAGAAGGGATTTTATCATATTGCGACGGGAGCGGGAGTGCCGATCGTACCGGCGATCTTCGATTACGGTCTCAAGCAGGTACGCTTCGCCCCGGCTTTTACACCGACCGGTGATCTGACGGCCGACCTGTCTTCGCTGCGGGCCCTTTATGCCGGTGTCACCGCCAAGAACCCCCATCTTTTTTAAAGGCGAGATTCATAACCCTGCCTTTTGTAGCTCTACAATCAAGAAATCTTTGTTTCAAAATCATTTGCTTATTTTCTGCAAGAGATTTTTTTAATCGGAAATGGCCTGATACACAAAATGACGCAAACGGTGTTGGTTAGGATGCTGGGTGCCAGCTGCTTATTGTTGGCTTTACTTGGCTACGAGGAATAACGACGATCAAAAAATACTCTTACGGGAATCGGTAGTCATGCATTAATAATATGCACTTGTCAATGGCCGTCATGCGACCCAAATCCCTTTCTATATGCATGTTTGCAAGCCTGACCCCATCCCCTATGTGATTCAATATTCAAATAGAGAAGAAGACTCCCCGGTCCATCCATTTTCAGAGCCGGAAAACAGTTGGATAGAACCCTCCTAGTTCTAAGCTTTGATGCGCACCAATGTCCAAACCGGCGAGCTTTAACACCTGTTTCCCATTCAGAAATGGGGCAAGATCTCTTATCGCTCCCAGGTACTTCCAGATCTCACCTTGGCCATTCCCTTGCGCGCCTTCCCGCCTAACTCGCCATATTTCTGCTGAAACTTGGCTATGATAGGGTCGCAGTTATCAGTGACCTCGAACTCTCCTTTGAACCGAAGTTCTGAACTACTGGGTCCAGTCGTAGTGAGTTTCAGCTTCACGGCGACACGGCCGATGCAGTTCACCTGGCCAGGCGCGACCTCGAACTCCACAGCCTTTGTCTCCGTCAGTGAGACAGCCTCAGGCGTTATAGAGAATATATTCACTTTTGCCGAAAGGGCTTGCTTCGACTTGATGAATTCATACTTGCCTGCAGGTAGAGAGATGTAAAAGGGCCACTCTTCTCCGCCCGGCTCGGCGAGTTCGAACCTGTAGATCCTACCTGAAGGACGCGCCACAAGATTAACCAATTTGGTTGCATCGGAGGCCTGCAGGTCTTTGAACGAGAAGCCTTTCGTTTCCAGCGCGTATATCCCAATCACGACGCCGTGGCCAGGGAATTGGTCGAACTTGTACGAGGGCTGGATGGTGGTCGCGGCGGCGCAAGAAGCCAAGAGGGCAGTCATAAAAATCAATGAGTGCAGCCGACAGAAATTTTGAAACCCTGGGATTAAGAATACAATTTCCCTTCGCATATGAGCCTCCTCTTAACTTGCTGTTTTATGTCAAGGGACGCACCCCCATGCTCTATTTAATTGTTCCCGACCCCACAAATTCCACTCGTAGCACACCTTTTAAGTCTGGAGCAAATTTAGCCCAGGTGACATAAAGGAGAGGTTTGTTTTTGCTGTCATTGTAGGCACCATCTCCCAATATCTTAACGCCTTCCCCCTTTAACCCAAGAGCCTTGAAAAGGGACTGCATGCGGCTAAAATGTTCAGCACCCCAGCAGGCAATATCTTCTCGAGTGAGCTCGGTAAGGGAACGGATTGGTTTATCCTCTGGGGTGAAGAACCATATGTTCCGGTCCCAAGTTCTAATGACTTCCAGAACTGATGGGCTCGCTTCAATTCTAATTGTACGCACCTCTTGGGCAGCAGCCAAAAGAGGGATAAACATCATCATGACTAAAAACATACTCGATTTGCCCATCTTATGCATTTTTCTTTCCCCCTTCCTTCCCCGCGCTGAACAAATAACGCATGCGGCACGGATTAAGGCCAAGGGCCTTGAGATTTTACTCTCGTGCCGTTGTTATCTGCCGTAGCAGGCAATAGTGTTTTCTTCTCTCTGTTTTCCTTATCCCTAGCCAAGGTGCAGTCCTTTTTTTCCTAAACGAATTTAAGTCACTTTGTTTTCTTGATTATCTTCTGCTATAGTTTTTAAATCCTTTGTTGTTCATTGCCTGTCCCCTCCGGATCACTTGATGGCGTCGAATTCGTTCTGGTTGATAAAGTTTAGGCTAGTTCCGCCCTGGCTGATCACCACTTTCTTAAGAGTGAGTCTATATTGACCGCCGTCCCGTAGGTTGTTGGCGTTTCCCTTTGCGTAAACCTTTTTCCCGCCCATATTGAAAGAGGCATAGACCCTGTAAGCTCCCCCCTCCTTCAGGCGAAAGGTGTGAGAGCCGCCGTTGGCCAGTAGTCGCGCCTCCCCAACCAGCGATTTAGCAATGCCCATCTCCTGGACGTACTTGACCTCTTCCAGGTCGTACCCAGTTTCGTTTTTCACCGTGACACTTGAATCCGCCTCCGTCGGAACCGGGAAAATCACCCCCAGCCCCACCAGAAAAAAGAATATAAGGGTTGTGCCGAACATTGTCTTCCTTACAATTGTGGCCATGTCGCCGTTCCTTCCTGAAAGTTTATAATTGGCAGCTTTCCGTAAAGCCAATTCATGGGCAGAAATTAGAATCGCTCTTTTTTTTCGGTTTAGAGATTATAAACCCCCCATAAAAAGGATGAGAATTAAGACTACAATTGTTGCAATCGCATTGAGAGGAAACATATTGACCTCCGCGTTTTAGAAGTCCGCGATGAACAATCAACGGGGCGCCCGGGTTCCCAAACTGCCCCGACGGCCCATTTGGGCATCCGCTGGGAAATGGGCAGATAGGCGCTGAGCCGCTTCGCGGCCAGCGCCGTGCTATCGGGAAGACCGGCGTCCTCATAGGCCCCAAAGTCTGATGCCGCGAAGCGGCATGGTGGCTTACCTCGTTGGCAGATAAAAAATAAGCCCCATGCCTCTTTCGAGAAATGGGGTTTAATGTTTCCGCACATTTTTACGTCTCCAATGCGGGAAAAGGGAAAAACGCTTGTAAGTTGGTTATTTTACATTGTTAATTTTGCGAAGATCAGCCTTTCCTTAAGTTTGTTGGCAGGTCAAGAGTATAATTTGAGAACCGCAACGAGCGGATATTTCTGCTGCCCAATCTCCCTTTTTGAGCATTCTCCCTATGTAGTGGAAAAAGTCAAGAACTTTTTGGGCCCTTTTAGGGCCATATTTGTTTTCCTCCTTAATTCGAAAAAAGCAATGAAAAATCCAGACATTAGAGGCCAGATCCAATATCAAAAGGGAAAGTTCAGGCTAAAGCGGAGGATGTTCTTTTCTATAATATAAGTGATTCAAATAGAAAAGAAGGTCCCCCACCCACAATGCGGCCACTGGTTTGGAAACTTTTAAGCTTCCGTTGCCTGCCCCCGATTATTGTCTTTGCGCATAACAACGGCTCTTATCGGATCATATATACAGTGATATCTTTTCCAAAGTTCTTGATAACCGGTGTCTGACGATGTCCCATCTCCTTCGAGTACTTGACGGTCTGGTCCTTCGCATAGGCCCCGAGTTCGTAGACACTGACCTTCGTGTCTTTGTTGAGGTCGGTATCGCGGTTGTTGCTAAGGCCATCCAAAAGCATATACGTAAACATCCCATTAACCCCTTTGTACCCGTCCAGCGCCTCCTGAGTGGAACTGGCCGAAGCGTACATTTGTAGCCCCATGTTCCTCGCCAGGACGGTCATCCTGGCATCATAAAGACCACTCACAAAATTGTCCAGCCCCCCCGCATGACAGGTATCCAGGATGAATACCTGCGTCAATGCCTTCATGTTCTTCGATATCTCCATGATCTCGTTGGAGCCGATCAGGTTTGTATGGCTAAGAACTCCCTCGTAATCGTGGGTGACAATGGAATAGAGTCCCGAATAAAGGACGCCATGGCCAGCGATAAACAGGACAAATACATCAGCCGGTTTAATGGCTTTGGCAAGCTCGTTGATCCTATTCATAATACTGGCCTTGGTGGCATTCTTGTTCTTCAGGGTAGATATATAGATATTTGGCGGTTCGTATTGAGTCTTTGACTGCTCCTTGAGTTTCCGTGCAATACTCTCGGCATCCTTGACGGCATACTTGAGATTGTCTTTTTGGGACCTGTATTCGTCGATACCAACGGAAAGGATATAGAGGTGCGGTTTCTCAGGCTTGAGGGCCGATTTAAAGGTTGCAGTTTTTAGGATACTCTGGACCGTGTTGCTCCGGTTGAACGCGGCAAGCCCTATCTCATTCTCACCGGGTACGGCATCGACGGTGATACTCCCCTCATAGACATTACCCTTGGAAGTGGCCTCCATGAGGCCTACCTTTCCTTCCCTTTTTGCCGCGATGGCAACGCCGCGTAACTCATCCTTTATGGCCCGGGAGTTATAGGCAAGGAGTGTTGTTTTCTCAGGAGAAATCCCTTTGGCCTCCCGGTAGTACCCGTCAGACTGGACGAGCTTGCCATTATGGAAGAGGCGCACTTCCCCGATGCCGCCGCCCATGCCGGTGACCTTGAATCGTATGGTAACTCTCGTATCGGAAGAGGCAGAGGGGACCTGGACAAACTCCACTGTGGGCGGGGGGTTCTTCAAGGCCTCTTCCAGGTTCGTAGAGGCCAGCATGGTAATATCCTCACCCTTCAGCTTTGCCTCCACAATATCGGGACGGTAAAAGACATCATAGAACTGGTCCAGGCCGAAGACGCGGTTGCCCATTCTCACGTTGAGATAGGAGGGGCCGTTTTTGGAGGCGTTAAAGTATCCTTCAGGGGTTATGGCCACCCATTCGCCGTCCGTAAGGCTGATGAATGATGCGACTTCTTTGCCGCTTAGGATGTCTGTGACGCGGGTCGTACCATCCTCGCTCCCGGAGAGGACATACCGGCTGTTCGGGGAAAAGGTTGCGGAGCTAACTGAAGCTAAATGTCCCGTGACCATCCTTACCTGCTTGCCTGTCACCCTTTCCCAGACCTTCAGAGTCTTATCCTTGCTCCCCCCGAGGATATAGCGGCCGTCAGGAGAATAGGCAACGGAGTGAACCGCCATTGACTGTCCCGTGAGTGTCCACACCTCTCTACCCGTGCTTATTTCCCAGAGTTTCAGGGTACTATCCCCCGTACTCCCCGACAGGGCATAACGGCCGCCAGGGGAAAAGGCGACAGAGGTAACCCCCGCTGAATGTCCCGTGAATGTCCTCACCTCCCTGCCTGTACTTACCTGCCAGAGCTTCATGGTCTTATCAGCACTCCCCGACAGGGCATAAAGGCCGTTGGGGTAAAGGCAAAAGGCAACGGAAGTAACATTGCCTGAATGTCCCGTGAATGTCCTCACCTCCCCGCCCGTGGCCACCTCCCAGAGTTTCAGGGTCTCATCTTCACCCCCCGACAGGGCATACCGGCTGTCCGGAGAAAAGGTGACGGATCCAATAGAAAGTGGTTTCCTGCCAAAAAAATGTCCTGTGAGTGTTTTCACCTCCATGCCCGTGGCCACCTCCCAGAGCTTCAGGGTCTTATCGTCACTCCCCGACAGGGCATAGCGGCCGTCGGGGGAAAAAGCAACAGAGAGAACCGGCTTTGAATGTCCCGTGAATGTTCTCAATTCCATGCCCGTGGCCACCTCCCAGAGCTTCAGGTCCTTATCGTAAGACCCCGACAAGGCATAGCGGCCATCAGGCGAAAAGGAAACGGAGCGAACCTCCTCTGAATGTCCCGTTAATGTCCTTACCTCCCTGCCTGTGCTTACCTCCCAGAGCTTCAGGGTCTTATCGTTACTCCCCGACAGGGCATACCGGCCGTCGGGGGAAAAGGCAACAGAGAGAACCGGCTTTGAATGTCCCGTGAATGTCCTCACCTCCTTGCCCGCGGCTACCTCCCAGAGCTTCACGGCATTATCTTCACTCCCCTCTTTCGGTTCCCAGAGCCCTCCCCAGAACTTCATCCTATCACGGCCACTCCCCGACAGAGCATAATGGCCGTCGGGGGAAAAGGCAACGGAGAGAACCGGCTTTGAATGTCCCGTGAATGTCCTTACCTCCATGCCCGTGGCCACATCCCAGAGCTTTAGGGTTTTATCGCTACTCCCCGATAGGGCATACCGGCCGTCGGGGGAAAAGGCAACGGATGAAACAAAGCTTGAATGGCCCAGGTAGGCAACAGAGAAAACCGCTTTTGAATGTCTCGTGAAGGTCCTCACCTCCCTGCCCGTGGCCACTTCCCAGAGCTTCAAGTCAAAATCGTAAGCTCCCGACAGGGCATGGCGACCGTCGGGGGAAAAGGCAACGGAAGTAACCTCGCCTGAATGACCTCTGAAGGTCCTCACCTCCTTGCCCGTGGCCACGTCCCAGAGCTTCATGGTATTATCTTCACTCCCCGACAGGGCATACTGGCCGTCTGGAGAAAAGGCGACGGAGCGAACCGAAGCGTCACCAGTAAGCTGAAAATGTCCCATGAGCTTTCTCACCTCCCACACCTCCCTGCCTGTAGCCACCTCCCAGAGTGTCAGGGGCGAGCCAGAAATATTCACCAGGGCATAACGGCCGTCAGGAGAAAAGGCAACGGAGTTAGCACTACCAAGATCCCTTCCATGGCTGAGTCTCCTCACCTCCCTGCCTGTACCGACATCCCAAAGCTTTAAAGGTCCCATAAGGCCTCCGAAAAGCGCATGACGGCCGTCAGGAGAAAAGGCAACGGTGCGAACACTGCTTGAACGTCCGGTAAAAATTCTCACCTCGCCCGTGGCCACATCCCAAAGCATCAAAGTCCCATCATCAATAATAGACCCCCATCCCGACAGGGCATAACGGCCGTCCGGGGAAAAGGCAACGGAGGTGATAGAAAACTCTGCCCGGTAACCCGGCTTTGGATGGCCCGTGAATGTATTCACTTCCCTGCCCGTAGCCGCTTCCCAAAGCCTGGTCTGATTCCCACTCCCCGACAGGGCATACCGGCCGTCGGGGGAAAAGGCAACAGAGAGAACCCCATCTGAATGTCCCGTGAATGTCCTGACCAGCCAGCCCGTGTTGACATCCCAGAGCTTCAGGGTCTTGTCGTAACCCCCGGAGAGGGCATACTGGCCGTCGGGGGAAAAGGCAACGGATTCAACCCCCATTGAATGTCCCGTGAATGTCCTTACCTCCCTGCCCGTGTTGACATCCCAAAGCTTTAGCGTTTTATCTTCACCCCCCGACAGGGCATAGTGGCCATTGGGGGAAAGGGCAACAGAATTAACCCCCGCTGAATGTCTTGTGCGTGTCATCACACCCTTTCCCTGGCGCCATTCATAAAAAGAACCTTGATCAACCCTTACGGAATGTCCTGTGAATGTCCTCACCTCCCTGCCTGTGGCCACCTCCCAGAGCTTCAGCGTATTATCCTTACTCCCCGACAGGGCATATTGGCCATCGGGGGAAAAGGCAACGGATGTAACATACTGTGAATGTCCCGTAAATGTCCTCACCTCTCTGCCTGTGGCCACCTCCCAGAGCTTCAGGGTCATGTCGTAACTCCCGGAGAGGGCATAATGGCCATGAGGGGAAAAGGCAACGGATGTAACCCCCTTTGAATGTCCCGTGAATGTCCTCACCTCCCTACCTGTGGCCACCTCCCAGAGCTTCAGGGACATATCGATAGACCCCGACAGGGCATAGCGGCCGTCGGGAGAAAAGGCAACGGATCTTATATATTTTGTATGCCCCAGCTGCACGAAAATTTCCGGCTCTTCTGCTCCATAAGCCAACGGTCGCAGGAGGGGACCATTCAAGATCATGAACATACATAGCCAAAATCCACATAGGATACTGAAAACGAACCTTTCCATCTTTTGCTCCTTAACAGTTTCCTGAAAGACTCTGAATTTTAGAAACTATTTAGCCACCGAGGTCTCAGAGAGCACAGAGATATAAGGGCCGAAAATGAGAAGGAATTTAACCTTGCATACTCAAAACGGATTCTTCAGGCATTGCCTTTTTTCTTTTGCTCTTTGAAGGCGAATCCCTCTATGGCCTCAGTGTTCTCTGTGGCAAATATGTTTTAATCTTTCTAACTTTCCACCTTACCTCCCCCGATAAAGACCGATAAAATGATGGAGTGCCTTACCCGAAGAATTTTACCTGCCGGTTTTCAAGATTATCTCCGCCTCTGAAAACTCAGCGACTTTACCCTTTTCGTCTGGACTTTTCGCCTTCAACGTTACGCCCCTGGTAATCTTCCCAATATTTTCTGCTGAAGTTTTTAGCTGATAGACCCCACCGACAGCCGAAAGACCTATTTCACCTAAGCTGGAAGTGCTTCCATAAACCAGAATACTCTCACTCCCAAAGGGAGGGGTCACTTGCAACTCAAACGGGTCCTCCCCTGAAGGGATCTCATAAATCACGCCCCCATTGAAATACGTCTTCATTCGGTAGGGATTTGGCAAAACCTGGATAAGGCTCCCCTTTGCATCTTGATAAACAACCCTGGCATAAAAAGGCTTGTTGCCTCTGATATAAACTTTTATCTTCTCTGCCTGCCTGTATTCTTTTTTGTCGGTCCATACGCTAATATGCAGGGGGGCGGATGGGTCGTCCGTTGCTCCTGGTCCCTTTGAAATCCTCGACATCACCTGATCATCAGGGACCACCTCGGCCTTGATCTTGACCTTGAAACAATCCCCTGACGAGGCATCCTTATACCATTGCCGCTCAAGCTCCTGAATTATTTTGACCGTGGCATTCGCATAGGCGTCAATCAGATCTTTTTCTAACTGAAAATCCTTGACGTGGGTCTCACTTTTGATATAGGTGGATGCGTATTCCACGGCCTTTCTCTTGGCGTTGGTAAAGGCCTCATCCTCCGTCTGCTTCCTGGACTTATCGTACCCCATGCAGGCGTAACCCTCGGCCTCCGTAATTGTTGACTGGGAAGCATAAAGAGCAGAAGATGTCACGATGCTAATTAAAATTGAAATGATGATTCGAATCATTTTGTCTCCTTTCGAACTGCATTTCACAAAAAAACCCCCACCTCTTCTCAGAAATAGGGTTTCTGTAATCTACAGGACATAAGCCCACCTTGGGGGTAGCGGTTCATAAAGAAATGCAGGAGAGCCGGGACTTAGCTTCTGAAACAACTTAAAGGCTTCTTTCAAAATTCATTTTGAAAATCAAGGAGGATCTCCCTTATTATTCTCACTACTTGCCTGTATTGACCAAGGACTTAAGAAAAATAAACCCCATCCCTCTTTCGAGAAATGGGGTTTCATGTTTCTGCACATTTTTGCTTCTCCAACGGAGGAAAAGGAAAATGCGTTTATAAGTTGCCTATTTTACATTGTTATTTTTGCGAAAATCAGCCTTTATTTAATTTCGTTGTCAGACCGAGAGGATACTTTGGGGCCTGCGGCGAGCGAATAAATCTGCCAGCCAACCTCCATTCTCGAGCATTTTTCATAGGTAGGCGAAAAAGTCAATTTTTTCTCTTGACAGGAGACATAATACCATGTCCCATTCGCTGCACGACGTCCCAAAAGTATTGGTACCGCCTCATTTTGGGGGTTATTTAGACTTTCTTTCTTTAAACTCAACTCTGACTGAACCCTTCAAGTCTGGTTCAAAATCTGACCATGTGATAAACAAGCGAGGGGGATTTTTCATGCCGGAGAATATCGGGTTACCAGTTCCGATAATTTTCACACCACCGCCTTCTATCCCCAAGACCTTGTAAAGATCCTCCACGTTTTTAAACAACTCCATCCCCCAAGCTGCAATGTCCTCCTTTTTGAGAGCCTCCAAGGACCTTAAAGGACTGTCCTTTGACGTGAAAAAGCATATCTTCTTGTCCCAGGAATTAATCAAATCCAACACTTTCTTATCCACTTCAATTCGTACGACTGAAGAGCCTTTTTCTTTTCCATAAGCACAGACGGCAAGCACAAGCAAGAAAATCAAAACCGACACCAATAAAATTATCCTTTTCTCCACGTCTTTCACCTCCCCACTTCCTCAGGACTGGTATACCGCTTGATCAGTAAAATGGTTATCTCCATAAGCCATGCCACCGCCGCCCTAGAATACCCCAACCTTCTCATCACCACCCGGTAAAATAATCTCCACGCCCTCAACACCCGCTTTCTTTGATTCTCTCGCTGATCATCTGCAAATTATAGGTCGGAGCCCCTATCAAAAATAATATGCTGCATTTGAACGAACGTCCCATTCTCCACGCACATTTCCCATGTCAGGGTCCTCCCTATTGTTACCTACGATGTCGTATACGGCCACAACACAACCCTTTGGGGTTATTGTTTCCTTATTTTATTAAGGGCCTTCTCTGCCGCATCCCGGACACGATAGTCCTCATCCTTCAGCGCAGCAGTCAAAGGCTCGACTGCCCGCCGGTCTTTGATTTCTCCCAGTGCCGTTGCCGCCTCCCTTCTGCCAAAATTGTTTTTATCCCTCAGGGCAGCAATCAGAGGCTCGACTGCCCGTCTGTCTTTGATCATTCCCAGTGCCTCTACTGCCCGCATTCTGACGAGAAAATCCTGATCCTTCATGGCAGTAATCAGAGGCCTTACTGCTCGGCTGTCTCCAATCTCTCCCAAGGCATAGGCGGCACAACTTCTGACAGCCAGGTTCTCATCCTTCATGGCATCGATCAGAGGTTCGACCGCTCGACCGTCTTTGATCTTTCCCAGTGCCGTTGCCGCCCCAATTCTGAGAGATGACTTTTTATCCTTCAGGGCATGAATCAGAGGGTCCAGGGCCAGGGCAGCCTTTCCCATCTTTTCGAGTGCCTCTGCTGCCGCTACGATGACCGAATCGTCCTTATCCATCAGGGCGCAAATTAAGGGCTCCACGGCCCGGCTGTCTTTTATCTTCCCCAGGGCCTTTGCGGCCTCAGATCGAACGGACGGATTCTCATCCTTCAGGGCAGCAATCAGGGGCTCTACTGCCCGGCTGTCTTTTATTTCTCCCAGGGCCTTTGCCGCTTCGTTTCTGACAGAATATTTATCATCTTTCAGCCGGGCAATGAGAGGCTCAACGGCTTCATTGTTTTTAATCTCTCCTAGTGCCCTTGCGGCCACAAATCTTACATGGGAGTCCTCATCCTTCAGGACAGCAATCAGGGGCTCTACGGCTCGGCTGTCTTTTATCTCCCCCAGGGCCTTTGCGGCCGCCCCTCGGACAGAATTTTTCTTATCGTTCAGGGCATGAATCAGAGGCTCAACGGCTCGAGCTTCTTTTATCTTTCCCAGTGCCTCTGCTGCCTCAGGTCCGATCGTTGATTCCTTATCCTCCCGGGCCTGAATTAATGGCCCAGCAGCTCGGCCGTCTTTTATCTCTCCCAGCGCCTCTGCTGCCTCAGGTCCGATCGTTGATTCCTTATCCTCCCGGGCCTGAATTAATGGCCCAGCAGCTCGGCCGTCTTTTATCTCTCCCAGCGCCTTTGCTGCTCCTCTTCTGACCGATGAGTCCTCATCCTTCAGGGCGGCCATCAGAGGCTCAACGGCCCGAAGGTCTTTTATCTCTCCCAGCGCCTCTGCTGCTCCTCTTCTGACCGACGAGTCCTCATCCTTCAGGGCGGCCACTAGAGGCTCAACGGCTTGAGTGTCCTTGATCTTCCCCCGTGCCCCGGTCATCCTTCGCAATGCTTTTGCTGCCTCAGACCTGACCGAAGGGTCCTCATCCTTCAGGGCATAAATCAAAGGCTCAACGGATCGGGCGTCTCTCATCTGTCCAAGTACATACGCTGCCGACGCCCTCACAGAACCGTCTTCATCCTTTAATACAGCAATCAGGGGCTCCACGGACCGCCTGTCCTTCATCTTTCCCAGCGTCCTTACGGCCCCGGATCTGACCGCTGGGTCCTTATCTTTCAGCGTATCGATCAGAGGCTCAAGGGCTGATTTATCCATCGCTATGAGGGCCGATGTCGCTTTTTCTTTTAAAACCCGGTCTTGATCATTACTGGCAATGATCAGGGGTTTAACTGCTCGACCATCTTTCGTCTTCGCCAAAAATTCTACGGCCCAATATTTAAATGCCATAGATGTGTCCTTGTCCTCTATGGCAGTAACGAGAGGCTCAACGGTTAGGCTTGCCTTTCCAAGTTTCTCGAGGGCCACTGCTGCTTCTATTCTGACCGAATCATCCTTATCCCTCAGGGCCGTACTTAGAGGCTCAACGGCCCGATTGTCTTTTATTGTTCCCAGTAACTTTGCTGCCTCTTTTCTGACAAAATTGTCCTCATCGTTCAGGGCGGCAATCAGAGGTTCAACGGCCCTGGCGTCTACTATATTTCCCAGTGCCTCTGCGGCGCCAGATCTTACATATGCCTCTTTATCCTTAAGGGCAGCAATCAGGGGTTCAACGGCCCGGTTGTCTTTTATCTCTCCCAGTACCTTTGCCGCCCCCGCTCTCACCAAATAGTCCTTATCCTTCAGGGCAGTAATCAGGGGTTCGACGGCGGGCCTTCCAATTCCTTTGATTTTTTCCATCGCCATATATCCAAAAGTACCGTCCTTCAAAGCAGAAATCCAATAATGAACGCCATAAATCTCTCCGGTCATTTCAAATATGCTTTTTGCATAGAATGTACCGAATACATAATCAAATGGAGCATCAGAGGGGGAAGTTGGAAGCTTATAAACCCGCTTGGTTTTTGGAGGAGGCAACTCCCCCCCAAACGTTCCCTTGTAGGGATGAATGCCCCCCATTTCGAACGAAATCTCGACTTTCAACTGAGCTCCAGTATACAGATAGCCCATGTCATAACGGGCGCCCAATGCCGTTCCTTGCGCTTTTATTCTAAGGGTAACATCGCAGCTTTCTTCATCTGCGCCTATTACTTTAAGTCCGGCGTATTGGAGAAATCTTTGAGCTACGGTTTCGAAGGGTAGGCTCTCGTCTTTTGGTCCAGGGTGATAATCCTCTACGACTATGCGTACTGTTTTGGCCTGCCGAAAGCTTTCAATTTGTTGTTGCGTGGGCGGGGTAATGGTGGAGCAGCTTACAGCTAGCAATGAGAAAACCAAGCAGATCGCGACTATTAGACTGAATTTCCTCATTTAGCCTCTCCTTTTTGTATTCCGCAAAATAAAGCTACCCCCTCTGTTCCACTAAATATTTCATTTGGGGAAAAGACCTTTAAAAAAACTCGAGGGACTATAAGAAAAACTCATTCCTACCTGAACCTTTCGATTGGGATCGAACACATTCACAATGGCTTTTATATAATTCTCTTTTAACAATGCCAGATTATTTGCTTCCAGTTCCTTATAATCTTTCAAGTTGTCAATCTTGGTCGCTCCTACTATTTTATCGAGCCATAGAACTGCTCCATCAGACAAGCGGATTAATCGACCATAGACATATACGCGTAAAAAATAGTTGGGGGAGATCATTGAATAAACCGATATTCCTCCGATAGTAAGTTCAAAAATATAATCTGAGCCCAGGACCTGTTTCATTGAACGAAGGGTATCCGGAGGGATAGATTTTAGGTAGCTTTCTGGGGGGCTTGCTGAAAATTCATTATCAAATGCAGACCAACCCGTGTTGCTTGCCGTGCCATGCTTCCGAGCCGCGTTACAAGTATTCTCGCACGTCGTTAATAACTCACGGTAAGTAACTGAGTCAAGCTTATTTCTTAGAGAAATGGTCTGCACGTTGAAGTTTTGCTGCAGTGTCTTTATCCACTGTTCCTCAAGAACAACGGATGGATCCCATATGCCCTCAAATGTGTAATAATTTTCCTTCGTGGATATCCATAAGAATCGAAGAAGACGCTCTGTAAATTCAAGTCGCTTCTCCGGAACCAGAACTAGAATCCCGGGAGGATTTTGAAGAAGTTGTTGCGAATTCATATTATCCAGCGGGATGATTGCTTTAGGGGCCGCCGCGCAGCCAAAAGAAAGTAACATAAGAAACATAACCATTACGCCTGCACGTATAAATGTTGCCTTTTTCATAATTATTCCTCCCCCTTTTTGGAGTCCACTACTATTCCGTTTTCATCAAAGATTACTATTACCGCTATCCTATTTCTTTCTTGGATAGAAATGCTATCGAAATAAATGACATATACATTTGGATAAGATGTGGAAGTCACACCGGTTGGCATGAAAACAGTAGTTTGTCCACTGCCCTTATAATAAATCCAAAATTCGATTTTTTCAGCCCCTTGAAAGGATTTTAATTCTCTTTTGTGGGGAAGCCCTAATATATTTAACACATCGGTCTTGGTTGATTTGCCAATTTCGATCTTAGCCACATGCTCAGCTTTTATCTCTTTGGCAATGGAACCACATCCTTGTAAGAATACGAAAAAGACAAATATCCCACAATAAAAGAGGTTTCTTTGGTAGCTTCCTATCAAGGTCATATTCGTTCGCCTTTCTTTGCCATCATGGCGGATAACGGGACGACGCATCTTATCCGCGAAGCGGCATGCCAGCCCATCTCGGGCATAACCAAAAAATAAACCCCATCCCTCTTTCGAGAAATGGGGTTTAATGTTTCCGCACATTTTTGCTGCTCCAATGCGGGAAAAGGGAAAAACGCTTGTAAGTTGCTTATTTTACATTGTTATTTTTCCGAAAGTAAACTCGCGTGCAAGGTGGCCGAAGGCCACCTTGCACGCTCGCATTCTCGGGCGGGGCTTTAACCCCGCCCTCGACCAAAGGGATGCGGCGCCCCTTTGGCAACCCAGCCATTGGTTCCCCGCCCACAGGGCGGGGTTTATAAAATTTAATCAGCCTTTTCTTAATTTCGTTGCCAGACCGAGAGGATACTTTTGGGCCTGCGGCGAACGAATATTTCTGCTGCCCAATCTCCCTTTTTGAGAATTTTCCATATGTAGGGGAAAAAGTCAAGACCTTTTTAGGGACGCATCTGTTTTCTTCTTTTTTGTGTAAAAAACAATGATAAATCCAGACATTAGAGGCCAGATTCAACATTAAAAGGGAACGTTCATGCAGAACGTGCTTAGCCAATTTCAAAACGAATCTTTCAATCTTCTAACCTTTCCTTCGGTGATTGGGCAGCAGTGCGCAGCAGACTAGATGTCCAGCCATTTTTGCTCGCCTAGGGCAGCGCGGCGAGAAAGAAAATCACTCCGATCCTCGTCCCTCAAAAATATCTCTTTTCTCTCAATGCCCCGCCCCATCACATAGTGCAGAACTTCGGGCGCATCTAATCTCGCTAATGTCGGCATGGCTCCAATTTTGGATTCTTCCTAAAATTGGCTAAGCACGCTCAACATGAACGTCAGCTACTCTATTTCCTTTTGTCTTATTAGTTGCACGACAGCCAACGACGAGTTCGATTTTGCTCAGGAGAACTGCAAAATGATGGAGTTGTCCTAGCCATCCTGAAATTTCCTCGTAGCGGATTTCTGTGTCGACAAGTTTGACGGACTGCCAGCCCAAGTGAATAGCGACCTCGGCATCCTCCGGAATTTGCCCATTAATAATATCCTTGTCTAGATGTTCGCTCGCGTCACGAATCTGCTGCACTCGAGAACGTACACTTTTACTTAATATTTCGAGATCACGTGGCCGGGGCACAAATGGTTTGCCGTCGGTCTGGCGGAAACCAAGTCGCCGGAGCCGGATAAGATAAAGGATAGCCCGATGAAGCGACTGCAAACACGTTTCGAGGTGATCCTGCGCCCCGAAATAATTATCCATAAGGCCGTCAGAGAAAAAGGAAAAGAGATTTCTACGGGTGCTCTCATATTCAATGATTGTTTTCTCCACGAGCCGTACAAAACCATCTGCAATTTGCAGCCCTCGGGTAGATGGTGGTCCATGGACGTCCATAATTCTGCCTAGAAACCGCTTGCCGCGAAGGCTGGTGTCAAGATTCGAAAGACTAGGCATGCGCAATTGATTTTTTGTGTCTGGGGTTCCCATTCCTGTATTGGATCATGCCTAACGTCTGCCCCACGGGTGCATTTAGAAGTTCGGCAATTCCTCGATCGATATAATATCACTGCAATCGCCAAGCACGAGATCCAAGTGGTCCTCTGGTAGGCGATGAAACGTGCAATTGACTACAGACATCCTGTATTCCATGTCTTCTTTGAATTTGGGATCCTTCTGAAACACATTGAAATGAAAGTTTTGAGAATTCAGTTTATTCTTGTCAATCTGCGCGCCTCTTTGGTAGTTTACATGGCCGCAGTGAACCCAAAAACCATTCCTTTGAATTAAAAGATTATCTTTGACTCGTTCGAAGAACTTTTCCGGAGCGAAAAGCTTGATGATGCAGTTGTATTTCCCCTCTCGGGCGATCAAAGCCAGGCGTTCAGGGCTTATGGCGGGAATGGAAGTGCACCATGTATACACCTCATTTAATGAGCTAATCTCCATCGGATTTCTATCTAGATGAAAAAGCCCTTTCCCTTCATTGGGGTCACCAAGTACCTCGTTCTCCCATTTATGATAGTACTCAAGCTTGTGCAGCCGGATGGCACCTTTTTCAACAAGATCAACCGCCCATTTGCGTTTCATCGCCTTAACCAAACGCTTTGGCGGCGGGTACTCGTTGTACTCGATACTGTTTACGATATTACCCCCAAATTGTGTGCTTTCTGATTTTTGCATATCGATTTCGATATCGCCATTTAATGGGCGCGTCAGAGCTTAGAACTTTATGGGGCTAAAATTCCTGTACCTCTCCCTACCCATACACTATCTGTTCCCTGAGATGCTTTTAACCTTTTTGCATCCCGCCTCATTTCCAAAATCGCACGCTTTCTGGAAATCAGCATTTGCCTTCTCCATTTGGGCCTTTTCCTTATAGGCAAGGCCTCGATTAAAGTATGCATCGGCATACTTTGGGTTGACCGCAATTGCTATGCTGAAATCTTCTATTGCTTTTTCATGTTCGTCTTTACGAAGATAAGCACACCCACGATCATAATACGCTATGGAATATCTTGGTTCTAAGTTGATTGCTTTGGAAAATTCTTGAATGGCTTTTTCCATTTGTCCTTTTTTAAAAGACTCAACCCCGCGTTGGACACAAGCATAAGCTTCATTTTTAGCGACATGAGGATTACTTGCTGTTATTCCAAATAGTTCTTTCAACGTCCTACACCCAAATTCATCTCCTAATTCACAAGCCTTTTCAAGGTCAGATATTGCTTTATCTTTCTGGCCTATAACGGCATAGACCACTCCGCGCTCATAATAAACAGCAGCATATTGCGGGTCTAAGGCGATAGATTTGTTGAAATCTTCAATCGCCCCATCAAACTGCCTTTTTTTGAAATGAAGACTTCCTCGTAAAAAATAAGCTGTAGCGTCATTCCGCTCTAAGGTTATTGCCTTGGTAAAGTCCTGCATTGCTTTTTCAGACTGGCCCCTGAACTCATAGGCAATTCCTCGCTTCTTGTAAACCTCGGCAAAATTGGGGTTTATCGCTATCGCTTTGTTGTATTCTTCGATTGCTTTGTCAAGGCTCCCTTTATTGCTATAGATTATTCCGCGACTTGCATATGCAGAGGCCAAATTTGGATCTATGGCAATTGCTTTGTTGAAATCAACCAATGCTTTATCAAGATCTCCATTCAGCCGATAGGCCTCCCCTCGCTCCCTATAAGCACCGGCAAAATTGGGGTTTATCTCAATGGTTTTGTTGAAATCCTCAATTGCTTTCTCATACTGGCCTTTTCGCAAATAAATATCACCTCGCCAATTGTAAATATTGGCATCATTAGGATTCAGAGCGATTGCTTTGCTGTAGTCTCCAAGGGCCTTGTCCAATTGTCCTCTAAATTGATAGGCAAGTCCTCGATCAAAGTAGCTTCCCCATTTCTGGTCTAAGGCAATAGCCTTGTTGAAATCTTCAATTGCCCTCTCGTATTGCTCTTTTTGAAAATGGATGTGTCCTCTTATTGAATAGACAAATGAATAAAAAACATTTTTAGATGGGTCAAATGGGTCAATAAAGGTGTCCCAAAGGGGGGTGGATAGGGCAATGCCTCTATTGAGGTCTTCAAGCGCCCTATCCA
>Ga0315279_10004470_pt1 | contig 18736 bp, 18 predicted proteins | sample YL17G06_20_MG_FD_203694 | JGI IMG/M metagenome (GOLD analysis project Ga0315279, IMG submission 203694) | Sediment microbial communities from Yellowstone Lake, YNP, Wyoming, USA - YL17G06_20 | ecosystem: Environmental > Aquatic > Freshwater > Lake > Sediment | place: USA: Wyoming | collected... | reverse complement strand
TGGTGAAGCTTCTTTTCCGAAAGAAGGTTCTGGGCCGGTAGATCAGTCTGGTATGATCGCCGCCTTCGCAAGGCGGAAGCCGCGGGTTCAAATCCCGCCCGGTCCATTATGAGACTTAGACCCGTTTGGTTCAAGTCCGACAGAGACCAAGACCTGAAGACTGGTAAATCCATCAGTTTTTCTTTGCGAGCGCTACTGCTCTTAATGGTGTCAGTCAGGTCGCCTAAGTTAGAGCCCACGTTTGAACCCACACGCGCACCAAGCGGAGATATCTCCTGATGTGGACTTGTAAAGTTTGTTTTCTCCAAACCAGAAATGCTTTGGGTTATTAATAAGCCCTCGTAAGACGCGTTCTAGTAGGTGCATCTCATCATGTTAGGCGGTCAATAGTTTCTTTTTTGCGATTATTTTTTCTATGTCTTTTTTTGCGCCGATTTTTTGGAAGATTTCTAGTGCCTGGTTGAGGAGTTTGTCTGCTTTTTCTCTGTCGCCTTCTTGGTTTCTTTCCAAATACGCACGAGCATATTCGTAGAGGATGTTTTTGGCGAGCCAGTAGACGTTCCATTGTCTTGCACCCAAGGCTTCGTATTCTTGGAGGTTTTTTTCGAATAGTTCGATGGATTCGTTCCATTTCTTTTCTGCGCGAAGCAGCATCGCCCTTGTTGCGTCCTCATCGGCGATGAGTTGTTTGTTTTGTTTTTCGTGAGCGAACTTATGCAGGTCGTCGAGTAGGGTTCTTGCTTTGTCGATTTCGCCAAGTTCTATGTCGTTCATAGCTATCCATTGATAATTAGATATTTGGTGAGCTTTTGCTCCTGCTTTCTCCAAGGTGTCAGACATTTTTTCAAAGTATTCTTCTGCTTTGGCATATTCACCCTTGTCGTAGGTGGAAAATCCAAGAAATCCGTAGCTGTTCGAGATATATTGAGTGTTGTTTATTTTTAGCGCTATGCTTAACGATTCTTTTAGGTACTGTTCGCCTTTGGTCCATTCTCCTAGAGCATGATAGAAGGCTCCAAGAATACTTGTGGAATTACAAAGATTGAACAAATTGCCTGTCTTCTTGTTTAATGCGTCTGCTTCCTCTATCAAGGTAAGTGCCTTGTCACTGTTTCCCATACCGAAATACATCCCAGCCAACTGAGCGCCAAACCAACCTATCCCCTCTATATTTCCTGCTTTTTTTGCCAGTTCTAATCCTTTCTCAAAACATTCTAATATTCGTTCATTTTCCTCTGCTGAAAGTTGAGTTGCAAGGTTGTTATAAGCACGCCCCGCTATCTCTAGATAGCCGTTGTCAAGGGCTATTTTCAAGGCCTTTTCCATGCATTCAACGGCTTTCTTCGTATCTCCTGTAGCGCCGAACACGAGTCCCAAGTCGATGTATGAGCTTGCGATAACCTCAAAAGCGTTCAGTTTTTTGGCGAGTTCAAGGGCTTTCTCAGCCCACGAACGAGTCTTCGCTACATCTTCAGTAAAATACGACATGCTGGCTCTAGCAGCGTAGAGAGCTGCCAACTCAACGTTTTCAGGTTCGGCTTCCAAAATCCTTAAAGCCTTCTCAAAATTCTCCTGAGCTTGCTCTATATTGCCAATGTCGCGCCAAAGAGTAACTGCCATCTTGCGGTGCAGTCTTGTAGCTTTTTCTTTTTCATCAAGTTGCTTCCACAACAGCAACGCTTCATTCCAACGCTTCATGCAAAGGTCATATTCTCCGACAAGCTTTCTGAGGTCTCCAAGCACCTCAAGGACACGCGCTTTTTCCCGATATTCACCTTCCTTCTCCTCAAGCAGTCTAAGGGCAGATTGGAAGTACGAAATCGCCTCAGTATTGGCATAAATCTTCATAGCCTTTTCTCCAGCCTTCAGGAAATAGCCCAGTGATTTCTCTGTGTCTCCACCCTCAAGAAAGTGCAAAGCTAATTCACCAAGGTGTTCATCAATCTTTTTGGCATACACCTTCTCCAAAGCGCATCCAACTGCTCCGTGAAGCCTCTTATGCCTTAAATGACTCACTTCTTCATGCACCACATCCCTAACTATAACATCAGCAAAGCAATACACATCTTCTCCACGAATCACTCTCTCCTTAACCAATCCCGTCTTGAGCATCTTCTCCATTATCTCAAGCAACTTGTTCTCTTCAAAATCTGTAACACCACACAACGCCTCGAAACTAAAATCGTTTCCAACAAAAGAAGCCAAAGTCAACACATTTTGGCATTCATCGTCTAACCGAGTTGCTCTCGCCTTTATAACGCTCTTGACAGTTTTTGGAAACTCGATCTTAGAGACATCTTTAATCTTCCACTTATTATCCTCATGATAGATGACTTCCTCTTCTTTTAGCGATTTTATGACTTCTTCAGCAAAGAACGGGTTACCCCTCGTCTTCTCATAAACCAACTCAGAAAATTCTCTTGGCAAGTCATCTTGTTCCAAAATCCGGTTAACCATCTCCAAAGTATCATCGAAAGACATACGTTTCAATTGAGCGGACTGAAGCAAACGTTCCCTGTTCAATTCTGTCAAAACAGGAGACAAGGGATGCTTCTCATCAATGTCTGTGTCACGATACGCACCTAAAAGAAGCAAAGGCGTCCTGTAAACGCCGCGAGCCAAATAATGTAGCAACAACAGCGAAGTTTGATCCGTCCACTGCAAATCATCAAGAATAACCAGCAACGGTGCTTCCTTGGAAATGTTGGTGACAAACTGCGAAACTGCTTCAAAAAGCCTATCGCGCCCATGCTCAGGACTTATAGGCAAAGACTCAGGAACCGCCCCAAGCCTCTGCTTAATCTCAGGAACCAACTTAGAAAGCTCGCCTGGATAAAAGCCAATGACCCTATACAGCTGCTCAGGACTGCAAGACTGCAAATAATCCTTAATCACCTCACTCCAGAGAACATAAGGAGGAACGCCGTCCATTCTGAACAATGCGGGGCATCGTCCATACAGAACCTGCATTCCACGTAAACGTGCATAAGCGCCCAACTCTCTGGTCAGTCTTGTCTTTCCAATTCCAGCCTCTCCATACAGAAAAACAACTCCGCCCTCGCCACGAACCGCCTCGTCAACAGCCTCTCTAAGAAGATTCATCTCTTCACCCCTGTCAATAAGCTGAATCTCTTTTACAGCACAGCTTCGCGCACTCGGAACAACCGCACTTGGCTTATGAGAAGGCACTAGAACCTCTCTCAAATATCCCTCGGCAATCTCCCTCAAGACTCCAAACAAATCAGCCGCAGACTGATATCTCTTCCCAGGCTCTTTCTCCAAAAGCCTCATAATACACTCAGCCAAAGCCTGAGGAACCTTCGGATTCAACTTACTCAGTGAAACAGGATAGTCATGAATATGACCAAAAATAATCTTCACAGAGTCGTCGCCGGGAAAAGGCGGTCTTCCAGTGACAGCCTCGTAAAGCACTGCACCAAAAGAGTACAAGTCAGACCTAGCATCGGCACCTTTCCCCAACGCGTTTTCTGGAGCCACGTATGCAACCGTGCCCACAATAACTCCCTCCTGCGTGATGCCAGGTTGACCCAGCATTTTAGCCAAACCAAAATCCATCAGCTTCGCAACACCATCTTCAGTTACCAAAATATTCTCCGGTTTAATGTCGCGATGGAGAACTCCTTGAGAGTGCGCGTACCGAAGTGCACTGCAAACATCAATACTCATTCTTAAAACTGTTTGTATGTCACATCTGCCTTCAGGATACGTTTTCATAAGGTCACGTAGACTGGTTCCGTCAACGAATTCTAGAACAAAAAATCGTTTTTCGCCTTCTTTGCCAATATCGTGGATAGAAACAATGTTCGGATGGTTAAGCTTAGCCACTGCTTGAGCTTCAGTCATAAACCGCCCATAGGTCTCATCACTCGTCACGGCGCTTTTGAGCATTTTTATGGCTATGACACGATTCAAGACCGTGTCTCTTGCTTTGAAAACAATGCCTTTCCCGCCTTCACCAAGCTTCTTCAATACGGTATATCGGCCATTCTGTAACTGCTCGATGGAAGACAAGCATTTCTCCTCAAAATCCACTATTCCTTTGGACAGTTAAAGGTTTCCCAGATGCACGCCTTAGACTTGGCTTCGACCCTCGAAAGGCCCTAGCGCTGGTTCTCTCCCACCAATAGACGCGTTAGGGGACGGTTGATGCTAAGATTGCCAAGAATATTGTTCGCCTTGAACATCATTTGTCCATGTTTCCCGCATTTTTCCCGTGTGAACTAGAAAAAGACGGAAAGGGCTAGACCTTTTCCCGACTGTAGACAGCTCAAGATTCCAGATATTCTTTCAGCACTTCTTCGTCACGCTTTATTAGAATCATGTTTAGCGTTCCGTCGTCTATGCCGCTTTCTTTCATCTTTCGTCCGATCAATCTGCGCAACATTTTCATCATCAAGTCAAGCGTAGAAGCCGCCGAAGTATTTGCAAACTGGATCGGTTCCATTCTAAGCACGTTTTGAACTTTCTTTGTCTCTTCTCTCAATTTTGCACCTTGGATATGCGTGGCTATGCTGCTTTCGACAGCCTTACCGACCATCGTGCATAACCTAAAACCGAAACTAGCCGATCCAGCACTATTTCCATAAATACTCGGTCAATTTAGCTTTATTTCGCGAAATAGGCTTTTGGTGGAGTCGCTTGGATTTGAACCCACGAAACCAACAACTGGAAGGTGTAGATTAGAGAATGGCCTGATGGACTTGAACCCTTTTTGAGTTCTAATCCCGCCCAGGCCTAGTTCCGGAGTACTAGTGAGCGGGCGCTCTCTTCTTCTGGATAGAACTCTGTTCCAAAATCGTTAAATTGTATCCCCGTGTATTATTCCTACTTGTCAAGAGGAGAAGTTCGTATGAGCAGGTTCTTGCCTTTGTTACTATCTGGGCTTCTTTGTTTTTCAATGTTTTCTGTGCTGCATGTTTCTGCCATGTGGGCGAAGAATCCCAGCAATCCTGTTCTGGACATTGGAGTCCCGGGTTCTTGGGATGACTTGAATGTATGGGCACCGACTGTTCTCCTGAAGGACGGCTTGTACAGAATGTGGTTTTCTGGAAGTCATAACGGTACTTACGGGACTCGTATAGGCTTGGCTACGTCTTCAGACGGATTATCATGGACTCGGTATGGATCAAACCCTGTGCTCAATCCCGGTCCATCAGGATGGGACAGTTCTGAGGTACAGTGCCCTTCCGTTCTGTTCAATGGGTCACATTATTGCATGTGGTACAGCGGTACCCTTAACATTCAAGTCGGCCTTGCAACTTCAATTGATGGAATAAACTGGACGAAATATGCTGGAAATCCCGTTTTCACGCAGGGTCATGATCCATCTGTGCTTTTCAATGGTTCAACCTACGAAATGTGGTACAGCGGAAATGACGGGACAATCAAGTACGCGACCTCTCCAAACGGCATATCATGGACACAAAGCAGCAGCAACCCTGTCCTTAATCATGGAGCCTCCGGTTCTTGGGACAGCAAATATGTGATGAACCCGAGCGTCGTTTTCAATGGCTCCACACACATAATGGCATATGCAGGCGAAAAGGATGACCTAATTCCCAGAATAGGCCTAGCGTATTCATCAAATGGCATAAACTGGACAAGAGACTCTAACAACCCCATAATCGATCTTGGTCCAGTGGGAAGCTGGGATGCCTATTATGTAGACCAACCGGGCTTGCTCCTCGTCGGCTCTGCCGTGAAAATGTGGTATAGCGGATTTGACGGAACTTACCACACGTCGGGTTTTGGGTATTATCACAGAATCGGGCTTGCGAGACTTGAGCACGTTGTTGCCAGTTTCACATATCACCCAACCACCCCGCTCACGAATGAAGCGATCACGTTCAATGGCTCTCTCTCTACGTCAGATGGTGGAGCAATAGCCAACTATAGTTGGAACTTCGGGGATGGAAGCCCGAACTCGACGGGCATGATTACGACTCACAATTACACGGAAAACGGAATTTACGCTGTGCGGCTCAACGTGGTTGACGACTTCGGGCAAGTTGGCTTCACTTCTCAGAACGTAACAGTTCTCAATCGACCGCCCGTCTCATCTTTCACAGAATCTGCAACGTCAGTGCCTACAGGCACAACCATCTACTTCAACGCTTCAGCCAGCTACGATCCTGATGGTTCGATCGTAAGCTATTTCTGGAATTTCGGCGACCACACGAACGCCACTGGAATCAACGTGAGCCACGCCTACGCGAAGGATGGCAACTACACCGTGACACTGACAGTCACAGACAACGATGGCTCAACAGCCTCCAGCAGTGACACGAAGAACATTTTGAACAGATCGCCAATCGCCATCTTCACTGAATCAAAGGAAGAAGCCCTCACCGGAGAAACCATTACATTCAACGCCTCAGCCAGCTATGATCCCGACGGCACGATAACCAGCTACTTCTGGAACCTTGGCGATGGAACAAACGCCACGGGAATCTCTACAAGCCACGCCTACTCTGAAAATGGAACATACACAGTCACGTTGACCATTACAGATAACGAAGGGGCAACTGGTTCAACAAGCGCGGCCAAAACCATACTGAACAGGTCCCCCGTTGCCGTATTTACTGAATCTGCCGAGACCGGTTATACTGGCGAGCTCTTCACGTTCAACGCCTCCGCAAGCCACGACCCAGACGGCTTTATCGTAAACTACTTCTGGAATTTTGGAGATGGCACCAACGCTACAGGCGTCATTGCTGAACATACATACGGAGAAGATGGCGGCTACATCGTCACTTTGATAGTGACTGACAACGATGGATCCACGGGAACTGCGAGCGCGGCCAAAACCGTGCTGAACAGGCCTCCAGTTGCGGTGTTTGCCGAGTCCGCTGAGACCGGTTATACTGGCGAGCTCTTCACGTTCAACGCCTCCACAAGCTATGACGTTGATGGTAGCGTTGTGGACTACTTCTGGGATTTTGGTGACGGGACGAATGCTACAGGTGTTGTTGCAAGTCACGCTTACGCTGATAATGGGACATACACGGTTACCTTGACCGTTACTGATGATGACGGATCTACGGCCTCAGCGAGTGCGACCAAGAATGTTTTGAATAGACCACCTGTTGCAGTGTTCACCGAATCTGCAGAGCAGGTTCTGACGGGTGAGACTATCACTTTCAATGCCTCAGCAAGTTTTGATCCCGACGGATCAGTCACCAGCTACTTCTGGGACTTTGGAGACGGAACCAATACCACCGGTGTCTCAGTAGGCCATGCTTACGCAGAAGATGGCAACTACATCGTGACCTTGACGGTGACTGACAACGATGGGTCAACCGCGTCCACAAGTGCAGTGAAGAATGTAATGAACAGACCTCCAGTAGCGGCATTTGCCGAGTCCGCGGAGACTGGTTACACTGGCGAGCTTTTTGCGTTCAACGCCTCCGCAAGCTATGACATTGATGGTAGCGTTGTGGACTACTTTTGGGATTTTGGTGATGGGACGAATGCAAGTGGAATGATTGTCACTCATGCCTTTTCCGACGAGGGTACGTGCATCGTCATCTTGACTGTCACTGATGACGACGGCTTCACAGGCACAATTACCGCTGCAAAAACTGTTTTGAACAGAGCGCCAGTTGCCGAGTTTGCCGTGTCTGCAAGCACGGTCTATACAGGTGATCTCATCTATTTCAACGCCTCTGCGAGTAATGATCCAGATGGAACGATTGCAAGCTACTTCTGGGTTTTCGGCGATGGAACAAGCGGGACCGGCATGATTGCTGACCATGTCTACCTAGCCGGCGGAACGTATACCATAACATTGACAGTGACTGATGATGATGGCGCATATGCGTCGACAAGCACGAACGTAACAGTATTGACTAGACCCGGCATAGCGGTGACCGAAGTCACGCTTTCCAAGACGATCGTTGGCCAAGGCTACAGAATGGGAATAAACGTAACAGCCGCAAACTACGGTGACCGTACAGAGACCTTTAACTTGACTGTCTACGCCAACACAACAGCAATCACAACCATCAGCGTCACCTTGCATGGCGGGGAATCCACCGCAATCGTCTTCAAATGGAACACCACTGGCTTCGCAAAAGGCAACTACAACATAACAGCTACAGCAGAACCGCTTCCCGGCGAAACGAACGTTCAAGACAACACTCACAGTGGTGGAATAGTCGCTGTCGCGATGGTTGGCGACCTAAACGCAGATGGAAAAGTTGATGAGAGAGATGTCTACAAAGCTGCGAAAACATTTGGCTCATATGGCCCAGGCTTCCTGTACGCTGGTTCACCGCCTAGCCCAAGATGGAACCCCGTTTCCGACATAAACGATGACAATGAAATTGACTTAAAAGACTACTACATTGTCTGCAGACACTTCGGCGAAGTTGACCCATAAATCTCACCCTTTTTCTTTTGCCTACGTTGCCGCAATTTGTTCGAAACTATTAGAGCACGCGTGATCCGTGCTGTGAGAGGTTCAAATCGTGCTCCGCCCGTCTACAAACTGACTTTGATGGTTCTACCGAGTTCTTGCGTCTATTTGTTGAATTAGCCTTATCTGAGAGAGTGCACGTTTTGGAGGAGTTAGAGGCTATATTCTTCCATGTATGTTGGTGCGCTCACTTCCCATCCGCCCTTAGAATGTAGATAGTTCTCCAAGCTCAAGATTGACTCTTCCTCGCCATGAGTCAGGAAAACGTGTTTCGGCGGGGATTTGAAGTTGCTGAGCCAGCGATGCAGGTCATCCATGCCGGCGTGGGCGGAGAAGCCATCAATCTTCTCGATTTTCATCCGCACCGGATAGGACTGCCCGAGGACTCTGACGGGAGAAACGCCGTCCAAGATTTGCCGTCCCAACGTCCCAGCCGCTTGGTATCCCACAAAAAGAAGCGTTGACTCTGGACGAGTTATCTCTCTGACCAAGTGATGCTTGATTCGTCCTCCCATAATCATCCCCGAACCAGCCATGATGACGGCTGACCCCTTGATCAAGCTAATCGCCTTGGACGCTTCAACAGACTCGACAAGCTTCAACCCTGGAAACTCAAAGGGGGATTGACCGTTCTTGAAGAGCTCCAGCGTCTCTTTGTCAAAATACTCCTTGCATTGTTCAAAGACCTTCGTGATTTCAACAGCCATAGGGCTATCAAGAAAGATCACGACATAGGGGATCCTTTTCGCACGCGCCAAGCGACTAAAGTGATACAACAGGTCTTGAGCACGCTCAACGACGAAGGTAGGGATCAAGACGTTCCCGCCCGCCCTCACTGTGTCATTGACGACCTTGCAGAGCTTATCATCAATGTCCTGAAGGTTGTCGTGGTTGCGATCTCCGTACGTGGACTCCATGACCACGTAATCCGCTCGATCAAAGATAGATGGATTGCCGAGAAGAGGGTTATCCCATTGGCCGATATCCCCGGAGAAGACGATGCTCTGCGATCCGTTCTCATCTTTGACAACGATCTCAATCATGGCTGAGCCAAGGATGTGGCCAGCATCGTGGAAACAGACCTTGACTCGATCATTCAGCGGCAGAAATTCTTCATAGGGAACATCCTTCAGGAGGGGAAAACACTTCTCGGCATCCTGGACCGTGTACAGAGGTATTTCAGGGTAGAGACCCCCGCGGCCTTCCTTCTCATGGCGCTTTTTCTTGAAGGCAGCATCTTCTTCCTGCATCCGAGCAGAATCCAAGATCACTATCGGAAACAACTCCTTAGATGCAGGCGTCAGCAGGATATCTCCAGCAAACCCTTCCTTGACGAGCTTAGGGATGAGCCCAGAGTGGTCCAGGTGAACGTGGGTGAGGAGGAGACAATGGATCTGGTCTGGAGGAACGGGGAAAGCCTCCCAGTTTCTGTGGGAATAGTCCCGTTCCTGAAACAGCCCGCAGTCGACAAGGATCTTCACTCCGCCCGCATCCAGAAAATAGCTTGATCCAGTCACTTGACGCGTCGCGCCCAAGAATCTTATTTTCATAAACCTTCCTCAATTGACATTTCTCATTTCTACCCTATCAGTTCTTCGTCTCACTACGTGCAGCAGGATGCGCCTCTTCTCCGGTATTCGCTGAATGCCTCATTCTTTGTGCGACCTCTGGCTCCAATGATTTAAATCCTGACATTAACACTACCCTAGAATGGTGTGCTGGAATGGCAGCATATGTTTTCAATATACCGTTTCGAGACAACAGCAAGCTGAAGCACATCATTGACGAGGTCAAGAAAGATGTGAAACTGCAGACGTTATGGAGATGTTCAAACGTGATGGCTATTGATCGCCTGGGTTATACCGATCACGGTCCAACGCACGTCAAAATTGTGGCTAATTCTGCATTGAAACTTCTGAGAATCTTAGTTGAGAAGAAGGTCGTGCCAAGCATCGTTAAAAATTATGGGATGAAGAATGAAGATGCTGAAGTGGTTGTGGTGCTTGGCTCCATTTTTCACGATTTGGGCATGACGGTAACGAGAGACGGGCATGAGCTGTACAGCGCGTTGTTAGCTTCGGGGTTCATTGAGAGATATTTGCAAGGCATTTACTCTGAGGAGGACCGAACGATCATTCTTTCGGAGGTGTTGCATGCTATCGTGTGCCATGAGGAACCGCGTAAGCCCTTGACTTTGGAGGCTGGTATCGTGCGTGTCGCAGACGCTCTGGACATGGAGAAGGGAAGGGCGCGAATACCTTTCCAAGCTGGGAAGGTGGATATCCATTCTGTTTCTGCACTTTCAATTGAGAAAGTAAGCATTCAAGAAGGCGACGAGAAACTGGTTACATTGAGCATCACGATGTCTAACCCTGCAGGTATTTTTCAAATCGACAACCTGCTGAAGCCTAGAATCGAGAACTCAGGGCTTGGTAACTACATTCACGTTGTCGCTGAGATAACTGGAGAAGAAGAACAAAAAATACTCAAAAAATACGAATTCTAAATTGCGCCCACTCCTTACAAAATGAGCAAACCAGTCTTCCAAACGGTTGGACTTGAACCGTTCAGGTTGCTGGTTCCGCCCAGTCCACATCAAGCATCCAGACAAGCAATCGGAGAGAGAATTAATCGGTGACTAAAGCTAAGACGTTTATTGCAGACGCAACGCTGAAAGAAGCTCCGCAGGAGATCGTCTGTTTTGAAAGGGAATAGGCCACGGATGCGACGGAGTGATTGTTTCCTTTCACGAAGACTACTCGTCCTACGTCAGACTCAAAGAAAGAATAAGAGAATACCCGATCGTGGAGTTCTCTGAAACCGAGAGCTTTCTCATAAACCTAGACGACAAGATCCACTATCGCCACCTGACTCTTACAACACTGGCCCAACACATGCTGACTCTAAAAAAGAGAAACAATGAATAAATCAAGAACGAGAACACACTCTTCTTTCAAGCAGACCCACACGTTTCCGTCTAGTCAGCATTACTCGGCGGAGAATAATGGGGGGCAAGCCTGTCTACTTTTTCCGAGGAGAAGGAAAGAGTGAGAAACTTGAACTCTTGGCTTGCACCCCACATTGGATAAAGCAGAGCAATAAATATTTAAAACCTGTGAAACAATGTTTCAGTATATTCTCGGAAAGCGAATCTGATTGATTCTGGCTGGATGGAGTTTTCCATACTGCAATTGTGAGGAGGAGCTAGATTCTGAATCAGACTTTAGAATATGAAGAATTCATATCATCGTTTCACATGTCTTAAAAGCTTATTCTGAACTTCTCTAAACAAACGAGAGTCAGGAGCTGTCGTGAAATGAGCAAGAAACGAAATTGCATAATCGAAGTGGATGTTCCTTCTGGTCCAGAGGGTTGGCAGGAAGTAGTCAACAGAGTTATGAAGCAGGAACTGGATAACCTCAAAGTAGCGGTGGAAGAGCTAGGCGGCCAAGTTCGTGTAAGGTACTAGACCGCGCAAGAAGGCTTGCAGAGTACACCTGCAGAATACCGCAACGAAGCCACATGAAACCTGAATCAGACAGTGCTTTCTTCTTCTCTCATTTTCTTGTACTCATTAGCTATGAGTTCAGCGTATTTCCCCGGGCTTCTGTATACCTCTGAGGCAGAGAAGACGTAAACTCGTATGTGCCTACCTTCAAGATACGCCAGTCTTTTCACGTCCCACACGGATTGCTGAAATCTCTCGTGGTAAGGTCCTTGTACATCTATGACTATTGATCTGGGAATGTAGAAGTCAACCCTGTACCTTCCTATCCTTTCCTGCCTCTTGTAGGGCACGTTTCTTTTTCTCAATTCATTGGCAAGTTTGTCTTCAGTTCTAGAAACACCTATGCCCATTTTCCTCAGCAGATCGATCTGACTCTTTTCCTGCTTTCTAGAGATCATCATTCATACTAGATTAGTAACAACTTTATTAAACCTTCAATTCGACCCTGTATGAGGAGAACGGTAGTTCGTAAGCGAGAGGAGAAAGGAGGAAAAACTCTCGCTACCATTCCCCTCAACGATCGTCAACTATAACAGATGACCAGCTTCAGATTTAACCTTTGGCTTGGCCACGTTGGTTTCTTCTTAGAGAATCGGCTTTCTGAAAGAGAACATTACTCATGTACAAGAACGTGGCGGACCCGAGGGGATTTGAACCCCCGTTCTCCGGCTCCGAAGGCCGGCGCCTTAATCCAGACTGGGCTACGGGCCCTGTTGGAATTGAAAAGGACAGTATAAGGTTAAAGCGTTTTGCCTTAGCCGACGTTCTGGTTGTGTATGCGAATGCTTTAGGAAAATCGTTTTGTGCGTTTTTTCTCATGTTTGATGGAAGTGATTGAGGAGCTTTGGCCGTCTTGCTCGGTTGGGAACTGTGCTCTGACCGCTAGGGAAGATTCATTAGAACGAACCCTTCCGTGCAAGGCGGCGAAGCCAGAAACTCAAACCCTGAAAAACGGGGTCAGAAGTTGGAAACCCGAGGGGAAGGTGTCTGAGTTTGTTGGCTGGTGAAATCGACATTGTGGCTCCTCAATCCAGTATTGAGCACTGTTGAGAGGGCTGATAAGGGTTCGCTGGGAACGCATTCTGTGCGCTGTAGAGAGAGGTGGGTTAAAGTGTGGTGTTTTTCGTCTTGGTCAGATTAGAATTCTGAATCCGAAGCTGATGTTCATAATGGATATTCCCTAGTGCGATTATAAGAGTGAGCAGCTTAGTGGTAAAGTTGGAGAATGTTCAAACCGCGGGGAAGCTGTTGTCTTTCATAGCCGTGTTTTTGCTTGTTGCTCTAGTCTCGGCTTTGAGCTTCAGTGTTGAAGCGTCTTTTCCAGAGTATGAGCGGTATGTGCACACTTACGTGGAGTCGAGGGGCAACTGGACATACGTGGAGAAGCCCATGTTTCCTGTGATGTTCAACGAGTCTCAGATAGGCATCGGACAGAACTGGAGCGTAGTCTGTCCGGTTGAGGCAAACCGGAGCTATCATGCTTACTGCTATGGCAAATGGGTGAACAACGGCTCAGAGCCCAAGACGGACTATGACATCTACGTTCACAACCCCTTGGGTGTGATAGAGGGCTACCACACGGAGTCCGCAGGTTTGCCTGAGCATCTGGGAACGACGGTTGATGAGGCGTTCTTCGTTCCCGAGTATTCGGGCAACTACACGTTCGTGATAGTGAACGATGCCAGAGAAAGCAGTGGTGCACAGGCGGCGACGTTCATGGTCATTGAGGATGTTGAGTGTAACGTCTGGCATGAGCGTTACGTTGAGGGGAAAAGCGTTGACAGCTTGCCCGTGTTCAACACGAGTTGGGCTTACGAGTTCGTGACAGAAAACCAGCATGTGGAGGTTTGGGTTAAGGTTCCTAGAAGCTTGGACATGTATGAGGCTAGACTTTATTTGATGGCTGACCCGAAGACGCAGAATGAGACGATTTTGAACGACGTTCCGCTTGCTTGGGAGCCCGGGCTGTATGGTGAAAAGAACAACACAGATGGCGGCTACAAGTACGGTGGATACAACTTGGAGAGTCAGGAGTTCCGCGGTGTAGCTTATGCAAGCTGCGAGTTTTATGGACAGGAGATGTTCCTGAACTGGACTTCGCCGCACACAGGAAAAAGCCTATACCATCTGGCACTGATCGGCGAGGCTGGTAATGGAACGGTCGAGTTTCTAGTCAAGACGGAGTTTGGAACTGCAGATTTGACGCCTTCGATCGTTCCAAGCAGAGTCTTTCCTCAGAACGAGACTGTTGTCACGTATGCTTCGAATTCGACTGACTTGGTTAATGCGACTTTGGAGTATTCTGTGGACGGTTGGGGGAATGTGACTGCCGTTCCAATGGAGGTTGTGGGTGGCAGAACGTGCAACGCGACAATCCAAGGACAGAATGCCAGCACGAAAGTGGCTTACAGGGTCAAAGCTGTGGATGTCTTGAAGAACTTTCTGTTTGCCAATGGAAGCTACGTCGTGAAGTATCCTTCAACGATTAACTTGACTCTGGTTCACGAAAGCGTCCACATCGGAGAGAACATCACGGTCAAAGGCTACTTGACGCCTGAGACTGGAAATCTTACAGTGTCTGTTCGTTTTGAGTCTGACAACAGCACGACGAAGGAGATGGAGTGCACGACGCTTAGTGATGGCACTTTCACGGCCAGTTTTCAAACTGAGAGAGTTGGGTTCTGGGAGGCTCAAGCAAGGTTCGACGGAAACGAAATGCTTCACCCGAATTCAAGTCAATCATTAATGATAAAGGTTGAGGAGCCGACTTTTCTGATGAAATACTCACTCTACATAGGTGGAGGAGCCGTAGCGGCAGCCATAATAAGCGCAGTAATCTACGTGAAGAAATTCAGGCAATAAAAGTCTTTGATAACTCGCCTTCAGAAGGTACTGTTTTCTTCGGTGTTCGTCGTGGCGCGTGCAGCATGGCGTAGTGTGCAGTATCTGTTTCCTCTTGTGTCTAGTAGTGCGTGTTAGGTACGTGGCTGTTTTTCCGCGGTTTTGACAGCTTTGTCTCATGGCGGACATTGAGTTGGCGAGGATTGCGTTGCCGAGGCGGGTTTACACGGTGTCGCACATGGAGTACGCGATTGACAGGATTAACTGGCTGTACAAGCACAGGAACTTGGTGAAAGGGCTGAAGTTCATGTTTGAACCGCCGGTGCTGAGGTTCTTCGACGGACGCTTAGAAGCCATAGACAACTGGGGGAAAGACCTCGCAGAAGCCTTCAAAAAAGAAATAGGCAACCACTAAACACCCTCTTCTTCACGTGGAATTGACTGCCTTTCATTCTGCGTCTTTACCATTAAATGCTACTTGACCGATTCGCATGGTTTGAGTTTTGTATGCAGACGATTTTACTTTCCAATACCACAGAAAGCTTGAATGTAAGGCTTCATTGCCAAGACTAAGGAGCGCTCGACAAACAGATACGGCAATAGAGAGAACTTAAATGCTTTCAAGATTAGGCTATCTGTTCAGAAGGTTCTCCAACTATCCATAATGGAAAACCAGAATCTCGTGAACAAGACGTCGTACTCCTCATTTGCCCTCAAACATCTCTTCGAGAGAGAAACATGGATTCCACAGGTCACAATCATGGTTGATTCTTTTTGCACACTGAGTGAACGGAAACCCTATCTTAGATGACTCAAATAGGCGTGGTCGGATATGTTCATTTATGGACCAACGATTGGAATGCAAGCGACCATAGAATCTCGATCGAAAACCTGCATATAATCTCCAAGACCTTGTTTCCTTTGGTAACGACTTTGGTTTGGTGCACGGATACGCCGTAGTCAAGGCATGAAGACTTTCTGTTTCTTTAACTCCTCCAAGGTTTTGGATAGTTCGGTTATCAACTTGTATGCATCTTTTGATAGTGATAGGAAACGTCCTTCATCAACAAACCCCTCGTAAAAGTTGATATGAAGCTGGTCGATAGACTGAATTAGCCTCGCTCCATCCGGCAGTCCTTTTCTTAGCACCAACTCCTCTAGAGCTTTCATAATCTGTCTATGCTCGCCAAGAGTTTGATCATCTAATGCATAGATAGACTTGACTGTCTCAGCGATTGCCCCCCACAAAAACTCAGTAGCTTTTGCGAAATTCAGTTTTGATGCGTACATCATGGCATTTCTTAGGTATTCTTCTGACAGTTTTTGGTACCTTGCGGACTTCTCCAAGATTCTACGCAGGGGGAGTGAACTCAACAACTTCACCGTTTGTCGCGTTTATCTTTATTCTAAAGTTGCCTATTAGCGAAGTGATATCCACTAACCAGTATGTTTGCTCTCTCCTCACACTAGTGATTGCGGCGAAACCCAAACCCGCCTTTTGCGCCACTTCCTTAGCTATGTCCATGGCTTGAACCACGGTCTCAACTGGCTTGTGACTCAATCTTATCACCTACTAACACAGGAGAGTTTGAGTGTAATATCTTTTCCGCAAGATCGGTCATCTAGCGTGCATGCCTGTTCCTAAATTCGCTTGCGGATCATCTTGTGATGGTGAGATTCGCTTGACTCATGGGCGGTCACTGTGGTGTAAGCTGCAAGAAGCGTTGTGAGAGGAGCAATTCGGCCTTGTCACACTCAAAAGGGGGAATTTAGGAACACACATGTGCGCTACTCCAATTCAATCTTGAGGTTCAACCTACATATAGGGCGTTAAACTCCTTCCAAAAGCAAACATCCATGCCATTTCCCAATACGTCATGAGAAATGCTAGACAGAGGATAGAACCATCCGAAATCCACAGGTTCCCATTGGATATGCATTGTGATACTTCTGTTCAGATCCTCTAAGAATATGCCAGTTTTAGTTTTTTCAGTTCTTTTGTGATGTTTTCTACTGCTGTTTCTCGCGGCATGTCCAAGCTCTCCGTCTTGAACTCTATCAGCTTAACCTTCTTCTCCCTGTAATACTGAAGAATCGGTCTAGTCTGCCTCTCGTAAACCTTTATCCCGAAGTGCTTCGAAAAGAGGTAAGCAATCACCTCGTGATTCCTCCCAGATTTCCAATGTCCACATAAATCTGTGAACAGCAAAACGAAGAGAAAGACATTTTGTACCCTCTCTGTTCAGCAAACTCGAGGACTTCTTCCGCCGGAAAAGCAATCGCGTCCACTCCAGCTTTCATGGCCAAGACGTCTGTTTCCGCTCGATGATTACCTTTTGGCCGCATGCATCCTAGAACCAAAGGAGTCTCAGGAAACATCAGTCTTGCAGTTGCAATGACTCTGACTATGTTTGCTGGTGTTGACGGTTCAACGGTCGCCATTTCCGTTCCATGAATCGGCATGAATGCGATTACCACCAAAGCTGAAGGTTTATAGCGGGATATCATCTCCAACGCTTTCAGTTCGCCTTTGAGCTTCCCGTAATGGAGTCCAACGATCAGGTGTGGCACAAACGCTATACCAGAATCGCACAACGCTCCCAAGGAACTAGCATAATCTTTAACGGTCACATCCAGTTTGTAGACCTCTTTTACAGTATCGTTTGAACCGATGACGTCTATCAGCGCAGTGTCGATTCCACTTTTCTTGAGGATCTTTGCGGTTTGGGAGTCTATTATTCCCGTGTGAACCAGAATCGTAAGGTCCAGCTCGCGCTTGATTCTCGCGAAGACTCCCGTAAATTTCCCGAGTGGAACAGAGCCATTAGGCAGACAACCTCCGCTTATCAGGCATCCCAACGCGCCTTTACGCTTGAGCTTCGTGCATAACTCAAACAGCTCCTCAGGTGCAGTCACGGGGTACATTGTATCCAACACTTTCCCACCACAGTGTTTGCACCTCAACGAACATGATCTACCCGTGATCGAAATGGTCGGAAAATCCTTGGACGAAGAGCAGTAATGATTGGTTTTGTAGTACATGAAGCTCGGTGCATAGAAACGAATTGCCTTATTCTTAGACAGGAACAAGCCGCTGTCCAGAGCGTCAAGCAACTCTTCGTCTTTCATGCGCCAGACGGTTTCAGGATGAAGATTCGCCATTATTCTCTGCTTAGAACGTTCCAACTGCCACGTTTAACAGTTTCCATTCTCTTACACCTAAAAACCTTGACGAACTCCATTCCGATTCCGTCGTGAAAGAATAAATTTAACTATAGGATAGGATATATTTAGTAGTGGGATGGTGAAGTCATGAATTCAACTTTCCCATCCAAGAGAAGGGGGAGCTTAATCATATCCGTGTCCATACTGAAAACCGCGAGACACGGGATAAAGAATACAAACATGATACAAGCGGTTTCTCTGAGCTATGCCCAGTTCACAAGATACATCGCACTTCTCAGAGCCTGCGGCTTCATAACAGCTGACAAGGCTTATTGCCAAACCACAGAGAAAGGAAAGGAACTGATAAAGGAGTACGAATCATCACCCCTAATACAAAGTGTCACATGCTGAATGTCCAGCGGTCTCAATTCCCTCCTTTTTTTAGTGCAGTCAGCAGGGATAAATAGTGTTGCAGACTCAATTGTCAGGTTTACGTCTCTTGTAAGAACACTAAATGTAGCACAGCCCAAACAATGACATTCGCCTGTTTTAGCAGAAAATCTTTAACGTCAGCCAATCACTTTCAACAATAGTAGAACATCTAGTAGTAGAAAGGTTGAAAGATTGTCAAAGGAAAGCGTGCACCCCAGCAAAATCACCGAGAACTTCCCAAAGCGGGTTCGCGTTTCGCTGGGTTCCGCCGTGGTTCTTGGGCTTTTGAAGGGAAAACTGGAGACTGAACCCACCACCGCGTACTTCATGACCTACAAGCAAGGTAAATGCGC